>OBEQ011025005.1_pt1 | contig 25503 bp, 18 predicted proteins | sample 1670901 | NCBI WGS metagenome assembly OBEQ01 (sample SAMEA104232315, study PRJEB22302) | groundwater metagenome | biome: forest; feature: aquifer; material: groundwater | place: USA | collected 2011-08-07 | depth 5.4 m | reverse complement strand
GTCCGAGAAAATGTCTTGGCTTTAGAACACCCATCGAAGCTTGCCTGGATGAGTGCTGCACTTAATCATTGAATGTAGGGAACCGATCGGCGGAACTGGAAAGAAAATCGACAGATGGGAGTAATAACTTACAGCGGATCTATCACTCGGCCTGCGCCCGATCCAGCCAGCTAACGCCGGGAGTCATCAGGGACCGATGACGGCGATGAGCCTTCCGGGTCCGTGCACGCCCAATGTCAGGGACAATTCGATATCGGCGGTGCGGCTGGGGCCCGTGATGAAGACGACGTAGGGCATCAGACCGCCTTCGCGGGCGCGCTGCTCCGAGGTCTTGCGGAAATATTCCCCCATGCCAAGCAGGATGTCCGCCGCGCGGATCACGACGACGTGGGTGATGGGCATGAGCGAAGCCGAGCGCGGCCGGCCTGCTCCCGAGGTCATGGCCAAGGTGCCGGTTTCCGCGATGGCGTACTCGCAACCCGTGAGGCCGATATCGGCCTTGCCTTGCTCTTCCTTCGGGTCCTTGCCGTACCAGACCTTTTCGCCTTTCAGGCATTCCCCGGTCCCGTAGGGCAACTGCGCCGCGTCCCAACTGAGAATGCCCTGGCCCGAAATGAAACCGGACACGCGCTTGCACACGTCCGCCTCGGTGGCTTCCACGAAGGCTTCCACGCCGAGCAAAGCGAACTCTTCCAGAAGCCGGAAGCGCAGGGCGCCGGCGTCCATGGAAGGGTAAGCCAGGCGTTGGGGCAGGCCGGATTTGGCCTCCGGGATGAAGGCGCGCACCTGGGCCTGGCGGACACGGGAGAGGATCTTGAGGCGGGCGTCAGCGGACATGGGCTGCTTTCTCCGCCGGGGCTTCCGCTGCGCTGTGGGCTTTGACGGACGCCGGGCCGGGTTCCGCGGAGGCCGCGGTTGCCCCTGCGGATATGGAGGCGCCGAGCCGGCTCTGCCGTTCCCGGAAAAGCTGCTGAAATGATTTGGGCGCTGGAGTCTTCATATCCCGCGAACGCGTCCAGCCTCCGGCCAGACCGGGAAGTTTTTTGATCCAGCCGCCGGGCGCGATCAGCCGGGCCGCGATGCCGCCCAGACGCGCGCCCAGTTTGTAGAGCCAGGGACGGGACGCCACTACGCCGAAGCCCCATAGGCCGGCGCGCAGGGTCCAGGGGATGTCCGCCTCTTCGACCGCATACTTGCGCAGCTCCAGGAGCATGCGCGGGATGTCCAGGCGCACGGGGCACACTTCCTTGCAGGCGCCGCACAGGGAGCTCGCGTCCGGCAGGGCCTTCCAGCCCTTGATGCCGCGTAACCCCGGGGTTACGATGGCGCCGACCGGGCCGGGATAGGTGTCCCCGTAGGCGTGGCCGCCGATGTTCTTGTAGACCGGGCAGGCGTTGAGGCACGCCCCGCAGCGGATGCAGCCCAGGATCTCGGCGATGGGCCCGCCCAGGATGCGGCTGCGGCCGTTGTCGAGCAGGATCACGTGCATCTCTTCGCAGCCGTCGGCTTCGCCCTCCCGGCGCGGGCCCGGGACGATGGAGGTATAGGTGGTGATCTTCTGGCCGGTGGCCGAGCGCCCGAGGATCTTGATCATCAGATCCAGATCGTCCAGGTTGGGCACCAGCTTTTCGATGCCCATCAACACCACGTGCACGCGGGGCAAGGTCGTGACCAGGCGCGCGTTGCCCTCGTTGCTGACCAATACGATGGCGCCGGAATCGATGACGCCGAAATTGGCGCCCGTAATGCCCATGTCCGCGGACAGGAAGGCCTCGCGCAGCTTGGCCCGCGCGATCTTGGCCAGCTTCTCCGGATCCGAGGTGTAGGGCACCTGGATCTTCTTGTGCATGACCTCGCCGATGCTCTCCTTGGTCATGTGGATGATAGGGAGGATGATGTGCGAGGGCGTGGTCCCGGCCAACTGCACGATGTATTCGCCCAGATCGGTTTCCAGCACGTCCACGCCCGCTTCGAGCAGATCGTGGTTGAGATGGGTCTCTTCCGTGGCCATGGACTTGGACTTGACCGCGCGCTTGCAGCCGCGCGCTTTGGCGATCCCGACCATGATCCTGTTCGCGGCCTTGCCGTCCTCGGCCCAATGCACGTTGACGCCGTTGGCGATCAGGTTCTTCTCGAAGGTTTCCAGGTTGCCGGCCAGATCCGTGAGCAGGCCCAGCTTGGCGCGGCGCGCCATGTCCCGGATCATATCCGAATTCTCAAGGGAGGCGAGCGACGCGGAGCGCCGGGACCCCAGGCGATCGGTGGCGCGGCCCAGGGCGGTTTTGAGTCCGTCGTCCTTGAGGGCGGTTTCGACGCGGTCCAGAAAGTGGCTCATTGCCGCCCCTTGGAAGCGCCGGGGGAAAGCTCTGCCGTTAGCCCGAGGCGCCCATTCTTGCCGCTCATGTCAGCCCCGCTTCCAGCACCTGCGAAATGTGCTTCACTGCCATTTTCGATCCTTTGCGGCGCAACCCGCCGGCCATATGCATCAGGCATCCCATGTCGCAGCTCACAACGGTGGTGGCGCCGGAGGCTTCCAGGTTGCGCAGCTTGTTCTCCAACATCCCGCTCGAGATGGCCGCGTTCTTGACGGAGAACATGCCGCCGAATCCGCAGCATTCCTCCTGGTCGTGCACAGGGGCGCATTCGACGCCTGGCATGGCGGCCAGCAGGGCGCGGGGTTGGGTCTTGACTCCCAGGCCGCGCAGGAGGTGGCAGGAAGGATGGTAGGCCGCTTTCAAAGGGACCGGGAGCACGGCGGTTTCCTCGGCCTTGGCGGCATCGCCGTCGTCGGCTGCGTTCGCGCTTTCGATGGCGCGGAGCCGGACCGCCACATCGGTCACGCCCAGGACATCGACCAGGAAGACGGAGAATTCGTAGCAGCGTTCCGCGATGGCGTGGGCCTTGGCGAGATAGGCGGGTTCGCCGCCTTGGCCTTGGCTGTCGCCCTGGAACAGCATGTGGTACTGGTGCGTGATCATGTCCCCGCAGGAACCGGAGGGCACGACGATGGGGCCTTCGGTGGCGGAGAGGAGGTCGAGGGTATGGCGCGCCACCTTGCGGGCGTCCGCGTGGAAGCCGGCGTTGAAGGCGGGTTGGCCGCAGCAGGTCTGGGACGCGGGCACTTCGACCGTAACGCCCAGGCGCTCGAGGATGTTCACCACGGACATCCCTACTTCCGGGTACACCTCGTTGATGATGCAGGTGTGGAAGAGTTGGACTTTTTTCGGAATGTTCGGCAACGCCGCCCCCAGGGTAAACCTTAAGGAAACCTACCCATTTTGGCCGGGGTGGGAAAACCGGGCGGCAGGGCGATTTTTGACTTTAAGGCAATCTGTATTTCTATGTCGGATCACCCCCTTATGTCCAGAAACTCCTTCGCTTCTCCCGACTCCAAAAGTCCTCCAAGCGGCATGGCCATTACTCCTTTGCCCATCGGGAACGCATCCGGAGCACGGCTCACCACGAAGGCTTTTGGAGAGCCCAGCGCCTCCAAAGCGCCCAGGGAAGTCCTGGATAGCTCAGGCGACAGTCCACCTTTGAATTCCACGGCCATCCTCTTTGTCCCCCGCTCCAATACCAGGTCGATCTCCGCCCCATTGGAATCACGGTAGAACGAAGCCCGCACACCCTGACGGAGACGGGCGAGGATATTCTCGAGCGCAAAGCCTTCCCAAGAGGCGCCGTAAACCGGATGGCCCAAAAGATCATCCGTGGACTCCAGGGCCAGTAGGCCGTGCAACAACCCCGAATCCCGCAAATAGATCTTCGGCGCTTTGACCAATCGCTTCCCCAGATTGGACGAGAACGGAGGCAGCATGCGGATAAGGAATGCCCCTGCAAGCAGCTCCATCCAGGAACGCACGGTATGATCGGAAACGCCCAAAGACGAGGCCAAGCGGGAGTAATTGACGAGTTGGCCATGCCAATGGGCGCACATGGACCAAAGCCGTTCGATGGCGGAAGGCGAAAAGCCCGGCGCCAACGCAGGCACATCGCGTTCGAGAAAGGTCCGGATGAAATTTTGCCGCCATTCGAAACTCTCGGCATCCGAACCCGCTTGGTAGCTTTTCGGAAACCCTCCCCGCAGCCACAGGCGATTCCGGGCGGCCCCGGATGAGGGGGTTTCGATGGCCAAGAACGGCGTCAATTCCAGGTATGCAATCCGTCCCGCAAGAGACTCGGAGCTTTGCCGGAGAAGATCCCTGGACGCCGATCCTAAAACCAGAAAGCGCCCCGGTCTCCGCCCCGCATCCACCATGGCCCTGAGAACGGGAAAGATTTCCGGAGCGCGTTGAACTTCATCCAGGCAAATCAGCGCGTCGCGGTTCATCTCGAAGTATGCCTCGGGATCGCGCAACTTGGCCCGATCGGACGGCCGCTCGAGGTCCAGGTAAACGGCCTTCCCCGAGCCGGAAAGGATTTTTTTCGCCAGTGTGGATTTCCCGCATTGGCGCGGGCCAAGCAGCGCCACGACCGGGTTTCGGGCCAGGCTTTCCCGCACTTGAGGTTCCAGGAGGCGAGGAACATATTTATGCATATTCGAAGTATAAACTCGGATTTACATAATTTCAACATTCAAGCCGGCCCGCCGCCAGCAGCATGATCCCGTAATCCGAAAAAAACCCGCCCAGGAGGGAAACCTCACGAAATACCCGGCATTGTCCCCCAAAAAACCGCAGCCGGAAACCCTTTTCGCGGATTCCGTCGGATCCCGGCGAAGCGTTCCGATAGGCCCGCAACCGAAGCGTAATCAATCTGCCCATCCGGCTCCCGAAAGCCCCCTGATGGAAGTCCCGCCGGGGTAGTTTCGCATACGACACACATCCTCGCATGGTTCCGGAGATTTGCCCATGAACTTGAAGCCTACCTTATCCCGACTGGGGCTTTTGCTTAGCCTGGCCCTCACCTTGGCGCAGTCCAAACCCGTGGACGAAACGACGGCCCTGAACGCGGCCCGGAATTTCCTCGCCCCGTCGCATGCTCCGCAAGGCCTGGCCAAAGGCTCCGGGGCCGCGAGGAAAAGCCCCGTCTTGATCTTCCAGGCGCAGCGGACGGGGAGGACTGGGACCGCGCATCCGGGCCCCGGAATCGGTGCAGCCGCCGGTGCCGGATCGGCCACAACCTCAACCCCGCTTTATTACGTCTACGGCGAACCGGGAAAAAATTTCGTGATCGTCTCCGCCGACGACGCTCTGCGGCCCATCCTCGCCTATTCCACCGAAACCGGTTTCGATCCGGCCCATCTGCCCGCGTCCACCTCCCTTTGGCTGCAAGGATACGAGCAGGAAATCGGCGCCTTCCTCGACGCGCCCGGACAGGCCTCGGCTCCGGCCTCCGGCGCCTGGAATGCCTTGGCGAAGGGAAGCGCCGCCGCGCCGGCCGCCGCGGCCAAGCTGGATCCTTTGATCGCGACCAAGTGGGGCCAGGGAAATTTTTTCAACGATCAGGTTCCGCAGAAGCGGCCGACCGGTTGCGTGGCCACGGCCATGGCGCAAATCATGAAGTACTGGAATTATCCCGCCAAAGGCGCAGGCAATTATTCTTATACGCATCCGGACCTGGGCGTCCTCTCCGCGGATTTCTCGGCGGCAACTTACGCCTGGCAGGATATGCCCAATGATGTGAACGGCCCCAACTGGGCGGTGGCCAACCTGATGTTCCAAATCGGGGTCAGCGTGGAAATGGACTATACCCCGACGGTCAGCAAGGCGTGGATCCCGAATGATGACGCGCATGCGCGCAGCGCGCAACTCGCCTTTACGGACAACTTCTCCTATAAGCGCTCCGCTTACGTCGCTTACCGCAGCAATTATGACACGCCGAAATGGCAGGCCCTGCTCTCCGACGAGCTCAACGCGGGCCGGCCCGTGCTCTACGCGGGCGAAGGCGCGACCGGGGCCCACGCCTTCGTATGCGACGGGTACGACGTGAACGGACTGTTCCATTTCAATTGGGGGTGGACCGGACAATACAACGGCTATTTCGCCCTGACGGCGATGAATCCCGGCAGCGATCCGGGTTCGACGGCCGGATTCAACAGCTACCATTACGTCCTGGTCGGCATCGAACCCAGAACGGTGAACCCCGCTCCCGAAATCACCTTGATGGATCCGCTTGCGCTTTCGGCGGCCGCCGCCCCCGAGGATCGTTTCGGCCTCACGGCGCAAATCGCCAATACCGGCCTGGCCGCTTTCACGGGAACGCTCAAGGCGGTCTTGTATGACTCGGCCTCGAAGCCCCGGGATCTGGAGGCCAAGGCGAACGTAACCCTGGCCGCCGGCATGACGGGCAAAACCGCCTTCACCTTCACCAACCCCGCCTTGCAGGATTTGCCGCCTGGAAAATACTCCGTCCGTTTTCTCGCTTTGGTGAACGGTGGCGCCAGTTGGAGTTGGGTCCTCGAGAAAAAAGGCAGCCGGAATTTCGCGGAGGTGCAACTCACACGTCCCGAACTCGCGATCACTTTGGAGGATAATCTTTCCCTCTCGCAAGCCGCCGTCGCTCCGGGACAGCCCTTCAGCCTTACCACCAGGCTCGCCAACCGCGGGACCCTGGGGCTGAGGGGAAGCGTATGCGCCGCCATCCACGATTCCACCGGCCAGTTCAAAGCCTATCTCGACAACAAATCCGGCTTCACTCTGCCCGCATCCCAAGATGGCAAGCCGACCGTGGTGTTCGCGACGGCGGGCATGCCCGTTCTGCCTCCCGGGACCTACACGATTTACCTGTCATACATGCGGGGCAACGGGCAATGGATCCTGATTCCTGAGACCCAGCCCTTCAAGAACCGCGCGACCCTGCGCATCACGGCTCCGCCGCCGGTCGCGATCGATCAGATGCCGGGCGGGCTGAAAACGGAATGGGAATCCCGATCGGGATCCCTGATCGTCACTTCGGATTTGGGGTTGCTTGACGTGCGGCTTCTGGATGTGGCGGGTCGATGCCTGTTTTCCCGCGCGCCGTCCGCGGGAACGCGTTCGCTCCGCATTCCCCGGCCCTCTAACGGGAGGGGCCCGGTGTACCTGAGGGTGAGGACCAGGACGGGTTTGACCATCCGGAGCTTGCCCATCGCTGAGTGACCGGAGTTTACAAACCGCGGAATGACCGGGTTCGGCAGGACCCGGCTCGGGCCACTCACGTCACTTAGGCAATTTAGGCCTTGGCCGCCGCGCTGGATCCGCGCTCGATGAGCAGGCCTTCGCATTCCACCGCGTTGCCCTCCTGCATGTGGGCGCGCTGGCGCGGGCTGAGCACGTAGGTGAGGATCTTGCGGGCGATTTCCGAAAAGGTGAAGCTGTAGCTGGAGAGGTCGTTATCGGTGGCGGCCTTGCTGTCGTCGAAGCCGAGCACGGAAAGGTCGCGCGGGATGCGCACGCCTTTTTTGAGCAGGTGCTCGCGGGCCAACAGGGCCATGCGATCGTTGGCGCCCACGCAGGCCGTGAGGCCCGGTTCCTGCAAGGCCGCGTTCAATATCGGCTCCACGCGCGCGGCCATCTTGAGCTGGTGGATGTAGTTCCAGACCGAACCCATCATCTGTTCCTGGGCGTAACCGGCGTAATACCCTTGGCCGGCTTCCATGGAGGCGGCGAGGAAGACATCGGCCTGCTTGCGGAACTCCTCCAGATCGTCCGGGCCCGGCAGGGAATGGAAGCGGTCGTCGACCTCTTCGATCACGAATTTCCTGACGCCGTCCCCGAAGCCCGCGCCCTGGAACGATTGCAGCAGGCCGCGGAAACGGTATTGCGACCAGAGTTCCTTGTGGCAATAGGAAAGGAAGGCGACCTTGCGGTGCCCGAGCTTGAGGAGATGCTGGCCCATCTGGCGCCCGGCGAGGAGCCCGGCGACGGTGAAGATGCGGAAGGCCCAGCCCGCCAGATCGGCCTGATGATGCAGGGCGTTGGTGATGCCCATGTCCCAGGTGGTGTCGACCACGGCCACGGGCTTGTCCAGGGTGCCGGTCGGGGATTCCGGACGCTGCACTTCGCGCAGGGTCTGCAGGGCCTGGTCCAGCTTGCGCTCCGGCAGCATGGAGGTCCAGAGGATGTAGCCGAGCACGGAGCTCTTTTCCTGCAAGGCCAGGAGCTGGTTGATGAACACGGCCTTGCGGCGTTCCGGATCGAAAGGGATGACCACGACGTTGATCATGCTCTTGCCGCCCTCGCGGCGCAAGGTGGACAGGAACTCGGTGACGGGATAGCCGCCGCAGATGATCTTGGAGGCGGCCTCGGGCGCGCTGATGAACACCAAGGTGCCGTGGGCGCGGCGCAGATGCGGCACCAGATAAGTTTTCTTGTGGGGCACCACCACGCTTTCGCCCGCGATGGCCTCCATGGCCTTGCGCAGCGTCTTGTAGGAAACGGCGTAGGACTTCTGCAGATCGCGTAGGGAAGGCATGGCCTCGCCGGGCGCGTATTGGCCGTTGAAGATGTCCTTTTCGATCTGGATCTTCAGACGCTGCCAGCGCTGGGATTCACCCGGGCCGGAAGCGTGGTAGCCGTTGCGGCCGTCCGCCGGGGGTTGCCCAAGGTAGGCGCCACGGTTCTTGACGATGCTGATGAGGTTCTCGCCTTTTAGGACGGCGAGGGCCGAGCACATGGCGGCGGCGGAGACCTGGGCTTGGCGGGCCAGCACGCGGATGGGCGGCAGGCGATCGCCCTGGGACCAGGAACCCGCCTGGATTTCGTCCCGGACATGGGACAAGGATTTCTGCACGGCCGGATGGATTCGCTGCAAAGGACGTTCCCCAAGCCCGGGAATCACGGAAACACCCGGGCCGCTGAAGTGACTTTAGCATATTAAATCGCGGAGGACCATCCCGCCATGCGCGCCGATCAGAATCCGTTTCCCTGCGGTAATCGGATCCCGGATTCCGGGCTTATAGGATGTTTCCTCTGGCGTACTTGACCCCGGCCGTTCCCGGCCCAAGGTCCTCCCACACGCCCGCGCGGCGCCCTCCGCAACTTCCGGAGTAGGCCCGCGCCTTTCGAATCACCGCCGCGGCGTTGCTCAGACGCTACGGTCGGACCTCGTCCGGCGGTTTCGGTGCTCATGCCGGCTTCCCGCGTGAACACGCTGCAAGCCGGCCCGGAACCGCCGGTCGCCCGCCGCCGCCGCTCAGGCGCGGCCGCGGGCCTTTGACAGGGTGTTGAAGAAGTCCCCCGGGCTTTGGCCGGCTGCTGCTTCAACGCCCTGTCATTCGAATCAAACGCAACAAACCTGGCCCAGCACGGACCAAGCCTAGGATAAAGGCAGGGCTTCGAACCGCTTGGCGGCCCCGTGCCAGGCGCCTGCGTCCGCAGGTGCAAAGACCTCCAGAGGGAAGGACCGGCGTACCACGGAACGGATATCCCCGGTCTCGTGGCCCAACGTCTTGGCCTGGATCAAAAGGTTGCCGATGGCGGTGGCTTCGACCGGACCCGCCTGGACGGACAGTTGCAGGGCATCGGCCGTGAACTGGTTGAGGAGCCGGTTGCGGCTGCCTCCGCCCACCACGTGCAACGTGCGGAACTTGCGGCCGGTGGCCGCGGCGCATTCGCCCAAGGTCTTGGCGTCCAACAGGGCCAGGCTCTCCAGCACGCAGCGGATCATGCTGCCGGGATCGGTGGGAACCGGCTGGCCGGTCTCGCGGCAATAGTCGACGATCTTGCCCGGCATGCGTCCGGGCTTGCCGAAGCGCGGGTCCTCCGGCTGGATCAGGCTGCGCAACGGTTCCGCCGCCTCGGCCATGGCGGTCAGATCATCATAGGTATAAGCGTTGCCCATTTCGGCCCAGGCGCGCTTGCATTCCTGCACGATCCACAGGCCGACGATGTTCTTGCGGAACATCGTGGTTCCGCCGTAGCCGGCCTCGTTGGTGAAATTGTATTTCCGGCTGTTGGCGTCGATGATGGGTGCGCCCAGCTCCGTGCCCAGGAGGGACCAGGTTCCGGAACTGAGGAAGGCCCAATCCTGCCCCTGGCCCGGCACGGCGGCGACGGCGGCGGCGGTGTCATGGGAACAGGAGGCGATGACCTGCGCGCCCTTGAGATTGGTTTCCAGGGCGACTTCGCTCACGAGCGGAGCCAGCTTGGTTCCCGAAGGCACCAGATCCGGGAACAACCTTTTCGGTAGCCCTAAGCGGGCGATGAGATCCCAGGACCAATCCTGCTTAACGGGATTGTACATCTGCGAGGTGCTGGCCAGGGATGCTTCTCCGCTGGGAATTCCGGAAAGCAGATAATTGAAATAATCCCCGATGTTGAGGAAGCTGTCGGCCCACTCCAGCACTTCCGGCCGCTGCTCCACGTCCATGAAAAGCTGGTACAGAGTGTTGATGGGCATGAACTGGATGCCGGTCTCGGCGAAGATCCTATCGGCGGGGACCTTGGCGAACACCTTCTCCATGGCCCCGTCCGTGCGGACGTCGCGATAGTGGTAGGCGTTGGTGACCATGGCCTCTTTGCGCTGTTCCTGATGCTTGAACAGAACGTAATCCACGCCCCAGGCATCCGTGCTGATGCCGCTGATGGCCACGCCGCGGGCGGCGGCCTTGCGCAGGCCTTCCTTGGCCTCGGAGAACAGGTTCAGCAGATCCCAACGCAGGGTTCCCTGGATGGTGACCGGCACGTTGGCGAAGCGGTGGATCTCCTCGACGCTGAGCTTCCCGTCGGCCAGGGAGCCCAACATGACGCGCCCGCTTTCCGCGCCCAGATCAATCGCCAGATAATGCTTTTCCATCCGTACCGCTCCCGTTACCTAAGCCCCGTCAGGCCCGGTTCATTCCCGTAGCGCGCAGCGCCTGATCCAAATTTGCACTTTTCATTTTGCACTTTGAACTTTGACTTCTCTTTCCCGCGGTTCAACGCGGGAAAGATTGAATATTGCCGGCATCCACGTTCAGGATATTGCCCGTGGATTTGGCCGACACATCGCTCGCGAAGAAATATACCCCTTCGGCGATGTCCTCCGGAAACACATTCCGCTTGAGCATGCTGCGCTGGCGGTAATGCTCTTCCAGTTGGTCTTCGCTGATCTTGTTGGACTCGGCCCGCTCCTTGCGCCAATTGCCCTGCCACAGTTTCGAGCCGCGCAGCACCGCATCGGGATTGACCACGTTGACGCGGATGCCCTTGGGGGCGCCTTCCAGCGCCAGGCAGCGGGCCAGGTGGATCTCGGCGGCCTTGGCGGTGCAATAGGCGGCGGCGCCGGGAGAGGCGGCCAAGCCGTTCTTGCTTGAGATGAAGATCATGGACCCGTCGATGCCCTGGGCCAATAGCACCTTGTACGCTTCGCGCGAGACGAGGAAGTATCCCGTCGCCAGGATCGATATGTTCTTGTTCCACAACTCCAGGGAAGTCTCCTCGTAAGGCGCAGCCGAAGCGATTCCCGCGTTGTTGACCAGGATGTCCAGGCCGCCGTATTCGCGGGCGCAGACTTCCAGGGATTCGATCACGGAGCCTTCCACGGTGACGTTACAGACCGCGGTGCGCACCGCGTCCTTGCCGTATTTCGCGGCCAGCTCAGCCTGGGCCTCCTGCAGGGCTCCGGCGTCGATATCGGTGAGGCACACCACGGCGCCCTCGTCCAGCAGGCGTCTGGCGGTGGCGCGGCCGATGCCGCCCGCCCCGCCGGTGATGAGGGCGATCCGCGCGGCCAGGGCCTTCGGCTTCGGCATGCGCCGGAGCTTGGCTTCTTCCAGGGCCCAGTATTCGATGTCGAAAGCCTCCTGTTCCGGCAGGCCCACGTACTGATCGATAGTGCCAGCGCCGCGGATCACGTTGATGGCGTTGACGTAGAACTCGCCTGCGATGCGGGCCGTGGCCTTGTCGTTGGCGAAGGAGAACATGCCCACGCCCGGGACCAGGATGATGACGGGATAGGGATCGCGCATGGCCGGGGAATCCGGGCGCTTGCAGCGGCCGTAATAATCCTCGTACTTCTTGCGGTAGCCTTCCAGCAGGCCGCCCAAGTTTTCCAAGGTCTTCGCCACCGGATCCTTGGCGGGATCGATGTCGACGAAGAGCGGGAAGATCTTGGTGCGCAGGAAATGATCCGGGCAGGAAGTGCCCATGGCCGCCAGCTCCTTGGCCTGGCGGGCGCATACGAAGGTCAGCACTTCCTCGGAATCGTTGAAGTGGCCGACCTTGCGGTTCTCCTTGCTGAGTTTGCCCCGCAGGACCGGCATCAACCGCGACGCGAACGCATCGCGTTCGGCCTTGGACAGCGCCGCCACCTTGGGTCCGCCGAAAGCGTCGCCTTTGTCGAGTCCGTCGATATGATCCTGGGCCTTCTGAATGACGCGCAGGGTGTTCTGATAGCATTCCTTCGAGGTCTTGCCCCAGGTGAAGAAGCCGTGCCCGCCGAGCATGATACCCTTGAGATGCGGCTTGGCCTTGGCCAGCGCTTCCAGCTTGAGGCCCAGGTCGTAGCCCGGGCGCTGCCAGGGAAGCCAGCCCAGCTCGCCTTCGAAGACCTTCTGCGTGATGGCTTCGCCGTGCTTGGAGGCGGCGATGGCGATGACGGAATCCGGATGCACGTGATCGACGTGCTTGAAGGGGATGTAGGCGTGCAGCGGAGTGTCGATGCTGGCCGCGCGCGCGTTGAGGTTGAAAGTGCAATGGGGCAGGAAGCCGACCATTTCGTCTTCGTGCGCGAGGCCTCGGTACAGGCCCTTGAGCGCGTTCAGCTTGTCCATGTACAGGGTGGAGAAGCCGTCCAGCTTCATGCTGCCGATGTCGCCGCCGGAACCCTTGACCCAAAGGACATCCACGTCCTTGCCGGTGAGGGGATCCTTCATGGCCACCTTGGCGGAAGTGTTGCCGCCCCCGTAGTTGGTGACGCGCAGGTCCGATCCCAGCAGGTTGGAACGGTAAAGGAGCAGCTTCTCTTCGGAAAAGCCTTCGCATTCCCCGTCGACCCAGCGGTCCGGTATGGTTGTTCTGCGCGCAGCGTCTTTCATCTCTTTGCCTTCCCATCGTCGGACGCGGCCCCCCACGAGCCGCGCCTGCACCTTCGGGAAAGTAATAGGAATCGGAATATCCGCCGCCGGGTTCCCAGGAGCGGTTCTATTACTTCCCGCTCCTTTTAGTTTCTAGTGATTCCAAGGGTCGGGAATGCGCTTGTAAGGGTTTTTTCCGGACATGCGGCAAGCGGGACGGTATTCGCGGGGTTACCGGACGATTACAGTGTCCGGCAAGGTGCGGTAGATCGGTATGATCCGGATCGAGTCGAGGCAGGAGATCCGATGGCCTCCCCAGGTTCCGAACGCATCATCGCCGGTGAAGTCGGTGGAACCGGCTTTGCGGTAGACCGCGCCGTATTCCAGCGAATCCCCGTCCGCGCTGATCTTCGCCTTGTAGTGGATATTGTAATCGATGCCTTTCCCGTCGCCGGCCATCTTGGCGGGAAGGATGCCGTAAAGATAAAGCGGCGACGCCATCGGAGGCACCGGACCATTGCTGATCCGCATGATGGGATACCCATCCCAATCGAAGTATCCCGTGACCGCCGCGGCGGTCCGGGTCAGACGCAGCCTTCCGCCTCCCCTGATCCCGTTGGCCAGATTCTGCTCCACCTTCCAGCAATCGACCACGGTATCCTGCCCGTTACCCGTGGTGTCGGGAGGATCCACGACCCGGCAATCCGTCCGCTCCCCGATCATCTTTTCGATCACGCCCATCCGGGTGCCCATCAGCTTCATCTCGAAATGCTTCATGGCGGGCAATACGTTGCCGCGGTATTCGTTCGTGTAGTTGAAGCGGGTGGTGAACAATCGGATATAGGGATACTGGAAAACGCCGGTTATGGTGTCGCGGGATCCGTCCGTCCATAGCAGCCATCCTGCTACGGTCTTGCCGGTCTGCGTCAGGTGCAGGTTTCCTTCCAGGCCCTGGAAGCCCACCTTCCAGCAGCCTTCCAGGCCCTTGCCCGTATCGCCTTGGGGCAGAGGGACCGTGTCGATGGGATGCTTGCGACACGCCGAATCCGGCGAAATGCCTTCGATGGCCACGCAGACATGGGCGGATCCGTTCGCGATCGCCTTATGCAGGAACAGCATCACTTCCGCGGTCGCGCCGGCGTGGATGGAAACCGTGTCCGCGCCTTCATGGGTCACGGCGGAATCGCCGCGCCCGGGATCGAGCCAAATCAGGCGGGCGGAAAAGACGCGCACTTCGCCGGCGGGGATGTTGGGAATAAGTACGGGAGCCGCGTCAGAAGGACGCAGCACCCAGGAGTCGTACATGGGCGCCATGCCCGGTCCGGAAATGGTGAGCTGGAACAGGAATTCGCCGCTGGTATCCGAGCCGGAGTCCGGGCGATACTTCGCGCCGATGGCAGGAAGGTGGAGCAGGGCGCGGCCCGTACCCGCCAACTCCGATTTCCCGTCAGGCCCGGAGACGGGCTTGTCCAGACGGTTGCATGCGAAAAGGGAAAGTCCGCATACCAACAGGCTTCCGATGGCGAATCGCCGTTTCCTCATTCCGTCCTCCTTGACGATGATACGGAAGTCCAGGGTCCGGGGTTCCGTCCTCGCCCTAAAATTTAACCCTCGGAGCGCGGTCCAATCCCGCCGCAAACGCGGAAAGTGCTCTCTAAATGGGAGCACCTTTGCGAGCCCTATCAGGAGGGCTTAGGGTACGCGATGAGGAACAGGTTTTCAGTCCGGTCTGAAGCCGAACACGGAATCGGCGGAGGGATAGTTGGGAGCGGTGTCGCAAGGGGCCTCCTTTCCGAACAGGGTTCCGTAGATGCTGCGCAGGCTGTCATTGAAGGTACCGCGGAAGCTCTTGTTGAAGGTGGTATCGACCAGGTTGGTATCAAGCATGGCATTGATCCGGAACTCGCCCCCGGAGTATCCGATGTGGGCGGAACCGTTGCCGGCCACATAGCCGAACGTCGTGTCGCGGGCCCCGGAATTCCAGGTGAGGATGGCGACGAGGTTGGTGTCCCATTGTTGGATGCGGAGCTTGGCGTGGAAGCTGGAGTCTTGCCGCTTGGCGGCGCCGGGCTTGGTGACGGACAGGTTCCAGCAGCCTCCGAATTGGGCCGAGTGCGGGATGAGGATGGGCGGGAGGATGCAGGCGGAATCGTTGGGCCAACCTTCCACGTCCACGCAGACATGAGCCGAACCACCGCCGGTCTTGCGCAGGAACAGATTGACCTGGGCGACGCTATCCGTCCGGATGGCGACGGTGTCGCTGCCTTCATGGGTGGCGGTGGTGTCGTCGCCCGCGGAGTCGAGGCGAATAAGCCGGCCCTCGAAGATGCGGGGATAGCCGGCGGGAATGCCGGGGATGTCCGCCGATTGCGCGTTGCCCGGCGTAAGCAGCCAGCTCAAGCGCATAGGGGCCATGTCGTTTCCGTAAATGGTCAATGCGAACAAGGCTTGGGCCTTCGCACCCGCGGCGGTTTTCGCAAGATACCCCGCAGGCACGGATGGCAAACGGATGTGGGCGGAACCGGTGCCTTGGGAGATCGGACCGCAACAGTTGCGCTTGTCCTCGTTTTGGTTGCAGGCGAGGAACACAAAAATCCCGCAGCCGGCCATGACGAATCCGAGGGGTCGGAGCTTAGGGGTCATGATGGGGATCTCCTTTGCATGGCAATGCCATGGATGCATGTGCGGAGCGGCTGCATCCGCCCCAGCGTATGGGTCGAATGAAGACGTCGAGTATAGCCGGGCGCGTTCCGGCTGCTACCCTGCCGGCTGCGCAAGCGTCCGGATTTCCCGGACCTCACGCAGGCGGTCGGAGATTGAACGAATCAGCCGATAACATGTGATACTTTTTCCGTCGCCCATCCGAAATAAATCGGAAGACCCCGGAACCGGGAGCGATCGAGACCCCGTGGTCGGTTCAGTCCTTGTTGAAGATCAAGGTGGTCCCGGAATCCGTGAAGGACCATGCCCCTTTGCTCACCAAGATGGGAGAGGTGTTTTCCAGGGGGGCGCGGCACTCCGTTTCTTCAGTGGGCTGGAAGGTGACGGGATCCCGGTACGCGCAATTGGTCTTCACCGTATGCATCGCGCCTTCCACGAGGGTCCAATCCATAACCTCCCGCGATACGTTGACGAAATCATACGGACTCGGCTGGCCCGTGGCCAGGAGTTGCGAAAGGATCAGGGTTCCCCCCGCATCGATCTGCATCGTCACCTTGAGGATCGTGGGCGGCGTAGTCGGCAAATTGATATTGGTCCTCCAGATGCCGGTGATGGTCGCCGTGGTCTTGGGTTCGAACTCAGGGTAGACGGAAAATTTCAGGGAAAACCGCCGCACGCTGTCCCCCACCACCGCCTTGACCTGCAAGGTATAGGCCCCTTCCTGCGCGGTCGGGAGGGTGACGATGCGGAGATCGCCCTCGGTCCGCAGATCCCATTTCGATCGGCCCGGTTCCAGGTTCAAAAAGTAGAGAAGCACGTCCTTCTGAAAGGAGATCAAGGAGTCCCCTTTGAACAGGTCATAGTCAACCTGCGTGAAAGCGCCGTCGGTTTCCAGGAGTCCCGATACGGGATAAGAACCACCGGCGATCAGGGTATCCGACGGAAGCTTGAATCCGGTCAGGGTGAGATGCAAGGGACCAAGGGGCTTGGAGGGAGTGCGGGATGTGACGATGGGATCGCAGCCCAAGGTGAGCATGGCCGCCAGGCCGGCTACGGCCATGGATAAGGTAAAGTCCAAGGATATGGCCGAGGTGAAGGCTGCGGTCAAGGCCGCGGGAAATGAAAGGACCGCATGCCTGGAAAAAGCCGCCGCCCGCCGCATTGTGCCGAAGTCATGCCGCACGTCGCACCCGGTTCGAAAGTGGAGTTGAATCGCTCCCGGAAAACCTAGGTATTTAACGGAAGGGAATCACCTTGCCCCGGAAATCGAAAATCCGGTTCCGGTACCCGAACAACCCCGTAGTGCCGCCGGACCCTGCTCCAACGTGGACCCGGAGGGTTCCGCTTTACGCGCCACCGCTGCGGTCTGCAGGCCTTCAAGCAGGTTCCGGACCACCGTCGCATCCCCATCGTACTCCAGCAACTTCGTATTCGTGTAGGGGCTATCCCGGTGTCCCCAAGATATCATCGGCGGTGGAGAATGGCGCTTCGGGAATCCGGCTTCCCACTTTCCGGGAGAGGCGGTGGGGAGGAAAAGATAAAATGAGGAGGCAAAAAAACGGGGAGGCCGCTGCAGCAGCGCTCCCCCCCGCGAAGCCGAGTTCGGTGGAGACCCGGGCATCGCGGTTTAAGGAACCGGCGGCTTCAAGTACGCCGTTCGCGGTTTCAAGGAAACCGTAATCAGATTGAGGGAAACTGTGCGCGGCGAAGTCCGCGGTTCATCCTGAGTCCCCTGCGGGTTACCCCTCTACGTTCTTCCACTGCTGGGATTTGGCCGAGGCCAGCACCGCATCGCACACGCGCGTCGTCTCCAACGCCTCGCGGAAGGTGGGGCTGGTCGATTTGTTGCCCGCCACGTTGGCGAGGAAGTCCGCGACCTGGTGGACGAAGGAATGCTCGTAGCCTATTTGCAGGCCCGGCACCCACCAGTTCTTCATGTAGGGCTGATCGCCGTCGGTGACGTGGATGGACTTCCAGCCGCGCAGCTTGCTTTCGTCGCGGTGGTCGAACCAATCCAGGCGATGGAGATCATGCAGATCCCATTTGATGGAGGCGTGCTCGCCGTTGATCTCGAACGTGTACAGGGCCTTGTGGCCGCGGGCGTAGCGCGTGGATTCGAAAAGCCCCAAGGAGCCGTTCTGGAAGCGGGCCAGGAAGGCGCAGGCATCGTCGATGCCGACCTTCTCGATTTTCCCCGTAAGGGTGTGCTTCCGTTCCTTGATGAAGGTCTCGGTCATGCCGCTCACGCTCTTCAGGGATCCGTTCAGCCAGATGGCGGTGTCGATGCAATGCGCCAAAAGATCGCCGGTCACGCCCGAACCCGCCGCGGCCGCGTCCAGGCGCCAGAGGCCGGCGCCGCCCTGGGGCAGATCCGCCGAGATGGTCCAGTCCTGCAGGAAGTTGGCGCGGTAATGGAAGATGCGGCCGAGACGGCCTTCGTCGATGAGCTGCTTGGCCATGGTCACGGCGGGCATGCGGCGGTAGTTGTACCAGACGGTATTGAGCACCTTGGCGCCCTCCACCGCGGCCACCATCTTCTCGCCTTCGGCCGCGTCGCGCGCCAGGGGCTTTTCGCACATGATCATCTTGCCGGCCTGGGCCGCCGCGATGGCTATTTCCATGTGGCTGTCGTTGGGCGTGCAGATGTCGATGACGTCGATGTCCTTGCGTTCGACGAGCTTCTTCCAATCGGTCTCGATGGATTCGTAGCCCCACTTGTCCGCGAAGGCGCGCGTGTTGGCCTCGTTGCGGCCGCAGATGGCCTTGAGCACGGGCACGTGCTCGTTGTCGAAGAAGTTCGATACCTTGCGGAAGGCGTTGCTATGGGTGCGGCCCATGAAGCCGTATCCGACCATGCCGATGTTGAGTTTTTTCTTTGCCATGCCTTGGTTCCTCAGTTCCAACCGTTTTTTAATTCCAACCGTGCTTCTCGCGGACCGCGGCCATCGCGCCCAGGATCTTGTTCCAGGTCTCCTGCTGTTCCATCGCCGTGTTGGGGAACATGCAGCCGTCCCAGCACATATGCTTGATGTCGATATGCTGCTTGTTGCGGTCGCGCAGCCAGAAGCCGGCATGGTAGGGGATGTCCAGCTTGCCGTTGGGATCGTCCACGCGGCAATGGCGCCCGGTCTTATCGTGCGAGCCGGAGCCGAAGGCGGTGGCGTCGTTCTGGGCGACGTGGAAGTCCTTGACCCAGGGGCGCAGCTTGTCGGTCAGGGCCGTGTAGCCTTTATCGAATGCGTCCTTCTCCCAGTTGAATCCCTTGGGCACCAGGGCGTCCTCTTCGGCGTTGTAGCCAAGCATGAAGAGAAGGGTATGGGCCATGTCCGCCTGGATGCCGACGGTCTTGGGATTATCGACGCCGTTCAAGATCTCCAGCAAGGGCTTCCAGCCGTGCATGCCGCCCCAGCAGATCTCGCCTTCGATGGCCAGCTGTTCGCCAAAGCTCTCGGCGATCTTGGCCGCTTCCTTGATGGTCGCGATGTTCCGCTTCTGGTTCTCGATCGGGTCCTTGGCGAAGTTGGCCGGGCTGTTGGCCGTGTCGATGCGGATGACGCCGTACTTGCGGATGCCGATGTCCTTCAGCTTCTTGCCGAGGGCGCAGGACTTCTTGAGCACGTTCAGGTAGTTCTTGCGATCCTCTTCCGTCCCGAAAGCGCCGCCGCCGCCCCAGATGGGTGCGACCAGGGATCCGATGACCAGGTTCTTGGCCGCGACCTTGTCGGCCAGCTTCTTGAGATCGTCATCGGTGGATTCCAGATCCGTGTGGGGAAGCGAGAGGAACAGATCGATGCCGTCGAACTTGACGCCGTTCACCGAAGCGTTGGCCGTCAACTCCAGCATCCGGTCCTGGGAAATGACCGGATCGGCGCCAAGCTCTTTGCCGCCCTTGCCGACCAGACCGGGCCAGGCCGCGTTATGTAATTTCGGGTATGCATTTGCCATGTTGGACTCCATGCTGTTCATGCGTAAGGAAAACTTCACCACCGAAAGCGGAGCGCGGCCGTCCTTGCCCCTCCAGGATTCATCGCCGGGCGTCCATGCGGAAGCCCCGTCCCGCCGGTACCGGCGGTCGTGCTTATTTTCTGACGGACTTGAACGCGCCGGTCTCCGGCGAGTTGGGCGCCGAGTCCGGTCCGAAATAACGCAAGGTCACCAAGGGCTCGCTGCCTGTGTTCTCGAAGGTCACGCCGCGCGTGGCCGCCTCATGCGACACGAAGACTTCGTCCTCGGTCATGGCGCCGAAACGGATCATGTTGGGCGATTGCAGCTTGTGCTTGCCGACCCGGCCCAGGCCCTGCACGGTGATGAGGCCGTAGGCCCCGCCATCCTTGATGGTGCACTTGGCGCCCGGCTCGATCGTCAGTTCCTTGGCCGTGAATAGATCGCGGTCGCCTTTCCTGGCTCCCGTGTTGGGCGCGCCAAAGCGGCCGTACACGACCCAGCGATCCTGATAGCCCTCGGTCCAGGTCTCGCCGTCATTGATCGGTTCCAGGTAATGGTGGTCGCGGAAATTCGGATCCACGTTGGCTTCCCAGTCCAGCTGGTCCACCAGGTAATCCAGATCCTGCTGGTATTTTTTGGGGGTGTTCTGGACGAACAGATCCCATTCCACGCGGCGGCCTTCCACCTGGCTCTGGTACATGGCGAACACGTCGCTGCCCCATTGGGGTTCATAGGTGAGCAGGGAGCCGGGGGCGTGCAGCACGCAGGCGGGCACGTGCCAGCCGGTGCCGGGGTTGAGGCGGTAGGCCTTGGACAGATCCAGGATGCCGTTGTCGCCCTTGTTCCAGTTCTCCAGGCAGCGGCGCAGGTCGGCCTTGGTCACGCCGGGCTCCAGGCCGAAATAGGTATGCGGAAAGTTGTTGCCGATGGCGTTCAGCTGTGGGGGGAAGTAGTAACACTCCGGTTTCCCCTCTTGCCCGATCAGCGCGGCCTGATCCTCGTTGTGGTGCATGTGATGGGGAATCGGTCCCATGTTGTCGAAGAACTTGGAGTAGACGGGCCAGCGCCGGTACTTGTCCCACATCTTCTGGCCGATCAGGCGCGGGCCTTCGGCCAACACCGCTTCCAGCAAGGTGAAGCGCTCGCCGTTGCTGACCACGTAGCTCAGGCCTTCGTCTTCGGCGCGGTTGTCGTTGCCGGCTTCCGTGGTCGATGCGAACCAGCGTTCGTCGATGCCGCCGCGGTGGGCGCCCAGGGCGTAGTAGTCGTCCGGATGGAGCTTGAGGCGTTTGCCCGGCATGAGGAAGGAACGCGGGACCCAGCAAGGGGCCAGGCGCAGGATGCCTTCCCCGGCCTCGATCGCCGCCTTGACGTTGGCCTGCTTCGCCGTCTTCGGAACCGCCACTGCTTCAGCCATCGTCATGCTCCCCTTGCAAACTTAACCTGGACCGTGAACCCGGCCTTCATTCCCTGGAAGGCCGTCCCTAAAACTACTCCGTCCGCGATTGAACCGGTATCTGATTCAAAACAAGATTATTGACTTTTTTTCCCTCTGTGATTCTACGATTCCGCCCCCGACGGAGCCACCGCAATCCGCGCCCGCAAGCGCCTCAACCATGCAGAAAAGCCCAATCCACGGGTACGCGCGCCGTCTTGCCTTGGGATCCCGTCACCGTGATATACGTCCCGTTCCCGCCCGGATCGATCCGCTCCACGCGTCCAAACCCGGGCGCCACCGGGTGCACCAGGTGGATGTTGCGGATGGATTTCGCCTCCTTGGCCTTGAACGCCAGGGTGGTGGGAACGCCCTCGGCCTTGAGCCGGTTCTGCTTGGAGATTTCCAGGCCGTCCGAGAAATGCCCGCACACTTCTTCCAGCGCCAGGCGGCGCAGGTGCCGTCCGCTCCAGGGCGCGCCGTGGCGGCCGCCGTTGGAGATCCAGAACAGCGTGCTCGGCAAGGTGCGCGGATCCTTCAGGGAGATCCACACGTATCCGTCCAGCGTGGCCGCGCACCAGGCGAAGTCGCCGGGCTTGCTGGAGACCATGATCAAATCCTCGAAGCCCTGGCGCGCGGGATATTCCTGCAACGAAGTGAAACCGCCTTCGGCCAACGGCACCTTGGCCAAGGTGGTGAAGCGCGCGCCCGTCTTGAGGGCGCCGTACTCGCGCGCCAACGGATTGGAAAACGCATCCGGCTTCACGGATCCAAAGTGGAACGGGCTGGTGTTCACGTGGAACGACCCGCCCTTGTCCGGGAACTGGAGGATGGCGTGATGGCCGAAGTTGAAGCGGCCCTGCAGCCCTTCGATGCGATGCTCCTGGTACACGGCGCGCTGGCCTTCCTTGATGCTCAAGGTCTTGCGCACGCGGCAGTCCGGAACCTTGACCTTCATCTCCAGGGACAGGCGGCCGATGCCCTTTTCGATCAGCTCCCAGGCGCCGTTGGCCGTTTCCCCGTGCACGTCCTTGATGCCTTTGCTGGATCCGAACGGCAGGCAAAAATAGTCCCCACGCAGCACGCGCAGGATGGGCGGCAGCTCCGCATCCAACTCTTCGGGCTGCCACGGAGCCAGTGCGTAGGGCTGCACCCAGCGCTTGCCCAGACGGAACCGGACCGGCGCCATGTGCCCGGCGCGTTGCGTCAGGAACAGCTCCACGTCCCGGTTCCCCAGAGCGAAAGAAGGTTCTCCGTGGACCACGGCCAGGGCTTCGCCTTCCAGCGCGCCGGGTTCCGAGGTCGTGTGGGCGGTAGCCATGGCGGCGCCCGCTGCCGGGGCCGCGCCGTTCTTCGAGGGGATCTGCAGATGGATCATAAGATCCTGAATGGTAGGCGAAATCGCCGTACCGGAGGATGGAAGGCTTTTGAGGAATTGTTGATTTCGATGGTCGCGGTGTTTCTACGATTCCGACCCCGCTTCGATGCGGGGTCGGGCGTTCCGGAATCGACTTCCGCCGGCCCCCAGGTCAGTGCTTGGAGCCCGGGCGCACCAGGGACGCGCGCAGCCCTATCGAAGGCAGATGCCCGTAATTCATGAACAGGTAGCCCGCCTCCAGAGTCACCTCCACCTCCGTGAATTGCATCACGGTCCCCACGTACATTTTCACTCCGTACATGTCCACGCGCCCTTTTTCCTGGAACTCCCAATGGTCGTCGTAGTCGGGACGGAAATCATAGAAGATCGATCCGCCCCCGAAACCGGCGTTGAAGTACACGTACGACGTTTCCGGATTCCCCGTCGTCGCCATGGCCATGACATCGCACTCAACGGTATGGGTCTTCAATTGCGCCGTGGTGCCGTAGCCTCCCGGCAGGGCGGGATGGACCGCCATGATATTGACCTTGTCCGAAGCCACGCCCGCCGCGAGGCGCAGATAGCTGGAGACCGCATTCTCCCCGTTCCCGGCCAGGCGGTTCTTGAAGCCCGCTTCCACGCCCACCGCGTCCCAGGGAATGGGGCCGACATAGGCCCCGAAATCCGCCTGCATGTCCTGCCCAAGCCCGCGGGAATACGAAGCGCCCCACAGCGGGCCGCCGGAGACATCATTATGGGTGGCATAGCTGGAGTCCACCACCGCCCTGAGCAGGTCATCGTCCTTGCGCGCGAGCGACAAGGTGCGATCGGTCAGCGCGGCCGAGGTGGAAAAGTCGAAACCGTATTCCGATTCCCCGCGATCCAGGACCCGGGCGTCGCGGAGCATGGTGGTGCGTAAGGTGGAACAACCCTGCAGGCCCATACACAGGGCCGCCGCGGCCACGCACAAAGACCGTAAGGCGGAACCGGATCCGGGGGCGTCGTCCTGCATTTTCCATCCTTTGCACGGTTTATGCGGGCTGTGAAATGAATATAAAGCGATCTTCCCGCGATGGCGAGCACGCGACCGGTCGCCTGGAAAAAAAGGCATATTTTACAACACTCCCATGAAATACCGGCCCATCAACGTCGAACGCATCCGCTTAAATCTCAAACGCATCAGCCGCCTCGTTCTGCTACCGCTTGCCGTTTTCTGCCTGGCCTGCTTTTGTCTCGTCTTCGTCACCGGCTGCGGCAAGGATCGCGTCGAAGCCAAATACCCCAACGGCAAGCCCAAGATCATCCGCACCTACGGCCTGCTGGGCGGCGCCAACCCGGACAATCTCCAGCGCGAACAGACCTTCTACTTCAACGACCACAAGGAGTCGGATACGTATTTCCGCCACGGCTTGCGGCACGGCCCTTACCAGGAGTTCTGGCACAACGGCCAGAAGAAGACCCAGGGCCAATACCTGGACGGCAAGAAGGAAGGCGAGTGGGAAGCCTACTACAACCAGTTCACCCTGTCCTCCAAGGGCCTGTACAAGAACGATCTGAAGGAAGGCCAATGGAATTCCTTCTGGGAGAACGGCGCCATCAAATCCCAAGGCGTCTTCGCCGCGGGCAAAGAGACCGGCACCTGGAAGGAATGGACGGCCAAGGGCGAATCCGCCGTGGAGAACTCCTGCTTCGAATCCAACCCGCAAGGGCGCTACCTGTCCTACCACGCCAGCAAGACTCCCAAGGAGGACTACCAATGCCGCAACGGCGTCCCCTCCGGCGTTTACCTCAAGCAGGACCCGGACGGCAAGGTGGTGGAGCGCGGCAGCTTCGACGCGCAGGGACGCAAGGATTCCGTCTGGGAGGATTTCCACCCCAACGGCAAGCGCTCCCTGCTCAAGCACTATAAGGGCGGCCTCGAGAACGACAGCTCCTATGCCTGGGACGAAGCCGGCCGCCTCATCGAGAAGGCCCATTTCGATACCGGCAGCGGCGAACGCCTGGCCTACGACAGCTTGGGCCATCTCATCGAGCGCCGGCGCTTCGTCAAGGGCCAACCGGACGGCGAGTGCTGGCTGTACTGGCCTAAGGGGAACAAGCGGTCCCTGGTGACATACAAGGACGGCAAACCCTTGGAGATGCACGAGTGGCATCCCAACGGCAAGCCCATGGCCGAAGGCTTCTTCACCGACGGCCACCGCTCGGGCGTGTGGAAGGACTGGTACGAAACCGGCGTCCTCAAGGAAATCTCGCACATGCAGGACGGGGCCTTGCACGGGGAACGGATGTTCTACGACTCCACCGGCAAGCTGGCGCGGACCACCCGGTATGAGCACGGTTACCCCGCGGACGGCAGGATCCCCAAGGGATTGATGGGCCCGGGATCGCTGAAGGCGCCGTCCGAACCTGACACGGCTTCGCCTCCGGGTAAATGATGGGCCCCATGGAGAAGCGCACACGTAACCCAAAGGTTACCATCCGCGTTCTGGGTCTTCTCGGCCTGCTCGGCCTTGCCGCATGCAGCTGCCCGGCGAAATCGGGAAAACCGGCGGGCGAAGGAACAAAATCCGCCGCGGTAGGGCCCAATGGTTCCGGCGCGGCCCACGGTAACGGAACCGCGACAGCCCAGGGCAGTGAGCCGGGCGGGGCCTCGACCCAAGGGGGTTGGACCCGCACCGATGCCAAAGTGCGCATCCGCCTTCACAACCTCGACAGCATCGCTTTAACGGACGTCCACGTGCAATGGCCCGTCGACTCGGCGCATTTCGATGCCATCCCGGCCAAGGCTTATACCGACTATGTCGCCGTCGGCAGTGCCTACCGCTACGCATACATCAAGGCCCACGCCGGCAAGCGCGTGTGGATTTGCCAGCCGATGGACTTCGTGGGCGAAACCACGTTGGCGCCCGGGCGCTACACCTATGAGATTTCCCCGGCGGCGGTGATGGAGGAAAAGTCGATGGGGTTCCTGCGCATCGAACTGCTGACGGACAAAGAGCACCCCTAGCTCAACTGGATAGAGTACTGGCCTTCGAAGCCAAGGGTTGGGGGTTCGAATCCCGCCATCCCGACCAATTTCTTTCGTTTCAAATTCCGCATTTAAATCCGAATTCCCCGTAAGTCGCCTAGCAGTAGGCGCTTACGGGGATGCTATCCGCAGCAACCCTTCGTTACTTTTTGTAGGCGTAT
>OBEQ010295779.1_pt1 | contig 25508 bp, 22 predicted proteins | sample 1670901 | NCBI WGS metagenome assembly OBEQ01 (sample SAMEA104232315, study PRJEB22302) | groundwater metagenome | biome: forest; feature: aquifer; material: groundwater | place: USA | collected 2011-08-07 | depth 5.4 m | reverse complement strand
TTTTATTCGCGCCCTGTTCGGCAGACAAACTATACCCACCGTTACCGGACCCGCCAAAGCGCCGCGCCCGACTTCATCGATGCCGATAATGTATTTCATCCCTTTATCTGTACAGAATATGCTTCGCGGTCAAATCGGGCAATCTTTGAATCCAGTATCAGTAGAAGTTGTTTTGCTATCTTTAGTAACGATCGTAAGTAAGGATAGCAGAATTGAATTTGCTATGCTATTGACAGGTAGGAATAAAGTTATATACTCAAAATATAATTGAAAACATAAAGGCGATGAAGGGGAATAGTATCTTTCGTCATGCGAAAGAGAACCCGCCCCGGAGCTGCTTGCGATGAGCAATGCCGGAAGCCCAACCGTGAAATGGGGAAGCTGATGCCGGTGACAACCCAAGTCAGCTTATGAGACTACGGCAGCGATGTCGTAGAAAAAGCAAGGTGGTACCACGAGAAGCCTCGTCCTTGTTATCCCGACGCAGAAACGGGATGGCAGCGGCGAGGTTTTTGTTTTTCATACATCACCGCCATGATCAAACAAAAAGAAACAACAAAGTGCGTGATCGTAAAACTGGGGAGTAGTGTCACGATGACGCGCCGGAGAAAATTGGATAGATTTCGAATCATACAACTGGTGAAACAGATTACTGTTCTGAAAGAAAAAGGATTTACCATAGTTTTTGTTATCTCCGGAGCAGTCGTTTGCGGGAACGATATATTGCGTACCGATGAAGTTGAAGATCGATGTGCGCAGCAACTTGCCGCAGGTGTCGGACAAGCATATCTCACTAGTGAGCTGTATAAAATTTTCATGGATCATGGTTTTGTGCTTGCGCAGATGCTGTTAACGAAAGGAGATTTGGAAGACCGGAACAGACAAGAGGCGCTCAAGAATATCATGCGCCTGGCAGTTAGAACAAATATCGTTCCGGTTCTCAATGAAAATGATCTGCTTGAATTGCATAGCTTTGGGGGAAATGATTTCCTGGCCGGAAAAATCGCCCAACTCCTGCATGCGGATTCTTTGTTGTTACTGACTGATGTAGACGGCGTGTATTCGGAAAACCAACAGATAGTGCGGACAATCGATGCGGGAAAATCAAAGCCGATACTGCTGGATAAAAGAGAATGCCCCAATGGCCGGGTCGGAGGGATGGAGGGCAAGATAGAAGCCGCCAAAACCACGGCAGGTTCAGGAATACCAACGGTTATTGCCAACGGCAAAATAAAAAATATTGTGGCGCGACTGACTCTCAATCAAGAAAAACTGGGAACGAGAGTCATTCGTTAAATGAATATGAAATCAAATCTTCAAAACAAATTACAACTCGTTAAAAAAGCGTCTCTCGCGATGGCCGGGCTTTCGACCGCAAGGAAAAATCAGATCCTTTCTGATATCGGGGGAAATATAGCCGGAAATAAAAACGGCATAGTACGGGCGAATAAGAAAGATATTGCAGATGCCCTGCGGAGCGGCAAAGGAGATGCGCTTATTGATCGCCTCACCATAACCGATGGAGTTTTCTCGCAGATGGTTGATCAAATCAAACAAATCCGAAGACTGCAGGATCCAATCGGAAAAATCATGGAGCGGAAGGTTCTCACCAATGGCGTGAAGCTGCAAAAAGTGAGCGTACCGATCGGCGTCATCGGAGCAATTTACGAATCCCGGCCGAATGTAACCGTCGACATAGTAGCGCTTGCAATCAAAGCCGGCAATGCAGTTGTATTGAAAGGAGGACCGGAAGCCATACGCTCGAATCGTGAACTTATACGGCATATTCATACTGCCATGCGTAACAACGGGATTTCAACGAAAACAGCGCTTTTTCTGGATGATGTCGAGAAAGAAATTGTGGATGAAATGGTGAAGTATAGTGAATTCATCGATGTCATCATTCCTCGTGGAGGGTATCAACTCATGAAAAAAGTTGCCGAAACTTCGACTATTCCCATTCTCTATCATGCGGCTGGCGGAGCAAGAATTTATGTTGATGAGACGGCTGATCTTGACTTGGCAGTAACGGTATGCCTCAACGCGAAAACAAACCGACCTGCCGCTTGCAATTCGCTTGACACGATCGTAGCGCATGGGAAAATCGCCCGGCGATTCTTAAAAAAATTTTATGAAGCCGTAAAACCGTACGGCGTGGAGGTACGAGGTGACAATGATACGCGAAAAATACTTCGGGTCAAAAAGCGACGGAAGATGACTATCGTCGGGAATTTCTGGATTTAGGAATGGCGATCAAAATAACGAGGAATGCCGATGACGCCATCGAATTCATCAGCAGATACGGCAAAGGACATTCGGAAGGCGTAGTCGCTAAAGACAAAGCTGTCATGAAAAAATTCACCGAGAGCATTGATGCAGCCGCGATTTTCGTGAACTGTTCAACACGGCTACACGACGGCGGGATTTTCGGACTGGGCGCTGAAATGGGCATTTCGACCGGCAAATTGCATGCCAGAGGCCCGACCGGCCTTAAAGAGATTACGACCTATAAATGGATCGCGTATGGACATGGACAAATCAGGTAATAAAAAAATTTCCGTCATCGGCGCGGGAAACATGGGTGGCGCGATTATCCGGGGCTTGATTCGGAGCGGCGATATCCAAGGTCGAAATATTATCGTAAGCGACCCTTCGCTTAAAAAATTGCGAGTGCTTGGGAAATTGGGAGTGAAGATTTCGCGTGACAATACAAAAGCCGCCCAATACGGGGATATCATCATAATGGCGGTGAAACCCGACATTCTGTCCCCGGCGCTTTCGGAAATAAAAGAAATGATCTCAAAAGAACAGTTGATCATATCGATAGCCGCAGGAGTGAAAATCAGAACGATCAAAAGAATAATGGGCGAGAAACAACCCGTGGTGCGAGTAATGCCGAATCTGTGCGCCACGGTGGGGATGTCCATGTCGTGCTGGGTTGCGGGGAATGAAGTTTCGTACCGCCATCAAACGCTGACCAAAAAAATTCTGGCGGCTATCGGGAAAGAATATCGTATTGATGAAGAAAAAATATTGGATCAAATCACGGCTATTTCCGGCAGCGGCCCCGCGTACGTTTTTTACCTTGCCGAGCTTCTTGAAGACGCAGCCAAGAAAATAGGATTGAACAGGGATCTTGCCAGAACTTTGGCGCGACAAACTGTAATCGGCGGCGCCGGGCTTCTGAAAAATTCGGCGCAATCTGCCAAAGAATTGCGAGCGGGAGTTACTTCAAAGGGCGGCGTTACAGAAACAATTTTTACAGCGCTGGAAAAATTAAAGGTCGCCGATGCATTCATGAAAGCCGTAGATGCGGGAGTTAAAAGAGCGAAGGAGCTCGGCACTTCATCAATAACAAGTTGAGTATCTCCTGTTATTGTTCTGCTATCGTTGTTTACGATCGTTACTAAGGATAGCAAAATAACTTTTGGGTATGAAATACAACTTCGTAAACAAACTTTCTTTGGTTCAATTGGGTTTAGTTTAGTAACGGCGGAGGATGTGAACACAAAAACAAGCTGACAAAAATGAAGGGATTTTTAGGAGAGAGAGTTTTTGTCCGCCCGTGAGACTCATCGTGTGTTGAAGAAAATGATACTTTGCGAGATTCTCCGGTAACATGCTAATATTTTTAATATAACATGCTTCAATCCAAACTTTTTACAAAAACCGAGCGCTATGCGCCTAAAGATGAACTGACGGTGAACGCCCAGCTGTTAAGCCGGGCCGGGTACGTCGAGAAACTCATGGCCGGAGTCTATAATTATTTGCCGCTCGGCCGCCGGGTTTTGAGAAATATCGAACAAATCGTGCGCGAGGAAATGGACCGGATCGGGGGACAGGAAGTGCTGATGGCCATGCTCCATCCCAAAGAAATCTGGGAAAAAACCGGCCAATGGAAAAAACTGGATGTCCTGTTCGAGCTTGAAAGCCGGACTGGCAAAGAATACGCGCTGGGGCAGAGTGAAGAAGAAGTGGTGACGCCGCTCGTGATGAACCGCGTCCAAACCTATCAAAATCTTCCGGTCGCCGTTTATCAGATTCATTGGAAATTCCGCGACGAGCTACGCTCCAAATCAGGCCTCCTGCGCGGCCGGGAATTCCTCATGAAAGACATGTACAGCTTTCATGAAAACCAGGAGGACTTTGACCGTTTTTACGCCGAAACGAAAAAAGCGTATATGAAAGTGTTTTCGCGCCTCGGTCTGGTCGCCAAAGTCACCGAAGCTTCGGGCGGATCATTCAGCGAGAAAATTTCGTATGAATTCATGGTGCTTACCGACGCGGGCGAAGATGACATCTTTTATTGCGACTCGTGCGATTTTTGCGTGAATGTCGAGATTGCCGCCGAAAAAGAGGGTGACATTTGTCCGCGCTGCAGCAAAGCGGGTAGTGAAGCAAAAGCTCTACTACCCCTCAAAGGCAAACTCGCCAAAGCGCGCGCTTCGGAAGTCGGGAACGTATTCGATCTCGGCCAGAAATACGGAAAGGCATTCGATCTGACCTTTGTCGGCAGGAATGGCGAACGCCAGTATCCGATTATGGGCTGTTACGGTCTCGGCGTTTCGCGCGTTATGGGCGTAATCGTGGAAAAGTTTCACGATGACGCCGGCATCATCTGGCCCGAAACCGTTGCGCCTTTCAAGATCCATCTGCTTGAACTCGGCGGCGCTTCGGCGCAATCGCTGTATGAGGATTTACAAAAAATGGATATTGAAATACTCTATGATGACAGATCGCTATCCGCCGGCGAGAAATTGACGGATGCGGATCTAATCGGCCTTCCGCTGCGGCTGGTTGTCAGTCCCAAGACCGGCGAAAAAATAGAACTCAAGCGCCGCAATGAGAAAGAGGTGAAACTGGTGAGCAAAGCAGAGTTAGAAAAACTGCTGCAATAATTCAAAATGCAAACATCAAAAATCAAAATGAAATAGTAAAATCTAAAAAGAATACTAACGTTTATATGCTTTTTGAATTTTGGTTTGTCATTTTGATGTTTGAAATTTGATTTTTGATTTTACTAAAAATGGCTATGTTTGATAATTTGTTCAAAGAAATCGGGATTGATCTTGGCACCGCCAATTCGCTCATCTATCAAAAAAATCTGGGGGTGGTTGTCAATGAACCGACAATCGCCGCCGTCAATAATAAGACGAATGAAATTTTAGCCATCGGCGAAGAGGCCAAAAAAATGCTCGGCCGCACCCCCGGCCATATCAGCGTCATCCGGCCGCTGGTCAACGGCGTCATTTCCGATTTCGACATGACGCAGGAACTCCTTCGCCAGCTCATCAAACGGCTGAATAGAAAAAGCGTCTTTTCGAGCATCAGGCGGGCGGTGCTGGCGGTTCCGGATGATCTGACCGAAGTTGAACGGAAATCTGTTGAAGATGCGGCGATGGACGCCGGTTGCGCCAAAGTATATCTTGTGGGATCGCCGGTGGCAGCGGCTTTGGGCGCCGGCTTGCCGGTTGATGAACCGATAGCGACGTTAATAGTTGACATCGGCGGCGGCACCACCGACATTGCCGTGATCTCTCTGGGCGGGACCGTGATTTCGAAAACCCTGAAGGTTGCCGGTGATCGTTTTAATGAGGATATCATCAGATTTATGCGAGATGAATTCCGTCTGGCTATCGGCGAGCCGAGCGCCGAATTCGCCAAAATCGGCGTTGGTTCAGCCATTCCTCTGGATGAGCATCTTGATATGCCCATCCGAGGCAGAGATTTTTCAACCGGTTTGCCAAAAGAAGTGGTCATAAAAAATACCCACATCCGAGCCGCGCTCAACAAATCGCTTCGCTTGATTGTCGATGCCATCCGCGAAACCATTGAAATGACGCCGCCTGAACTTGCCGGCGATATGCTGAAACAGGGGATTTATCTGTCCGGCGGCGGCGCGCTGTTGCGCGGGCTGGATAAATTAATCCAGAAAGAGACAACGGTTTCGGCTACGATCGTGGGTGATCCCTTGACGGCTTCGGTGCGGGGACTGGGCCGGATTATTGATGAGTTTGAACGCCACAAGGTATTTTTGGAAAATCCCCTCAAACCTCTTGAAATTACTTTGTGATTTGAAAAGGGATTCAAGTTCAAGTGCCCAAAGAACTCGAGGACTATTTGCCGCGAGGCCGGACGCCGGCGAGCACGCAGTGGTCGCCGAACTCACCGTTAGGGTAGCCCAGCCAGAGCGAGCGGCACCCCGGGCTGCGTTCGAGACACATCACGCGACGGCCGCGGTACGGGTCCCGCCAGGCTTCGTGCAGGAAGATGATGACAGACTTTTCGGAAGAAGTCGTCGCCTTTCGGTCGTCTCGGGGCCGCCAAGCACAGTCTTGAATACTGACGTTACTGGGTTACTCATAGCAATTCCCTTCTTTTTAATTTTGGACAGGCGTATAGTTTTCCAAAAGCTATACGCCCATAGTATTTCAAGATGCCTGAAATTGATATACCATATTACTATTGATTGCAATAGCCATGGAATTTATTTTGCTTTGCTGCTGAAGGTATATTAAACCATGCGAAAAGAAAACTTGTTTTTGCTTATCGTCATCATCGTTGCGCTTTTTTTGTTGGTTGCGTATCCGTCGGTGAGTTGGAAAATACAAACCCTGCTGTCCCGATCCGAAAATCCAACGCCCGATGAATACAAAAAACTGATTCTGGAGAATGAATCGCTTAAGGCGGCGGCAATGCAGCTGCAGGAGATAAAAAAACAAACGCCGAGCAACAGCGACAGCTTACTGTCCGTATTCGTCTATTCACGCTACCCCTTTAATTTTAAGAACGAACTCCTGATAAATGCCGGCCTGAATCAAGATATGACAGTAGGCCAGGCGGCGGTTATTACATCCTCGTCCACGTTGTCGAATCCAGTCCTTGTCGGGAAAATCCAGCAGGTATTCGAAAACGTTTCTGTGGTACAAACGATTTTCGACTCGCGCTTCCAGTTGGCGGTTCGCATCGGCAAATCCGGCGTCAATGCGCTTCTCAAGGGAGGCAATGAGCCGCGGCTGACATTGATACCGAAAGACGCTAAGACATCAGAGGGGGATATCGCCTACTCGGCGAGTCCCGATTTCCCCTATGGACTGCCGGTCGGCATCATCAGACGCCTTCGGCTTTCCACAGATCAACTTTTTCAGGAGGCCGACATAGGAACCGCCTATAATCCGAACGAACTTGACTCGGTATCAATCATCAAAGATCGCTATAACCGATAGGAAACAGAAATATGGCGAACATTAAATTTTACACTTGCTTACTCACCCTCATAATCGCTCTCATGCTCCAGTTAAACTCCAGGGATGTGTTCGGGTGGTCTCCGGAGTTTGTCTTGGGAACAATGATCGTGTTCGCTTTTTATCTTGAATTTATTGAACTGGCGGCGCTGACGTCGGTAAGCGCGCTTGCCCTCAACTGGCAGCCATCTCTCAACCTTGAACTGTTGCTGATTGCTATTCTGCCTATGATAATATTCGGAGTCAAAAAATTTCTTCCCTGGCGGAACGCAATAAACAATTTCCTTGCGATTCTGTCGGCGCTGCTCATTTTTTATGGCGCGACGAATTATGCAGCACTTTCCGGGTATCCCTTTCTCTTTTCCAAGATCGTTTTCGGCACCCTGATCTTCGGCGGCTTGCTGTTTCAAACATTCGGCTATTTCTATAAACCTGTTTCGAAAATGGCCGATGGCTAAACCCCCGCAAAAAACAGAGATCGCTCTTGAAGAATCGTTGAGCGATGCATGGTCCAAAGATCCGGAGGTGATCGAAGTGCCGCTGGGAAGCAAACCGATGTTCTTTGTCGGCCTGATTATTTTTTCAATCGGCGCGTTGTTCATCGGCCGGGTTTTCTTTTTAGGGGTATTGGCATCGGATACCTATAAAGCGCGCGCCGAAGCAAATCTCAATTTGGTTCAAGCCCTGCCGGCTCCCCGCGGTTTGATTTTTGACCGCTATGGCAAACCGCTGGTTGAAAACAGGGCGATATTCAGGGCGCTTCTCAATCTCGACAAATTTCTCGGCTCGGAAGACATACAAACCCAGACCCTCGAAGCGGTTCAAAGAATTCTGGGCTTAACGCCTGATGAACTATGGGCGACCATTGAGCAGAACGACTTTGAGAACGGCGGGGGGGCGATTGTAATCAATCCCGACTTGACCCAGGCACAGATTGTGGAATTGAAAGAATTACATCTGGCCTCGATTGCGGTTGAAAATAGTTTCGAGCGGCGCTATCTCAATGGTGAAATATTCTCATCAGCTATAGGATACACCGGCTCCGTGACTCCCGACGACTTGAAAAATAAACCGAACCTCTTGAGGCGAGACGTTATCGGCAAAGCCGGGGTAGAACTTTCGTATGACGAGGAACTGCGGGGTCAACCCGGAACAATGATCCAAAAAAGAAATGCGAAAGGGGAGCTTCTCGGAAATCAGGAAGTGACCAATCCCCGCATCGGCCAGCAACTGACTTTGACGATAGACGCCGATTTCCAGTCTTATTTTTACCGACGGATGCAGCAAGGATTGGATTCGCTCGGCAGAACCAAAGGCGTAGGCCTGGCATTGGATCCCCGAAACGGGGAAATTCTTGTTCTCATTGACTTTCCGGTCTTCAATAATACCGTTTTAAGCTCTGTAGCCCGTTCGGTGGAACAGAACTCGGGGCAAGCAGGGCAAGCCCGTTCGACAGGTTCGACAAGCTCACCGCAAGCAAACTCATGGCAAATCCGCAACCAAGAAAAAGAAAAGATTTTGAATTCCCAGGATCATCCGCTCTTCAACCGGGCCATTGCCGGTTTCTACAATCCCGGCTCGACCATCAAACCTCTTGTAGGCACGGCTGCGCTCAAAGAAGGAGTCATTGATCCGTTCCGAAAAATTTTTTCCCCGGGCTATCTCGATATTCTCAATCCTTATAATCCCGATGCGCCGACCCGGTATCTTGATTGGCGCTATCAAGGCGATGTGGATCTGGCGGCGGCCATCGCTCAATCAAGCAACGTGTATTTTTATGAAGTCGGGGGCGGCAGTCCCGAAATAAAGGGATTGGGCATCAGCCGCCTCCATGAATGGTGGCAGAAATTCAATCTGGGAAATTTGAGCGGCGTTGACCTGCCAGGCGAAGCCAAAGGGTTTTTGCCCTCGCCGGAATGGAAGCAGAAAAAAACCGGCAAGCCGTGGCTCCTCGGCGATACCTATAACGTCAGCATCGGCCAGGGCGATTTGCTGTTAACGCCCATTCAACTGTTGAGCTACATCGGCGCGATTGCAAACGGCGGCACAATGTACCAGCCGCTGATCAATAAGAACGGAACGCACAAAGTCTCGGTTGATTTATCATCCCTCGAACCTCAATTTCGCGAAGTCAGAAAAGGCATGCGTCAGACCGTAACCGTGAATCTCGGAACCGCCCATACTCTCGCCGATATCGGTTTTCCGGTTGAGGCAAAAACCGGCAGCGCCCAGATCAACAACAATGCTCAAGAAAACGCGTTTTTCGTCGGCTATTTACCCGCGGACCCATCCGCCAAAGCTTTAGCGCCGGCGGAAACGAAGGTAGGTTCGTTTAATCAAGACAAGAATTCACCGCTTGCCATTCTCATCCTTGTCGAAAATTCACGCGAGGGCAGCTTGAACGCCGTGCCGATCGCCAAAGACATTTTGAGTTGGTATTATGAACACAGAGTTAGAAAGTAGAATTTAGAATATAGAATGTAGTAGAATAATGATGATAGTTTGTTAGTAAATTTTCCTGCTAAATTCTACATACTACTTTCTACATTCTCATTTATGTCCGACCTTCGACAAGATTTAGTTTCCGGCGACTGGATAATCCTGGCCACAGAACGGGCCAAGCGGCCACATGAGCTTTTGCCTAAAAAGAAAAAGCGCCAGCGGGCGCCGAAGTCAAGCTGCCCGTTTGAAAATCTCGAAAAATCGGGGAATTGGCCGCCATTACTTCTGCTCCCGGATGAAAAATACCCCGACGCCCAAAGGGGTCGGGGCTCCGGCCGTAAGCGTCGGAGTTGGCGGATTGCGGTCATTCCAAACAAGTATCCGGCCCTTCTTCATAGAGGGCGTTGCGCTTCTTCAATTCCTCTCGGACCTTATCGGCGACTGGACGGCACCGGCTGCCATGAACTGGTTATCACCCGGCATCACGAAAAAAATCTCGCGCATATGAGTTTGAATGAAGGCTGCGAGTTATTCAGAGTTTTCCAAAGGCGATATCAGGAATTAGCCGGAGATGCCTGTTTGATGTATACTTCAACGTTTTTCAACTGGGGTTCGAGCGCCGGCGCCTCACTGTATCACCCCCATTATCAAATGTTGAGCTTGCCGATTGTCCCGCCGGATGTCCAACATTCTTTGACCGGCTCTTCCAACTATTTCAAAGCGCACCGGCGCTGCGTCCACTGCGATATGCTTCGATTCGAAGAAAAGAGCCGGAAACGAATCATTGCCAAGGATTCGAGAGTGGTCGCGCTCGCGCCCTTTGTTTCGCGCCAGCCGTTTGAAATCCGCATTTTCCCCCGCCGTCATGAATCGTATTTCGAAAATATATCCGAAAGCGACTTACAATCAACCGTAGCGATTCTCCAGATTGTTCTCCGGAAAATGGAAAAAAATCTTCACGATCCTGATTTCAATTTTTTTATTCACACTGCGCCGCTCAAACATCGGGTGAGCTACGCTCATTATCATTGGCACATCGAGATTCTGCCTAAAATTTCCATTCCCGCCGGCTTCGAGTTGAGCACCGGCGTGGAAATAAATGTCGTTGACCCCGATGCGGCCGCCGAAATGCTGAAGCAATAGGGCTGTTTTCAAAAGGCGGACAAGGATAAACGGAATATGCTTAAAAAATTCTCCAAATTCAAAATCGTAACTTCGGCGTTTGCCGTGAGTTTTTGTTTTGTCATGGGCGGCTGGTTATGGGCCTATCTCGCCCTAAGGAAAGTTTCTCAACCCTTGATTATCCATTTCAATAACGCTGTTGGCATCAATCAAATCGGCGATCTCTATGACCTGACCGCAGTGGTATTGTTCGGCTTGATCGCTCTCCTCTTGGATTTTTGCATCGCGCTTGAGCTTGAAGAACGGGACTGGTTTTTGGGAAAATTAACGGCAGCCGCCGGCCTCTTCTTGAGCATCTTGATTTTTATCGGCTTTGCGGCTATCATTAGTGTCAACTAAGATGCCAATATGCGAATTGTATGCCAATCTACAAATTGCGAATAACTTATGACTAGAGAAAAGTTCTTAAAAACCCAAAAGAATCCTTAACTCTTCGGCAAAAGAATAATATTCGCAATTCGCATTATTGGCATTATATTTGTAGATTTGCATAATATTACTATGTCCACATTCGCAGTCATCCAAACCGGCGGGAAACAATACAAAGTTTCTGCCGGTCAGAAAATTAAAGTTGAAAAACTGAAGGTCGATGAAGGCGGGAAGTTTTCATTCGACAAAGTATTGTTGAAAGCCGATGGCAAAGAAGTCACCATCGGCGCTCCGTATCTTGAAGGCCAAAAAGTTGAAGCCAGAGTTTTGAAACAGGGGAGGGATAAAAAGAAAATCATATTTCGCTATCATTCCAAAACGAGATATCGAAAAAAGAAAGGCCATCGGCAACCGCACACCGAGATGGAGATATTGAAAATGTAAGCTCGTGCGCCATATTTGCGAGCCGCAAGACAAAAGAACGGGTTCGCTGCCCGTTCTTTTTGTGCGAAAATGAAGCTTAATCCAAATAAAATTTGAAGCTATTACGAGGAAGATTGTTCTCCTGATCCGGCAGGATATAATAGATGTTTTTAGCTTTTTGATTTTCGATTGAATAGGTATCCGTGATAAACATCACTGTTTGTGCCGGTACAGGAATACCGTTCACCAGAACGCCGCCGACTTTTACGATCACGTATGTGGGCATACTTGCCGGCAATTCATTCAGTTTTCGGCCCAGTTCGACATAGTCATTGCTGAAAGCAGCGTAGGTATTGGGATTTTTCGCCCAGACAATAAAATACGTATCGTATGCCTCAAAAACAAGAAGTGAAAGAAAAATGATCCCGGCGAGCGGCAGCCAAAAACTAAGAATATATTTTTTCAGGAAATCATATGTCGTAACGCCGCCGATACCAGCAAAAAGAATCGCAGGCGGAATCATAAGAATGCTTCGGAGCGCGTGTGGCAGACCTTCATTCGAGATGACTGCCGGCGCCGCGCCCAGCGCGAACCAAAGGAATAAGATAAAAAGAGGGAAAGTAAATTCACCTCCTGTTCCATTTTTGAACCGTGAATTACGAATCATGTTTCTGATAGAGAGAAAGATACCGGCCAGAAATAGAATACCGACCGGCCAGAAAAGTTCGGGCCTGTCGGGATAATTATGGCGCCAGTTGCCATCACCCCGGAAATTGAACATGCCGAGCGTCTTTACAATATTGAGCCCGATATCCTGTAACGGCGTCTTTGAATTAAAAACGGAGATTTGCGAAGTGCGCTGTGAAAAGTCCGAGGGGTGCGTGAGGAAATAGATACCGATGGGCAGAGCAACAATAAAAGCAGAAATGAGAAAATAGGAGGCAGTGATTAGAAATCGTTTTTGCCTGTCCGCCGGCTTGTCCGCCAAAGCTTTAGCGTCGGCGGAAGCTTCCCCGAAGGCGGACAGATTCTCTCTTTTCGATTTCCTCCAGTACCAGAACAGAATGAAAAAAATCAAGACCGGCGTTACGCGATAAGGGATATACGAATGGAAGCCGAGGCCGTAAAGAATTCCCGAGAATGTAGAATGTAGGATGTAGAACGCAGGGTCTTTAGCTTTGAAAGCCTTGATCAAAAAATAAACCGCCCATACAAGAAAAAAAGGCGCCATAACCGCGCTGAAGCCGATGCGCGAAAAATTGATATGCCAAAAGCTCGTGGCGAGGAGGAATGCTGATAGAAGCCCGATTGCTTCGCTACGAGAAATCCGAAATCCGAAATCCGAAACTCTAAACAAATTCCAATTTATAAATCCTAAAATTTCAAACCGTTTGGAATTTTGAGCATTTTGATTTGTGATTTGTTTCGGATTTCGGATTTCGGATTTCGGATCCCCCCCAAAGAGTTCTTTGCTTAAGAAATACAATCCGAGAACAGTGAGGGTTCCAAATATGGCGCTTGGCAACCGCGCGGCCCAGGGTTTATCCGCGCCGAACAGTTCTTCGGACAGTCCCTGAATGTTGATGAAAAGCCCTTCGCGGCCGTTATTTTCGGGATAGAAAAGTTTGAAGTCGCCGGTTCGTACTGCCTGGAGTCCCTGATTGGCTCCGATTGCCTCATCTGGATAAAGCCCGGGCGGGATCGTGGTAATTTGGTAAAGCCGGAGAGATCCTGCTATTATTAAAATTACGATAATAACAAAGGTAATTTTATACTTATTCATCGTCATAATTTTAACATAATGCGAATACTACGAATGGTTATACGAATGATACGAATATGATAATATGAATCTATCCATCCTCCGTAGCAGCGCCACTGCGGAGGACGGGCGAATGACGACGAATCCTGCGAATAAAAATGAATTCGTTGCATTCGTATAAAATTCGTAGCATTCGAATTATTTAACATGGCAGAAGATATCCTACCAAATTTCGAACACAAGCTTCTGGAAGCGGACATCAAGCGTCTGACGGAAGAAATACAGAAACATCAGGAGCAGCCGGAAACGGCTCGTCTGACAGGCCCGGAGCTTGTCAAGAAATCAATCCAATCAATAACGGCAGCTCCTCCTTCGCCTCAAACCGCATCTCAATCTGCGGCGAGTCCGTTGCCGGATTATACCGCTGGCGCCCCGCCAGAAACCAAGCTTGAAATCGAACACCTGCTCGATACAGCGTTTCATCACGGCATTGAAAAAGCCGATGCCGAAGCCAGAAAATCAAGTCCTTTTGTGATGGACGCCTTTCATGATGCTTTAGTCACGAAACTCTATTCCGAGCTCCAAAAACGGGGGATAGTAACGTAGAAGCAAAATATGGAGACCCAAACCAGGGTTTGCCAAAACTGTGCGTATGAGTTCATCATCGAACCCGATGATTTCTCCTTTCACGAAAAAATCAAGGTCCCGCCGCCGACCTGGTGTCCGGAGTGCCAAATGCGCCGTTTGATGATGTGGCGGAACGAACGCTCTCTTTATAAACGAAAAGACGCCTCCTCGGACAAAAATATCATTTCGATTTTCTCTCCTGATAAGCCGTTTATGGTCTACGAGCGCGGACGCTGGTGGTCTGATGATTGGGATCCATTGAGTTACGGGAAAGAGTACGATTTCTCAAAACCGTTTTTCAACCAATTTCGGGAACTGCTCGAACGAGTGCCGCTCGAATCGCTGTTCAACAAGAATGCCGTGAACAGCGATTATTGCAATCACAGTGAAGATCTCAAAAACTGTTATCTGACATTCGCTTCGATTTGGAATGAGAATGTTTCTTATGCGAGAGGCGCCATAAAATGCAAAGACTCGATGGACATTCTTTTCTGCGATAAGAGCGAATTGCTCTACGAAAACATCGGCTGCGAAGAATGCTATCACGTCTCTTTCAGTAAAAATTCTTCTTCGTGCACCGATTCCGCCTTCTTGGTGGATTGCCGAGGCTGCAATAACTGTTTCGGATGCATCAATTTACGGAATAAATCGTACTACATTTTCAACCAATCCTATACCAAGGAAGAATATTCCAAAAAAATAAAAGAACTCGACCTCGGGAGCTTCGGGACGCTTCAAAAAATCAAATCCCAATGTCAGGAATTATTCAAAAAATATCCTTACCGGTACGCGCATATCATCAATTCGCCGAATTCAAGCGGCGAAACTATCTGGAATTGCAAAAATTGCAAGCGGTGTTTCGATGTAACGGAAAACGCGGAAAATTGCAGCTATATCGTCAATTCCGGCTGGAATATTAAAGACAGCAGGAGCGGTTACGGATGCGGACTGGGGGATTTGATGTATGAAATCGTTGATACCGGTATCGGCTCTTCGAGAATTTTCTCCACAGTCGTGTTTCGAAACGGAACGGACGTGTCATACGCGTTTGACTGCCATTCTTCGTCAAATCTTTTTGGCTGCGTCGGCCTCCGCAAAAAGCAATACTGTATTTTAAACAAGCAATACAGCAAAGAAGGATACGAGACTTTGGTTCCGCGCATCATTCAACACATGAATGAAATGCCGTATATTTCACAAGTTGGAAGTTCGAAGATCGGTGTTCGAAAGATTGTTTATAAATACGGCGAATTCTTCCCTCCGGAACTCTCTCCCTTTGCTTATAATGAAACCATTGCCCAGGAATATTACCCGTTGACCAAAGAACAAGCGATAGAACAAGGTTATCAATGGAAAGAGCCCGAGCCGCGAAATTACCAAATAACCGTAACCACTGAACAAATTCCAGACCATATAAAAGACGCGAAAGATTCCATCACGGATGAAGTCATTGCGTGCGCGAACAACTCCGACGCCCGAGGGGGTCGGAGTCCCGACCCGCAGGCGTCGGGATGTACCCAAGCTTTCAAGATTATATTGTCCGAACTCCAATTCTACAAGAAACTCAATCTTCCGCTGCCGCGTCTCTGCCCTAATTGCAGACATTACCAGCGGTTGAAACAGAGAAATCCTCTGAAGTTGTGGCATCGGCAATGCGCTTGCGCGGGTTCGACCAGCTCACCGCAAGCCGGATCATCATCCGACAATAATCTCTACAAAAACGCCACCAGACATTTTCATGAAAAAGATTACTGTCCCAATGAGTTCGAAACTTCATATGCGCCGGAGCGGCCGGAAGTAATATATTGCGAACAGTGCTACCAGACGGAGGTTGTATAGTTATGATGGTTTTGATATATTTTCATTATGACCACTCAAACATTGGTGCGAAAACTTAATAGCGAGGTGGAACAGCTTAAAGCCAAAATCAGAATTATCGGGGAGCTTAAAAAGTTTGAAACTTTGGCCAAGAAGGGGAGGAAATTCGCGAAAATCAGAAGAATCAGTCAGACAATAAAATAGTTGAGTGCGCCGTCGTCGGACGGACGCATGTTATTGTATCCGGAGATCGTCATCTGCTTGACCTCCGCGAGTACGACAAAATTGCAATTACTAAGGCTCGAAATTTTTTATCTGCTTTATGAAGGCCGAAGTGAAGACCTGCCAAAATTGCAAGCAGGAATTTCTGATTGAACCCGACGATTTCTCCTTTTACGAGAAAATCAAAGTTCCGCCGCCGACCTGGTGCCCGGAGTGCCGGATGATACGAAGATTCGCCCATCGGAACGAGAGAAATTTATTCCGCGCGACCGATGTGCTCACCGGCAAAGAAATATTTTCCGGGATTCCGCCGCACGCTCTCGTAAAAATATACGATCACGACTACTGGTGGTCGGACAATTGGGATCCGCTTGATTACGGACGCGAGTATGACTTCTCGCGCCCGTTTTTCAAGCAGTTCAAGGAACTCATGCAGGTAGCCCCTTTTCCGAGCAGGAATGTGACCAATCTGATCAACTCCGATTATTCCGATCAATCCGGAGACCTCAAAAACTGTTACCTTTGTTTCAACTGCGGCAGGATTGAAAACTCGGCTTATATCGTCAATGCGAACTTTGTGAACGATTCATATGATCTTACCGATGCCGCAAATGTCGAACTCTCCTATGACAGCTTGAGCGTTGACGGCGGATATAAAATGTTCTTCTCGATGTATTGCAGCCAATCGGACAATCTCCGGTTTTGCCTGGACTGCATCGGCTGTTCGGAATGTTTCGGCTGCGTAAACTTACGCAACAAGAAATATCACATCTTTAATAAGCCATATACCAAGGAAGATTATTTTAAGCAGATAGAAAAGTTTCAGCTTGATTCATACACCGCGATTAACTATATCCGCGCCGAAGCCGAAAAAGTATGGAGCGTCTTTCCCCGAAAATATATGCACGGGGTTAAAAATCTCAACGTATCGGGAGATTACATCAACGCCTCGAAAAACGTCCATTCCAGTTTCGGCATCGGCGCAGGCGAAAATCTGAAATACTGCCAGGAACTCTATCAGCAAAAAGGACGCTGGGAAGGCGCCAAAGATTCATACGATTACTATAACTGGGGCTATGGTTCGGAGTTGATGTACGAGGTGTGCGGTTCGGGACAGGGCTGCCGCGGACTGAAATGTTGCCTTGACTGCTACCCCGCGGATCAAGACCTCGAATATTGCATGAGGTGCGCATCATCGCACAATCTCTTCGGCTGTGTCGGCCTCAAGAAAAAATCGTATTGCATATTGAATAAACAATATGCAAAAGAGGAATATGTTGTGCTGTACCAAAAAATTATTAACCACATGAATGAAATGCCGTATGTTTCACAAGTTCGAAGTTCGCAGTTCGGGGTTCGAAATATTATTTACAAATACGGAGAATTTTTCCCGGCCGAATTCTCCCTGTTTGCTTACAACGAGACAGTGGCTCATGATTACTTTCCACTCACAAAAGAACAAGCCGAATCAAAAGGGTATCAATGGAAAGAAGTGGAACGAAGAGAGTACAAAAGCACCATAGATGCAAATAATCTACCCGATACGATCGGCCAAGCAACCGATGCAATCCTCAAAGAAATAATCTCCTGTTCTTCCTGTAAAAAAGCATACCGAATTATCGCATCCGAACTCGAATTTCTCCGGAAACACAGCATCTCTCTGCCTCGGTTATGCGTGAACTGCCGGTATGCGAGACGGTTTTCGTATCGGAATAAACCCCGGTTTTGGCATCGGCAATGCGCTTGTGCGGGTTCGACAAGCTCACCGCAAGCGGGATTATCGTCGGAAAACAATATCTACAAAAACACCGCCCGGCATTTCCATCAGGACAATCCTTGTCCCAATAAGTTTGAAACCACATACGAGCCGGAGCGGCCTGAAATCGTATATTGCGAGCAATGCTACCAGACGGAAGTAAGTTGACTCCGCACTACGGCAAGCCAAAGGCGAAGTAAGACAAGAGATGCTATAATGCACATATAATCCAATGCAAGCATTTCTCTATCTTGTTATCGGTTTTCTGGCGGGCGGGGGAATCGGCGCCGGCATTTATTTTTTATTCCGGTTTTTAAGAAACCGCCGCTTACGAGAATCTCTCCAGCTCATTCTCTTCTTGATAAAATTGCCGAAGGAACTAACGGTGGCTCCCGGTTCAGGACAAAAAGACTTCAAGCAGGAAATACAGCTGACAGAACAATTATTGAGCGGGCTGTCGTCGCTGAAAAAGCCCTTTGCCCTCGAACTGGCGGTGCCGCACATCGGCGAAGAGATCCATTTTTATCTTTCCGTACCGCGTCTCGTGAGCGAGACCGCCATCAAACAGATTCAAGGATTGTGGCACAACGCATCGGTTGAGCCGGCCGCCGACGATTATAATATTTTTAACCTTTCCGGCGCCGCGGCCGGCGCCTATCTTTTACAGCGGGAAAATTACGCTCTGCCCATCAGAACATATCAGGAAATTGGCGCCGATACATTCTCGGCGGTTGTCGGCGCTTTTTCCAAGCTGAATGAAATCGGGGAAGGAGCGGCGCTTCAAATTATTGCGCGGCCGTCAAAATCCAAGAGCGAAATTCAAAATTATATTAAAAAGCTGAAAAGAGGCGAATCGATCCAAAAAGTTTTGGGCAAAGATATTTTTTCCAAATTGTCGGCTGTTGGCGAGGCTTTCAGTAAGCCGACTCCGGAAGAAAAAGAAAAAAAGAGAGAAGAAAAAGTCATTGACGAAGAGGCGATTAAAGCGCTGACCGCAAAAACTTCCAAACCTCTGTTTGATGTCAATATACGCTTGATGACATCGGCGCCGACACCGTTCCAGGCCAATGACCTTCTCGAGGGCTTGCTTGCCGGATTCAACCAGTTCGGCAGCCCGGTGCGGAATGATTTTAAAACCGTCAAGCCGAAGAATATTAACAAATTGGGCTACGAATTCAGCTTTCGCGTTTTCAGCGGCAGTCAAACGATGATCTTAAACGCCGAAGAAATCGCGAGTTTGTATCATCTGCCGATCTCTTCGACCGAAACGCCCCGCCTGAAATGGCTCAAAGCAAAAGAATCGGCGCCACCTTCGAATTTGCCCTCGAGCGGAGTTTTGATCGGCAAAAGCTCGTTCCGCGGCCAGTTCAAACCGGCCTATATCACCGATGATGACCGCAGACGCCACATCTATATCGTTGGCCAGACCGGCACCGGCAAGTCAACACTGCTCGGCAATATGATCATTGACGACATTCGCAACGGCAAGGGCGTCGCCATCATTGATCCGCACGGCGACTTGGCGGAAAACGCGCTCGGCTATATTCCGCGAAACCGCCTCGATGATCTGATCTACTTCGACACCGCGGACATTGTCCGGCCGCTCGGCTTGAACATGCTTGAATACAATTTCAACCGGCCCGAAGAAAAAACGTTTATCGTGAACGAAATGCAGGGGATTTTCAATAAATTGTTTCCGCCCGAAACCATGGGGCCGATGTTCGAACAGTATATGAGAAACGCGCTGCTTCTTTTGATGGAAGATATGCCGAATGAACCGGCTACGCTTATTGAAGTGCCGAGGGTCTTCACCGATCCCGATTTCCGGAAGCAAAAACTCGCGCGGATCCAAAATCCGATCGTCGTTGATTTTTGGGAGAAAGAAGCGGTGAAAGCCGGCGGCGACGCCTCGCTCGCAAACATGACGCCCTACATCACGTCCAAATTCAATAATTTTATTTCCAACGATTATATGCGGCCGATCATCGGCCAGCCCAAATCCGCGTTCAATTTCAGAAAAATCATGGATCAGGGCAAAATTCTTCTGGTCAATCTTTCCAAAGGCAGAATCGGCGACATCAATTCCGGGCTTCTCGGCATGGTCTTTACCGGCAAACTGCTGATGGCGGCACTCTCGCGGGTTGACATCGCGGAAGCTGAAAAAAGGCGCGATTTCAATCTGTACATCGACGAGTTCCAGAATTTCACCACCGACTCGATCTCCATAATACTTTCCGAAGCCAGAAAATATCGGTTGAGTCTCACGATGGCGCATCAATTCATTGCCCAGCTCACCGAGAAAACCCGCGATGCCGTGTTTGGCAACGCCGGTTCGCAAATCGTCTTCCGCGTCGGCATCCAGGACGCCGAATTCCTCGAAAAACAGTTCCAGCCCGTATTCGATAAAAACGACCTGATCAATATCGATAATTTCAACGCCTATGTGAAAATCCTGGTGAACGGGGAAACCACGAAGCCGTTCAATATCCAAACGCTCCCGATCGAGCCGGGCAGCCGGGAACTCGCCGATCAACTGAAAGAATACTCCCGCCAGAAATACGGAGCCGAGCGTCAGGATGTGGAAGCGGATATCTACAAACGATTGAGGGGATAATGCTCGTTCCGTGTCGAGGTGCGTCGAATCACTGGCAGAGAAAATTCATGGAAATTTTTCCGGATGAACTCAAAAAAATAATACAGGGCGATGTTTCCGGCGAGAAAAGCGTGTTGGACGACTATAGTACTGATGCTTCCATTTTCAGGGTTCAACCCCAAGCAGTGGTTTTTCCGAAAGATGGGCACGATATCAAGCAATTGGTGAAATGGGTTATTGAGAAAAAGAATCACGGGGAGCATATTTCGCTTACGGGCCGTTCAGCCGGCACTGATATGTCCGGGGGGCCGCTCAACGATTCGATCATCGTTTCGTTTACTCCGCCGCGCTTTTCTTCTGAAAGTGGGACGGAGCAGGAAAAATACCTCAACCAAATAAAAGAAATCGCTGCGCCCTCCGAAGTTTCAGCGAAAGAGGGGGGATATGCCGTTGTCGAGCCCGGCGTTTATTTTCGGGATCTCGAGAAAGAATTAGAAAAACGAGGTTTGCTGTACCCGCCGTACCCGGCCTCCAAAGACCTCTGCGCGCTCGGCGGCATGATCGCCAACAATTCCGGGGGCGAAAAAACCCTTGAATACGGCAAAACCGAGGATTATGTGGAATCGCTGAAAATCATTTTGAGTGACGGCGAGGAACACGAGTTGAAGCCGCTTTCCGCCGATGAACTCAAAGAAAAAATTAATGGCTCGACCTGGCTCGCCACAAGTGGTTCGACCCATTCGACAAGCTCCCCTCGACAGAATTCGGGGCAAGCAGGGCAGGCAAGCTCGCCACAGGGAAAGCAGGATTTTGAAGGACAATTGTACCGCCGGCTCTATGAATTGATTGAAAAAAACTACGACGAGATTCAAGCAGCCAAGCCCGGCGTTTCAAAAAATTCCGCCGGTTATGCCTTGTGGAATGTCTGGGATAGAAAGACGTTTAACCTGGTGAAACTGATCGTCGGATCGCAGGGAACGCTTGGCCTGGTAACCGAAGCAAAACTCCGGCTCGTGAAGAAGAAAAAGTTTTCCCGGCTGATTGTCATTTTTACAAAAAGTCTGGAACCGGTGCCGGAACTCGTGAAAGCCATTCTTCCGTTCAAACCGGAAAGCATCGAGTCATACGACGATAAAACGCTCGAGTTGGCGCTCAAATTTTTGCCGTCGCTTCTGAAATTGATGAAAGGGAATATCGTGAAACTCGCCTGGCAATTCCTGCCCGAATTGTGGATGGCCGTGAAGGGCGGATTTCCCAAAATGGTGCTGTTAGTAGAATTAAGTTTGGATGACGAAAACGAGCTGCAGAAAAAAATAGATTCTGTGCGCGCGGCGAGCGCCCGGTTCCCGGTGCAAATACGAGTCATACGGAACAAAGAGGAAGAAGAAAAATACTGGACCATCCGGCGTCAGAGTTTTGCGCTTCTGCACAGCCATGTGCAGGGACTCGAGGCGGCGCCGTTTGTTGACGATATCATCGTCCGGCCCGAATATCTCTCGGAAGTGCTTCCTCAAGTCAACGCGATTCTCGACAAGCATAAAGATAAATTGATATATACCATTGCCGGACATCCGGGCAACGGCAACTTCCATATCATTCCGCTGGTCAATCTTAAAGACCCCGAGATGCCGGCAATAATTACCGAATCGATGAAAGAAATTTATGAACTGGTGTTGCGCTATAAGGGTTCAATTACCGCGGAGCATAACGACGGTTTGATTCGGAGCCCGTATCTCAAAATGATGTACGGCGAAAAAATCTGTACGTTATTTGAAGAGGTCAAAAACATTTTCGATCCGCTCAACATTTTCAATCCGGGGAAAAAAGTGGGCAGCGACTGGAACTATTCAGCAAAATGTATGAAATGTTAGGAATCTTGCATCGCGTCGCCGTTTGACTTTTATGAGCATAAATGGTATTTGGGAAATAGTGTCCGAGCGGATTCTAAAGATATTCTCAAGAAGGAGGTCTCGACATGAAGAAGGTGATAACGACTCTGGTTTTCGTTGGGTTGACCCTCTCTTCTGCTATCGCCCAGCAGAAAACCACTTCGGCGGACATAGCGAGGATTATGTCCTGCATGCGACAACATTCCTGCAAGAACACTATCCTCACCCAGAGCTTCGACAATTTGGGCGAGGTAATTGTCTTTATTGACAATGGAAAGCGGTATAGCTTCTATTTGTCAGGTAAAGACGCACCCGAGGGTTTTCTCTCCATATCTGTGCGCCCGGAGGGTACAAGCGACCAAGCATCGCTCTTCGGCTTCGCGGATTTCGGACTCGACGGATCTGTCGACTCTGCTGCGCAGGGACCGGCCAATTGGACAGATTCGCGAAGGAAACTTTTCAAGTCAGAAAAGAATCCTATTGCACCAGCCACCAATCTTCAATTTCGACAGTACTGGCAGAACCAGTTCGACGAGGCCATAGCTGCCGCCAAGCGTAGTCTCTTTACCTCTTTATAAGGAGAATACATCCAATGGGCCAACGTTCTCAGGAACGTTGGCCTCGCTAATCTTTTACCCCAGCCGGTCATTTTGAATAAAGATTTTTAATCCTTTGAGCCAGAGCGCGAGGGCTTTGCGAATCGGCATTATTGAAATCAAATAATTCAATTCCACCAAACCTTTGAGAAGCCAGCCCAAGAATCCGGAAATAATAATCGGGCCCAATTTAGCCACCGCGAACTTGCCGCCGACCGGAATGACATACGGATATTCCTTCGGCGCGTAGTTTTTTGTTTTCGGTTTATAATTTTCAGTTGTTTCGGCTTTTAGTTCTTCTATCAGATTATGCGCCGCGATATCCGCTTCTTCGATAGCCGCGCGCGCGACGCCGGGCATAGGTTTGCCGGTTCGCAAATCGTAGATACAGGTATTATCGCCGATAGCATACACTCTCGGATAAATTTTTAAATCAGGAGTTTTGGGCAAACATTCCATACCCTCAACCACTTCGATGCGCCCCCGTACTTCCGTTTTCAGCGGACCGCCCGCGAGGATCAATGGCGCCCTCACGCCGCCAGCCCAGACAAACAGATCAAACGGGAGTTTTTTGGCGCTGCGTAAGGTAAGTTCATTCTTTCGAACCGCTTCGACTATTTCGCCTTCAATAATATTCACGCCCAGAAACCTAAGCCGCTTTTTGACGATCTCTACGATTTTGGAAGAAAATCCGGGCAGAATAGTCGGCGCCGCCTCGATGATCGTTACGCCGATTCTGCATTGTCCATATTCTGCTGCAAGTTCGCCCTGGCACATTTTCAATTCGCCGGCGAGCTCGATTCCGGTTGAACCTCCGCCGCCGATGATAATGTTTAACTTGTTATTGCCGCTTTTAGCGAGCTTCGCCTCGGGCGGCCCGCTTTCAAAAAAATTCAAAACCGCATCCCGAATCGCTGTGGCGTCGGTAAAGGTTTTGAACGGCAGCGAATTTTCTTTGAGGCCTTTGATGTTGAAGTGGTTCGTTTCCGAACCAAGCGCAAAAATAGCATAATCGCAAGAAATGACTTGCCCGCCGGCAAGGTTGATTTTCCCTTCCGAAAAATCAATGGCTGTGACTTCGCCTTGAATAAAATTGAGAGAGAGATTTTGCGTGAGTTGAGCGAGATCACAGGTAGCTACTGTATGGAGTTCACTTAGATCGGCTGTCTTTTTTGAGGTAGTGGCCACTTCATAGAGAAGGGGAGTATAGATATGATAGTCATTTCGATCAATCAAAACTACTTCATACTTTTGGAGCAGGTTCAACGATTTCAATTTTTTTGAAATTACTGTGGCGGCCCGCAAACCGCCGAAACCGGCCCCCAAGATTACAATTTTTTTCATAATGGTATAATAGAGATTGGCAATTAGAGATTCGATCAAATTATCGCAATGATTCATTTTTTGAGCAAGGCGAAAAAGGAGGCGCTCCATGGCACGGCCGTTCTTCGCCTGGACTTTAACACCGAAAGTGATTGGCGCATGGCAGCAGCGCTTCCCACAATCAGGTTTTTATCAAAGAATTCTCGGAAAATAATCATTATGAGCCATCGCGGCCGTCCGGATGGTTTTGAACGCGCCTTGAGTTTGAGAAAAGATGGGGTCAATCTCCAAAAATTGCAAAGAAGAAAAATCATTTTTATTCCGCATTTCCGCTTTCCGGAAATAAAAAATGTGATTGCGAACGCCCCGACGAATTCAATGTTTCTTCTGGAAAATCTGCGTTTTCTGAAGGGCGAGGGAAGGAATGATCGTTTGCTCGCAAAAAAACTCGCTTTGCTCGGCGATTTCTATGTCAATGAAGCATTCGCGGTTTCTCACCGCAAAAACGCTTCATTGGCGGCCATCACTGAATTTTTGCCGAGCTATGCAGGTCTCGAACTCGAGAGAGAAATACTATTTTTATATCATACTATTAAAAATCCGGAGAAGCCCCTCGTGATTATTTTGGGAGGGGCTAAAGCGGACGACAAACTCGGCGTCCTGAAATTTTTCAGAAACAAAGCGGATTGGTTTTTGTTGGGGGGGGCTCCGGCCAATACTCTTTTGTCATTACGGGGAATGGATGTGGGCAGATCGCTGGTTGATCCCGACCAGCAAGATGTACAGGAACTTCGTCAAGTGATCGGCTACAAAAATATTATCTTGCCGATTGATTGCATATCTGAAAAAAGGGCTATCCTGGATATCGGCAAAAAAGCGGAAAAAAGTTTCTTGTCTAAAATCAGAAATGCCAGGACTGTTATCTGGAGCGGGCCGCTCGGAGCCGTTGAGAGACAAAAATTCTCGCACGGCACGCTCGCGATTGCTCGGGGAATCGCCCGCAACAAACATACGTTTTCAGTCGCCGGCGGCGGTGAAACCGTGACATTTCTGAAACAACATCATTTAGATACAAAGTTTAGCTTCATTTCAACCGGCGGCGGCGCCATGCTTGCATTTTTAGCCGGAGAAAAATTGCCGGGGATCGAAGCCTTGAAAAAGAATCGGGCCAATAGGCCTATTGCATAATGCCTTTTCTACTGCAATATCCATATTTCGGCTCCGACTTTGCAAAAATCTTTCAACAGATACGCTGTATATGC
>OBEQ012426009.1_pt1 | contig 25511 bp, 8 predicted proteins | sample 1670901 | NCBI WGS metagenome assembly OBEQ01 (sample SAMEA104232315, study PRJEB22302) | groundwater metagenome | biome: forest; feature: aquifer; material: groundwater | place: USA | collected 2011-08-07 | depth 5.4 m | reverse complement strand
TCCGCTGAGTTCGTCAGACAATGATTTCACCGACAGCTTGGGACTCCGGTTCCAAGAAATCAAGGAATCTCATTGAAAAACTTTTGAACCACAAGGAACAAGAGCTCCTCTGATAAGCTGCCGACGTTTGCGAAAGCGAATGTCGTCCACAGCTGAAAATCGTCAAAGTCATGCCTAGCACAGTGTTTAGAACTTGGCACTTATCCGCTGAGTTCGTCAGACAATGATTTCACCGACAGCTTGGGACTCCGGTTCCAAGAACTCAAGGAATCTCATTGAAAAGCTTTTGAACCGCAAGGAACAAGAGATCCTCTGATAAGTCGAGTGAAGCAATTTACTTGACTGAAAAGCATCAATCAGACTTGGAATGTCTGACCAGAAAAGTGTGTCTGTCAGTTTCGGCTGATAAGTGCATTTCCTGGAGCGAAAGCAACCTCATTCTGGCACACGGCTCTCGCAAGAGAACCTCCCTGGACTCCACGGTCCCGATTCGCAGTGGCATGCCGCTGCAGTTGTGGATCGAACAAGCTTCACCCGAAGCACAGTCCCCTTCGATCGTGTTCAGACGCAGGCGGGATCAGTGTGGCTAGGATCACTCCTCGCCACCCCCGCCTGCGACACCTCTCTCGTTCTGACCTGTGGTATACCCCCGATTGTAGGTCGGGTAAGTAATGGTTTACGGACCATGGGTTCTACCAAAAGGATGAGAAAAAGCAAAGTCAAGCTGAGCGCAGTCCGTCAAGGATGTCGATCGCTGGCAATGCCGAGTGCTTAGAGAAAAGCAAAGCCCTAGGTCCCGTGAGCCTAGGATTTTTTTTATTTGACAATCTTATCGAAAAAGAGTATACTTTGAATAGCTAGGATGCCTATACATTACAGGCACAACTGGGTACCAAGAAAAAACCTTCATATGAAGGTTTTTTCTGTTATACTGAGTCTGTGGGCCCGGGCCCATAATGTATATAGTAACATCCTGGAGTTGGTACCCAGAAAAGCGGGTGCAAGTCCCGCCGGGTCCACACTAAAACTATGACTCTGAAACAAAAAATAATTGCACTGATTGCAAAGAGATTAGGAATTCAACCTTCAGCCATTCAGCTTGCATTGCCGCCATCAGACGACCTTGGGGACATTGCAGTGCCTTGTTTTACATTTGCAAAAGAATTACACAAATCTCCAATAGAAATTGCTTCAGAATACGCGACAAAACTTACCGGCGGCTTCATCGAAAGCGCAAAACCCGTGGGGCCGTATATCAATATCCACTTAAATCATACGATGCTTTTTTCTGAAATTCTCAAAGAAAAGAGAGTAAAAAAAAATAAAAAGTCTGTTGTCATCGACTATTCCTCGCCAAATATTGCAAAACCGTTCGGCGTTGGGCACCTGCGCAGTACGTTTATCGGCGAATCCTTAAAACGCATCTATGCAACGCAAGGATACAAAACCATTGCAATAAATCACATCGGGGATTGGGGTACTCAATTTGGCAAACTGATTGTTGCGTATAAAAAATGGCCCAAAAATCTTTCTAAACAACCCATTCGCACTCTCTATACACTCTACGTGAGATTCCATGAGGAAAGCGAAAAAAACCCGCCTCTCGAAGAAGAAGCGCGACTCTGGTTTAAAAAACTTGAACAAGGCGACAAAGAAGCATTGCGTCTTTGGAATCTTTTTCGCGCACTTTCGATCAAAGAATTCAAACAACTCTATAAACGGCTTGGATGTTCATTCGACTCCTACGATGGAGAAGCATTTTATAACACTCAATTGCATAGTGTCATACAACTTTTAAAAAGAAAAAAACTTCTGCAGCGTTCGGAGGGCGCGGATATTATTGACCTTTCGGCGTTTGACATGCCACCGGGACTTATTTGCAAAAGCGACGGCACATCCCTCTATCTTACACGAGATATTGCAGCAGCGCTCTATAGGTATACGAAATATCGTTTCTCAAAAATGCTCTACGAGGTTGGGGAAGAACAACAGCTGCATTTCAAGCAGCTCTTTAGCATCCTTGAGCTTATGGGCAAACCCTGGGCGGATCGTTGCATGCATATTTCCCATGGCCTTTACAGAATAGAGGGAAAGAAAATGTCCACGAGGAAAGGTACCATTATGTTTGTCGAGGACCTTATCGATGAAGTTACAATGGCAGTAATGAAGATTATTAAAGAGAAAAATCCCGCACTCGCCAATAAGCTTCAAGTGGCAGAAAAAATAGCGCTCAGCGCAATAGTATTCCATGATCTCAAAACGGACCGCGAACATCCGGTCGATTTCAACATTGCACACATGACTGATTTTCAGGGAGAAACGGGGCCTTACATTCTCTATACCTATACCCGCTTAAAAAGTATTATGCGTAAAACGGGATTGAAAAAAATACCCGCAACACAATCTCTTCTAAAAGAACTCGGATCTGAAGAGCATGCTGTTATTATACAACTAGCGTATTTTACAGATATCCTTCAAGAAACAATCACTTTCAATAAACCGGATATCCTGGCAAAATATCTCATTGGATTGGCGAAAAAAACAAATGCGTATTATGTACATAATCGTGTTATCCAGGACAATAGGCGTACGCAAGCAATGCGCCTGCGTGTTATCTCCATGGTTGCCTCAACACTTCGTAATGGCATGGAGCTTTTGGGTATGCCGATTATTGAACGGATGTAATAATCCTTTCAAAAATACTGCGGTACATTGCTTCTGCGCGAAGCCGTTGCACATCTCCGATCGATGCAAAATGCATTAATCCCGGTCCCGCATTGACTTCAATAATTGTTGAATCGCCCTCCTCGGTGCCATCGCCATCCATAAGAATATCAAGGCCACAAAGCGCCAATCCCATATCCTGTGCGCATTTTTTTGCCACAGCAACATGGGAAGCATGGATTGATTCAGTTACATCTCGGACATCACCGCCACTGGAACAATTTGCATTTCCTAAAAGCAAAAACACTCTTCCTTTCTCAAGAATAGAGTCAAATGAAAGTCTGTTTCTGCGTAACGACCACTCAATGCGTGTATCTTCGCTCCAGTTGATCTTTTTTTGATCAAGCAATTCCCGGACGGTTAGACGGCCATCTCCACAAATGTTCAGCGGCACACGCTCATACGCACAGATCATTTCGCCATCATAGATGACCATGCGATAATCTCTTCCTTTGCAATAACGTTCAATACGATAGATATCAACCCACGTGTCAAGATCGCGCAGCGCCGCATCAAACTCTTGTCGAGAGTGAATCTTCCACACTCCCCTTCCTTGGCTTTTGCTATTTGGCTTCAGAATCACCGGCAATCCGAGTGTCACTGCATACTCCCACGCAGCTTGCGATCTTTGATTGCTTCCAAGATAGTCGGCATAGGCATTGGAAAAAAATGCCTTTCCTTCCGGAACGTCATAACCCATTTGTGCCAAAAAATACAAAGCATATGTTTTATCCCGCGCAATTTCCGTGGCGCCCGCGCCATTCACGCCATCGATATGGGTGCTGACATAACACTTTTTTCCATCAGGAAATGTCAATTGTGCGACATAACGATAGTTGGGTTCAACCAGCATACCAATGCCGCGCTCTTTTGCATAGCGCTCAAATAAAGGAATGACAAACGAGGATTTCATTTTTGTATCACTTCTTTCCCAACGAATGGAATCAACACTTTCGGAACGCGTACACTGCCATCCCTCTGTTGGTAATTTTCGAGAATGGAAATAAAAATACGCGGCGTAGGTAGGGCCGTATTATTGAGCATGAATACCGGAATATTTTTCCCTTCGCTTGTTGTATACTTCACGTTCAATCGCCGTGCCTGCCAATCGACAAAATTCGATGCCGTACCCGTCTCGCCATAGGCTCCCTTACCCGGCATCCATGCTTCGATATCAAAAGAGTTGTATTTTCCGGGAGCCATGTCTCCTGTGCATATGTGCAATAATCGATACGGCAATCCCAAGTCCTGATGGAGTTCTTTCGAATTTTGAACCAACTCATTGAGCAGTTTTTCGCTTTCTGCAATATCCGCCTTACAAAGAATCACTTGCTCAACTTTCATAAACTCGTGCACCCGGTAGATGCCTTTTAAGTCCTTGCTATAACTTCCAATCTCGCTGCGGTAGCATTGGCTGAAGCCGGTAAACCGTAAGGGAAGATCTTTTTCTTTCAGAATCTCATCGGAATGGTATGCCAATAATGACGGTTCTGCCGTCCCGATAAGAAATTTCTGCTGGCGTTTTCCTTCACGGTCCTTTTCACCGGAAGCAAGCTCATAAATCTCATCTGTTTCTTCATCATATGCCCCTCCCTTGAAATACCCACTGCCAAATAATACAAATTCTTTGGCAATCGTTGGTGGAACCATCAGTTGGTAGCCCTTAGCTGCAAGCTTCTGCAGTGCGTACATAATGAATCCCATCATCAGAAGAACGCCATCTCCTTTTACATAGTACCCGCGAAACCCACTCACCTTAACCCCTCGTTCGAGATCAAGAATGCCTAGATCCTTGCCAAGCTGTACATGATCTTTCGGCTCAAAATCAAACTGTGGCAATTCACCCCATCGCTCCACCTCCACATTATCTTCACTTGATCGTCCGATCGGAGTATCCGGTGAGGGAATGGTTGGAACGCGAACCATCAGCTCATCGAATGCTTGTTGAATATCTGCATACCCTCCTTCAAGTTCATCAATGCGATCTTTAATGGTTTGCGCTCTCTCGAGTATTGTTTTTTTACCCTCGGGAGATGCGGAAATGATTTCTTTATTAATTGCATTTTTCTGAGCCTTAAGGGCCTCGCTTTCTTGCAGTAATTCACGGCGCTTTTCGTCCAATGCGCAAAGCTTGGGAACATCCAGATCAATTCCTTTATTACGCGCTGCCTGCTGAACAGCATCGGCATTCTCTCGAATATATTTGATATCTAACATAGTATATTTGGAACATGCTCTAGGGTGGCGCTAAATCTATGAAATAGCTTACCAATAGTGGCGGTAATGTCAATAAAAAAACCATGCCTACCGAATGACTGCATCACATTTTTTCTCAAGTAGAGCAATCGTTTCGATATACGCCTTATCCACTTCTTGGGAAGTGAGTGTCCGCTCGGAAGAGCGGTACATAATGTGAAAAGAAAAACTTTTTTTGCCCGCTCCCACCTGCGGACCTCGATAGATATCAAATGGTTCAACGCTCTCGATCAATGGATGAGCTGAAACAATTGTCGAGTATGCATCCGCATAGCGTATTTTTTCGTCCACGACAAATGTCACATCACGCAATGCTGCGGGATAAGAAGCTTGCGGTTTTACCCTCCTCTCATGGCGCGGTAAAGAATGTAAGAGTGAGAGATCAATTTCGCACACAACCACATCGCGCTCAATGCCAAGTTTTACACATACTGCTTTGTCAACAATAGCGATTGATCCGATACAAACATCATTGCATTGCACCACAACTCCTTGCAAATGAACAGACCAAGGAAGTGAATGATCCATGGAGTCAATTGAAATTTCATAGCCTTCATTACCTAATAACGCTATGATACTGTCTTTTGCAAAAGCAAATGCATTCGGTGTGCGAGAAAGAGACACGGCGCATGCCAAGTGAACGGGCTGTGATTGCTCCAGAAAAACTGGTGCGATTTCAAATAGAGTAATGCGCTCATGGTGTTCTTGGTTTTTTTCAATGTCTTCCAATAGATTCGGGATAAGGCTTTTGCACAAATAGGGCCGCTCATCCGAATACGGATTCGACAACATACTATGCTTTTCTGGTACATCCCCACAGGCGGTAAGTGTTGAAGGGGCGACAAACGCATAATTATGAACTTCATTAAATCCATAGTGCAAACTCAATCGGTTTTTCAGATCTGCAATCAGTGACGCGATAGGATACTTTTGCGGCATGCGCGCATGCACTGGCGGCAATGCGGAAGGCAGGCAATCGTATCCGGTAAAGCGGATAATTTCCTCTACAATGTCTTCAGGAATAACGATATCCTTTCTCCGAAAGCTTGGAACTAATACAGCATATGCGGATCCTTTTTTTGATAGTTCAAAACCAAGGCGTTTAAGAAGTGCGGATGCTTTTGACAGAGGAATGCGCAGTCCTAGCTTTGATTCAATAAATGCATCAGAAATCGGCAGCGTAAGTGGTTTTTCTTTTTTGGTTCCTGTGTCACACACCGCACTCACAACGTTACTCACAGGAAAAAGAAGTTGATAGAGCTCTACTGCGCGGCGTAGCGCCGCTTCGGGCAGAAGCGGATCAAGATGTTTTTCGAACCTTCGCGAACTCTCTGATGCAAGTTTGAGTGTTGAAGATGTTTTTCGTATTGAAGAAGCGTTAAAATGAGCCGCTTCAAGAACAACGGTGGTGGTGGAATCGCCAATCCCACTCTTCTCGCCACCCATTACACCGGCAATTGCCAATGGTCCGTGCGTTGTTGCTATCAAAAGCATTTCCGGCAAAAGCGTATAGTCATTTCCATCAAGCGCGCGGAGGGATTCTCCTTTTTTCGCCGGCCGCACCTGTAAAGCAACGTGGCCGTTTTTTTCCTTCACAAGATCATAATCAAATGCATGCATCGGCTGTCCATACTCCAACATCACATAATTCGTCACATCGACAATGGCATTGATCGGACGTACGCCACATGAGCGCAAACGCTGTTGCATCCAAGATGGAGCTGGTATTATCGATACGCCGCTCAAAACAACAGCCATATATCTTTCACACAACTCCTTTTCTTGTACGGTAACACTCAGCTTGATGTGTGAGCTTGGCTTGATAGGCGGAAGTTTTTTATCTACGAAAGGAGTGGCTAATACAGCACCCAATTCACGTGCCATACCACGGTGGCCCCACAGATCAGGCCGATTACTCAAAGACTTATTGTCTACATCAAATACAGTGTCCTGGCGAGGCAAGCATTCCGCCAGTGGTGTTCCTGCCGGCGAAGAAAGAAACGAAAGGTCGAGAATTTCACGATCGTTTGTCGAAGGAAATCGTTCCGAAAGGCCGATCTCGCTTGCGGCACAAATCATACCCTCGCTCGCCACGCCGCGAATGGTCGATTTTTCCAATTCAACAAGCTCTCCTTCTCCATGCCATCGCACACGCCCTCCCGGCAGCGCGACTGCCACTTTCATACCAATGGCAAGATTGCTGCCCCCGCATACAATAACTATAGGATCCTTTTTGGGCGAAACGCGAGTCATCGCGATACGCAATCTGTCCGCATTCGGGTGGGGTTTCAATTCAATGATTTCACCGACAACAATGCCGCTCAAATCTTGGACACTCCCACTCTTCACTCCTTCCACCTCTACAGTACACGACGAAAGGCGCCTTGCAATTTCTTCATCCGAATACTTTTTTGGAAGTCGTACAAATTCTTCAAGCCATTCTTTTGATAACAACATAGTCTAAAATTGCTTAAGAAAATCAAGGTCGCCGCTTTGAAGCAGTCGCACATCGGGAATGGCATATTTCAACATTGCAAGCCGTGTAAGGCCGAGTCCAAATGCAAGGCCTGAAACATTTTTTGGATCCAGTCCCCCCTCGCATAACACATTCGGATGGATAAGCCCTGCGCCAAATATCTCCAGAAAGCCCGAATTTTTACACACCTTACAGCCTTCACCTGCGCAAAGCATGCATGTAACTTCTCCACGTACGCCCGGCTCAACAAAAGGATAATATTTAGGGAGCAATCGAAGTTTTGTTGTCGGACCATAGAGCCATTGCGCAACAGCTTCCAAGATACCCTTAAGATGCACAAAGGTAATCTGTTCACCCACAACAAATCCTTCGAGCTGGTAAAAGGTGTGTTCATGCCGCGCATCAGTTGCTTCATTGCGAAAGCATCGCCCCGGAACAATTGCCGCCAGAGGCGAACCGTATTCGCGCATTGCACGGACTTGTACGGCTGATGTCTGCGTGCGCATAAGCATGCCGGGACGATCCTTGATATAGAACGTATCCTGCATATCGCGTGCGGGATGATCGGCAGGAATATTCAATGATTCGAAATTGTAGTATTCGGAATCAAGCTCAGGCCCATCCAGCACCAAAAAACCAAGTTGGGTAAAAAAAGTTTCAAGCTCTTGTTGAATAAGGGTTATGGGATGCAGCGATCCTAAATCGCGCTGGTCCAGATACGGTTCGGTTGGATCAAAAGATCCATTGCGTTCGTCAGTTTCGAGAAGTACCTCTCTTTTTTCTTCCAATGCTTGTTGGAGTATTTTTTTTAATTCATTTATTTGTTGCCCGACTGTTTTTTTTCCCTCATCCGAAAGAGACTTGATATTTTTTAATAACTCGGTGATAACTCCCTGTTTTCTTCCGAAAAAAGAATGTTCAAGCTCTTCAAGGTGTGAGGAATCTTTAGCATTATTAATAGATGTAAGAGCATCGGTTTTTATTTTTTCAATTTGGTTATGATTCATACTGTGCCTCTAAGTGCACTATGTGCATTACTACGATAGGAGCAATAGTCGCACTGTGCTGATGGCATTGGAGCCGTATCAGATAAAAGCGTACTGTGTATGCGCGAAAGTGTCGGTTCAACCCATGCGTCACTACCGGTATAAGGAATAACGGAAATATCGAAGTCAAGCTTGGCATTAAACGCATCACGATCCCGCTTGCCGTTGCAATAGACAAAATATCCTACAGGTGATACTGCAAAACCATTTCGCCGCAACAGCCATTGATAAAATTCCATCTGACGCTTATATCCGCCCTGCCATTCCGCATCGATATTGACTTCGCTATCCTTGCTTGTGGCCTTATAGTCGACAATAATAAGTTCGCCGCTTGGCAACACCCAAAGATCGTCAACAGCCCCGGTCAATAAGAAATTTGTTTGCGGATAAAGAGATTGCACTCCTTTAAAATTCTCTCTCCATTCATTAAGCTTTTCGTGGAAAAACGGCACAGCATCAATGCCATTACGTTCCATGAGCGGATGCGGCCGTTGAAGTGCGCGATAGCGGTCGAATTCTTTTTTCAAAAGGTGGTCAACTGCGGAGTTAAGATTGAAAGGAAAACCCGCTGGCTGAGAAACACCTAATTTGCGGTCCAGATAAAAGCAATGCGGGCATTGTGTAAAAAGCTCAACCTTTGAGCGTGATAATTTGAATGGTTCTTTTGATTGCGGATCAAAGAGCGTCCGCCTGCGGACAAATGCCATAGTGGGAGAATGATATCTACAAGTGTATCGGATCTGAAGAAGAATATCAACTGTTACGAAAGAGGTGGAAATGCTATACTATTGGCATATGAAAACGTTTTATGAAATGTATCAGGATGCCTATGCGAAGGAAGCGTCGGACATCCATCTTATCTTTGACAAGCCTGCGCAGAGACGCATTCATGGCCGCCTTGAAGATATTGACGAGTACAAACTCACCGACAATGACATCCAAGAACTCACTGATGAAATCCTTACTCCGCGCGCCAAAGCACAACTAAACGAAGTGTCTGATGCTGACTTTGCGCATGATTTCGGTAAGAACCAACGTATTCGCGTGAATGTCCATTTTGAGCGCAAGCATCTTGCATTGACTGCTCGCATTATTAAATCAGAAATCCCCTCATTCGAAAAAATACGGCTTGGTAAATTCGAAGAAAGCCTTACAAAACTCAACAGCGGCCTTATTCTCGTGTGTGGCCCCACGGGATCGGGAAAATCCACAACACTTGCTGCAATGATCGACCGCATCAATACCGATAGGCATTGCAAAATTGTTACCGTTGAAGATCCGATCGAATATGTCTTTGAACACAAAAAAAGCGTCGTTGAGCAGCGTGAAATCGGCATTGATTCACCTAATTTCGGTATGGCACTGCGCACCGTGTTCCGCCAAGATCCGAATATTATCATGGTAGGTGAAATGCGCGACAAAGAAACTATTCAGGAAACCTTACGCATAGCAGAAACGGGCCATCTGGTGTTTTCAACATTACACACCTCAAGCGCACCCGCAACCATGCTGCGCATCGTTGATATTTTTGAACCTCACGAACAGCGGCAAATCAAAATCCAACTTGCAGAAAACCTGCGTGCGGTTGTTTTCCAAGAACTGGTCCCATGCATACCCGAAGGGCGCATTGCAGCGCGTGAAATTCTTATCAACAACAGTGCTGTGGCTAACATTATCCGCACCGGTAATTTTGAACAACTTGATACTGTCCTACAAACAAGTTCTGAAGAAGGCATGGTCACCCTGGAGCGCGCTCTTGAAACCCTCTATCGAGATAAGCTCATCGCCAAGGAAGTGTACGAAAAAGGCCGGGGATATGCCCGACAATACGCATATTTTTAGAAAAAACCCGGGACTGACCCGGGTTTTATTGCATGTTTTGCTTATTGGCCACTATTAGAGGAGTCCGTTGCGGGTGCTGATTCACCTCCATATTGCGCTCCCTCTTCACGGCTGCTTTTTTGAGAATATTCAGCAATATCATCCCAACCCTGTGGTAATGCGTATTGCTCTGCCATTTTCTGTGGACCTCCTTGGCGCAACTGACCAAGTGTCTCATCAACATCGCGTCGAGCGTCGAATACATCCTCCATGGCAACCACAAGGTCTTCAGGATCTATATTTTTCTTAGCAGCAAGGGCCTTCAACGCTGCATGTGCATCATTGAATTTAATAACTGAATCGCTCATGTCTTCAGTCGGAAGCTTTCTCTTAAGTGCCCGATTTTTTTCGCTTTTCACTTGTGTTGCAAGCCTCTTAGCATCACGGTCGAGATTTTTCAATTCTCGAGAAAAGTTTGCCGCCATCTGGAGCGCGCGCTCTCTATCGGAAATATCATCGCGCATATCTCGGAATTCTTCCATTGATTCATAGGCATCCTCAATATCTTTTGAAGCTTGCTCCTTGGCTTGCTTCACAAAATCCTGCAGTTTTCCAATAGCTTCTTTTTGTTCTGTCAAAGAATCGCTTAAGTCAATTTTAGCGCTTTTAAGCTTACGTTCCACGCTTGTAAAACGCTTTACAACTCCCTTGATATCCTTTTCCATTTGTCCAATATCTCTGCAAAATTGTTGGTAATGCATTAAGTCACGCTGGCCTTCTGAAACAGACTGAGCTATACCTCCCACATCTGCTGGATCAAAATCAACATCCTCTGCGTCTGCGTCAATTTTTTTCACCTTATCAACCGTATCCTTCGCCTCAGTGATTGACTTTTTCAATTCATCAAAGTTTACTGTTACACCGCATTTTTGAAGCGAAGTTTGTGTCTTTACTACTTGCTTTTCGGCATTTTTCACCATTGTTTCAAATGGTTTCATATTCCTCTTCATTTCCTGGATCATCCGAGAAAAAAACTCTTTGCCGGGACCCTGCATCATACCCTGACCTGGAGGCATCTGGCCCCCTTGTTGGCCGCTCTGCTGACCACCTTGACCCTGATACTGTCCACCTCTTTCTTGCATCATTCCTTGTTGCCCCTGCATTCCCTGTTTGCCGCCCATGCGAGATGGATCCATATTTGGATCAAATCCTCCTGGGGGCATTTTGCCCTGGTATTGCTTCATCATGTCCTGAGGATTACCCTGCATATTCCCTTGCTGATTAGGAGGCATCTGACCCTGATATTGGCCTTGTTGACCACCATATTGCTGATTTGGAGGTGGCTGCTGCTCTCCTACGGATTGTTGATATTGAGCAAAAGTAACCGTAGCACTCGCAAAAATGCCGAACAGCGCTACCACAAGCATAAGACGTGAAGTCATAGGATATAATTACATGTTATATCCTTAGTATACACCCAAGCGAAAACAACAAAAAGGGGATTTATTTAAATCCCCTTTTTGCACACTCTGTTGCAATATTACTTATTGCCGAGTACACCATTCATCGCCTCTTGGACGAAATCGGCAAAGGCTTCCGGCTCTTGAGGGATGGCATTGCCATGGCTTTTCCGCGTTTTCGCAAGAGCACTTGCAAACGTATCCATGCCAAGCTTTTTAACAGGCTCAGGGAGATTCAAAAGAAGGTCTCTAAGAACTGATTTAATCGCCTTCGATTCAAGAACCGACGTAAGCTTCTTCACATGCTGATCGGCCTTCCTTTGCAATGCAATAGTGCTTTTTGCAACTTTTGCGCCTTCCATCAGTCCAAATGTTTCATCTTTTGAAGTATATCGTTTTTCGAGTACATCGGATGCTTTTTCTATTGCTGCATTCAAAGCCTCTTTTTTCTTTCCAGCTTCTGCTGCCTTCATGGCTGCTTGCTCCTCTTTTGTTGGCTTAGCGGGTTTTGCCGGAATTGCGGGAGTGGCAGATAAAGCCGGTTTCACAGGAACTGCTGGAGTTGCTGATTTTGCTTTCGCAGAAGCTTTAGCTTTTATCATTACAGCTTCTGCTTTTTGAGCTTTTACCACTTGAGTCACAATCTTATTGACTGCAGCACGGGTAGCTGGGCCAACATTCCCGAATGCTTTCTGTCCGGGTTTTGAGATCTTATGAGCAACCTGGAAACACATAACTGCTTTTACATCTGTAGAATCAAGTATTCCATCAACAGGACCCTTATAACATCCGTCAGCCTTCATAACCTGCTGAAGCGTTCTCACGTCAGAGCCTTTTGATCCAACTGTCAGGGCTCGTGCGATTGTTGAGAGGCCCTTTATCTGCGAGAGTGCCTGTGCGACCGGAGCTGCTTGCGGAGCTGGTTTTGCTGAAGGTGCGACCGGAGCCGGAGTGGTTGATGAGGCTTGAGCCGGAACAGTGGCAGAAACCTGTGGGGCAGTCTGAGTAGGAGCCTGTACTTGCTGTGCCGCTGGTTTTGCCGCAACGGCAGGAACTGCTGTTGCACTACCTCCCGTACCGCTCACAATTGCCGTACCTCCACTTCCGCCACTACCAGACGAAGACGATGATGTTGTTGTGCTGGTCGTGTTGGTTACCACTCCCGATGCCTCCGATTCGGCATTCGCATTGTGCGTAGATATCTTATAGAAGTATGCGATGTTATTTGCAAGGCCCGTATCCACATAGGATGTGGTAGAGCCACTCGAAACGGTAGGATCAGAACCAATGCGCGGGAATGTGCCATTTGCGGCTGTATCACGATAAATCGAATACCCCGTAGCACCTGCAACGGCTGTCCATGTCAGTGTGAGTGATGATGATGTCGGACTACTCGCCGCAAAACCTGTTGGCGCTGAAAGCGCAGTCGGATTTGTCTTTACGGTCGGGGCAAAGAGCGAAAAGTGAGTGGTTGTTGCAGAGAGTTTCACGCTACCGACATTTGAGAGATCCTCGCTTGGCGCACTTAGATCAGCACCGGCTAAATCTTTATATGTGAATGTTGTCGGCAAGGATTTCCACTGTCCCGCAACATCGTCAAAGAAAGAAACGCTTAGCTGATCGACTTCCGTCTTAGTATTGATCGACGAATCCGTTGCAGAGACAGATGCAAGAAGCTGGGCTTTTGTCAGAGTGAGTTGGATTGTCGCTCCGCCTTTCAACGTGGTAACCGCAGAACCATTGGAATCTTCCGCGTTAATATCCTTCGCAGCGCCTCCTGCAACTTTTGTCGTGTTGGTATTGGGGAAATTCTGCGTATCCTTTATTTGAACATTTGTGGATGTTTGAGTCGGTAGAACATTTGCGGCAATAATAAGACTTGTTCCCGTACTCGTATCTTCAATACTACTACCTACGGATGGTGAAACTGCTTGAGAGACCGGAGCATTCGTTGTGACCGTCTGGGTCAATCCTACATCCTTGCCAACAACTGCCTGCGAACCTACCTCAACGGGATTTTGAGCAAATGCCGTCTCGGCATACCCATCGGTACGCACAAATACATCCCATGAACCTGTCTGAACCGGCAAGCTATAGTTACCCTGATTATCGGTTATGGCACCAGCAAAACCACCTCCAAGTTTCTTTGCATAGACTCTTGCTCTTGCAACACCCGTTGCGCCAATCTTTACCTGGCCGCCTATGGAAAGTGTTCCTTTATTGAGCGTCAGGGCAAGATTCAGAGCCACATCAGCTACAGCTGCGGTAACGGCCACCGGTTGAAATGTATTCACATACCCGGCCTTTGAAACATTGAGGATATAGCCAGTCGCAGCATTGGGGACATTGAGCGTAAAGGTGCCGTCTGCTGCCGTTGCCGTTGAAAGCGCGACATGTGATGCGTCATTGAATATTTCTACGCCTGCTTCGCCGATAAGCTGACTATTTGCATCGCGAACCGTACCGGTAATCGTACGGATAGTCGGCACTGTAATCGTAAGTCCCTCATCGCCATTTACCGTTACTGTCCCAACGTTCCCCGCTACGGCATACGTGGTTACGTTCGCATCGGTTGCAGCAATATTTGAGGCTGTAAAGGGAATATACAAGGTACGCACTTCTACGACATATGATCCATCTGGTACCGACAACGCCGGAAGAGTTCCATTTTTGATATTACCCGAAACACGGATGCCCGATGTTGCCGGCGGCACTATTACTGATCTCAGTTCGATAACGCCCTCGCTGATTGTGCCTCCTGCAACAGCAAATGTTACAGTTCGGAATGGGGATATTCTGAAATCTTTATTGGGAATATCAGCACCCGCTACATCAAATGCTGTCAACGGTGTCAATTCACCTCCGAGATCCATCGAAAACGCCTTGACACTATAGCCGGTCCCAACCGGAGCATTTACCGTATATGTGCCATCTGACTTGGTCACATCGCGATTTATGTAATTTGCCCCACCTACAATCTTAATAAGCGTATTTCCAAGTCCCTCTCCTACATCATAGGTGTTATTTATATTTGCATCGCGATATACTCTGCCGGTAATCTTCCGATACGCTCTTCCTCCGCTTGCGGCAGAAAGATTCTGACCTGTCATGCTTTCTGCTGCAACTGGGACGGTAATTTCTTCCGCTTTACCGAATCCGCTGATAAAACCTCCAACTTTCCATGTGCCCGGACCAACGAAGAGACGATAGATGCCACTTGTATCCGTCATACCATTTGCAAATCCGGGACCATCGGTGCGATATCCATAGACAGCCGTTTCCGTTACTAGAGTCCCCGAAGCATCAGACACGGTACCTTGAATGGAAAGTGCAGAATTGATCGGCTTAATGATAAATTGCGTCGCAGCTGTATCAGGGGATATGGCAACTCCGCCATTAAGACCCGGTATTTCAAGATAATTTTGCGCAGCTGTAGTAACATTCACGGTTTGCCTGGGAGATGGCGCCATACCCATAACACGCGCTTCCACTTCATAGGTACCCGGCACAACATTAAGAGTAAACGAGCCGTCACCGGTAGATATTGCACTGAATCTTCTGCCTTGTGCCGAAGAAGATGCAACCACCTCAGCTCCAACCATAACATTCGCTGCATTTGTACTATCGATAACTTTGCCTTTTATCTGTTTTGTAGTGGCTGTGAATGCCATTGTGAGACTACAATTCACGACACCTCCACCCGTACATGCCGGGTTATCGGTACTCTTAATATTCACTGAAACCGGCGGCGGAATAAAGGAAGCTATTTGCGGCGGAGGTCCGGTAAACTTTCCTCTCGGAATATGAGGACCAGTTCCGACAAACCATTGATCATTGGAAAGGCGCAACTGCGTACCCGCACCATTGGTGCCATTGCCATCGAGAGTAACCTCACTGAAACGATTTTGGCCATGTATTGAGTTGGCAAAGATATCCAGTTTTTGATTTGCAGGTCCGCCGGTAATGATAACCGTAAGCACCGTGCCGCCGACACTGGCGTTTATCAATGGTACATCAACTGTTACATTCGCACTATTCACAAATACGGGGATGCCTCCACCGGCCAATACGTAGGAATTAGCACCGAGAGTATTACTGGGATCAAGGCGCACGAAGTAATTGGTATTACTTTGCACTCCGGTAAAGGTATAAGCGGCAGTAGTGGTGCCATTAAAATTCGTTGAAGTTGTTTCCTTAAAGCCTGGACCTTCAAGATATACGCGCACCGTGCCGTTGGCAGCATTCGCGGGCGCTGTAATCGTACCTGTAATCTGTAACGTACCGCCGGAACGTATCATGAGGGGAAGCGATTTGATCGGCTGTTCTTCCAATTGCGTTAAGCCGATCAGAGTGGAAATAGTCACTACATTATCCGTTGAACTGAGGTTCATCTCGCGCGAAGCATTGCGGATATCTGAAAGTTCAAATTCAATTTCATCAGTCTGGTCGGTACCGCTACTTCGCGTTGCCGCACTGATATAAACCTTAACGGTATTTTTACTGACAACCACTACGCCATCATCTGCCAACCCGCCACGGGTTGTGGCATCGCCAGCGCCAGCGGTATCTCCTGCAACCGTTGCACCTCCTGCGCACACCGTAGCATCTGCAACGCCAGTATTACATTTGAATGTAATCGTTCCTGCATTATCGCGGTTGAAGTCGCGCCATGTTGGGCTATCGGGACGTTGCTTGGCTCCTGTGATGTCAAAACCGTCGGGGAATGTGAGTTGAAATGCACCACTGGCAGGAACCTGCTTAGTCACAGGAACGCGAATCGTATAATTTGAAAGGTCGCCGGCGGTCGGGTTATGTGCAAATATCTCAACCTGCCCCGCATAACCGATTGGCTTACCAATCATATGATCAGGGCGTACTTCCTGACCGCGTAAGCCAACCTCTTTATTGGATTCACCTATCCCAATCGCTCCACCCATCACTGCAGTACTTCCAATTCTCATGCATCTCGAGTTACCTTGTGCACAAGGCGACTGGCCATTCATAGCTGGATCTTGGCTGATAGTTTGAGTGAAGTATGGATCAACAGCCGAATCAATTACCGTGCCCGAAGTATCTTCTACGGTCGCAGCGATTGAAATGTATAATTTCTTAGTACTAATGCTCGTTTCTGGAGCAACCAACCAATTGTCAATAATAAGCTCATTATTCTCAGTAAATGAGAGCGTTGCTGTTGTTATGGCATTTGCCGTTCCTTGCGTTGCCGGTTGAAATCCGGGAAATGGCTGTTCATCGCCATATTTAACGGTGATATTATTTTTTGTCAGTACACTCTTTGCAGAATCCTCGGGATTTGTAGAAACATTCATCGGCTTGGTGAATTTCACTACAATCTTATTCTCATTTGCATCAACACGCTCTATTCGCGCAGGAGCGGCATCGATCGTACCGGCAATTGCAGATACGGTAAACGATCTAATGACCGTTGTCTGACCTTCGGTCTCTGCAGCTAATGCAACGCCATTGCCACCAACAACACCGCTACTGCCGACTGTGGCTTTGATATCATATGTTGCCCCTTCTGTAAGTTGGTTAGTAAGGGTTAATTCGACGTTCACATTATTATCATACTTCACATCCACACCCGAGACAGCTGTTGATGAGCCTCCTTGAAAAAGCTTAATGGTATTTGTCGAGACGGTTTCCGGCCGAAGCGGTTTGTTGAATGTCAAGAAAAGCTTACGCGCAAAGGGAGGCATGGTCATTTGTGCGTTTACGGCCGGCATTATAATAACGGGTGCGCCCGTATCTGCCCCTGTGCCGGTGCGGAAACGCGGAGAGAGTGAGTCCTGTCCGATAGTAGTTACTCCATTTAATGCGGTTGTCGCTGCGAGTACTTTCAGTTCATATTCTTTATTTGCTTCGAGCCGGCCGGTATTGAACGCATTATTCAGTGTCATGATCGCCAGTTTTTTATTGGATGCATCAAGTGCCACAGAACTCACTGCAGGATTCTGGGTCCTTGTGGTAATATCAACAGGCTGTCCGCCTACAATCTCATAGAGACGCACTAAATTGATGAGATTATATGCCCCCCCATTATCCTTCATATCCACACTGAAGTTGACACTCAATGGGGAATTTGTCGGAACACTGAATATATTCGGCGGCAATGACCAATTTATAACCTTCGGATACTTATCAAGCGCAATTGCGGTGCCGCCACAGGTGCCTGCGACAGAATCACATTGGCCAGCAGTAAAGGAACTGGTAAAGAAATTAAACTTCTTAACACTATTGAAGTTGAAACTGTCGGGTGCATCAATAGAAACTCCATTTGCTTTCACGCCCTTTGTAAGGATAACAACAATTTTTTTGCCAGCACCAAGTGTAAGTTGTCCCGTTAATGTCCATGTTGCCTTATGCCTTGCGGGCGTAACGGTCGAATCATCAACATAGGTCCACGCGCCTCGATTGGTAATATCCGTAAACACGCCATTTGCTTCTTCCTGAACGGTCATATTTGCGCTTATAATGGTGCCAAAATCCATTGCGCGGTCAAAAAAGATTTCAATGCGAGCATTTTGCGGCATTTCTCGGGAATCTGGTCCGGGGAAACTCTGCATAACAAACGGATTGCCACCCGTGCCGCCTCCACCGATAAACCCACCTCCCTGATTAAACGGCAATCGCACATTCGCATCTGTCTTACCAAGCGTGAAGAATAACTGTTGCGGCTCAAAGCCCTCTTTAGCTGCCCACACCATTCCACCTGCGGTAAGGCCATTAAGCGCATAGGAACAATTGGCATCGTTCGAACTTGTGGCATTGAATCCGGTACCTTCCATAAAGAGCACTGCCTGGCGGATAGTCGTATCACATGTTCCATCCACTTTTTTGACACTTCCACTAATCGTTCCTGTTCCTGCAGCCACTGATGTTACCGAGAGTGGAGATGTAGATGTCCCTATCGATGTGGTATTGGGACCATCTGTTGCATCCAAGTAATATCGCGTTACGGTAGTTGCCACTCCGATTGTCGCCGAAGGAATAGTGAACTTAAAGAAATTCGATCCGACATGCGTAGCATTTGCGGTGGTCGTTGGCACGCAATTTGCCGTATTACAATAGAATACTCGCGCCGTAAGTGCAGGCGTACCATTTGGCCGAGCTATGCGATCAGACACTCGAGCGAATATATTAAGATCGGTTGATGCTGTTGCTTTTAAAATCCCAACAAACTGAATATCCGGCGGTTCCGAATCTGCAATGGTAGCAGTTGTGGTGAATGCACGGCCAGCGCCTCCTTCCGGCTTTGATTCTAGTATTCGAGTAGCATCCCTTGCTTCATTCGCCGCGCCAATTGTTGTATCGGTATAGACGAGCGAATACGCTTCAACTTTCCAGTAATACGGCGTATTCGTACCAAGAGAAGCCGGTCGAGAAAGTGTATTGGCATTGCTTGGGTCAAAGTTTGGATCTTGGATATTACGGAATCGCGGTTCACCATATTGGACAGAGCATTGATCAATGGAGCAATGGCCGGGTATGCCGCTTGGCGCAATTTTCGGAAATACATAATCCCACATGGTAATGCCCGTAAAGTTTGAACTGGTGTTAACGGTTACGCGATAGCTTTGCACATTAGCATTGGTGCTGGGAGCAAAGCTCAACATGGGGGGAACCGGAACACTTGTTGCATTATCAAACGGCGATAACAAATTCAATCCTGCCGCTTGCGCCGCACCTATGGAGAATGCATTCGGCAGCGATACTACCTGGTTGCCGGAAGTAACGCGGATTTGGTATTGCCCTTGCGCGACTTGCAAACCTATCACCATGCCAAATGTGAGATTTGTCGCACCACTTGAAGCCTTATTTAAGATTTGAACGTTGGTTGCCGTTGCACCGCCTTCCGTAGAAACAACCACGTTGTTTGAATTAAGAAGTTCAATGGTACTATTGGCCGCAAATGAAGTATTAACTCCCGTAATAGTTATCGTATCAATGGTTGTACCGACAACTCCTACATTTCTTTCAACGCGATCAATTCCTGCAATTCTTCCATCTGACCCTGCGATATTGATGGTAAATGCGCGCGTTAATGTTATTGCAGGGGAGGATGTATTTACTATGAGCGAACTTCCTGCACCATTTTCCCATGCCATATCTACCGCACTCCCATTAAGCTTGAGTCCCGTGATATTGGTATTTGCAGGTATAGTGACATCTCCGCCTGTCACCATCGCCCAATTATAAGCGGTGCCATTGCTTTGTGTCGGCAAAAACATCATGTCACCATCAAGTTCTGCAAGCTCAAAATTTGATTGATTGGTGCCAACAAGTGACTGGGACGACATATTCGAGAAATTGAATTGGGATATCTGATACTGCTTGCCGGTAAGCAACGTTGCGCCATTGATCCTGAAATTTTCCTGATTTGTATTGGCTGCTGCCGTGATAACCCCCCATTGCACTACGGTTGGCGCATCGGTCACATTACGATACAACACAATATTTCCTGCGGACGGAGTATATGCACCACTGTTAATTGTCCAGACCGCCCCATTATTTACTGTTACGACAGCGGTATTCGAAAAAAATCCGGGGTTACTCGCCCGCACAAGCTGTATTTGGCCCGTAGCAGAATATGCAGGCAATGGATTGCCATTGACGCGTAGGGTTGTTGCGGGATTATTTGCCCCGATATTTTGTGCCGTAGAGACAATTCCCCAATCATATGTCGTTGTGGTAGCATTGGTCGGATAGAATACAACATCACCAACTACTAGGTTTAGCCCTTGAGTAAAATTACCATTTGCCGCAATGGCGCTCGTTTCAGGAAAATAGTCTCGAACCTGCGTCATTTGATAGACTTTCTGTGCGGTGAGTAGTGCTCCATTGATACGGAAGGTGTCCTGATTTGTACGCGTTGCGTTTGTCGGAGCGGCCGTGATAATTCCAAAGCTCATAGCGGTTGGCGCATCGGTCACATTTCGGTAAAACACCACATCACCAATAGCCGGCACATACCCGCCCTTCTGATATGTCCATGGATTCGCTCCTGCAGCGCCTATGAGCACAGTGGCTGTAAATGCCCTATCTCGCAGTTTTGTGGTAATGCTATGCGTACCTGATGCTTGTGCGGGAACTGTTCCTGAAATGACACCCGTATTCGATGCGAGTGATAATCCTAGATTTGTAAGTGTTGTAGCATCTTGAGGACCGAAAGGAGTCCATCCGTACGGCTGTGTACCTCCGACTGCTTGCAGAGATACCGGCTGTCCCTGAGACAGATATTGCTGACCTGCTGTTGCCGCCGGAAGGGTTTGCGTTGTAATGCGCGTTGTATTAAGAAGGTTTGAAGCAGTTGTTGCCATCACATTGGCAGCGAAATCCGCAATCTTATCTGCCGTTGCACCCAATGTGGCAGGAGTACCATCAAAGTCCTCATCTGTCAGATTACCATTGAATGTAATGCTAAATACATTATCGCTACGGCGTTCAATTGCTGTGATTTGTTGAGCCGTACCGCCACCATCGGTGAATGTGAAAGGATCGGTTGAGCTGACATAAGCCAAATTGCCGCCCGCAACTTTTTGTACAGGTTCACTCGTCGTTACTTCAAGTGTATTGGTATTTGGCTGGCCGGTGATCGATTGGATGGTCGGCACAGTTGTGTCGATCGAAACATCACGCTGAATGGTAGCACCCAAATTTGGAGATGTGTTGCTCGTGGTAACCCCGGTAGCGGTTAAGTCGGCACGAAATCTATTGTTATTGGCAGGAGCCGCCTTCGTTCTTACCGCAACAAAATATGTATCAACCGAAGCATTTGCCTGAGGAGTTGCGGCGATTGAAACAATCGCCTGAGGTGTCGCTGCGGTCATGGTAAATGAGCGGGCTGTCTCGAGCGTAAGATCGGAGACTGCATAAACCGGATTTGCTGCCAAGGTGACGGGCGTATCCGTTGCACTGTTAAAGGCAAGATCGCCGTTATCCTTCCAAAGTGTGATGCCACTTGAAGGATCCGTATTAAGATCTGCCAAATCCGATGAGGTAATCGCTCCCGTAGCCCATGTCGGCGTTCCTCCGGAAGGAGAGAGGTGTATCTTTACCGAGATGAGATTTTTTGTATTCTCGTTTGTACCAAAGCGGACCCTGAAGAGCGGGGCATAGGCGCTTGTTGCCTTTAAGGCCAGGGGAAACTCTGCAGCGCGAATGGCAACCGTTGTCGTTGTGGGCGCAGGTGGCGCAATTGGCGCGGCGCTTACGGTATAGAGGGGGCTTAATTGGAGAGTTGGACTTGCCAGCGGCGTATGTAATGACGTGCGCATATCTCCGGGAGCAATCATCAAGGAAAAACTATCATTTGCAACGGCAGTTGATGATGTGCGTACAACAACATAAAAATCACTGCCTGCATTATTGACGTTGTTATCACCAGGAACAAAGGGGGAATTTGCGGGATTGATATTCATCGTAACTCGCGTGCCATAAAGTGGCGCTCCAGCACCATTGCCGTCAAACCGAATTGCCGATCCGTTGACAGCTCCCGTAGTTGTGACGACATGCCAATCAAACGAGGTCGGGCTTTGCGCATTTGAAGTCGCAAGCGCTAACGTAAGGCTTCCGAGAGGAGCCTGAAAACCATCACTGAATGCCAGTGCGGTCTGTGTTAATGTTGAGTCGAGTTTTGAAAAACGGTACATTTTATTAAAACCATTCCCCGTGGTAAGCGGAGTACCATTGATTGCAAATGTGCCGGTTGTCGTTGAGGCATTGGTCACCACGCCCCACTGTGCATTCTCAGTTCCTGTCTGATACAGCACAAGATCACCGGCCTGCATCTGTGTCCAATTTATCGAAGAAGAGGCGAGATATTGAGTTCCTTGCTGAAAACCAATTCGTGCCGTCACCTGCGAAAATTGAGGTGAGAATTTACTGATGCGATACGTTCCGCTTGGCAACTGCATTCCATCGACAACAGCATTACCGGCATCGAAATCTCTTGAGACCATGCCCCAACGAGCCGCCACAGTCCCAGTCTGATAAAGAATAATATCTCCGGTTTTGAGCGCTGAAGGATTTGTATTCGTTCTGCCATTGATGACGTATGACCCTGTTGTTCTGGCGGATAGTCGCGATACTTGCGCACCGCCAACAAATGTCGGAGCAGCTCCCGCGCCATCAAGCCGCAATGCGCCATCACCGGAAGGAGCGGTATTTGCAGTGCCGCTTGTCGTTGTTATGTGCCATGCATAGAGGTTTGTCGGCGCGCCGTTTCCAGTGATATGCGTAAAGAGTGCATCACCGGCGGTAATAGTCATCTGTGCCGTAGCAAGAGCCTGCGATGTTGGCGCAACTGTTGTGAGTCGGGGACCCTGTTGAACGGATGTAATAGATGAGAGTGGAAGAACAGCATCATCTGTTGCATTAAATGTGCCGAAGCTGCTACCGGACACTTTATTATCTTCATATAATGCAATACCCGATTGCGCATTTGTTCCAAGTGCACCAAGTTCGCTCATGACAAACCCTGTCCCAGGATTGACTGTAACAGTCACTTTCTCTAAAAGGTCAGCTCCACTAGTAACAGTGTTTAGGCCAAATACTGCCGTTGGATTACTTGATACTGCAATGGTTGTGGGAGCGCCGGCGATATTTGAAGCGGCATTGGTCGTCATGGACGAAGTGGTTGAAACGGTGAATATCACTGATGTTAAAGGTGACAAGGATGGCACCGTCACGCCTTGTAGGGTATTTCCAAGCACCAATGAATCAGGGGCAATACTTACGGTAAACGCATTGCCATTGGCAGCCATTCGTGACGTGCGAACACTAATGAAGTAGTCAGCTTGTGCATTATTGCCTGCATCATCTGCGGCGATAGTCCCAGCAGATCCTGGCGTCAATACGACAACCGTGCCATCAAAACGCGGGGCTCCGGCTCCGATGTCATTGAGCCTAGCTGCATTATTCATACCTAGAGCGCCGCCATTCGGCGTTGTGACAATATGAAAATCCGTTGTTGATGATATTGGATTCAGTGTCGGCATCGCCAAAACCAAATCGCCATCAATCAAATCATAATCGGTTGCGACGGTATCTTTGCTTAATTGGGTGAAACCGGTAAATTTCACCATCCGTGCAAAGGCAACCGTTTCTCCAGTAGAAAGGGTATAGCCAATAAGCGCATTGGTCGCATCGCGGTCAAAACCGGTGATGATTGCGAATTTCGTGTCGCCGGAAAATGTGGAATTATTCTGATAGAGCACTACATCCCCAATGGCATACGCAGGGCGGTTTGCATCAGGAGTAAACTTTGTCATCCGATATGCGCCATTCTGCAAAGGAGTGCCAAACGTCACAACATCAAAAGCGCTTGCCGATGTGACAATGTCCCATTTTGGTTGACCTGTACCTGTTTGATAGAAAATAATATCATTTGCAGCCAAGTTGACTGTTGATTGGTTTGCTTCGCCGCCAACCGTAAAGGTTCCTGTACCGTTTTGCGGATTAAGTTTACTCATCTGGCTGCCTGCGGCAACAAGCGAACCAGCTGCATTTGCACCGTCAAGCCCTGCTGTGCCCTCGCCCGCATCCGAAGAAAGATTGCCTGCCGTTGTTGCCATATGCCACATATACGAACCTGCGCCGACGCGTGCAAAAACAGCATCTCCGATAATTACCGCCAGAGTGCCGGCTCCAGTATTTCCATTATCCGTCACAGTCGCACTTGGTGTCATACGAACCAATTGACTGCTTTGAAGTGTACGCTTAATATCCAACTCATTATTGGTGCCGGTATAGGTGTTTCCTACAAAAGAATCTCCGGTATCGGGATTTCCGCGGAACGCGGCATCTGCTTTGTTGTCCTTAACAAGGGTAATGCCCGATGTGGCATCATTTGTAATCGGTGCCAAATCATTGATGGATCCCGTAACTGATGGGTTCACTACAACGCGTATGGCGCGAAGATCCGGTTGGTTTGACTGTGCAAGATTCAACTTTACCGCCTGATAGGACTCGCTTAAAGGTTGAAGGGTGGTATTACTCGTAAGTTGCTGTGCAGCACTCACTGCTGTTGTAACTTGCGTAGGCGTAAAGGTATATCGCGGCGTAACTACCGGAGCGATAGCGGCCGTTACCGTACCAAAGTATGTCGATAGGATTGACGCTGTAAATGCATCATTTGCCACAGGTGTTGCCGCACCTTTCATAACAACAAAGAAGTCGGGGCCGATCTTGTCCGCATCGGTATCATTGGCAGGCAAAGCCAGAAGCGCATTTGCCGCCAACGTTACGAGTAACTGTGCCGGAGTGCCGAATGTCGGAACGGTAGCGCTGTTATTCAATTTAAACCTAAGATTCGCATTTGCATTACTTGCCAAACCAGCTGTTGTTACCATGTGCCAGCTTGCCATATTTCGCACAACGGCTGCACCGCCAAAGTCTGCATTGGATGTAAGAAGGGCATAGGAAACAGTACCCACTGTAACATCTGTAGCTCCATTATTCGTCAAAAGTTTTGTCGCGTTCACATAGGCATTCAACTTACTGATTTGGTATACCTTTGGAGTTGCGGTCGTACCCGGTGCGAGAGGAATCCCATCAATGGCAAAGAGTCCACTCGTTACAGTGTTATTCGTCACAACACCCCATTGTGCAGGATTATTTGTTGATGTGTCCCGATAGAGAACCACGTCGCCCGCAAAAAGATCTACCATGCTTAACGCACCGGTAACGGTAATAGCCCCGGTTGAGGGC
>OBEQ010078267.1_pt1 | contig 25516 bp, 23 predicted proteins | sample 1670901 | NCBI WGS metagenome assembly OBEQ01 (sample SAMEA104232315, study PRJEB22302) | groundwater metagenome | biome: forest; feature: aquifer; material: groundwater | place: USA | collected 2011-08-07 | depth 5.4 m | reverse complement strand
TTCCTCGCTGCGCTCGGAATGACTCGAAGGCGGCGTTGATCAAAGCAACGAATCCGAAGTGGCTGGATTTGAGCGGGGCATGGTTTAGGCCAGGAACGCAGGTTCGACGGTGAGATTCCTCGCTGCGCTCGGAATGACCCAAAGGCGGCCTTGATCAAGGCGACGAATCCGAAGTGCCTGGACTTGAGCGGGGAGTGGTTTAGGCCAGGAACGCAAGTTCGACGGTGAGATTCCTCGCTGCGCTCGGAATGACCCAATGACCCAAGGGCGGCTATTGCACGAGAAAAGGAAATCAAGGGCTGGCGAAGAGCCAAGAAGGTGGCATTGATCAAAGCGACGAATCCGAAGTGGCTGGATTTGAGCGGGGAATGGTTTAGGCCAGGAACGCAGGTTCGACGGTGAGATTCCTCGCTGCGCTCGGAATGACTACCAAGCGGATTATCAGCCGTGCCAGGCGATGATTGTCCTTCCATGACCTACGACGAGGCGGTCGGCTATCTGCTCACCCTGGGGCGCGAGCTCGCCGCGCCGAGCCACACCCGCGCCGCCAAATTCGACCTGCGCAACATCACCGTGCTCGCCGAGCACATGGGCAGCCCGCAGCGCGCCTACCCCTGCGCGCACATCGCCGGGACGAACGGCAAGGGCTCGACCGCGGCCATGCTCGAAGCCATCCTCCGCTCGGCCGGCCTGCGCACCGGCCTGTACACCTCGCCGCACCTGGAGCGCATCAACGAGCGCATCTGCCTCGAGGGCAGAGAAATTCCCGACAGCGAGTTCGCCGAATCCTTCGCCCGCCTGCGCGCTTGGATCGAAGCGCTGCTGGCTCGCGGACCAGCCTTGGGCGGGCTCGCCGCGCACCCCACCTTCTTCGAATGCCTCACGGCCATGGCCTTCGACTACTTCGCGCGCTCGGCGGTGGATTTCGCGGTGTTCGAGGTGGGCATGGGCGGACGGCTGGACGCCACCAACGTCGTCTTTCCTGAAGTCGCCGTCATCACGCAGATTGATTTCGACCACGAAAACTTCCTCGGCCACTCGATCGAAGCGATCGCCGCCGAAAAGGCCGGCATCATCAAGCCCGGCGGATGGGTGGTCAGTGCCGCCGAGCGGCCCGAGGCGCGCGCCGTCATCGCCCGCCGCGCTGCGGAGATGGACGCGCGGCTGGTGGAGGTGGACGCCGCCTATCGCGTGGACAGTCTGAGCGCGTCGGCAGGCTGCTATCGCGCAGTGGTCGCCGCGGCGCATTCGGCCAAGCGCATCGAGTTGGCGCTCCCGCTGCCCGGGCGCTTCCAGGTGCGCAATGCCCTGGCGGCGCTGGCCGCGGCGCGCCTGCTCGCCGAACGCGGCTTTCCTGTGGATGATGCAAGCATCGCTCGCGGCATCGCCTCAGTGCGCTGGCCCGGCCGGCTCGAGCGGCTCCACGACCGCCCGGCGGTTTTTCTCGACGGCACGCACAATCCGGCCGGGGCGCGCGAGCTGCTGGCCTTCTGGGAAGAGCATTTTCCCGGCCGGCGCATCCATCTGGTTTATGGCGCCATGCGCGATAAGGCCGTGGACGAAATCGCCGGCCTGCTCTTCCCGCGCGCCGCGAGCGTGGTGCTCACCGAGCCGCGCCAGCCGCGGGCCATCTCCGCCAGCGTGCTCGCCGGCCTGACGCGCCACCTCGCCGCGAACATGGAGATCGTCCCCGAGCCCGGGGAAGCGCTCGAGCGCGCGCTTGAGTTGGCCGCCCCGGACGACGCCGTCTTTGCCACCGGCTCGCTCTACCTGGTGGGCGACCTGCGACCTTGGTGGAACTCCCGCGCCACGCAGCGCAGGATGGGGACAGCCGTCGGCGACCGCAGCTCGACCTGAGCTTGCCGAAGGGCAGCTGAGGGCCCGCCCGCCTGTTCCGGACACAAACCGTCGGGACGCAGAGAACGCACAAGAGGCGGGCTACACGCTCAAGAAACTTTCGCGGGAAACAGATGTCCGCCGGGTTGCTGCACCCGGGAGCACGATGCTAGGATGGCTGTTTCGATGTCGCGCGAATCCAATCCGCGTCCCCGCGTTGGCGTCCCCTGGCGCAATGTTGCAGAACAGGAGCGCCGCAACCTGCCGAAGATAGAGAACTACTACAAGGCGGTGGAGGCCGCGGGCGGGGAGCCGGTGGCCATTTCTCTGCTCCTGCCGCCGGCGGAGTTGGAGCGCCAGGCGCGGACACTCGATGCCATTGTGTTGCCCGGCAGCCCCGCGGATGTGGACCCCGAGCTCTACCATGCGCCAAGGCACCCCCGCACGGCGAACCAGGACAGACAGCGAGAGCGAACCGACTTCACCTTGCTCGACCACGCCTTCGCCGCCAACAAGCCCGTATTGGCCATCTGCTACGGCGTGCAGTCTCTGAACGTCTATCTCGGCGGCACGCTGGTGCAGGACATCCCCAGTGAGCTGGGCACGGAAATCCAGCACAGCAAAGATGACTTGCCCGCCGGGGCGGCCGATCCGCGGCACAGCGTGAGTATTGAACCCGGGTCGAGACTCGCGGCGCTGGCAGCAGGCACTTCCTCCGAGGTCAATAGCTCGCACCACCAGGCAATTCTCGCTGCGGGCCGCAACCTGCGCGTCACCGCGCGAGCGCCCGATGGAGTGGTGGAAGCGGTGGAGTGGACGGGCAGCGGCAACTGGGTGCTGGGGGTGCAGTGGCACCCGGAGCGCATGCCCGGCGACGCGCTGGCGGCGACGCTGTTTCGCGAGCTGCTGGCTGCGGCGCGCGCCGCCACCGTGCGCGGCTAAGACGGAAGCCGTTTCCCGCTTCCCGTTTTGGATTTTCTATTTTCCGTTTCCGCCTTTCCGAGTTTGGCATCTCAAGTTTCGACCGGTTCCAGGAGCAACATGATTTCCCTCGCGGGCAAGGCAGCACTGATCACCGGAGGCTCCCGCGGCATCGGCGCCGCCGCGGTGAAGCTGTTCGCCCGGGCCGGCGCCGACGTGGTGTTCAACTACCACCGCAACCGCGCCGCGGCCCGCCAGGTGGAGCAGGAAGCGCGCAAGCACGGCACGCGGGTGGAATCGCTGCAGGCCGACCTCGGGCGCATGGCCGACGCGAAAAGGCTGGTGCGCTACACGGTCGAGCGGCTGGGCCGGCTGGACGTGCTGGTGGCCAACGCCGGCATCTGGAACCGCGCCGAGACACCCATCGAAACGCTCGGCGAGCGCGAGTGGGATGAAATGCTGCGCGTCAACCTGAAGGGAGTCTATAGCGTGACGCACTTCGCCGCGGCGCACATGATCGTGCAGCGCTCCGGGCGGATCATCGCCGTCAGCTCGACCGCCGGGCAGCGCGGCGAGGCCTTCCACGCGCATTACGCCGCCAGCAAGGGCGCGGTGATCAGCTTCGTCAAAGGGCTTTCCACCGAGTTGGCCCGGCACAGCGTGCTGGTGAACTGCGTCGCTCCGGGCTGGGCGGAAACGGACATGACCCGCGCGGTGCTGCGCAGCAAGGCGGGCTGGAAATTCGTTGTGGAGCAGATTCCTCTGGGCCGGGTGGCCGGCGCCGAAGAGATCGCCGGGCCGATTCTGTTCCTGGCCTCCGACCTGGCATCCTTTATTACCGGCGAGGTCCTCAATGTAAATGGAGGCGCAGTGCTGTGCGGCTAGCGGCCAGAGCAGCGTGGGCATTCGGCGTGCTGGCCTTGTGGGCGGCGCACCTGCCGCCCGCGCGGGCGCAGCAATCGCCCGAAGTGATGACGCCCGAGCAGAGCGCGGCGAAAGCGAAGGATTTGCTCCAGCAGACCATCGCCGCGCTGGGCGGCCCGGCGTACCTCGGCGTGCGCGACTCCAACTGCACGGGCCGCCTCGCCCTGTTCGGCCACTCGGGCGACCTGACCGGCTACTCACCCTTCCGCGACCTCTGGAAGCTTCCGGACAAAAACCGCACCGAATACTCCAAGAAGGCCAACATCGTCGACGTCTACAACGGCAACCAGGGGTGGACACTGGACAGGTCCGGCGTGCAGGAAGCCTCCGCCACGGCGCTGGAGGAATTTCAGGAAAACCTGAAGAGGGACATCGACATCCTGCTGCGCTTCCGCTTGAAAGAAGACGGCATGAGCTTCCGCTACGCCGGCGGCGATATCGTGGACTTGAAGCAAGTGGACTGGGTGGAGATCGCGGACCGCGACCGGCGCACCTTCCGCATCGCCATTGATCGCGTCACGCGCCTGCCCGTGCGCGCCACGGTCATCACGCGCAACCCCGCCACCCGCGAGCGCACCGAAGAGGTCAGCCACTTTTCCAGCTACCACCCCATCGGCGGCGTCCAGACGCCCTTTCAAGTGGAGCGCGAGCGCAACGGCCTGAAAGTCTATCAAGTGTTCTACACCAGTTGCCAGTACAATACCGGCCTGAGTGACGACCTGTTCACCCGCGCTGCGCTCGAAAAGCGCTGGGCCGAAGTCGCCCCCAAAAAGAAGAAATAGCCGCCCGCGGGACGCGCGTTGGTTCCTGCTCGCCGCTCGCGGTATAATGTGCGGATGCTGAGGACCAGGAAAAGCCCGCTGATGCCCCGCACCAGGCCGAGCGGGGTGATGCGCGGCACAACCGTTTTGTGCGTGCGCCGGGACAGCAAAGTGGTGATGGCCGGCGACGGCCAGGTGACCCTGGGCGACAGTGTGGTGGTGAAGCACGCCGCCAAGAAGATACGGCGGCTCTTTAGCGACAAAATTCTGGCGGGGTTTGCCGGCTCGACCGCCGACGCGCTTTCGCTGTTCGGGCGGTTCGAGGCTAAGCTGCAGGAGCACCACGGCAACCTGCCGCGGTCGGCGGTCGAGCTGGCCAAGGAATGGCGCACCGACCGCGTCCTGCGCCACCTGGACGCGCTGCTGGTGGTGGCCGATGGCAAGGCCACCTTCCTGCTTTCCGGGCACGGCGACATCATCGAGCCCGACGACGGCATCTGCGCCATCGGCTCGGGCGGGCCGTTTGCGCTGGCGGCGGCGCGCGCCCTGGCCAAGCACAGCAAGCTCGGCGCCCGGGAGATCGCGCTGGAGGCCATGCGCATCGCCAGCGAGATCTGCATCTACACGAACGGCAATTTCACCCTGGAAGAACTCTGAGCGCCCGGCAAGGGCGCGGGACACACAATGACCGGCAAGGCGGAAAAGGACATGGTCATCTATCTCCCCGGAGGGCCCGCGGCACCCAGTGAGCCGGCGCCCGAGCCGCAGCCATCCTTCGACGAGCTCACCCCGCGCGAGATCGTGGCCGAGCTGGACAAGTACATCGTCGGGCAGAACGCCGCCAAGCGCTCCGTGGCCATCGCCCTGCGCAACCGCGTCCGCCGGCAGAAGCTCCAGCCGGAGATGGCCGAGGAGGTCTTGCCGAAAAACATCCTGATGATCGGCCCCACCGGCGTGGGCAAGACGGAGATCGCTCGGCGGCTGGCGCGGCTGGCCGGCTGCCCGTTCGTGAAGGTGGAGGCGTCGAAGTACACCGAGGTCGGCTACGTCGGCCGCGACGTCGAATCCATGGTGCGCGACCTGGTGGAGACCGCCATCGACATGGTCCGCGAGGAAAAACTCGACGAGGTGGCCGAGCGCGCCGAACAGGCCGCCGAGGAGCGCGTGCTCGACCTGCTGCTGCCGTCCACGCCGCCGCTCGTCGAGCCCGGCAACCCCGGCGCCGAGGCCCAGCACCGCGAGCAGGTCGGCCGCACCCGCGAGAAACTCCGCAGCCAGCTCCGCGACGCCAAGCTCGACCAGCGCATCGTCGAAGTGGAGGTGCGCGAGCGCTCCATGCCCGCCTTTGAAATCGTCAGCAACCAGGGCATCGAGGAGATGGACATAAACGTCAAAGACATGCTCTCGGGCTTCTTCGGCCAAAGCAAGAAGAAGCGCAAGATGACCGTCGCCGAAGCCTTCGACTACCTGATCCAGGAAGAGGAGAACAAGATGATTGACATGGACCAGGTGACCCGCCTGGCCGTCGAGCGGGCCGAGCAGATGGGCATCATCTTCGTCGACGAGATCGACAAGATCGCCGGGCGCGAATCGGGCCACGGCCCCGACGTTTCCCGCGAGGGCGTCCAGCGGGACATCCTGCCCATCGTCGAGGGCACCACGGTGAACACGCGCTACGGCATGATCCGCACCGACCACATCCTGTTCATCGCCGCGGGCGCCTTCCACATCACCAAGCCCTCCGACCTGATTCCCGAGTTGCAGGGCCGCCTGCCCATCCGCGTCGAGCTGAGCTCGCTGGGCGAACCCGAATTTGTGCGCATCCTCACCGAGCCGAAAAACGCCCTGATCAAGCAATACACCGCGCTGCTGGAAACTGAAGGCGTCAAGCTCACCTTCACCGAAGACGCCGTGGCCACCCTGGCCCGCTACGCCGCGCTGGTCAACGAACAGACCGAAAATATCGGCGCCCGGCGCCTGCACACCATCCTGGAAAAGGTGCTGGACGAGATTTCCTTCGAAGCCCCCGAGCTGAAAAAGAAAACCATCAAGGTGGACGCCGCCTACGTGGCCAAGCAGCTCGCCGAGATCGTCAAGAACCAGGACCTCAGTCGCTACATCCTCTGAAAAATAGAAAAGAGAGCATGCAAATTGGAGATGGGGCAAAAGCGAGTCAGGGCCTCCCGCCGGAGCCAAGCATGTTCCGGCTGACTTCCCGACTCGGTCTTGGCCCAAGCATCCCGGCCGGGCCGGGATTTTTCGCGCGTCGCGCCCCGCCCCTGCGGCACGCGCCCGGAACGAAATGCGGATGCTGAGCGGCTGCCCAGCGGGCAGGATGGGACCCGCGGCAAGACGCCGCGTTCCTATCTTTCTTTTTTTCTTCTCCATTTTCTGTGGCTGCGTGCTGGCAGGCTGCGCCGCGCCGGGCGAGCCCCAGCCCAAGCACCCGCCGGTGCCGCAAGGCGTCGCCGACCTGGCGGCTCGCCAGGAGGGCGACGCCGTCGTGCTCACCTTCACGCTGCCGCGCAAGACCGTGGACAACAACCCGCTCGCTGAGCCGCCCGCGGTGGAAATTTACCGCGGCTTCCTCCCGGCCGGCGCAGCGCCCGGCCGGCTTTCCGCCCGGCTGGTCTATACGATTCCCTCGGCGTTGGTGGACACCTATCTCACCGAGGGCCGCGTGCGGTTTCTCGACCCGCTGACGGCGGAAGAACTGGCCAAAGTTGCCGGCGGCCAGAGGGTCTATATGGTGCGCACGCGCGCCTCCAAGCGCCGCGCCTCGGCGGACTCCAACCACGTCGCCGTGCGCGTCTATCCGCCGCCCGAGCGCATCGGCGAGGTGCGCGCGGTGGTCACCGAAACGGCGGTGGAGCTTTCCTGGTCGGCGCCGCAGCGCACCACCGCCGGCGCCGCGCTCGCCGGGCTGGCGGGCTACCGCGTTTATCGCGCCGAGGTGGAACCCGGCGCGGAGGCGGCTGCCGCGCGGGACCCCTCGAAGGCGAAACTAAAGACGCCGCTCGAGCTTCTGGCGCCGACCCCCGCGCCGGCGTTTCGCGATACGCAATTTGAATTCAGCCATACCTATCTCTATAGCGTGCGCAGCGTGGCGCAGTACCAGGCCGATGAGGTGGAATCGAGCGATTCGCAGCCGCTGGTGGTGACCCCGCGGGACACCTTCCCGCCGGCGGCGCCGCAGGGGCTGGTGGCGGTAGTGGTTCCGGCCACGCCCGCCGCTCCGGCGCACATCGAACTCTCCTGGGCCATCAGCCCGGAACCCGATTGGGCGGGCTATCACGTCTATCGCAGCGTGGAGGGTCCCGAAGCCGGAAGGCCGGGCGAACGGCTGACCCGCGAATTATTGCTTGCGCCCACGTTTCGTGATATGTCGGTCGTGACCGGCCGGCGCTACACCTACCGGGTCACCGCGGTGGACCGCGCCGGCAACGAAAGCCCTTTCAGCGCCGGAGTTTCGGCGGAAGTCCCGCCCGCTGCGGCGGGTCAGCCGTAACAGCACGCCCCAAGGGAACTGATTTCCCCGAGCCATGGCCGGCGCCGCCGAAACAATTCCCATTCCCGTGAGCGCAAGCAAGGCAAACAGCGTGAGTAGGAACGAACGATTGATGCCGAGTGCGAGCGCCGCATGAAACTTTGCCGGTTCCAGCCGTTGGTGTTCCGCGTCGAAGAGGTCGGTCGACCCGGCCAGGGCGCCCGCCCGGAGCCGCGCTGGGGTCTGATCGCCGGAGAAACCGTGCGGGAGATTGCCGGCGACATCTTCGGCGAGTGGCGCGCCGGCGAGCGCGCCTCGCCGCTCGCCGAAGTCAAGCTGCTTCCCCCCACGACCCCCAGCAAGATTGTCTGCCTGGGACGCAACTACCGCGAGCACGCCGCCGAGCTGGGCAACGACGTCCCCCCAGAGCCACTGATCTTCCTCAAGCCGCCCTCCGCCATCATTGGCCCCGAGGAGCCCATCGTGCTTCCGCCGGTTTCGCAACGCGTGGACTACGAGGCCGAGCTGGCCGTAGTGATGGGCCGCACGTGCGCGCAGCTCCGGCCGGGCGACGACGTGCGCCCGTATCTCCTGGGCTTCACTTGCCTCAACGACGTCACCGCCCGCGACCTGCAAAAGGCCGATGGGCAGTGGACCCGCGCGAAGAGTTTCGACACCTTTTGCCCGTTGGGTCCGGTGATCGAGACCCAACTCGACTGGAAAACGAGTTCAGTGGAGACCTACGTGAACGGCCAGCGTCGCCAGTCCGCCCGCGCCTCGGAGATGATCTTCCCGGTTGATGATATAATTCGTTGGGTTTCGCGCATGATGACGCTGGTTCCCGGCGACGTCGTGGCCACCGGGACCCCGTCCGGCATCGGGCCGTTGCGCGACGGCGACGTAGTGGAAGTGGTGGTGGGCGGCGTGGGCACCCTGCGGAACCCGGTGGTGGCCCAGGCATCGTGAAGCCCCGGGGTTCCCCTGCATGGACAGGCGAGGAGAGCATCGGCCATGAAATTTTTCCTGGATACCGCCAACCTCGAGGAGATCCGCCAGGGCGTCTCGCTCGGTGTGCTCGACGGCATCACCACCAATCCGACGCTGGTGGCCAAGGAAAAGAAGCCCTTCCGCGAGCACATCCTGGAGATTTGCGAAATCGTGAAGCCGGGCGTGGTGAACGCCGAAGTGGTCTCCACCGACACCCCGGGCATGCTGCGCGAAGGGCGCGAATTCGCGAGCTGGCACCCCAGCATCGTGGTGAAGGTGCCCATGACGCCCGAGGGCGTGCGCGCGCTCAACGTGCTCACCCGCGAGGGCATCCGCGTCAACGTCACGCTGGTGTTTTCGCCGGCGCAGGCGCTGATCGTGGCCAAGGCGGGCGCGTACTTCGTCAGCCCGTTCCTCGGCCGGCTGGACGATATCGCGCAGGACGGTCTGGGCCTGCTGCGCGAAATCCTCACCATTTACCGCGCCTATAATTTCCCCACGCAAGTGCTGGCGGCCAGCCTGCGTCACCCCATCCACGTGGTCGAGGCGGCGAAGATGGGCGCGCACATCGGCACGATGCCCTTCAAGGTGTTCGAGCAACTCTTCAAGCACCCGCTTACCGACCGGGGCCTCGAAGGGTTCTTGAAAGATTGGGAGAAGGCGCGCGAGGTGCTCGGCGAAATTGTCGAGCCCGACGTCGCGCGCAAAGGCGGGCGTTGAGGCACGCCGGACTCGATTGGCGGTGGCTGCTCGGAGTGGCCGGGGCCGCGGCGGTGGCCGCGGGCGGCGCGCTCTACCGCTGGCGCCGTCGTCCTCACGATCCGGAAGAAGCCGAACGCCAGCGGCGCTCCCACCTCAACCTGGTCGGCCGCATCGTCGAGGGCCAGGTGATCGAAATCCTCGACGCGCCCGCGCTGACGGCACCGCCGGGAAGCGGCCGCGGATTCTTCGGCAAACGCGACGCGCCCCCTTCAGGCACTCCCGCGAACGGCGGGCGCAAGCTGGTCTGTTACAGCTATTCCATCTCCGGCGTCAGCTACGAGACCGCTCAGGACATCACCGGACTCGAAGAGCGCGCGTGTCTGGATCGGCTGGGGGGCGGGCAGCCCGCCAGCGTGAAATACGATCCGGCCAATCCCAGCAATTCCATCCTGATTGCCGAGGATTGGTCCGGCCTGGACTGATCCCGCCCCGCAGCGCCATCTTCCACCAGACCGTTCCCGTTTGCCTCGCTCTGGGCTATCCTTGCCCCGCTCGCGCGACGCCGAGGACGCGCCCGTGAAACACCCATGAAACGATTCGTCGCCGTGGTGCTGACGACGCTGCTGATCGTGGCCATGACGCTGGGCGCCATGCTGGTGCTGGTGAGCGCCACGCTGGAGGTCGCGCAGATGAGCAATCCGCTGCTGCGCGCCGTGGCCGTGGCCGCGGAGCTGGTTCTGGGCGTGGTGCTGCTGGTGGGCACCGTATATCTGGCCACGCATCTGGCCGTGCGCATCTTCGGCGGCCGGCCGACGCCGCCAAGCTGAATGGCGCCACAGCGGCCCGCTCGGGCACTTGCCCGCTGCGGCGGGCTGTGCGAAGCTCTCCCGCAAGCGCGCCGGGCGAATACATCGGACGGAAACGATGGCCATCAACCAGAAACTCCACGAGCGCATGGAGGAGCTCCGCCGGCGCTCCGCCGAGGCCGAAGCCGGCGGCGGAACCGAGCGGCGCGAGCGGGAACACAAGGCCGGCAAGCTCACCGCCCGCGAGCGCATCGCGCTGCTGCTCGACGAGGGCAGCTTTGAGGAGCTGGACAAGTTCGTTACGCACCGCTGCGTGGATTTCGGGATGGAGGAGCAGCGGCCGTCAGGCGACGGCTTCGTCACCGGCTACGGCCGCATTGACGGCCGGCTCGCGTACGTCTTCGCGCAGGACTTCACCGTGTTTGGCGGCTCGCTCTCGGAGGCCAATGCCTCAAAAATTTGCAAGATTATGGACCTGGCCATGCGCGTCGGCGCGCCGGTCGTCGGTCTGAACGATTCGGGCGGCGCGCGCATTCAGGAGGGCGTGATGTCGCTGGCCGGCTATGCCGACATCTTCCTGCGCAACACGCTGGCCAGCGGCGTCGTGCCGCAGATCAGCGCGATTCTGGGGCCGTGCGCCGGCGGCGCCGTCTATTCCCCGGCCATCACCGACTTCATCTTCATGACCCGCGACACCTCCTACATGTTCGTCACCGGGCCGGACGTGATCAAGACGGTGACGCACGAGGAGGTCAGCAAGCAGGACCTGGGCGGGGCCATGACCCACAACGCCACCAGCGGCGTCGCCCACTTTGTCGCCCGCGACGATGCCGAATGCCTGGCCATGATCCGCGAGCTGATGAGCTTCCTGCCGTCCAATAACCTCGAAGACCCGCCGCGGCGCTCCTCGAGCGACCCCTGGGACCGCGCCGACGCCGCGCTCGACCGCATCGTGCCCGCCGACCCCATGCAGGCTTACGACATCAAGGAGGTCATCCAGGCGGTGGTGGACGAGAATTACTTTTTCGAGCTGCACGAACACTTCGCCAAAAACATTGTCGTGGGCTTCGCGCGGCTCGATGGCCGCCCGGTGGGCGTGGTGGCCAACCAGCCCGCCGTGCTCGCCGGCGTGCTGGATATCAACGCCTCGGTGAAAGGCGCGCGGTTCGTGCGCTTCTGCGACGCCTTCAATCTTCCCCTCATCACCTTCGAGGATGTGCCCGGCTTCTTGCCCGGCACGCAGCAGGAGTTCGGCGGGATCATCAAGCACGGCGCCAAGCTGCTGTTTGCCTTCGCCGAGGCCACCGTGCCGAAGATCACCGTCATCACGCGCAAGGCCTACGGCGGCGCCTACTGCGTCATGGCCAGCAAGCACATCCGCACCGACGCGAACTTCGCCTGGCCTACCGCCGAAATCGCGGTGATGGGGCCGGAAGGCGCGGTCAATATCGTTTATCGGCGCGAGTTCGAGCGCGCCCCCGAGGCCGAGCGCGAGCGCCTGCGGCGGGAGAAAATCGCTGAATTCCGCGAGCGCTTTGCCAATCCCTACATCGCCGCCGAGCGCGGCTACATCGACGCGGTCATCGAGCCTTCCCAGACCCGCCCCAAGATCATCACCGCTTTGCGGGCGCTAGAAACCAAACGCGATTCCAATCCAAAGAAAAAGCATGGAAACATTCCGTTGTAGCCCGCCTCTTTCGCGTTGTTTGCGTCCCGACGGTTTGTGTCGGGAAGAGGCGGGGCCTCAGGATGACCATCAGCGGCCTTGGCCCTTCCACTGAAAACGGGGCGTGCTAGAATGCCTGGCGCGCCAGTCCCCCCAGGCTGCCATGTTCAAAAAGATCCTGATTGCGAACCGCGGCGAGATCGCCGTGCGCGTCCTGCGCGCTTGCCGCGAGATGGGCATCGGCGCAGTGACCGTCTATAGCGAGGCCGACCGCGCCTCACTGCACGTCCGCCTGGCGGAGGAGGCCTACCCGATCGGCCCCGCGCCCTCCCGCGAAAGTTACCTGCGCATGGACAAGCTGATGGAAGTCGCCCGGCGCGCCGGCTGCGACGCGCTGCATCCCGGCTACGGCTTTCTGGCCGAAAATCCGGCGCTGGCGCGCGCCTGCGCCGCTGCGGGTGTGACGTTCATCGGCCCATCGGCCGAGGCCATGGAGCAACTGGGCTCGAAGACCGCGGCGCGGCAACTGGCGCGGCGCTCCGGCGTGCCCGAGGTTCCCGGGGCGGTGGACCCGGTCGAGCGGCTCGATGATGCGCGCGCGCTGGCCCGCCAGATGGGTTTCCCGGTGCTGCTCAAGGCCGTTGCCGGAGGCGGCGGCAAGGGCATGCGCCTGGTGGCCGGCGAAGCCGAACTCCCCGCGGCGTGGCGCGATGCCGGCTCCGAGGCGCTCAATGCCTTTGGCGACGCGCGGCTGTACCTGGAAAAATTTCTCCAGCGGCCGCGGCACATCGAGGTGCAAATCCTCGCCGACGCGCATGGCCACGTCGTTTACCTCGGCGAGCGCGAGTGCTCGGTGCAGCGGCGCCACCAGAAGGTGATTGAAGAGGCGCCCTCGCCCGTCGTGGATCCGCCGCTGCGCCGCGCCATGGGCCTGGCGGCGGTGAAGCTTGCCGCCGCTGGCGGCTACACCAATGCCGGCACGGTCGAATTCCTGGTGGATGCCCAGCGCAACTTCTATTTCCTCGAAGTGAACACGCGCCTTCAGGTGGAGCATCCGGTGACCGAAGCGATCACCGGCCTCGACCTGGTGAAACTCCAGGTCCGCATCGCCGCGGGTGAGCCGCTGCCCTTTGCGCAGGAGGAAGTGGTTCTTCGCGGCCACGCTATCGAGTGCCGCCTCTACGCCGAAGACCCCGACAATAACTTCTTTCCCTCGCCGGGGAAAATTCTGGCGCAGCGCGCGCCCTCCGGCCCGGGCATTCGCCTCGACGACGGCGTCTACCCCGGCTGGACGGTGCCCACGGAATACGACCCGCTGCTCGGCAAACTGATTGCCTGGGGCAGCGACCGCGCAGAAGCCCTGGCGCGCATGCGCCGGGCGCTGGAGGAGTATTACGTCAGCGGCATCAAGACCAATGTGGGGCTGTTTCGGCGCATCCTGGCCGACCCGGAATTCGTTCGCGGCGAAACGCACACGCGCTGGCTCGACGACTGGCTGAAGGCTTCGCCGGCGCGCGCCTCCGCACCACCGGCCGCTGTCGAGGACGCGGCGCTGCTCGCCGCCGTGCTCTGGCACCTCAGCAGCAACGGGACCTCAGACGCAGCGACGCGGCCCGCGGAGACTCCCTCGCGCTGGAAGCTCGAAGGGCGCCGCGAGCAGCTCGAGCGCGCGCCGCGGGGATGAGTCGCGACGCGTGGCGCCCCGGGGAGGATGCCGGGGAAATATGGGGTTCATAGTTGGCTGTGTTTCGTTTTGACTTGGCCTTTTCGGAGGTCAACTGCGCAGCAGCGGAGCTTCTCCATGAAATGGATCACCCGCCAAAACGTGAAAGTGGACCGCGTGGCGTGTCCCTGGCTGATCCGGCGCTTCATTGACCCGCCGGCCGAGTTCTTGTTTGCGCCTGAAAGCGAAGTACTGGCCATCGCCGCGCGCGAAGAAGCAGTGCCGTTCGATATGCCCCACAACCCGGAGCTGAAGTTCACCCACCACAACGGCCTGTGCACGTTCGAAGTGCTCCTGCGCGAATTCAACCTGCATGAGCCGGCGCTGGCGCACCTGGCGAAGATTGTGCACGGAGCCGACATCCAGGGCGAGGAGCACACCGCGCCCGAGGCCGCCGGGCTCAAGGCCATCGCCGAGGGCTTTGCCGCGCTCAACCTCAGTGACGAGCAGCGCCTGGCCCGCGGCTTCCCCATTTACGACGCGCTGTACGCCTGGTGCGAGAAGCACGCCAAGAAGTGAACGCCGCGGAACACGAGCGATGAAGCTGGAAGTGCGCATCAGCGGCGCCGGCGGCCGCGGTCAAAAGACGCGCCGCGTGGAGTTCGAGCGCGAAGGCCTCGAGGGCTCGGGCCCGGCGAGGCTGCGCCTGGTGCTCGACGGCCGTACGGTGGAAGCCGACGCCGTCGAAGTCGCTCCGGGCACCTATTCCATCCTGCTCGGCGGGCAAGCGTTTGAAGTGCGCGTGCAGGGCGTCGCGGCCGGCGTGCGCGTGCACGCGGGCGGCGAAGAATTCGCCGCCGAGGTGCTCGACCCGCGAGCCTGGCGCGGCAAGCGCGGCGGCGTGCTCGAAGTCGAGGGCCGCCAGCAGATCACCGCGCCGATGCCGGGGAAGGTGGTGCGGCTGCTGGTCAAGGCTGGCGACGCGGTCGAGGCGGGCCAGGGGCTGCTCGTGGTCGAGGCCATGAAGATGCAGAACGAAATTCGCTCGCCGAAGACCGGCAAGGTCGAGCGGCTGATGGTCGCCGAGGGCCAGGCCGTCAACGCCGGCGAAGTCCTGGCTGTCGTGGCCTGACGCCTCCCGGCTGCGTCAGTCGGCGATTTCTTCGAGTACGGTGCCGGCGGCAAGCGCCGTGGGGCTGACTTCCGGAAGCAGCAGGCGGACTTCCTCGCCCGCCTTGGCCTGCGTGACCAACGCGCGGTCGGCGGCGCGCTCGATGGTGACCACACAGGCCTGCACCGGGCGCTGCGCCGTGCTCCGGAAGGCGACCGGCTGGCCTTCGCGCACCGCGCCGGCCTCCACGCGGCCCGCCACCACGGCTCCGCCCTCGGCCAGGGGGAACACTTCTCGCACCACAAACCGAAGCGGCATACGCGCAAGATAGCCCAGAAAGCCGGGAATGAAAAGCAGCAGAGGCAGGGCATGCCGCGACCCCACAAATTTTTCTGATGGCGAGGAGAGTGCGCGAGCGGCGGCTATTTTTTTGTCGGCGCGCCCCCGGCAGGCGCGGGCTTGGCGGCTTCAGGCAGCTTGCCGGCGGAATCCACCACCAGACGGGCCAGGTAGTTGGTCACCTTGGTGGCATCCCGCGCCGTGGCCAGGTAGGCGGCGCGCAGCAACTGCTCCTTGCGGCTGCGCAGGGCATCGCGAATGGACTGCTGCACCTGCGGGTCGGCCAGCTCGCGCTGGCCCGGGGCCTCGCGGGCGATGAGCTTGAGGATACGGTAGCTGTCGCGCAGCGTGATCACGCCGCTGATCTGGCCGGGTTTCAGAGCCAGCACGGCCTTTTTCAGCGCCGGATCGGACTGGTTGAGCGCCGATTCGGAGATGAAGCCGAGGTCGCCGCCGGTTGCCGCGGTCACCGGGTCTTCCGAATAGTCCATGGCCAGCTGGGCGAAGTCGGCGCCGTGGTTGAGCCGGTTCATCAGCGAGGCGCACTTGCTGCGCGCCTCGGCGTCGTTGGTGGCGTCGTCGTTTTTGCGGTTGCGCACCTGCGGGTCCTTCCGCGGGGTCACCACGATCTGCGCGATGCGATATTGCGTCTCGGCGACGTTGAACTGCGCCCGATTCTGATTGTAGAAGTCGGAGACATCCTGGTCGGTGATGGAGATCTTGGCCACCACTTCCTTGTTGATCAGCTTCTGAATGGAAAGCTGCCGGCGGATGTCGCGCTTCAAATCATCCACGGTTCCGCCGGATTCCTTCAATTTGCGCTGGAACTCTTCCTCGGTGAAGGGGCTCTTGGCCTCGGTGAACTTGTCTTCCACCTCGCCATCGGAGGCTTCCAGGCCCAGGCTCTTGGCGCGTTCGAGCAGGATTTCCTGGTTGACCAGCTCGTCGAGGATGTTCAACTTGAGCGAAAGGGCTTCCTCTTGCGAGGGCTCTTGCCCCTCGGGGTTAACGCGGCTGCGGTAATACTTCTCCACTTCGTCGCGCTTGATCTCCTTGCCGTTGACCGTGGCCCACACGTCGGGCGAGGGCGCGGCTTGCTTCTTGCACGCCCCCGCGCACACCAGCGCCGCCAGAATCCCCAGGGTTGCCGCAGCACGCTTCAACACGCAGGCTCCTTTTCGGATGCGATGCGGGGAATGATCCTTCAGGCGGCCTTCTTCACTCGGCCGGAACGCAGGCAGGCGGTGCAGACACGCACCTTCTTGGACACGCCGTTGACGATGGCCCGAACGCGGCGCAGGTTTGGGTTCCAGCGCCGCCGGCGGACGTTGTTGGCGTGGCTGATGATGTTGCCGTAGCGCGGCCCCTTGCCGCACAGCGCGCATTTCTGGGCCATCGTTGTTGCTCCTGGCGGGAAAAATTGCCGGCCGACAGAGACGCCATCCTATCAGAGATTGGCGAGCGTCGGAAGCTATTTGTCCCTGCGGCGCAGAGCGGCCATCTGCGCGTCGTCGTCGGGCAAAAAGTAGCCCACCACAATGCCCATGGCGCCGTCGGGCAGAGGCTGCGCGGCGCGGCTGTCGTAGGTGGCGGTCACGCGCACGCGCTCGCCGCGGTCCAGGCGAAAACCGCCGCGGTCGTAAAAGCTCACCACCGGCATCGAGAGGATGCGCCCAGCGGGGTCGAGCGTCGAGGGGAGCGCGGCAATCTGCTCGTTGCGCGTCAAGTCTTCGAGCACCAGCCCCTGGCCGTAGTCGTGCAAATGCCCGCCCACGCCCAGCAACATGCCGCCGTAACGCAGCGTGACCTCGCCCGAGGTGACGCTCTGCCCGGGCATCAGCTCGTAGCCGGAAGGCCCGCACTTCATCACGTCGAACCAGGCGGGATAGACGCTCTTGACTTGCGCGGCCGGCGCGCCGCCGGCGCTGCCCGTGCGGTATTCGATGCGCACCTCGAAGTAAGTCTTCGGGTAGGCCGTGCCGGTGGGGTTGTGGAACATCGTTTCGATGCGGATGCGCTCGCCCTTGGCCACGCGATAGCCGTAGCCGGGCACGCCGGGCCAGTCGTTCATCTCCCCGCCCGCGCCGAACACATGTTCTTCCTTATTGGGGCAGAGGAAATCGGAGCGGCGCGTGTTCCAGAAGGCCACATGGTGCAGCAGGCGGCCGGGCTCGGCGTTGCCCGCGGCGTCCACCAGGCGCGGATGATAGGCGATCAGCCAGCCGTCAAACGGCACCATCCAGATCAGGTCGGGCGGCTGCGCCACGCTCATGTGCTCGGAGTGGGCCGGAAGGTTGACCGGGCCCAACCGCAGCGTCGTCACCTGCGCCGCTGCGTCGGTCTTGGCCTCGAGCTTCACGTCGGCGGCGATCTTGTGCGCCATGTGGTGCTGCTCGTGCTGCGGGCGAGTGGCGCCGGTAGCTCCAGCCAGCAAAACCGCAGCAAAAACGTAGCGGGTGAAGCGCTTCATCAGAGTCCCCTGCGCACTCGTTGTGACATTCCGGGCCGCGCGTTGCCCACCATCATACGCCAGCCGCGCTCGGGCTTCCAGAATGCCTCGCCACCAGCGAAAGAACGCCCCTGCGTCATCCTTTCTTGACCCCGCCGCTGAACCTGCCCCACAATGTTGCATCCGCCGGTGGGCGTGTAGCTCAGTTGGGAGAGCATCTGCTTTGCAAGCAGGGGGTCGGGGGTTCGAATCCCCCCACGTCCACCAACTTCCCCCTTGCCTGTCAGTTGGTTAGCAGCTTCTGAGGCTCTGCCTGCAATTGCGGCCCTTCGGCAGTGTGCCCAGAATTGTGCCCACCCAGCCGCGACATGGCCGCGAGAACGGCATCTTCGGAGGGGTGAACGTAGCGTGCAGAGATACCGATGGCGCTATGCCCGGCGATCCGCGCCAGCGTCCACACGTCGCAGCCAGACTCGCCCAGGCGGGTCAAAAAGGTGTGTCGTAGGCTGTAGAGTACAAACGGGCGCACTTTGCTGCCCTTGAGAGCCTTTCTGTGCTGCTTTTTGAGGCTGGAAGATTCGACGTGGCCGCTACGAGTTGGCGCGAACCATACCCAGCCCTCACTGGGCTTCCCAGCGCGTTCCCAGCGGTTTTCTAAGATGGTCCTAGCTCGCGGAGCCATAGGGAGCACACGTCGCGCCGCCGCCGTCTTGCCGTGCGTTACGAGTAGCGTGCCGTAGCGACCGTTCAACCAAGTAATCGCTTCCCAGCGCAGTCGGAAACACTCCTCGGGGCGCAGACCCGTATCGGCGAGCACGGCAGCAATCGAAGCGACAGGCTCAGACGCAGCCGCCAGATACCGCGCTTCCTCTTCGGGGCTAACAACCCGTTCCCTGTGCCGCTCGCCAGGAAGTAGCTTGATTCTCGGCACCGCTGCCAGGGCGCCCCACTCCACCGCCAACCGCAGGACGCGGCGTAGCACTCTGAGCGAGCTATTGACCGTGCTCACCTGCAAGCCTTCGGCCTGCCGATGGGCCGCGAAGTCCGCTACTCGTTCGCCGTTGATTTCGTCCAGCTTCGAGTCGGCCAGCGGCTTGTACCGTTTAATGGCCCGCAAGCCCACGCGATACCAGTCAAACCAGGTCTTCGGGGACGCTTTCTCGAAGGTAGACTTGGCCCACGGCTCAAACCGCTGGTCCATGAACTCAGCCAAGGTGGGCACAGGTCTCTTCTCGCGGATGCCCACTTCACCCTTAACAAGTGAGGTGCGGTGCGCGGCTTCCATCTGCCGCGCTACTTTGTCGTTTCCTTGCTTAGTGGACTCACGGACCAGCTTCCCATGCCACATGAATTTGTACCAGTAGATGCTTCCCCTCTTATAAATCATTGACCTACCCTCCGTGATTGTACCCGTCGCTTGGTTAGGCCAGGTCTACCGCCCTTCCTGCCATTTTGGCGGGCGATCTGCCGAAGTCGCTCAATGCCAAGCCGCTCCAGCCTGGCCTGATAGCTTCGACGACCTAGCCAGCTTGTGAACCGCCGCAACTCGGCCTTGGTCATGCCGCCATATCCTAAGCAGTTTCGGTTCTATTGTAAACTTTTTTCTCATAGCCTGTTTTTTTGCTTGACAGAAAAAGACCGTCCTGCTAGACAATAAACGTTAGTCATGTGACCCCTTCGGAAGTGAAGGCGGTCACATCCCACCCGGTAGTGGCTCCCCCGTTCGTGGGGACGGTCGCAATCCAGGAAGAATTTGGCCGCGCGGGACGCTGTCGTAGCGATCTCGACCGGCGAGGAGGCGACCGTGAGTCGTTTACTGACTGTCCCACAATTCGCTGAGGGTCTGGGCGTTACAGTTTCTTGCATCCGGCGATGGCTCCTAGAAGGCAAGGTAGCGAAGGTTAAGCTGGGTCGGCTCGTGCGCATTCCAGCTGAGGAACTTCAACGCCTAGTGGTCGAGGGGCTTTGCCCAGCCCGGCAGCAGGGCAGGAGTGCCCACAGGAACCGCACCACGCGCGTCGTGGGAGGCGAGTGACCCGATGCGAATGCTCAAAGCCGCGCTCGGATTTGCAAACCAAGGCTGGCCTGTGTTGCCGCTCCACTCTGTAAAAGACGGCCGTTGCTCATGCGGTGACCAAGAGTGCCCCAGTGCCGGGAAGCATCTCAGCCTTCACCTGTCGGGGATGCCGCTTGATAAGTTGGAGCAAGAGGCAGGGGACCTAACTCAAAGTGCCGAGGCCGTAGCAGCCCAGGGAAAGGCAGACCTTATTGCCGAGCTGGAAGCCAAGGCGTTTGACTGGATCGCACGGGGCCGCGAGGCCAATATCGAATTGGGCCGCGTGTTCAACCAAATCAAGGACATTCTCGAACACGGTAGTTGGGAAGCGTACTTTGCCGAAAAGTTCGCTCCGCGTGGTGTCGCCCTGCGAACGGCACAGCTATATATGAAGATGGCCAGCGAAGCCGACGCAGTTTCAAAAAACGCAAATTCTGCGCTTTTCCCGCCAGCAACTGACCCGCAGGCTCAGGCAATCAACGACGCCACCGAAAAGGCGCAAGCAGCAGTCGCCATAGCGGGCGGGCAATCACCCGAGACATCAAAATCAGAACCCGATAAGAAAAGCAAGAAGGTCCGCAAGGAACGTGTTCGGCTTGCTGGCATTTACAGGCTCCCGCTGTACATGACGGCGGACCAGAAGGATGCGACGGATGAATTGCGGGAGTCACAGAACTGGCATTGCGCGGAAATGGAAATCATGGCGCTGTTGAAGCGGCTGCACATTAAGTATGGCATCGTTAATGATCCGGCAGCTCCTGAGGTCCAGGCTGCTCCTCAGGTTTGTAAGCGTCTGGAGATCATTCGCGAGGAGCCCGAAGCCGATCCATATCCGGGAGTCGCAGCAGACCCCGCCCATACGGGACACGAGCCCGAGGAGGAACCGGAATATGGAGACGCGCTTGCTTAGGCACGACTACAAAGAAGCGACGGCGGAACTGAAGGGGAAGCACCCTGCCCCTTCGCACGCCGACCAGACCATCGACCAGGACACCGTGGTGATTGCGCCGGACGGGAACATTCCCGCCGTGCTCATTACACAGCAGATTGACCCGAAGCTTTACAACCCGGCCTACGAACTTTGGAAGACGGTAGACGAACTACCGAGCAATCGAGCGACAGCAGTGGGCTCACCATCACTACCCCGACATAGAAAGGATGGGACTTTATCGGAGCGCCGGGGAGTTCCCCAGACCGTGCTGGAAATCCTGGAAGAGCAGGGCGTGCGGCACGGCGTGCTCGGCTATCTGGATGCAACACCCGATCAACCCTGTCACAAGACCCCGCTGAGTATTAATCGGCCCGAAATGTTAGACCGGAATGAACTGCTAATCAAACGGCTGGACGAACTCTACGCGCAACACATGCCGAGTCTTCACGCTATCCAGCGGGCAGAGGTAGAGAAGGCTCCGCGCTGGCGGCTTGGGCACACGGCGTTCACTACGGTCTACATCGTCAAGAGATTACGGTCGGCCTATCACGCCGATCGTGGCAACTTGCGAAGAGTGATGAGTGCCATGATACCGATGGGGAAATTCACGGGCGGCGAACTGATACTCGCCCGTTGGCGGATCGCTATTGCCTACAAACCCGGTGATCTCTCGCTGTTCGATCCGCAACAGTTACACGGCAATCTTCCCTTCGAAGGCGAACGGCTTGCAGCGATTTTTTACTGCGAGCGCCGGATTGCCGATTGCAGCAAGTAGGGACGCGGGCGTGAGTGCAACACGCCACCTAAGCGTCTCAGATTGCAATGCGGCGCGAGCGACGCACCATTTCCCACCGCGCGCTCGCCCTGTTGGCACCGCATGCGCCGCAGGATACCCCTCTTAGCTATGCGAAGGACCAAGTGCGCCCAAGCCGACAAGCTTTTGTGTCTTTGGGCGGTGCCAAACGCCCCTCTATATAGAGGTTGCTCTGACGCGTCCACGAGGATTTTGTCGCGCGGCAACACCTCGAATTCCGCGTACCAACTCTTGGGCTTGTCACTCTCCTTGATCACCTTCGCCGGCATGGCTTGCCCCCTCAAAACCTGAGTCCACAGAACTGCGAGACAAGGGACCTACTTTAAGCTGCTGCACGTAATGTTCGCAATCTCTGCCTTCAGATTCTCTGTTTTCGGTTACATAAACACCTGTGGACCATATGGTCCCAACTGGCGCGGGCCAGCCCAAAGCGGCAAGCACCAACATACAGGCACATGTTCCTCCAGGGCTGTCGCCGAAGTTTTGAGGCGACGATGCACATGTGCGGGCGTTCTTAAGGAAAGGCCCCATAGGTCGAGGAAAGTCGTTTCGAGGCCACGACCCAAACCGTTGGGGGATCGAGAGCCGGCTTGTTTGTGCGGCCCCCCTACGCGCGTCGAAACTTGACGCGTTGTAGGGCATCTGAGAGCCGATTTCGGGGTGATCGAGGGGCGATTTATGGGGCTTGTGGGCATTGAAAAGAGTGCCAGCTGGCACGATCCGCAAGGAACGGCCGTGAGAACTGCCGTGCTGCAAGTGCTCTCCACATGTACGTCGCACATGTGTGCTCCAAAGCTGTGCATGTGGCCGCACATGCATGTAATGAATGTAAATGAATGCATGCATGTCATGTGCAGGGGGCACCCTTGCCCCCTGCACACATGCAGCATGATATGGGAGGATCAGCAATTCACGATTCTGGGCAGCCCTCGTCTTAAACGCTCAAGACCTGCTTCGTCGACGCCTTTCCTCCACAGGCGACCGGTTGCCATTTACGGCTCCGCAACGCATTGAGTTCTACGAAGCGATTAGAGCAGCTCCCCGGCAGGTGGTACTGAATATGTCGGAACGACAACTCGCCACGTCCAAGCGTTCTCGCGCGCGATGGCTTCTTCCGCATCGACAGTAAATACATTCAGGACCCAAGCGACGCTCGGCAGTGCTGCAGTCTGCTCATCCTCTGAGTCCTGCACGCTGCCGGGTGTCGCGTTAAAGACTCAGAGGAGGAACATTCGTGAGCAAAGAACCGAGAGTAGATCTCAAAAGGAAGCTCGTGTCCCTTCACGGAACGGGCTACTCCTGGGAATACGATCAGTACGGTGAGAAACGCTTTTGGTCTGGACCGAGTAAGAAATATGTGATTGACGAAGATTCAGGCGAGCGTGTTCGGGTGGAGGATTTGGGCGATATCGACCTGGAGCTTGAAGGCTTCAGTACAGCGTGGGTACGGGTCAACGACCCAAGGGTGATCAAAATCCTGGACAAAGCCGTGCGCAGAGCCAGGGCCCGCCGACATAGAGAGAGGGAACAGAAGCGACGCCGCGCCAAACATCGCGATCCGGTTCCTGCGAATGCTGAAACTGCAGAAGCCGAGCCCACCGAACAGGATCAGGGTGTCAAAACAACGCAGGGTACAAAAACTACGGTGAACGCGAGATTGCGCAGTGAGGTTTCGGATTATGAGTTAAATTTTCGTGCCGCGCCATCAAAGAAGAATGCCGCCCTCTGCAATTTTTCAGTGCATCTGGGTTCGAAGCTGCTTGGGTACGTTGAAATAAAGCGCGAGGCGATAGTTCAATTTGGGAGGGATCTGCAGCAACTCGGTTAGGGCTCAGAGGCCAGGCTAGACTATTGCGGGGCTGGCGCCCCTACGCTAGAGACTTCCAGGTTCTGACACGAAATTTGCGTACGAAAAACTGCCCGCGCAAACATCCCAAGTTAGGGGGGGCCTGGAGGACGTCTGGGGCAGCGCTCCTAAGCCGAACCTTCTGCTCAACTCCTGACAAAAATTGGCGATTTGGCGGCCCGTTTTTATTCAGTATCCAAATGGACGTATGGACTGGGGAGTTCATGTGGGTAGCGGGCTTAAGGTACTCTTCTCGTTTTTCGGAAAGTTTTTCACATACAAGCTCGCGTCCACACCGTTCTCAACAAGATAGTTTCGGTACCCTGTTTCCGAAAAATCCTTGCCAACCGCCGCCAGCAGCCGAGGGGACAGACCAAGTTTTGCGGAGACTAAACAGATATTCCCGCCCCTTCCACCAAAATAGACTCCCCTTTTCTCGACGAGCGCGCCCCTGTGCTTTAAGGGCAGCGTGACATTCTCCCCGTTTTTGGTGCAGTCATAATGTAGCACTCGGGGCAAGATGGTCCCCTGGGTCTCGACTCTCGGCTGGCGCGGGGGGAGGCGCCAGCCGCGCCGTTACGGCCTGGCGGTGGGCCATTTGGCGCAACGGCCCTCGGAACCTGGGCGCTCCGCCACTCTAGGTTGAGATTTGAAAGTACACTTCTCGTTTAAGTTTTCCAACATCAGCAAGTTAGACTCGAGGCTGAGGACGTTGATTTGGAACTGTGCGTGCCCTAGCCAAGGCCGAGGGTAGAGTTGCTTCGCATTGGAAACCAAGCCCTCCACAGGTCTAAGTAGCGGGCGAAACGCGGCGCACCAACGCGCCGCCTTAAGAGGTGAATGCCGATGAAGCGTCTTTACAATAAGGTTTCAGTTCCCAGTGACGGCAAGCCCATCGAGTACATTGGCGGCGACTTCCGTGTGCCGGAGCGCCCCATCATCCCGTTCATCGAAGGCGACGGCACGGGCCGCGACATCTGGAAAGCCTCGCGGCGCGTTTTCGACGCGGCGGTCGAGGGCGCCTACAACGGGCGCCGGCAGGTGGCCTGGTTTGAAGTCTTCGCCGGCGAGAAAGCCTTCAACCAGTTCCAGAAGTGGTTGCCGGAAGATACCATCGAAGCCATCCGGGACTTCCGAGTGGCCATCAAGGGCCCGCTGACGACTCCGGTGGGCGGGGGCATCCGCTCACTCAACGTGGCCCTGCGGCAGATCCTCGACCTGTACGCCTGCGTGCGCCCGGTGCGCTACATCCCCGGGGTGCCTTCACCCGTGAAGCATCCGGAGCGGATGAACGTGATGATTTTCCGCGAAAACACCGAAGACGTTTACGCCGGCATCGAGTGGAAGGCCGGCACACCCGAGGTAAAGAAGCTGATCGAGTTCCTGAACAACGAAATGTTGAAGGACACCGGGAAGCAGGTCCGTGGGGATTCTGGCGTGGGTATCAAGCCCATCTCGTCAACCGGCACCAAGCGCCTAGTGCGGCGCGCGATCCGGTATGCCCTGGAAAACAAGCGGCGCCTGGTCACCCTGGTGCACAAGGGCAACATCCAGAAGTTTACCGAGGGAGCCTTCCGCGATTGGGGCTACGAACTGGCCAAGGTAGAATTCCGGCCGCACATCATCACCGAGCGGGAGAGCTGGATCGTGGATAACAAGGACCGCAACCCCGCGCTGACCGTGGAACAGAACGCTGCCATGGTCGAACCGGGCCTGGAAAGGGCGACCGAGACGTTCAAGAATGAAATCTACGCCGAGGTCAAGCAGGCGCTCGATTCCATTTACGCGACCCACGGCAAAGGGCAGTGGAAGCAGAAGCTGATGGTGAACGACCGCATCGCCGATTCCATCTTCCAGCAGGTGGTGACCCGCGCCGACGAATACGACGTGCTGGCCACGCCCAACCTGAACGGCGACTACCTCTCGGACGCCTGCGCCGCGCAGATCGGCGGGCTGGGTATGGCCCCCGGGGCGAATATCGGCGACGGCTACGGCTGCTTCGAGGCCACGCACGGCACCGCACCAAAGTACGCCGATAAAGACGTCATCAACCCCAGCTCGGTGATGCTCTCGGGTGCGATGATGTTCGACTTCCTCGGCTGGGGCGAGGCGGCGCGGCTGATCGAAGAGGGCATCGCCCGCACCATCCAGCAGAAGCGCGTGACCTACGACCTGGAGCGGCTGATGGAGGGCGCGACGATGCTGCGCACCTCGGAG
>OBEQ010220131.1_pt1 | contig 25518 bp, 19 predicted proteins | sample 1670901 | NCBI WGS metagenome assembly OBEQ01 (sample SAMEA104232315, study PRJEB22302) | groundwater metagenome | biome: forest; feature: aquifer; material: groundwater | place: USA | collected 2011-08-07 | depth 5.4 m | reverse complement strand
GGGTCAACTCGGTGCTAATGGGGCATTTCTGGCAAGTGAAGTGCTAGCGAAGCACGATGAAAACTATATGCCGCCGGAAGCGGCGGACGCGCTCGCCAAGGCCAAGACCGCAGGGGCCCAGAGCAGCGGCACCCTGGTCGTTAATCCACGCTAGGAGCCGACATGATTCCAGAAATTGGTCATTACGCCTTAATTCTCGCGCTCTGCGTGGCGGTGGTGCAGGGGAGCCTGCCCCTCTATGGCGCGGCCGTGGGAAACGCTGCCGGCGGCGCGCGCAGAAGCTTGTCGATGCGTGGGCGATGGATGAGGAGTGTCGGCGAGTCGAACAACTATTATTGCAAGGAGGGACAGGATCATGACCCTCACATTTTGGTTTATCGCTTGGGCCATGACACTGTTCGTGCTAGGCCTGCTCCTCTGGCCGCTGCTCAAGCGCCAAGCGTCATCGGAAAAAAACGAAGGAGAAAAAACGCTCTCGGTCTATCGCCAGCAATTTGCCGAGTTGGAACAAGATCTCAAGAATGCCGTGTTGACCGATGAGCAGTATGACCAATCGAAATGCGAACTGGAGCGGCGGCTGCTTGAAGAGACGGGGCCTGCCGAGGCCGCGTCTTCGGTACGGGTGTGGCCGGTGAACAACCGAGCGGTCGGCGTGGCATTAGCGGTCATCATTCCGACCATCAGTGGACTGCTGTACTGGCAGTTGGGCAACCAGCAGGCGATCATACTTCCCAGCGTCTCCTCACCGACGAGACAAGGCGGGCCGGACTACACCCAACCAGCGTCTGAAGGGCTCGATGCGCTTTCCGAGCGGCTGAAGAAGCGACTAGAGCAGAGTCCCGACGACGGAGTGGGGTGGGCGCTTCTTGCGCGTTCGTATGTAGAAATCGGACGGCATGCCGACGCGGTGCCGATCTATGAGAAGGCTATGAAGTTGATCTCCGACGACCCCCAGATGCTCGTCGACTATGCCGATGCCCTTGGTATGCTGAATGGCCGGAAGCTGGCAGGCAAACCGGAGCAATTAATTCAGCAGGCGCTCAAGATCGATCCGAACCACGTCAAAGCGCTGATGCTGGCCGGGACCGTGGCGTTCGACCGCAAAGAGTTCGGGCGGGCGGCGCAGTATTGGGAGCGGGCCAGCGCCAATCTTTCTGCAGATGCGGAAGCCGAGGTCCGGCAAGAGCTGCTCTCGGGTATCGCCGAGGCCAAGGGGTTAGCCGGCGGAAGCCCGGCGATGGCCAAGGCGGTCGGGTTGGCGGCGCCTTCGACAATGCCCGGTGGTCAGGCTGCCGCAATCAGCGGAACTGTGAGGCTGGCGCCGAGTCTCGCCGGGAAAGGCGCCCCAACGGACACGTTGTTCGTGTTCGCGCGCGAGATGAACGGCCCGCCTATGCCGGTGTCGATCGTGCGGGCCACGAAACAGGATTTGCCTTTTACGTTTCGACTCGATGATTCAACGAGCCCCATGCCGTCCAGAAAATTGTCCGACGCAGGAACGGTGGTGATTGTGGCCCGCTTGTCGAAGTCCGGCCAGGCCATGCCACAAAGTGGAGACCTGGAGGGGACCAGTCAGCCGGTGAAATCTGGAGTGGGTGGGATCACCGTCGTCATCGATCGAGAAAGACCGTAACGCTGAGAAGGTCGCATGTCGCAATCATATCTCATCACGCTGCTCTACCTCCTGCCGGTGATCGTCGCGCTGGGGCTCTACTTCCGCCGCCATCGGAAGAAAGACATCCATTACCGCACCCGCCTGGAAGAAACGAAGAAATCGGGAATTCCCGAGCCGCTCACCTTGCATCCGGTGATCGACACGAACAAATGCATCGGTTCCAGTGCTTGCGTGAGAGCCTGTCCGGAGAAAGCGTTGGGAATCATCAGAGGAAAGGCGGTGCTCATCCAATCCGATCACTGCATCGGGCACGGGGCATGCGCGGCGGCCTGTCCGGTCGAGGCGATCACGCTGGTGTTCGGGACGGAGAAGCGCGGCATCGACATTCCACAAATCAAGCCGACCTTTGAAACCAACGTCTCCGGCATCTTCATCGCCGGCGAGTTGGGCGGGATGGGATTGATTCGCAAGGGAGTCGAGCAGGGAGCGCGGGCAATTGAGACGATTCGGAAAAACAAGAGCAAGGGAAGCGAGTTGGATGTGGTGATCGTCGGCGCCGGCCCGGCCGGCATCTCCGCCTCCCTGGCCGCGAAGGAAGCGGGGCTGCGATTCGTGACCCTCGAACAGGAAGACGGCCTCGGTGGGTCCGTGTATCATTACCCACGCCGAAAGCTCGCAATGACAGCCCCAATGAAATTGCCCATCGTCGGGAAGTTCAATAAGCACGAAGTCAGCAAAGAAGGACTGCTCGAGTTTTGGAACGGGGTCATCAAACAAACAGGCCTCAAGATCAATTTTATGGAACGGATGGACTCCCTGAAAAAAGTCGGCAACATTTTTGTCGTGAAGACACCCAAGGCGGAGTACAAAACGAAGAACGTGCTCCTTGCCATTGGCCGGCGTGGCACACCCCGCAAACTCGGTGTGGCTGGTGAAGAGCAAGAGAAAGTGGTCTATCGTCTGATCGATGCCGAGCAATACCGAGGGATGCACGTTTTGGTGGTGGGTGGCGGTGACAGCGCCGCGGAAGCGGCACTGGCGATTGCCGCAGAGCGAGGCACGACGGTCATCATTTCCTGTCGCGGCGATGAAATTTTTACCCGCCCAAAAGACAAAAATCGCCAGCAGCTGAAACAGTGTGTGGAGAGAAAGAAGCTCACGGTATATGTGAATGCCAACGTAAAGGAGATTGGAACAGACACTGTGACGTTGATTCATGAGGGAAAAGAGATCGAAATGAAGAACGACGCGGTGATCGTCTGCGCCGGCGGCACGCTCCCGACGCCGATGCTGAAAGAAATCGGCGTCATGGTCGATACCTACTACGGCACGGCTATGGCGAAATAAATCTTCCCAAGGAGGCACGTATGTGGAGTTGGATGATGGTCGCCGGCACGATGCTCTTATTGATGAACGCTTGTGGAAGTTCACCGTCGTTTCCTACGGCGCAAGAGAAGCCAACTCAAGTCGCCAAGCAGGCATCCGGATCGGTCCCCCCAATTCAGCGACTGCGCATGCAGGCCGAGCGGGGAAATGTCGAAGCGCAGTTTGCGTTAGCCCAGGCGTACGATCGCGGACGAGATGTTCCGAAAGACAAGACCGAGGCAGTCCGATGGTACCGGCTTGCGGCTACGCAAGGCGATGCGTTCGCGCAAAACGCTCTCGGTGACAATTACTGGGAGGGCACGGCTGTGCCGAAGGACGACAAGGAAGCCGCACGCTGGTGGCGGCTTGCGGGCGCCCAAGGGTTTGCCCCAGCGCAACATAGCCTGGGGAAGATACTCTCGGGGGGCGGTCAAGGCGTACCGACCGACAAAACCCAAGCGTATATGTGGCTTGCGCTGTCTGCCGCCCAGGGCGACGAGGAGGCCGGGCAGCAGAGCACCCTCCTTTCCAAGCAATTGAAGCTTGCTGAAATGATGGCCGCAAAGAAACTGGTCAAGCAGTGGAAGCCTGCGAGAGCCAGCGTCACAGTCAACAAGATCGTGCAGTAAAAAGACGGTTTCGCCTCAGGTCCTCCGTTGCCTCATCTCACCCAAGTAGGTGCAAGAGTTTGATTTGCGGCGACGAATTCCTCTGGCTGCAGCCACACTCATAAGTGTCCATGTTCGTCTCACGTCGCAACCGCGCAACATTGTAATGAACCGGCATGAGTAGGACAAGTTTTGTTGGCCCTCGTGGTCTTCCATTCCCCCCAAAGTAAGGGCTCAATCCCCCAGAATGTTGGTGTAGACTTCCCCCAAAACGCCTCATATAATGCCGAACATGATTGGGAAATGTATCCCAATTGACATCCCGTTGAACAATTCAATTGGTGCAGGGGAGGGGAAGTGGCTATGAAATTCAGAATGCCATGCGATTCGTTTGTGAGTCTGCAGAATGTGGCGGTTGAGACGATATTGTTAGTAAGCGTTGTGCTGTTCATTGCCATCGGGTTCCCTTTCAGGGTGGCTGCGCAAGACCTTGCTTTAGCTCCCAGCTCAACGGAATTCGCTTTTCCTGGTGCCGCAAAGTTCTCCGCGACGTCGGTGTCCTTGGATGTCGCCAGCCTGAATAGTGAAACTACCAATAAAGGATTTTTAGCTGGTGCCCCTCCAGCCAGCATCTTTACCGTGGCCGGCACGGGCAATCTCGGTTTCAATGGTGACGGGGTTCTAGCCACCAGAGCCCACCTCTGGTTCGCTGCCGCGGTGGCTGTGGATGTCGAGGGGAATGTGTTTGTTGCGGATTCCTTCAACAATCGGATCAGGCGCGTGGATGCCAGGACGGGAATGATCACCACGGTCGCGGGAATGGGATACCAGGGATTTTCCGGCGATGGAGGTTTGGCGACAGAGGCCAAACTCAATAGTCCTGGGGGTGTCGCGCTCGACTCAAAAGGGAACCTTCTCATCGCCGACACCTTCAATCACCGCATTAGAATCGTGGACCACCGAACGGGAATCATCAGTACCCTTGTCGGCTCGGGCATTCAGGGATCTGCCGGCGATGACGGGTTGGCGATTCGAGCGCAACTGTCAGAGCCCAACGGAATCTCAGTCGACCTGGTCGGGAACCTCCTGATTGCCGACACGGCGAACCATCGGATCCGGCTGGTCGAAAAGGCGACCGGCGTGATTTCCGCGCTGGCCGGAACAGGCACACCGGGTTTTTCGAGGGATGGCGGTATTGGAACGGCGGCGCAACTGAATGGTCCCACGGCGGCGGTCGCCGATGGCCATGGCCGGGTGTTGATTGCCGACACCTTCAACAACCGAGTTCGGCGGTTGGATACCCGCACGGGGACGATCACGACGATCGCAGGGACCGGTGCGCAGGGCTTTGGAGGCGACGGCGACTTCGCGAGCAAGGCAGAACTGATGGAGCCTTCTGGAGTGGCTGTCGATGCGAAGGGCAATATTCTCATTGCCGATACATTTAACAATCGCATTCGTCAAATCGACCATCTGTCGGGCATCATTACAACAGTGGTGGGCATCGGGACGCGCGGGTCGTCTGAGAGTGGGACAAGGGCGTTATCTGCCGAACTCAATAACCCCGTGGGATTAACCCAGGACACACTCGGTAACATCGTGGTGGCAGATGCGGGGAACCATCGCGTGTTCCGTGTGATCGCTGAAGCACCATAGCTTCCGACCGCGGCAGCGATCGGGCGCGCACGGGCTTCCTGGTAGCACCAGGTTACCGACCTCGAAAGGCCCCGCCGCCGGCTTTGATCGTTTTCCACAAGACGGTTACGTGACAGCGATCGCATTGTGGCCCGAATCCTCCTTCGTGCTTATCGTCTTTCCTGTGGCAGCCGATACAGACGGTCGGGGCTAGAACTTTCCCCTCCATCGGTTTCTTATGGCAGTCGTAGCAGTCAAGCTTCGCGTGCGCACCGTCCAGTAGAAACTTCGTCCGCAGATTGTGATCGAAGTCCCAGAGCTTCCAGTCACGTGCGGTGTGGCAGCTCTCGCACTGCTTGCCAAGCCGCCTCTTGTGCACATCTTCTTTCTCGTGGCAACCGATACAGTCTAACGGAACATCCTTGAACAGCAGTGTCGTATGACATTTCTTGCAGTCGATGATGTCATGCTGCCCGCGAAGGGGGAACCGAGTCTTGTTATGGTCGAACGTGACGGTTTTCCAGGACGATTCGCGATGGCAGTTCTCGCACTGCTTCCCCTCCTGCCCGTTATGCTTGTCGTTTTTCTTGTGGCAGGCATAACAGTCGGTCGGCGTTTTGTCTTTGTAGAGGTGGCCCTTGTGACAGCTTTCACATTTTGCGGCCTTGTGCTTTCCTTTCAATGAATACTTAGTGTCGCGGTCGTGGTCAAAGGTGATCTCTTTCCATGTGCGATCCGTATGGCATGCCTGGCATTTCTCTCCATAATCCCCTTTGTGCTTGTCGTCTTTTTTGTGGCACGAGTAACAGTCGAGCGGCGTTGGTTTGTAACGTTGGTCAGCATGGCAGTCCTTGCACGAGACTTTTTCGTGTTTTCCGAGTAATGGGAATGTCGTCTTATTGTGATCGAAGAGGTGGGTGTCCTTCCACTCTTTCTCTGTATGGCATTGTTCGCAGGCGCGACCGAGCGCCTCTGCGTGTGTATCGTCTTTTTTATGACAGGCATAGCAGGTGGTCGGGGTTTTCTCTTTCGCTACCGGAGCTGTGTGGCAGCTTTCACACTTCGCCGTTTTGTGCTTGCCCTGTAAGGGGTATTTGGTGTCTTTGTCGTGATCGAACGGAGAGGTCTTCCAGTCCTTATCGCTGTGACAGGTTTCGCATTTCTCGCCAAAGACGCCCTTATGGTAATCGTTCTTTTTATGACATGAATAACAATCCACCGGTGTCGGCTTATAGCGTTGATCGGGATGGCAGTTGTTGCATTTCGTTTCGATATGCTTGCCTCGGAGCGGAAACCTGGTCTTGTCATGGTTAAACGAAGGCGTATCTTTCCAGTCCTTTTCCGTATGGCAGACTTCACATGCTCGACCTAATGTTCCTTTGTGTTTGTCGTCCTTTCTATGACAGGCATAGCAAGCGGTCGGGGTTTTCTCCTTCGCCACCGGAACGGTGTGGCAGCTTTCACACTTCGCCGTTTTGTGCTTGCCCAGAAGCGGATATTTAGCGTCCTTGTTGTGGTTGAACGGAGAGGCCTTCCAGTCCTTTTCGCTATGACAGGTTCCGCACTTGGGGCCGAACACGCCTTTGTGATAGTCGATTTTTTTGTGACAGGACAAGCAATCGGTCTTGAGGTTGTCCTTGTACAGATGGCCTGTATGGCAGCTCTCGCATTTGACAGATTTGTGTTTGTCTAGAAGCGGGTACTTGGTGTCCCGATCATGGTTGAAGACAATCTCTTTCCAGTTATTCTCCGTGTGGCAGGCGACGCATTTCTCTCCGAAGTTTCCTTTGTGCTTATCGTCTTTCTTGTGGCAAGCCAGGCAATCTGATGGGGTGTCTCGATACTTGACCTTGGGCTTGTGACAGGCCTTGCAGTCTGTTTTCTTTGAATCTGCGTGGGCGCCGGTAAGTGCAAAATTTGTGTGCGAGTGGTCAAAGGTCGATTCGTTGATCGGGGCGATGTTCTCCCCTCGCCCTTTGTGGTCTGTGTGGCAGTCCTTACATTCCCGTTGCTCCGTCAACTGGCCATGAAATCTCTGCTTGCGATCGATATCCTCCCTGACATCCTTGTGGCAATCCTGGCAGAGCCGAGTCTGCGCCGCTTTATCGAACCGTTTGTGGCATTTTGCGCAGTCTTCCTCCCATTTCGCATGTCCCTGGATGACTTGCCCCGGCATCAACGCCGATTCAAGACTGTCGGCCCATGCGTATCCGATGTTCCAGGTGCAGATGAAGGCAATACCGATGATGAGCCGGCGGAAGATGGCGACAGACTTGCGAACAGAGAAAGATGGATGGGGGTGAAGGGGGGTGCACGTATAGGCGTGCACGGGAAAGGAACACCGGGTGGGAGATAGCATGCCGAATATGGCTAATCGCCACGCGAGGCCGATGACCACGTAACAGTATTTGCCTGATAAGTTCCGCTGAGGGCGACTTTTTTGCCGCTTGAGAGGCCGCTGAAGAAAGCACTTCGCCCGATGGCTCCATACCGTCCCCTAAATCCGCTTTCAGCAATCAACGACGTGTCGATGGAAGCCCCGAGCAGAACGACGATTGGATCTGCGGCCGACGTGACGAAGCCCTGCAGCTGAACGTTTGACTTGGGATCACTCCGCTCCACTTCCGTGGCCAAGATGGTATTCCCGCCACGCGGTCGCCCATGTATCTGAAGATGGTCGCCGCTGCGGAGATCGGTGAGGAGCCGTGGGTTCCCCTGGCCATGAAGCGCGGTCTTGCTGTCGAACTGAATGACAAGACCTGCCAAGCCCGTCAGCGTCAAGGTGTTGTCACTCGAATTGATCGTGGCCACATTCGCTTCCAGTTCGGTCTCTCCTTCGAACTCCACTTTCGTCGCGGTTACAATGCCGCCGATCAAGGGGCCATATATCTCTAGATGGCTGCCGATCACGATATCGCTGAGTGTCCCACCTTCGAAGGTCGTGTCGAAGTTCGTCCGTACATGCACGTTGTTCAAAAAGAAGTCGCCCGGTCCGTCCACCCGCGTGACAAAGTCTTCGATGTCTGTGTCCTGGATGTCTGTGACTCCGAGGGCCTTCAGTTTCACGCTCGTCGCACTCATCCGGGCTCCATAGGGACCGGGTCCGCCCTGGCTCCATCGATCGCCCAGAACGAATACCACTAAGCCGTCCCAGTTCTGACTGGTCGGGGAGGGCATCAGGCTGATGTCAGTCGTCGGAGTCGAATAGTCGACGACGAGAGATCCGATGGCAAAGGTCTTTGCCGTGAGGTCGTGATTCTTGATGACACCTTCAATCTCAAACTGGGGGGTGCCGGTATGGGGTTGGATCAGCGTGGCGAGGATGGTGCCATCCCCTGTCACAAAGCCGCTGATTTCGACAAGGGTGCCAGAGACTGTGGCCGGATTGAGCGCATGAAGAGAGGCCCCTTGGAGCGACGGATCGATTTCCGTCTTCTGATTCACCGACACGACTTGGCCTAACACCACTAGGCTAAGACCGTCGGTGCCAACCGATTGCACCTCACCCTCAACGGTCTCTTCGTAGGTGATCTTGTCGGCGAGGTGTGTCAGGGTCTGGTTCGCTGTGTATTCCACAGTGCGTGTGCCGTTGACGACCACCACCATCCCAATCTTGAGTCGGTTCTCCCGGCTACAGGGGTCGTGGTCGATACAATAGAGAGTATTGGTATTGTCGTATTCCGTCCCGGATACAAAGACGCTGCCGAACTTAGTCACCGGGCCAGAGGCAACCGTCGCCACAGACCCTGTTCCGCCGATTCCACCGCCGGCTTGTGGGCTGGGGCTGCACGATGCCAGTAATAGGAATAGAGCGACGGGAGCAAGAACCTTCTGGCTCGCCTTCCGTCTCATGATGTGGGATTTTTCCGATCGGATTCCAATTGTTCCTCAAAATGATAAATCCCGAGCCCCACGCGTACGCGACCGGTCCCTTTCGACGCCGGATTGACGTCGCGATCTCGATGCGAGAGCCAACGGTCGATCGCCTCCAACAATTCCTGCCCCTGGGCGGCGGCGAGGACCTGAAAGTCTTTCGCAGCCTCGATAGGCACGTTGTCGTACATGACCTTGCGCTGGAAGCGGGGCTTGGATGATTTCTGATTCACGTTATGGTCGATGGTTGAGATGAGATCGGCCGTGTCAGTTCCGAGAACCTGCAATTTCTCAACCACACCTTTCTGAGGGATATATCCGCGAGAGAACAGGCAAATCCGTCCATCTTTCAGCTGTTTTGCTGCGCCGACCCGCAGCAATTCATCCAACATCGCGCGCACAGGGATGTCTCCACTGTAGCGTTTGACCAACTCACTGAATGATGCGCGTTTCCCTTCCATGCGAAGTGGATGAGGATGGCCTTTCCCATCCCCGAAATCAGGGTCCCGCACCCAGCCTGTAATGACCCGCGAAGCTCGGTGATACTCTTCCTCCACGACGGATTCGGTATCGGGCGGCTGCGCCAACAATCGCTGCACTTCCTTGCGTGTCAATCCGCTAAGGATGGCAATCCTTGATACCGTCTGCTTTTTGCCTACGATGCCAAACTCGGCGTTCGCGACCTCCACATAGACGAGCTTGGCGAGTTCGGCGAACGTTCTATGAGAGACATTGTTCCGCAGGAGGATTCTAACCAATGGCCGCAAAAGGCGGAGGGTGGCAGCAGACAGTGCTTGCACGTGCTTGGGCTGAGCCATGTTGGGAATATAGTCCCACCGTTTCATCAAAAGCAATGTGTCTAACCGCATGATCCATGAATACTTCTATCGCAATTACCGATGTTCAAGTGAGAGGCACAGGGCTAGAGGCTAGGGGGGTGAATAGAGTGGTCTCGCCTTTGCAAATCTATGTCTGCTAGTTGCAAAACATCAGCAATAGAGCGAATAGTGGGGTATTACTCCCCAGGGTGGAGGTCTGTCTGTGGCCTTTCGCGCCAGAGCAGTCTTGACCCCTTCTAAGGCAAAGAGCTAGCCTTTCGTATCTGGTTTGTCTGATTTTTTGGTTGAACGAAACTACCAGATGAATCAGACAAACCAGATAGACCAGATGAACCGAATCAGAGAAGGAGTTCAGCATGACCGAAGAGTGGGGCGCGATTCTTGTCGTCGATGACGATGCAGAAATGCGGGAGCTTGTCCACGATGTGCTCAAGGACCGCGGGCATCAGATCTCGACGGCAGGGAGCGGACAAGAGGCTTTGAAGCTGTTGGCCGAGCGAGACTATGCCGCCGTGGTGACGGATTTGCGGATGAAAGGGATGCAGGGGACGGAGTTGTTGGCAGAGGTCAGGCGTCTCTATCCGGACGTCGGGGTCATTCTCATGACAGGCTTCGGGTCGGTGGATACCGCGGTCGAGGCCATGAAGCGGGGCGCCAGCGACTACTTGACCAAACCGGTGAAAAACGATGAGTTGGTTCGCGTCGTCGAGCGTGTGATCCGTGAAGCATCGTTACGGCGTGAGGTGAACAGGCTCCGGCGCGAGGTCCACAAGGAATACAGCTTTCATCAAATCATCGGCAAGAGCAAACCGATGCAGGAGATCTTCGATCTGATCCGCCGCGTGGCCGACAGTCCGACGAATCTGTTGATCACCGGCGAGAGCGGAACCGGCAAGGAGTTGGTGGCCAAGGCGATCCATTACAATAGCGATTGCCGGGATGCGCCGTTTATCCCCGTCAACTGTGCCGCCATTCCGGAACAGCTCCTCGAAAGCGAGCTATTCGGCCATATGCGAGGCGCCTTCACGGATGCGAAGGCGGACAAACGGGGCCTCTTTGAAGAGGCCCAGAAGGGCACGCTGTTTCTCGATGAGATCAGCGAACTGCCGTTGATGTTGCAGGCCAAAATCTTGCGCGCGATCCAGGAGAAAGAGATTCGCCGCGTGGGGGCAAACAAACCGATCGCCGTCGATGTGCGTATCATTGCGGCGACGAATCTGAACCTGACGGAAGAGGTTAAGGCGAAACGCTTCCGGGAGGACTTGTACTACCGGCTGAATGTGATCGAACTGCGCTTGCCCCCCTTGCGCGAGCGCCGCGAAGATATTCTGCTGCTCGTGGACGCGTTCATGAAGAAGTGTGGGGAGTCTCGCGGGAAACAGATACAGGGCGTGAGTGAGTCTGCGCTGGCAATGCTGGTGGACTATTCCTGGCCGGGTAATGTGCGTGAATTGGAAAATGTGATCGAGCGGGCCGTCACGCTCAGCCGAAGCGAGCAGATTGTTCCTGACGATCTCCCGGTAACGATTCAAGGAGCCCGTGGCGATCGGCGCGTGCTGGACGATGCGGCTGAACGGACCCTGCCGCTGGACGAAGTGGAAAAAGAATACATCCTCAAGATTCTCGAAAAGACCGGCGGCAACAAGTACCAGGCAGCCCACATGCTCGGAATCGATCGCAAGACGCTCTATCGGAAGCTGGGCGAGATCGAGGGGAAGACGCCGGAGTGAGCCAAGAATTATTCGATAGTGAGCAACAGTTTCGTCTCATTGTGGAGGCTGCCCCCAATGGCATGCTGCTCGTGGACGAGCGTGGGACGATTGTGATGGTGAATGCCTCCGCCCTCCATCAATTCGGCTACGAGAAGGAAGAGGTGCTCGGCAAGCCGGTCGAGATGCTGATTCCCGGGCCGTCTCGATCCGATCACCGGCAGCACCGAGCCGGGTTTATAAAGGCTCCCGAGACACGATCGATGGGGGGCGGGCGCGAGTTGTTTGGCTTGCGGAAGGACGGAAGTGAATTTCCTGTTGAAATCGGACTCACGCCTATTCAGACGGCCAAGGGGATGGGGGTGGTGGCGTCGATCTTGGATATTACCGAGCGCAAACGCCTGGAGGTGCGACTCCGACGGGCTGAGCGGTTGGCGGAGCTGGGCACGTTGGCTTCCGGCATGGCGCATGAAATCGGCACGCCAATGAACGTGATCCTTGGGCGCGCGGAATATCTGTTCCAACGCACAGCCGATGAAGGAATGAAGAAGGGCCTTGCCACGATCGTCACGCAGGTCGAGCGAATCACCAAGGTGATGAACCAACTCCTTACCTTTGCCCGGCGGAAGCCGTCGGAGCGGCGGGCTGTCGATCTCGGTGAGATCGTGGACGACAGCCTGGAGATGTTCGAGGAGCGGATCGCCCACAGCCGCGTCACGGTTGACAAGTCGATTGAGTCGTCCTTGCCTCCCGTCTATGCCGATCATGACCAGCTCATCCAAGTGTTGATCAATCTTGTGATGAATAGTCTCCACGCCATGCCGGAGGGGGGGCGGCTCAGGCTGAGCCTCGATCGAGAGAACAGGCACGTGCGGCTCGGGGTGTCCGATACAGGCCACGGGATGCCGGAAGAGATCTGCTCGAAGGGGTTCGAGCCATTTTTCACGACGAAAGATTTTGGGAAGGGGACCGGTTTGGGGCTCACGGTCGTGAAAGGTATCATTGAGGAACATGGCGGGACCATCGCCGTGGAGAGTGTAGTCGACAAGGGCACGACGTTTTTGATCCGATTCCCCATTGACGAAGCTCCGCTGAAAATGTGAGGCGTAGACGTGAAAAGTAAAACGTAAAACGTGAAACGTTCCGGAAACTTCGAATGTTCATCCGTCTCGCCAGTTCTCTAACGCCTCAGTCTTAATCTCAGCCTCAATCTTCCGATAATGCGGGCTGATGCTCTGCTGTTGCAATCTGCGACAGAAGCGAGTTGCCCTCTGTCGCAATTCTCATCAGACCTTGGCGCGTTTCCTTCCCCAGCACTGCTCATTTCGAGGAAATCTCAAGCAAGTTGGCCCAGATCTGGAATCCATCATGTCTCGCCGGCGAGATGGTCCGGCTTGCACGGGTTGTGCATTGTGTACCAGCAGAGGGCGAAGGTTCATCTGGTTTGTCTGTTGGTTCAACCAAACAAACGAGACAAACCAGATCAACAAGAGAGACCCTCTCTATAGAGGGGCAATGGATGGCACAGGGGATGACACAGGAAAGGAAGTCTGCCGTGATACTCATCGCCGAAGATGATCGGGAGATGCGGAGTCTCCTCTGCGATGAGCTGTATGATCTGGGGGTGTCCATCCGAGAAGCGGCTGATGGGGACGAGGCTCTTCGATCGGTGCTCGATACCCGCCCTACGCTGATTCTCACGGATCTCCGTATGCCGGCGGGCGGGTTAGATTATATTTCCAGGCTCCGGACGTTTGCTCCCGGGGTGCCGATTGTTCTGCTGACGTCATTCGGAGATTCTCAGACCAAAGCCAATGCCTTGGCTCTCGGCGTCGAGGCCTACTTCGATAAGCCGGTTCGTCTCAGCGAGCTGAAAGGAGCTGTGCGGAGGCTCTTAGGCCCGGCATTGGATGGAGAAATCGATTGAGACCCCGACGTGATTGACTCGTCAGCCTGCGAAAGGTATGAGATGGCCGGATCTCAAAAGCAATCTACTCCCGTTCCCACCTGTGTTGATCCCATCCTGGCCGCTCGCCTAGAGGCCATCAAGCAGTTAGCTGGTGGGGTTTCCGAGCGAGTGGCCGTCATGGATCGCGATTTCAACGTGATCTACACGAATGAATCCGCATGGTCTGAAGGCGCATCTCAATTGTCCGGCCATCAGGCGAAGTGCTATGAGGCTTTTGCTCATCGGAACGATCCCTGTGGCACCTGTCCGGCGACAAAGCTGTACGAATCGCCCGACGTCCGGTCCGTGGCCTGCTCTTCCGGAGGGGACGGCACAGCTTGCGGAATGCACCAGGCGTTTCCGCTTGTTTCAAGCAGCGGGGAGGTCGAGTCCGTACTGGTGTTGCTCAAGGCGCCGCCGAAGCCTGCGAAACAGGCGAGCGGTGAGCGCGCGGGGGCGAAATACGAATCGAAGCTGGGTGAGCTGATCGGCTCGAGCGCGCCGATGCGAGAAGTCCTCGACATGATTCGACTCGTGGCGGACAGTGCCGCGACCGTGCTGATTCAAGGGGAAAGCGGCACCGGCAAGGAACTGGTGGCCAAAACGATTCACCGCACCAGCTATCGGCGGGATAAACCCTTTGTCGTGGTCGATTGCGGTTCGCTGCCGGAAACGCTGTTGGAGAGTGAGTTGTTCGGCCATGTGAAGGGGTCCTTCACCGGCGCACATGCCGCCAAGCGTGGACTCTTCGAGGAGGCAGACGGCGGGACGATTTTCCTCGACGAGATTGCCGACACGACGCCGATCTTTCAAGCCAAGTTGCTGCGTGTCCTCCAAGAGGGCGAGATTAAGCCGGTCGGCGGAACTCAGCCGATCAAGATCGATGCGCGGGTCATCTCGGCGACGAACAAGGATCTGTCCGAGCTGGTAAAGGCCAAGACATTTCGTCAGGATCTCTATTATCGGTTAGCGGTCTTGCCGCTGTACTTACTGCCGCTCCGGGAACGGCGAGAGGATATTCCGCTGCTGGTCGAACACTTCGTTGCGGGCTCCTGCAAGCGTCATCGGCAACCGCCCCGAACCATTTCGCCGGAGGTGATGCAAGGGCTCACCCAGGCCCCGTGGCCCGGTAATGTGCGGGAGCTGCAACATTATATCGAGCGAGCGGTCGTGACGACGGCAGGGCCTGCGTTGAGCTGTGCGGATCTGGTCACGGCGGGATCGAAGTCGGCGGAGCATGATCTCCGCTCTGTGTCGCGCGGTGCGGTGACGCAAGCTGAACGGATGCGGATCGTGCAAGCGCTTCAACAGGCCAGCGGCAATCGAGTCATGGCCGCCAAGCTCCTCAAGATCAGCCGGGCCAGCCTCTATAACAAGCTGCGGGATTACAACATTCAAGAAGGGTAAAGCATACAGGTGAAAGGTGTGAGATGCCGGTCGAGTATGTTGTGCTGAATCAGGGAACGCTGGTACTGGAGTTGTGGATGGGAGGGATCTCGCACGACGAAGTGCTCGCACATGAGCGCGGCATTTGAGCGATTCATCCATCGCGCGCGGCGCATCCGTTCTTGTCGATGCCGCCAGCGCATCGTTCGAGACAACGCCGGAGGCGGTTCATGAGGGGACAGATCTCTATCGACGATCCGGCGAAAAGTTGAGAGTGGGGAAACCCGCTGTCCTGGTCAATGAGTCGGCTTACGATCGTGCGCGACTATACGAAAGCAAGCAACAGGCCTTGGCGTGCGGGTGATCCTGTTTAACTCTCTGGGCGTCGCCTGTACGTGGTTGGGGATCGACGTCACGACGGTGCGCAAGGAACTCGAGAAGCTGCGAGCCTGCAGCTCTCGTGTGGTCTGACGCATCATGCCCCAGACTGCGTCTGGGCGAAGGGGCATTTTACCTCAATACTGTAGCCCTGCTGTTCAGGTCATTTCAGATTTCCCCTACCGGCTTAGGCCTTGTCCCCATCAAGTATCAATGGGTTATTGAAATTGCCTCTGCGGTACCGACTTGTCGATTCGACTGGCATGGCAGTTGCCAGTTGTTTAGAGCTTGGGTTGATCGGAGGCCACAACCGGAGGTGCGGTCGTGGGAGAAAGATCTACGTTGTCCGATCAGGTGATACAGTGCGTGCAACGGTCACGTGCCATCAGAATCGAGGATCTGGTCTGGGTCTATCCTGACCATACGTGGAGTCAGATTCTTGCGGTCGTCAAACAGCTGAGCCAGTCGAAACAGATCAGCCTCGTGTGCCGCAGGCACGGAGGGCTGGTCGTCATGCCTTCACCCCTTAGTCATCAGGTTCAGGGACGTCCGCTTTCCGCGACCGCGATGCCCGCTGGCATATAATCATCAACTACGCGGAAGGCAAGCGAGTTAAGGCCGCCAAGCTGCTCAAGATTCAGCTGGGTGAGCCTCCCAAGCTGTATTCGCCAGAGTTATTTACGACGGAGGAATTTCCCTGCCGATCCCTGAACAAACCCCAGCGCCCCAAGCACCGAGACGCCAATATGTGAACCTCGTCTTCTATAAAATCAATCCGGCCTGGCGGCGTCTCTCCGAGAGTGAACGTACCAAAGGAAACGCTCGACAGGCTCGGCGGCTGACACCACATTCAAGCGAGACGGGCGCGACTGGCGGGAAAAGCGCGAGATGAAGTTCTGGGTTTGAAACTTCGAATACCTCGAGCGCTGCCCCGTTTCGCCAGCCTCGACAGTTCAACATTCTCAATGCGTCCCATCCATCCCGCTTTTCTCGCGAGTCTCGCTCCTCTCGCTTGTCGCGCGTTCCGGCAGGTTTCTGCCCCGAATCTCCCCAATGGTCCTCATCGATCTGTCCAAGAGTTTAGACAGCAGAACCCGTTGAAATCCTGTCATCTTCTTTCTTGTCACGCGCAGCACTGTCTAAGACCGTGGAAAATCTCCTCGCTGCATCGTGGCCGGCGCAATCCGTGTTTTTTCGCTAAGCCACGGATCTCGCAGGCGAAGTAATCTTTCCTTCAGCATGCGGATACTTCGGCACGTCCATTGCTGTAGGGCAATGTTGCTGGTGAAGGTCTGGGTAATTAGGACCGGCCTCCGAATGACCCTCTCCTCCGCAAGGAGGAAACCTTCACCGGCTCTTAATCGTTTTTCGAACCAAGCACGTTCGCCGGAAGCGGTGGAGGCCGACTAGAACAATGGATGATCACAGAGGGGCAGGATCAATCTCAGCCCGTCCGTCCGGAAGAAGGATGGCGGTGGAAGAAGGAGGCCGAGGCATGAAAAGAGTATCGAGTTCGCGCAGCTGCCGCGCCTATCGCATGGCAGCAAGTCTGCCGGCAGCGCTGTTCGTCAGCAGTCTGCTGACAACTCCAATGGGGCTGGCTGCAGACCAGCATACCCACCATGGCGACGTGGGGGAGGCATCGGCGGAGAAGGTGATTTATCGCGAAGGCGGAGCGATCCTGCACGACCGCATGATGGAAGAGGTGAAGCGCCAACAGGAAGCCATCGGGAAGAAAGGTGGGTATAGCACCGGCGCGAACAGTCACATGCTGCAGCAGGGCGTTCTGCTGGTGGCGGAGGATCCGACCAAAGTCTCCGTCAGTAGCGGGCAGCGTTGCCCGGCGAGTGCGCCAGTGAAGGACTATCACGTCTCGGCGATCAACGTCGAGATCACACTGAGCCGGTTTCTCGACTATTTCCCCGGTTACATGTATGCGCTGAAGGAGAACGTCGAAAAGGTCCGCGGCGAAGAAGCCGCGAACAGGGAAGCGCGGGAGAAGGAAAACGATCCCGGCGCCGTGTCGAACGGGTTGCAGGGCGATGCCATTCAGCCCCTCGTGATCCGGGCCAACCAGGGCGATTGCCTCAAGCTCACCTTGCACAACGAGATCACAGAGGAGCCGACGAGCTTGGTTATCAACGGTTCATCCATGGTGGTGGCGGCTACCGGCAAACCGGCGACTCCCTCGAATCCAGAAGGCACGATTGCACCGGGTGGGCAGCAGAGTTTTGAGTGGTATATCAAGCCGGATACTCAGGAGGGGGCGCGATTTTTCCGGTCGCATGCATCGCGCGAGCAGTTCAACCAGGGCTTGATCGGCATGCTCGTCGTGGAGCCGCGCGGCTCACGCTATCTCAGCCCCTTCGACGGCAAGCCGATGACGAGCGGCTGGGAGGCCATGATCGAAGATCCGAAGGGCGCGGACTTCCGAGAATTCGCGATTTTCTATCATGAGGCCGGCGACGAAGCGTTTCGCCTCTTGAATAAGAAGGGCGAAATGCTGCCCCAGCGCGATCCGCATACCGATTCCTATCGGCCCGGCGCGCGGTTGCTGAATTACCGCAGTGAACCGCACGGCACGCGCATCGAGCTTCAGGCCCACATGGGCTTTTACGGCGACGAGTCCATGGCCTACGGATCCTATACCTTCGGCGACCCGGCCACGACCGTTCCCCGATCCTATCTCGGCGATCCAGCCAAGTTTCGGATGGCGGGCGGTTCGGAAATTGTGCACTCGCACCACCTCCATGGCGGCTCCATCCGCTGGGCGCGCCAGCCAGGGAACAGCAATCTAGACTTTGCCTTGTCGAAGAACGGGCCGGTGAAATTTCCCGCGATCAGCGACCCCTCAGACCGTTTGGACGTGCAGTCCATCGGGCCGACAGAGGTCTACGATCAGGTGATTGAAGGTGGATCGGGGGGCCTGCAAGCCCTGGCCGGCGAGTTCGTGTTCCATTGCCACATCCCGCAACATTATGTGACGGGCATGTGGGGCTTCTGGCGTGTGTATAACACGCTGCAAGCGCCTGGCTTCCAGACCGATGTGATGAAGCCGCTGGTCGAGCTGCCGGACCGCATCGGCAAGGCCAAGACGGGCACTCCGTCGGATAAGCTTGTCGGCACCACAGTGGACTGGTACGGCGGCAAGAAGTACGAGATCACCAAGGACAAGACCGATTGGAAAGCCAACCCGGTCAAGGTCTCCATCAAGGATTGGGTGGAGATGATGCTCACGGCGCAAGGCAAGCCGGGCAAGAAGAACACCGAGAAAGAGCAGACGTTGGCCTATGACTCGACCGTCAACGACTGGGCCTGGGATGGCAACAAAGCGCTCAGCGAGCCGGAAACCACGTATGAGTGGGTCAACTATAAGTCGGCGACGCCGGGCAAGCGGCAGGAGATTCTCTTCGATCCGCAAACGGGCAAGATCGCATGGCCGTGGCTGCGTCCGCACCTGGGTCGGCGCGTGCCGTTCTCTCCGAGCCACAGCGGTGCGCCGTGGCTGGAGCCGATCCATCGCCGCGATGACGGCAGCAACTCCACTGAACCGCCGAAACCGGGCGAGCAAGGGCCCTGGAGCCTGTGCCCGGAAGGGGCGCCGATGAAGTTCTTCAATATCCACGCGATCGGGTTGCCGATCACGCTCAAGAAGGCGACGGCCAAGACGCCGGCGATTGTGGATCCAGGTGGATTGCTCTACGTGCTGCATGAAGAAGAGCAGGAAGTCAGGAGGAATCCCGCCAAACAGATGCCGCTGGTGATTCGCGGCAACGTGCAGGATTGCATCGACGTCGTGTACAAGAGCGAGTTGAAAGACGATGTGCGGCAAGGGTTCTCCAGCAAGACGAACCTGCATCCGCACATGTTCCAGTTCGACACGCAGGCATCGGACGGCCCGATCATCGGCTTCTCGTACGAGATGTCGTTGCGGCCGTTCACAATTCTGAAGGACGAGCATCCCGGCAAGGGCATGCCAGTGCCGATGAATACGACGATGGAGGCCGATGCCGCGAAGGGGACGGCCAGCATCAAGGTGAAGGATGCCTCGCGCTATCACCTCAAGACCGAGTTGGGCGTGGGCATGGACGAAGTGGGTGCATTCGAGTCGGCTCGGATCAGCAAAATCGAAGGCAATACGATCACGTTCGAGCGGCCACTGAAGTATAGCCATAAGAAGGGTGAGATCGTGTCGGTGGAATGGATCCGCGAACGGTGGTATGTGGACGCCGATTTCGGCACCACCTTCTGGCACGACCATGTGTTTGGATTGGACGGATGGGGCCATGGTTTCTACTCCACATTCATCGCCGAACCGCCTCGGTCCACCTATCATGACCCGATGACCGGCAAAGAAGTCCGCAGCGGGCCGGTGGCTGACATTCACACCCTCGAACCGGTGTCCGCGCATATCCGGGGCTCCTTCCGTGAAATCGTGACCCAGGTCATGGATTCCAATCCCCGGACCTCGGAACTCGTCACGGCCGACAATCCACAGGCGAGAGTGGGGGCTGTCTCGGTGGATGGTACTCCGTCTGCGGTCTATCCGGCCAAACTCAACATGTCGCCGATGAAGTTTTTGAATGGCGGCGAAGCGACGACGGGCGGCGGCTACAACATGCGTGTAGAGCCCTTGTCGGTGCGGTTGGCGAACAATCCAGATCCGTCGCAGCTGTTCAGCAGCCTGATCCACGGCGACCCCGAGACCCCGATGTTGCGGGCGTACTTGGGCGATCCGATCGTGGTCCGGTTGATCGAAGGGTCGGCGAATGAAGTGCATTCCTGGCACATCAGCGGCCACTGGTTCCCGATGGAGCGCTACAGTGCGAACTCCATCCCCAGAAGTTCGCTGCATGTGGTGATCGGGGAGCGGTACGATGCGGCGATTCCTGCCGCAGGAGGACCGCAACAGATGGCGGGCGACTACCCCTACTACAGCGGCCGCGCGTCGCACTTCGTGGAAGGCAGCTGGGGCCTCTTCCGGGTGCTGGACAAAGCGGATGCGACACTGAAGCCGCTGCCGGGCCGGGAAGAGATTCCGCAGTCGGCCAAGTCCGTCTGCCCGGCTGACGCGCCGGTGAAGACCTTCAATGTTTCAGCCATCGACAAGGCGATTCGCTATAACAAGGGAACGCCAGGCGTGATGGAAGTGGACATGGAGCGGAAGATGGTGCTGGGCAACGAGACCGGCAAGATGTACGTGCTCGAAGGCGAGAAGACCAAGGTCGCCTCGGGCAGCGTTGAACCGAGCCCGTTGACCCTGCATGTGAACGTGGGCGATTGTATCAAGGTCAATCTCAAGAACGAAATGGCCAAAGACCGGGCCGGGTTCCACGTAGACCATGTGGCGTTCGATCCCAAGGAATCGATGGGGATCAACGCTGGGAACAACCCTGGCGACCAGACAGTGGCGCCGGGGCAGAGGAGAACCTACACATTCTTCGCTCATCCGGAGTTCGGGGAGAACGCCGCCCTGATTCAAGATTGGGGGAACGTGATCGAGAATCCGAGGAACGGGCTCTTTGGAGCGATCATCATCGGGCCGAGGGGATCGCAGTATCGCGATCCGGCGACCGGCGAAGATCTGGCCCAGAAGAGTTCCTGGCGAGCGGACGTGATCGTGGATCGGAGCCTGTCGGGCAACGAGGCTCGACAGAACTATCGATCCTTCGCCCTCCTGTTCCAGGACGAAGACAACATCATCGGCACCAGCTTCATGCCCTACATCCAAAAGGTGGCAGGCGTGACGGCGGTGAACTACCGGTCCGAGCCGACCGATTACCGGATTGAAAAGGGCTGTGCGTACAGCGAAGTGTTCGTCTGTGTCAAGGCGGGCGACCAGCCGGTGACTCCGAGCATCGCGGCGCATGTGGGCGATCCGGTCGTGATTCACGTCCTCGGTGCGTTTAGCGAACAGATACAGCTGTTCAGCGTGTCGGGTCATGAATGGAAGCACGAGCCCTACATGAGCGGAGGGGATCTCGTGAGCACCATGGAGTTCGGTGGCACCGAGGTGATCAATGCCTGGTTGCATGGCGGGGCCGGAGGTCCGAACGGGATTCCTGGCAGCTATCTGTGGCTGAACCAGAGACCGGGGTATCTCGACGCCGGTCACTGGGGTACGCTGACGGTGCTCGACCGCGACAGCCGGGCGATCTTGCCGCTGGGCGGGCAGGCGCCGGCCACACAGCAAGCCGAGGAGCAGATCCCGGCGCAGTCCATACCGGTGTCGATGAAGGCTAACTAGGCCTGATCGCATACGGGGAAACGGTGCGGGGGAATCCGACAGAGTTACGTCCGGATTCCCCCGTTCCTTTTTGCGGATGGGAGGGGAGAACCTCTTGAAGGAGGGCTCAGCCGTGCGGTAGAACCACCACATGGGAAAGAGGAGGCACAGGGAACAGTCTCAGTGGTTTTTAGGATGGCTGGCGGCGTTCGCACTCGTCGTCATGGCTGATGACGCGACGGCGCTCGATTTTTCCGCCGAGCGGATCGTCAAGAGCGGGAAGAAGGCTGTGACGGCTCATGTCAATGCTAAAGATGATCGCTGGCGATTCGAGTTTGCCCAACCGCAAGGGGGCGCCAGCATCATCATTGTGCGGATGGACCGCCAGAGTTCCTGGCTCGTTTTGTCCAGGCGGCGGCAGTATCTCGAGCTGCCGATTGCCGACGAGCATCGGTTGGCGGTGAGCGAGAGGATGGAAGGGGAACTCTCGCGCGAATTCGTCGGTGATCAGACGCTGAACGGCTATCCCACCGAACTGTTCGAAGTTACCGTCGCAGAGAATGGAGAAAGTCGGCAATACTATCGATGGGTAACCAAGGTTCAGCGGTTTCCGGTGAAGACAGTGAGCAAGCAGGGCATGTGGTCGGAGGAGTTTCGCCATCTGATCTTCACAGAGCAATCTGCGTTCTTATTCGAACTCCCGCAGCGATTGGATAGGGCGAACCAGCCGGTGGAGACGCAACATTAGTTGACCTAAGATGTGAGGGAGGGGCAGCAGTGAAACGGTCGATCATGATGGGCCTGTATCTTGGTGTGGTTGCTCACGCGTGTGGGGGGGGCGGAGTCCTTGGACCGGCACATGCCTATGACACAGTTGTCGTGACGGACGGGGCGGTGCTGCGGGGCACGGTGACGTTCCAAGGGACGGCGCCTGCGCCCAAAGAATTCGAGTTGCGGCGATACCCGGATCAGGTGTTTTGCGGCGCCCTTTCCGATGGTGACGGGCATCGGTTTCTCAAGGAAGTGCATGTCGGACAAGGCGGCGGTCTCAAGGATGTGGTGGTCGTCGTGGAAGGGGTGCAGAGCGGGAAGCCGTTCACCTTTACGAACGCCCAGGTCGAAGCCAACGTGTGCCAGTTTCTTCCCTTCGTCACCGTCGTGAGCGATAAGCGGCAACTGACTGTGACCAATCAGGATCCCGTGTCGCACGATATTCAGGGCTACAGCTATGATCAGGCCGGGGTGGATATCGTTCTGCACAGGCCTTCGCTGAAAGCGACCGGGACCACCGATATTGTGCATCTGGTCAAAGGGCGGAAAGTTTTCACCATGCAGTGCGGCATGCATCCCTATATGCAGAATTGGGGGTATGCGATCGACAACCCCTATTATGCTGTGACGAACCAGGATGGCTCATTTTCCATCGGCGACCTTCCTCCCGGTGCCTACCGCGTGAAAGCCTGGCATCCGATTCTGGGTGTCCAGGAACGGGAGCTGACGGTCAAGCCGAACGGCACAACCACGCTCGATGTGCGATTCAACGCGAAGTGACCGGAGACCGATGCTTAAACTCAGAAATGCTCAATGTGCAATGTTGAATGTTCAATTGTGCGTCAAGAAGTACGCTCAGTTGATGAGATTCAAACAAGCCCTCATCGTTGTCGCACTGCCTTTCTTCGTCGGGGCGTCCTTCGTCCAGGCGGAGTCACCGAAAAACATTCAGGATCACGGGAAGGCGATGCTCCGAGATGCCGAAGAAATGGTCATGCACGGAGGGATGGGTGATGGAAAGGCCATCGTGCATCACTGCGGTGAAGTGGTGAAACATGCGGAAGCTATTATCAAATCGTTGCCGCTCACCGATGAACATGGCAAGGAGGCCCTGCCTCATTTACAGGAAGCCATTAAGCAGTGTAAGCGAGTGACTGAGATGGGCGACAAGGTCGATCCTGGAGCCAGCTTGAACCCTGCCGCCAAAGCCCGTGCTGCAGCGAGGGAGGCGATGAAGCATCTGAATGCGCTACGGGATAGTGGCGCATAAGAAAGCCGCCAGGCGAGGGGCAAGTGGCACGAGGCGAGAGGAAAGATATTCCTTCTGGTCGCCCCTAGCCTCTGGCCCCGTGCCTCTCGCCCAAACATTGGCGAGTGCAGCAGAAGCCTTTATGAACAATGCAGGCTAAATTATGGGTGCGGCGTCGTTTGTGGGGAATCGGGCTTTGGCATCAGAGGGCTGACCGCGTTCTGATCTCGTCCTGGCTGATAGGTCTCCAGCATTCTGGTGACCGTCGGGAGCACTCGTTCTTCTGCCGAGAGAGGCACTTTGATGCGTATCCCGCGACCCTCGTTGCGGCCGAGTGAAAAGATGTGGTGTTCGATCATGTCGCCCTGCTTGTCATCCGAATACGTGAATGTCAATCGTTTTGCAGGGAATCCGGCCAGCGACATCTCCTGATCCTGCCGCCACTTCACCGTGATCGTTTTCTTGCCGTAGAGTTCTGTGATAATGCGGCGATGGGCCACAGCAAATTCGTCGAGCGTCTGCCGTCCGTCCTGACTCTTGCCCTCCAAGACATTCATGTGGCCGGATAGTGCGACGAGGCTGTTATCGATAGGAGGGTGGAGCGTCACGCCGACCCCATCCGATATTGGATTTCCAAGACGCCAGTTTTCGGGATAACGGACGGAGAAGCCGAAGCGGGCGTTCGTATAGACTTTCCATGCCAGTTCTTCATTCCCCGACGCAGCGGCAAGGGAGGTTTGGGTCGTCACGTCGAGGCTCATCATCATCGCGATCAGCAGGCAAGTCCGTATCATCTTAGTCCTCATAGGCTACACTCAACTCCCACTATTGCGCGGATCGCGCGCAGCGAAACCCGATAGTCGCGGCGCGCTGATTCGGCGATGCCCCGCCTCTGGTGGCCGTTCGCAGCAACGCCGGCGCACTCTTCCACGATCCTCCACGCACCACCTTGTATCGGCCGCTGGCAGGTCCGTGGGGGTTGCGATCAGGCATGGTCGCATAGTAGTCGATCCCAAACCAGTCTTCGACCCACTCGGCCGCGTTCCCTGCCATATGATGCAGGCCATAGGGGCTGCGGCCCTCCGTGCCATTATCGACAGAGGCCACGATGGGAATCTCGTGGGCGTGATATTGCCCGAACATCGCCAGCGCCGGCGTGGGAGGTTTCTGCCCCCAAGGAAAGAGATTGCCGCTGTCTCCCCGCGCGGCTTTTTCCCACTCGGCTTCCGTCGGGAGCCGCTTATCGCGTGCGTGACAAAAGTCCGAGGCCTCAGACCAGGTGACGTAGAGTGCCGGCCAGCGTGCCAATGTCTTGGGCTGCATGGCATGGATCGTCGTGACATGATCGATCAGTTTCCGCACTTCGTCGGGGAGTTGACGTTGTCGCTGCCGCAGCCACAGCACATACTCTCCCAGGCTCACTTCGTCCCGATCGATTTCATACTGACTGAGCCAGACGCGACGCTGTGGTTGCTCTGTGTCGTCGTACTGGAGATCGAAGCTGAACGGTTCGTGGCTTGCACGGGCGGTGCCCATGATAAAGGGGCCTTCGGCAACTGTCACCATACGAGCGCTGCTTGCGAGCGCGGCAATGTTTTCAACACGATCACTCGTCGCCGCCGTTGCCGTGCGCAGAAACGATGCGCCCATGACGGTCGCGAGGAGGACATAGCCGAGGGTGTGAAGATATCTCCGGACTCGGCCGGTGAATCCAGCGGTGTGGCGGCTGTTCTGCATGACGATCGAACACCATGAACATGAAAGAAACAGGTAACTACTCAGGTGTTCAGGCTGAAGGCTATACATTATCTCGCAAGGCACGAATCAAGCCATTCAAAACCTTCTCGGTTTCTACGACCGTGGGTTCAGACAGAGATGAATCCTTCAATAGCAGGCTGAAGGCTAAAATCCTTCAG
>OBEQ011923301.1_pt1 | contig 25519 bp, 24 predicted proteins | sample 1670901 | NCBI WGS metagenome assembly OBEQ01 (sample SAMEA104232315, study PRJEB22302) | groundwater metagenome | biome: forest; feature: aquifer; material: groundwater | place: USA | collected 2011-08-07 | depth 5.4 m | reverse complement strand
GCCATCCCTTTCTTGGAGCTGGAATGGCTAAAGCGTACCGGTGATTTCAAATCGATTACAGACATTTTAGGTGATAACATCCTAACATTTATAGAGTTACGAAAAACTCTCAGTCAAACGTTGGGACAGCAGTGACCTCTGATATATAATACGCAACGCAAATTAAATTATGCTCGGTGCGGCCCCGGTTCTCAATGAAAATATATTGGTAACCGGGACAGCACCGACTTCAGATTAATAGTTTCGACTCAATTTAATGTATGTCGGTGCGGTACAAGACTTCGATGAACGTTGGGGAAGTCAGTACTGCACCAAACCTGACTATCAATAAATACTTTGAGAATTTCAATGTAGCTTGGCGCGGTAGCAAAGTGGTAATGCACGGGTCTGCAAATCCAAAAATAGAATTTTTCGTAAGTCTTTGAAAACACACGTAAATCATTGTGGGGCAGGCATTACGTAGAGGTTCAAAGACGATTAGAAGATATCAAAACATATACGAAAACGTATCCTGTTTGTCACAATTTTAGCACAGTCAAACGGGAAAGCTCATACGTCGTCTTTTGCACACGTTCGGTTGAGAGCTGGCCGCGTGCGTACAACGGCATCTGCGAAATTCTCCGGAAGTTGTATCTTTGAAATTCAAGGTATGCGGTATCTCGAAAGTACAAATAAGGTGCTAGCCAGTAGCTTATTTTTTAGGCGGGCAAAACGCAGGTTGACAGCATGGGTATTATATGGTAATTTTATGGTAAGAATATGGTAACCTATAGAAGGAGATGATATGCCGACTTTAACCGACGATATATTTGCCACTGTCCCCAAGAAAGATTATTTGTCTTTCTTTGAGAATAACAGGCCCAAGTATAACCGAATCATAGACTTTCTTGATTTCAAGAAAGAGGATATTTCTAAAGCTACAGAGGTGCCTCTAAACTCCGTAAGGTACGATAATAAGATTCCGAAGGAGCTCCAGAAACGCATTAAAGAATGGGCAATTCTTTTAAATCTTGTTGCCGGGCATTTTAAAGGAGATCCCAATAAAACAGCACTATGGTTTACCATACAGAATCCTCTTTTAGGAAACGTTGCCCCCCGAGACATGATTCGATTTGGGAGATATAAAAAGTTATTTAGATTTATTATCAATGCCATAGCCGAAAATCAGCCGTAAAAATTTTATGGCTCGGCGCAGGTTTCCTTATTTCCCACCAAAGCGTCCGGTTAAGAAACCGCCTCCATCCGCATTTTTCTTGCTGGATCAATTTTCTGTCGAGGACATAGAAAAATGGGCGGCTTTTAAGGATCAGATTCAGAAATTTCATTGGGATTACTACAATAATCTTGCCTATCAGCGTTCTAAAATTGCCGATGAGATCAAAAAGTCTTTGTTGGGAGCTGCGCAGAAAACGTTCAAGTTTTCAAATTGGCAGCGGGCTATAAAATATAAACACACTCTGAGGCCTCTTTCTGTAGCGGGCAGTGTTATTGATCCCGGCGGGAGATTTAATATCGGAGACTTTAATCCGGCGCAATTTCCACCTTTTCCAGCATTTTATCTCGCTACCGATAAAGATACTGCCTTTCAGGAATTGTTAAGTCAGAAAATTGATCCTAAATCAGACAATCTGAAATTGGATCCATTAGATTTTGCTCTAACGAATCAGGCTTCTATCACTATTGTTTCCTTAAGCGGTTCTGTTAATTCCATTATTAATCTCAAGGAGCCGGAAAAACTTCAGCCCTTTGTTGATTTAATAAAGAATTTTGAAATTCCGACCAATCTGAAAGAAGCTGCTCGAAAGATCGGCCTTCCGGAACCGGAGCTAATTCGAACCGTTTCTAAATTGGCGGATATTTTATTGATTCCTAATTGGCGTGAATGGCCCATGCAATTTGACGTTCCGTTTTCATCTCAAATTTTCGGACAATTGGTTGCCGATGCGAGCATAGAAGGAATTCTGTATCCTTCAAAATTTACAGGTAAGGATTGTCTGGTTATTTTTCCACAGAATTTTGACGAATCCAGTTCTTTTATTGAATTAGATGGGGACTTGCCGTCGGGCATTAAAGTTCGCCGTCTAGATGCCAAGACTTGGAATGAAATTAAAAATTAGAAAACGACTGCCCATCCTGATCATTTTTCCATGCAAAAATTGATTTTTTTGCTTTGGCCATACTTGTCTTTCACGCTCCGAAACGGTTCATTTTTCCACCGAGTCAAATTTATCTTGCATCATCAGTCATCCCACATTAAACTGCTTCCAATGAAACAGTTATATAAACTTGTAGCTTCATTCATATTAGTTTTTTACCTGGTGCCTGTCGGCACGGGTTTTTGTTGCTGTACTGAGTTTGAAGTTTCAGGTAAATCCATTGCTCATTCCGAATCGGGTGCCAACGGTGGACAGTACAACTGCCATCACCATGGCGGAAAATCTAATGCGCCACATTCTCACGACGAATGTAAACATGGAGAAATTCTTGCGGATCTGACACAACAAGCTTTTTTTGATACGTCTTTACATTCATCATCACTGTCAAAAGTTTCTTTTCGTTCGCTCTTAACAGGAGTTTTTACCGCAGTTGGTTCAAACCATTCCCCATCACCTCTTTCTTTTCTGCACGAAACCGGCCCGCCTGGCGGATTTTTTTCTCTAAATCCTAATTTTCTCGAAGTCCTTCGGATTTGATTCTTTCCTCACATCAATTCTGAGTTAGGTCTTTTTCTACCTTAATTCGAAAAAGCCCAACTCTTCCAAGTTTTTCTTTTTGTTCTAAACACGAATTGTATAAAAGGTCATTTATGACACTAAAAGGATATTCAATTGGTTTCATCCTCTTTCTAAGTCTTGGCTTATTAGAAGGGTGTGTTTCTCTTGGCGGAAATCCGGGTTTTAGGGATGTTAGTAAAACCGTTCAGAAACGCATGGGAGTCCAAATAGAGAAGCAAGGTAAAGAGTCGGCCAAGGAGATTGATCAAACCATCCGTCCTTTGTTGGGAGGAAAACTCACGGCTGATGGTGCAGTCAAAATCGCTCTTCTGAATAACCACGAGCTTCAAGCTGAGTTTGAAGAGCTTGGAATTGCAAAGGCAGATCTTTTGCAAGCCACGCTTGTCAGAAATCCTCACCTGGAAGGTTTTGCCCGCTCCGGAGGTGGAGGGACGAATACGGAGTTTTCTGTGAGTCAGGACGTAATGGATATTCTGTTGATGCCGCTTCGCAGAAGGGTTGCTTCCGCTCAATTTGAACAGGCAAAACTTCGTGTGGCAGATGCAGTGTTAAGCCTTATCGCTGAAGTCAAAACCGCTTTTTATGAAGTCGAGGCAGCTGAGCAGGTAAAAGCCTTTCAAAAAACCGTTCTTGAAGCATCAGAAACAGCTACTGAACTTGCAAGCCGTCAGCATGAAGCCGGAAATCTTAAGGAACTTGATTTTGCTAATGAGCAGGTTGTCTATGAACAGGCCCAGCTTGATTTTAACCGGAGCCAAGCCGCGGTTCTTGCTGCAAGGGAGCCTTTCATTCGTCTTTTAGGATTATCGGGGGATGAGGCAGCAAACTGGCAAGTTGAGTCTGAATTGCCTGAACTTCCGTCTGGAGATCCTGTCTTAACCAACCTTGAAGAAAAAGCATTATCTCAGCGTCTTGATCTGGCCGCTGTGAGAAAACAAATCGAAGTTTTCAGGCGTAGTTTAACCGCTGCACGGTTTGGAGTCATCCCTCAAGCGGAGGCCGGATTCAATACTGAAAAGGAAACGGATGGCCAACGTATGACAGGGCCGACATGGAATGTAGAAGTTCCTGTATTTAATTGGCAGCAGGGAGCGCGAGCGCGAAACAAAGCTCAGCTTCGGCAAAGCCAATACACTGTAACTGCATTTGAAGTTCAGGTGCGATCCGAAGTGCGTGAAGCCTACAACCGGTTATCCGCGGCAAGGATTACAACGGAACGCTATCAAGGGAAAATCATTCCTTTAAGGGAACAGATCGTTGGTTTAACGCAGCAACAATATAACTTCATGCTCATGGGAGTCTATCAACTCCTTCAAGCCAAACAAAACGAAATTTTGGCGCGTCGCACTTACATTGAAGCGCTCAAAGAATATTGGATTGCACGAGCCAATCTTGAAAGAGCAATTGGTGGAAAATTACAAGAGCTTAAAGTTCTTCCAAAAGCGCAGTCTCAAAGATCTGCTCAATCGCAACAAGTTGCAGCCCCAATGCAGCAGCATGAACAACAACACGGAAGTGGAGGTCAATAAAATGAAAAAATTAGTAGCAACAGTTTTCATTGTAGTCTTATTTGCTTCAGGGATAGCTGTGAGCAAACCAAAGAGTTCATGGGGGAAAGAAGCCAGCGCTCAAGAATTGCCTTATACACCTGTCGTCACTCCTAACGGAAGTACACTGCCTTGGAAAATGGAAAATGGAGTCAAAGTATTTCATTTAATTGCCGAGACCTGCAAGCATGAAGTTGCGCTAGGCATGACTATCAATGCTTGGTGTTATAACAGTCAAACACCTGGACCTACCATTGAAACGGTTGAAGGCGACCGAGTAAAAATTTTAGTGACCAATAAATTACCCGAACCAACCGCAGTTCATTGGCATGGAGTCATTCTTCCAAGCGGTATGGATGGTGTACAAGGATTAACTCAGAAGGGAATTCCTCCGGGAGATACTTTTGCTTATGAGTTTACGCTAAAGCAGCATGGGACGCAGATGTATCACTCGCATGGCGATGAAATGATTCAAATGGGACTCGGAACAATGGGTTTTTTCATTATTCATCCCAAAAAAAGGGAGCAGAAAATTGACCGTGATTTTGCGATTTTTCTTAATGAGTGGTTTGTAGATCCAGGAAGCGCCACGCCCAATGCGAATGTAATGACTGATTTTAATCTTTTCACTTTTAACGGAAAGGTATTTCCCGGCACAGCTCCTTTAGTCGCAAAGACAGGCGATCGTGTCCGTATCCGAATTGGAAATGTGGGCCAGGATATTCACCCTATTCACTTGCATGGGCATTCCTTTAAAGTTGTGGCAACGGATGGTGGCGATATTCCAGAATCGGCGCAATGGCCTGAGACCACAGTGACCGTTGCTCCTGGGCAATCACGGGATATCGAGTTTATTGCTCGTCCAGGGGATTGGGCTCTTCATTGTCATAAACGCCACCATCCAATGAATCCGATGGGACATGGAATTCCAAATATGATTGGGGTGAAGCAAAAAGATTTAGATCCAAAAATCCAAGCTCTTTTACCCAATTATATGTCCATGGGTGAAACCGGAATGAGCGAAATGTCAGAGATGGGTATGCCAGGGCCTGAAAATACGCTCCCTATGATGGGAGGAGACGGACCTTTTGGCTCGGTGGGAATGGGGGGCATGTTTACTGTCCTCAAAGTCCGAGATAATCTCAAAAGCTACGACGAAGATCCCGGTTGGTATTCCAATCCGCCGGGGACTGTGGCGGAATCTATTAATCCGGGAGCACCTAACAAAGAGACGAACATGAGCGGCATGCATGGAATGAATCATAAGGGAGTGGCGGGTATGGATCAGAAAGGAATGGAGAGCATGAGTCATCAGGGGATGAGTGATTCATCAGACGCCAAACAAACGATTTATTCTTGCCCGATGCATCCTGAAGTTCAAAGTAAAGAACCGGGGAAATGTCCTAAATGCGGCATGGAGCTTAAACCCATAACAAAATAGGAGAATGAGATGAAAAAAATATACCTTGCAAGTATTTTGTTTTTGTTCGCTTCCGCAGGTGTCTTATGGGCTCACGCTGGACACGAACATGCCTCCAATCTGCCCATTCACGTACCATGGGGGTTGAAGGGTTTGGGAGAGGTTAGTAACGTTCATCCGCTGTTTGTCCATTTCCCGATCGCTCTTCTCTTAACCTCAACCGCTTTTTATTTTCTGGGCAGCGTCTTCCGTAAGGAAGAGCTCTTTGCCGCTGCAAAATGGGAGCTTTATTTCGGGACTTTAAGTGCTGCGGGAGCGGTTGCGACAGGTTTGCAAGCGGCCAATACAGTGTCCCACAATGAACAGACGCATGCAATTATGATGGCGCATCAATATCTTGGATTTACAGTGCTTGGTTTGAGTCTTCTTTTTAGCACGTGGGTTTTCTTCTCAAAAGCCAATATCCCTTCCAAGGGCAGGAGATTTTTCTTAACGGGTCTCGTACTCTTAGCTCTAGTCTTGACTCAAGGAGCTGACTTGGGAGGGAGGATGGTTTTCTTAAATGGCGTCGGTGTGGGAAGAAAAAGTATGCGGAGTGAAAAACAATCCGATGTTGCCACTGAAAAATGGCAAGCCATCGAATCCCATCAGGCACATTTAAAAATGACTATCGAATCTGGCAACCTCGAAAATGTCCATGAGGTTGCTTTTACGATCCGGGATTTAGTCAAAACATTACCTGAAACAAATCTAAGCTCTGATCAAAAAATTGTTTTTCAGTCTCTTCTTAAGGAGGTGGAACAGGAAGCCAATCTTTTGGATGAATACGGTGACGCAGGTAATAAAATAAAAACTCAGGATGAATTTGAGAAATTTAAACAAACGCTTCTTTCTATCAAGAATCTATATGGAAAAAGCTAAACAAAAGGAGGTAGTTCAATGAAAACGTTAAGGGTTTTAATGGCAGCTATTTTCTTGTCCGCCATGTTTGTTTTTTCTCACCAAGGGTTTTCTTATGCTCATGAGGAGGAACATAGCAAGGGAGATATTCAAATGCTTCGGGATGCAGCAGCAGCTCTGAAAATCACCAATCCTGATTTATCGGAGAAGTTAAGCAAGTATGCTGATAGAGAAGCTAAAGAAGAAAGCGAAGAGGCTGAAGAACACGAGAAATAAGCGGCTCACATAACTCTCAAAACACGAGTGGCTTGATATTCAATTTTTACCTTTGACCGGAAAGTTCTTGTTTCTGATCCGTTCAGGGAGAAGTTGCTGAAAAGACGTTACTGGAGCATAAGGCAGCAACGTCTTTTGTTTGACCCTTGCGCTTTTGGAAATGTTCCGCACACGGAAATGCTCGGCATGTTCGGGAATGTTAAGATACGACAACGCTCAGTTTTTAAAATTGTCATTTGATGAAGTCATTTTGGTAAGGTATACTTACATTTAAGCTTATGGATATGACAATAGTTAGGAAGACAAGATATTTTGTAGTATTTGGCCTTCTGATCGTATGGGTTTTTCTGTTCGGGGTTTATGCGGCTGAAGCGTTTGGATATGGTGACGGTAGCCCTGAGTATGAAAATCAGGTTATTGAACAAACTCTCTCGAACCCTGCTGAATTGGTCAGACATGTTTCACAAGACGGTTTAGCCTTAAAGACCCTTTCGAAAAATTTTTCGCCCCGGATGGATGAGACCTCGCTTCCTCTTTGCCAAACTTCTCATTTGGAATTTCCTAGGAATTCATTCTTGAGCGGCTCTCCGCCGCACAGTACTACTGATCTACTCCTTTCTCTTTCGATCCTCCGTTTATAAACTTTGCCTCTCCACGGAATCTATCTGATTCCGTTCTCTGATTTTTCTTCAGAATAATGGGACTCAAAGATTCCACCGTCGTTCAGTAGGGTATGCAGCCCTATTCTAATAAACTGGGACAATTAAATATGTTCGAAAAGTTAAAATCCATAAGTAAAGAATTAAAACGGGAAATCAAGATGTATCGACTCGTACTGGAAGACAGACACACACCTCGCTTCGCAAAATTTCTTCTAGGATTAGCGGTGGGCTATTTGCTTTTACCCTTTGATCTTATTCCTGATTTCATTCCTGTTTTGGGGCAACTGGATGATCTTATTATTGTGCCTTGTTTGGTGATTTTAGCCTTGAAAATGATTCCTAAAGAAGTTATTGAAGATTGCAGACGCAAAGCACATGAATAAAAGATTTATTATCCTTACTCACTTTATTTTGACGATTCTTTTTTGCTCTTCCTTTATAAGTTTTGCCGATGTTGCTCCAGCGGGGCTCACCTTGGAGGAGGCGTTGCGGATCGCTTATCGGCAGCATCCTAAAATGATCGAGGCTCGTCAAGAAATTAGCGGCTCAAAAGGCAGATGGATTCAGGCTGAAGCGCTCCCGGACCCAGAGCTCGAAATGGATATTGGCGGATTTAAAAAACATGCTACAGAGGAAAATGGAAAGCAGGTGCGGGATGCTAAGCTTGATTCCTTTGCGATTCGCCAACCGCTTGATCCGTTGGGGACACGCTTCTTAAAAGGACGGATGGCCCATGATGAAGTCAATATTGCGAAGGGTGAACGGCTTCTTATCTGGGGAGAAATTCGAAAAAAAATTATAGAACTTTACGCGAGGATTTTGGCGGAAGAAAAAGCTGTGGAAATTGGGAAGGATAATCTTAATGTGACTAGACAATTTTTCACCAATGTACAGACGCGATTCCAAACAAGCAATGCGCTTCGCAGCGATATGATCCGCGCCAAAATTGAGGTCTCCCGGGCTGAAAATGACATGTTGATAAGCCAAAAAAACTGGAAAGTCTCCATGGGGGAGATGAATCTCTCTTTAGGTCGGCCGGTCGATACCCCGCTTTCTTTAAGCGATTCCTTGTCCTACGAAAAACTGCATTATGAATATGAGAAAATAAGAAAAGAGGCCTTGGTTCAAAGAGCGGATATTCATAATGAAATGACAAGGCTCAGCATGCGCAAAAAAGGTCTTTGGAGCGCCCTTCTTAAAACTTTTTTTCCCAAGATGGCAATAGGCATTCAGCGAACAACTCAGGATTTTGATAATGATACGGCGATTCTTCTTTCTGCTTCTTATCCCTTGTGGGGACTGAATTGGGGCCAGATCAAAGAAGCAAAGGCTGAAAAACAAAAACAGGCTGTGCACCTTGATGCGCTCAAGCAGCAAGTAAGTCTTGAAGTGTATCAAGCCTTTCTTGAGGCCGAGCTTGCCGACAAACAAGTGGTTCTTCAAAAACAAGCCCTTGAAGAGGCCAATGAACTCTTAAGACAAGTGAATCTTCAGTACCAGCAAGGCGAGATTCCTTTTCTTAACTATCTCGAAAATATTAAAGCGATTAAAGAAACGCGTCTTGCTTATTTCAATGCCCTTAAAAATCACAAGGAAAAGATAGCGGAGCTTGAAAAAGTGATCCAAGCTACACCCATTCCGATAGGAGCAAAGCCATGATGGGAATGATTTTACTTTTGGTCCTTATGTTGTTAATGCCAGGCTGTGGCTCCAAACACGATCAAGAACACAAATCCCATGAAAAATCCGAAGTGCACTTAAGCTTGGAATCTCAGCAGTTGATTGGTCTTGAGCTTGTCAAAGTGCAGAAAAAACCACTCGAATCCTCGATTGAAGTTACGGGTGAAATCGCAAAAGAGACGGAAAACGTAGCTCATATCACCTCACCCGTTTCTGGAACGTTTAAGTCATATCTCGCCAAGAGCGGGGAAGGAATTGAAAAAGACTCTCCGGCTTGTGTGATTCAAAAAGAAAATGGGGATTCTCTCGAGCTTCCATCTCCATTGCGTGGGATTGTTTTAGCGGAATACTTAAAGCCAGCTGACCCTGTAGACAACCTCACTTCGATTATGACAATCGCCAATACAGATTTTCTGCGGGCCAGTTTTGATGTGTATGAAAAAGATATCGCAGGCATCAAGACAGGCCAAAAAATGGTAGTGAAATCCATCGCCTTTCCAGGGAAAATATTTAATGCGGAGATTGTTTTTATTTCCCCGAGCGTGGATGAGAAAACCCGGACGATTAAGATCGGAGCCAATATCAAAAACGAGGAGCGCTTGCTTAAATTCGGAATGTTTGTGACCGGAGAAATTTTGATTCCTATTTCTGAGGAAGTACTTACCATCCCGGTGGATGCCATTCAAAAAATCGAAGGGGAAACCGTGGTCTTCGTTCCGGAGAAAGAAGAAGGAAAAAGCGTTTTTAAAATTCTGAAAGTTCGGCTGGGCCGTCAAACCGCTGATTACGTGGAGGTGGCGGCCGGTCTTTCAGAAGGAGAAGAGGTAGTCGAAAAAGGGAGCTTTTATCTTAAATCAGAACTGCTCAAAGGAGAACTGGAAAAAGAAGAAAATGATTGAGCGTATTCTCAGCTTTTCCTTGAAACAGCGATTTTTGGTTGTCCTATTCAGTATTATTATTATCGTTTTTGGAATTTGGTCTGCTTTTCACTTACCCATTGATGCCGTTCCCGACATCACAACCAATCAAGTACAAATCAATACAGTTGCTCCCGCCTTTGCAGCCACCGAAATTGAAAAGCTCATTACTTATCCGATTGAGATTGCGATGAGCGGGCTTCCCGATGTCACGGAAGTGCGCTCGCTTTCACGCTACGGCCTATCTCAAGTTACGGTGGTTTTCAACGATCACGTGGATATCTATTTTGCACGACAGCTTGTGCTCGAAAGACTTCAGGCTGCTAAGGAAGAAATTCCAGCTGGATTTGGAAATCCCACAATGGGACCCATTGCCACGGGGCTTGGGGAAATTTTTTTATATATTGTTGAAAGCGAAAAATATAGCCCTATGGAGCTACGTACGATTCAAGATTGGATTATCAAGCCTCAGCTTAGGACCGCGGCCGGTGTCACGGAAGTCAATTCCGTGGGAGGAGATGTCAAACAGTTTCAAGTGCTGCCGGATCCCAACAAACTTTTAGCCTATGGTATTAGCCTTCGAGAACTTTTTGAAGCGCTCGCCCAGAATAATGCCAATGCAGGCGGGTCTTATCTTGAACGCCGGGAAGAACAATATTTGATCCGGGGCGTGGGACTTGTTCAAAGTTTAGAGGATATTCAAAATATCGTCGTGGCGATAAAGGAAAATGTTCCTGTCTATGTGAAGGATGTCGCAGAGGTTAAAGTCGGACCGGAAATTCGAACAGGCGCCGCGACGCGAAATGGCAAAGAGACCGTGCTTGGCACCGCGATCATGCTTAAGGGCGAAAATAGCCGTGTTGTCTCGACACAAGTGCGTGAGAAACTGAAGGAAATTCAGAAAACGCTTCCAGAAGGAGTACGTATTGAAAATGTTTATGACAGAACCTTGCTCGTAAATAAAACCATTCATACGGTCAAAAAAAATCTTATTGAAGGGGGTGTTCTCGTGATCGCCGTGTTGCTTATCCTCTTAGGAAATCTGAGGGCCGGCCTTATTGTAGCTTCTGCCATTCCTCTTTCTATGCTCTTTGCCATGATGGGTATGGTGGCAACAAAAACCTCAGGCAATCTCATGAGCCTTGGAGCAATTGATTTTGGTTTGATTGTCGATGGTGCGGTGGTAATGGTGGAAAATGTCATCCGCAGACTCTCCGAACGAAAAAGGACAGAGGAAATTTCCGTCACTTCAGCAGCCTATCGGGAAGAAATCTTGAAGGCTGCCAAAGAAGTGGCCAGACCCGTTGTTTTTGCGATGTCGATTATCACGATTGTTTATCTGCCCATACTAACCCTTCAGGGAATCGAGGGGAAAATGTTCCGGCCCATGGCGCTTACCGTGGTGATGGCTTTAGTGGGATCTCTTCTTTTTACGCTCACTTTGATTCCCGTCTTTTGTTCCCTTTTTCTCGGCCGCCATGTGGTGGAGAAAGAAAACAGAATCCTTCAATTTCTTCAGACGCGATATAAAAAGGCACTTACCTGGGCTATGGAGCATCCAAAGAAAGTGATTGTTCGTTCGGGTATCGCTGTTTTAATCAGTTTTACTCTTTTCCCATTTCTTGGATCCGAGTTTATACCTCGGCTGGATGAAGAGTCTTTAGCGATTGAAGTAAGAAAACCTGTTTCGATATCGCTTACCGAATCCATAAAACTGGAAGAAATGTTGGAGAAAATACTGCTTCGTTTTCCCGAAGTTTTAACTGTCTTTAGTCGCATAGGAACTGCTGAAATTGCTACGGATCCTATGGGCTATGACCGGTCCGATGTTTATATTATGCTCAAGAAAAAAGTCAAAAATAAAGAAAAGCTTGTGGAAAAGATGGAAAAGGCCCTCTCGGTGATTCCTGGAAATATATTTGGGTTTTCTCAGCCGATTGAGCTGCGCGTCAATGAACTTATTGCCGGGGTCCGTTCCGATATTGCCATCAAGCTTTTTGGTGATGATTTGGAAGTATTAAAAGAGAAGGCTCAAGAAATCCAACGAGTTGTATCTAAAATCAAGGGCGCCCACGATACGAGAGCCGAGCAAATCTTGGGGCTTCCTGTGCTTCAAGTTGAAATTGACCGGGCCAAAATTGCCCGCTATGGCATCAACGTCGCAGACGTATTGAATGTGATTGAAATGGCGACAAGCGGAAAATCAGCGGGGGAGGTCTTTGAGGGAATTAAACGCTTTGATCTTGTCTTGCGTTATCCTGAAAAATACCGGAATAGTCCCGAAGCGATTGGAAACTTGATCATTAACAGTCCTTCCGGACAAAAAATCCCATTGGCTCAGCTTACAAAAAAAATTGCTGTTGAAGAAGGACCCGCCCTAATCAATCACGAGCAGGCCAGACGCCGCATTGTGGTGGAAATCAATGTGCGAGGGCGAGACATTGGAAGTTTTGTCGATGATGCAAAACAAGCGGTGGAAAAGAAAGTTAAGCTGCCCGAAGGTTATTTGCTTCAGTGGGGGGGACAGTTTGAAAATCTTGAGGCAGCACGTAAGAGACTTCTTATTGTTGTTCCTGTCTCTTTATTTTTAATCTTTGTCCTTCTTTTCAGTACTTTTAATTCGGTCAAACAAGCCGCACTTGTTTTTACAGGAATTCCACTAGCCATCACCGGAGGTGTGATTGCATTGTTCATTCGACACATCCACTTCAGCATATCGGCAGGAGTTGGTTTCATCGCTCTTTTTGGAGTAGCGATGCTCAATGGCGTTGTCATGGTCAGCTATATCAATCAACTCCGCAAAGAAGGCTTGCCCTTAAAAGATGCTGTTGTGAAAGGAGCTGAAACACGGCTTCGGCCCGTGCTAATGACCGCGCTTGTCGCAAGTCTCGGTTTTATTCCTATGGCTTTTGCCCATGGAACAGGCTCAGAAGTTCAACAGCCACTTGCAACGGTCGTTATTGGAGGACTTATTTCTTCTACGCTACTAACTTTGCTTGTCCTTCCCGTGCTTTATCTGTGGTTTGAAAGGAATAAAAATGAAAGATGAATTCCGATGAGAAACTTCCATGTCTGATATTCACGACAGCCATCCCAATTGCACCAAGAAGGCGCTTCGTCTCGAGTGGTTTCTGATTGTTTACAATACACTTGAAGCCGTTGCTTCCATCTTTTTTGGAGTTTTAGCGGGAAGCGTAGCACTTGTGGGTTTTGGATTAGACAGCATGATTGAAGTTGCGTGCGCGGGCATTTTAATATGGCGCCTCACCTGTCACTCAAATGCAGAAGATGAAGAAACGAGAGAGAAAAAAGCTCTTTTCTTCGTAGGCATCACATTTTTTCTACTAGCAGTTTATATTGGTTATGAATCCATCTCTAAACTTTTAAGGCACGAAACTCCTCAGGAAAGCATAGCAGGCATCATCATCGCTTTGCTCTCGGTTATTATCATGCCTTCGCTGGGGTTGGCCAAACGTAAAATTGCTTGGCAAATCAACAGTAGAGCTCTTGAAGCGGATGCTATGGAAACTATACTTTGCGCCTATCTTTCTGGCATTTTGCTAACCGGACTTAGTCTTAATCTGCTCTTCGGTTGGTGGTGGGCTGACCCAGTAGCTGGGCTCGGAATGATTTATTTTATTGTTAAAGAAGGGTTAGAGGCGGTGGAGGAAAGCCGTCGTTGCGTTTCCTACTGACATTACTCTATCCAAATCATTAAATATGTGGCAAGGTTGGAAGCTACTCCCGCAAGAAGTTCACCATTAAGAGATGGTTTCATTTCGACGTTAATTAATAAGCGATCCTTCTGTTATAATCATTGGGTAAAATGAGAATAAAAATATTATTTGTTTTAACATTGGTAACTTTTTTTGTGAGCGCTCTTTATCTTTGCCCGTGCTCTGTAGCATTGACCGAGACGGGTACTCATTTCTCAAAACCTCATCATTGTTGTGACAAGATGGCAAATTGTCCTGCAAAAGATTGTAAAAATGCGGGAATAAAAACTCTTTTATCAATTTCAGAAAGGCCCCCAGAGGCCTCTTTGTTAGTATCACCAATTGTTGCGAAATTAGATATCAATACCACGACTTGCATAAAGCTGAGTCAATATTCGCCTTCGCCTCCTCTTGGTTGGCACTTGTCATTTTCACTGCCTGACATTCCTATCGCCTTCTCCACGCTTTTGATTTGATCTACATTTTCGTTTATTTTCTTTACGCACGTAGTTTCTTTATTTTGCGAAAGGATAGTGTCATAGGTGGATCAAGAATTCCAAGACGAAGACTGGCTCTGGATAAAAAATTTCCAAGGAGGGGATCAGTCTGCCTTTGAGAGGATTTTTGATAAATATAAAACAAACGTGATTAAACTCGCATTCCGCTTTTTAAAAGAAAGGCAGACAGCAGAGGATATTGCGCAAGAGGTTTTCATCAGAATTTATGAGAAAAAGGTCCATTTTGATCCAAGAGCTAAGTTTTCGACTCTGCTTTATCGAATGACTATTAATGCTTCAATCGATATGTTGCGAAAGAAAAAGTTTTTGCCTCGTTCCTTGGATGAACAAGTTCTGGATCAAGAAGGAGACCAAAAGCCTCTTATCGAACGGTTTCCGGATTCTAAGTCTATTTCTCCAGTTAATATTTTGCAGGACAAAGAGCTTCGTGAACTGGTCCAAAGAGAAATTGAGAAATTGCCCGAGAAGCTGAGAGCCCCTATTCTCCTTCATCAGTTTGAGAATCTTCCCTATAGGGAAATTGCTGCCATATTAGGGATTACTGAGAAAGCTGTTGAGAGGAGAATTTATCATGCCAGGGAATTACTAAGGGGGAAACTCTCGCCATATTTTTATAACCAATGAATTGTAAACAAGTTATAGAAAACCGAAAATAATAATGGGGGTTTTTGGCTATCCAAACGTTTTACTTAAAGGGAATAAGTATAAAGAAAGGGAGGGTAAAGCTATGAGACATGTCCATATTTTTCTAGGGTTGATTGTGGGATTGGGGTTGGTTGCTATGCCAGTGTATGCAATGGAACAAACAGCTGGGACAGAAATGCCTACCAAGACATTGGCTGACTTCCAAAAAGAATATCCTGGGAAGGCAATTGTAGGTTGGTACCATTACCAGGAATACAAAAAGGCTCTTCAGACAGCACCGAGGCCCACCTTGGAAATTTCAAGGATGAGGAACGAAGAAGTAAACAGAGGCGAGAAAACGCTGGCTGATTTTCAAAGAGAAAATCCTGGAAAGTCGATCATTGCCTGGAACAAGTACGAAGAGTATAAGAAACTTCGTAAATAGTAAAAGTTTTACGAAACAACTGTAAGGAGAACAGGGGGCAACCCCTGCTGTAAGAGGAAGAAAAGAACGCTTTGGGTAGAAGGATCGGCGTTCTTTAATTCTTTTAGAAATCCAAGACCTTTGTCGATCAACGGGACAAAGCGTGAATCTGGATGGCAGCAAATTTTAGCCTTTTCAAAGTGCTCTGCTGCTTTTAGCGTATCTTCTCGATAGAGACTAAGACAAGCAAGGTTATAATGAGCTTCCACATCTTTAGGATCCAACGCTAAAAGTTTCTCAAGAGCTTGGGCACTGGCTTCTATATTCCCCATAGCATACGAAGCAATCGCTAAATTAAAGTAAAGAGCAGTAGAATGAGAATTAAGAGCTATTGCTTTTTGATATTCTTCAATTGCCGAATGGGCATTTCCCTGCTTGAGATAAGCATCACCAGCTAGCTTGTGTACCGTTGCTGCTTGTTCTGTGGAACTGCCGAATCCAAGAGGGGTATTTAAAAGAAAAAGCCCTATTACCCCTATAGATACAGCCAATTTCTTAGTCATTTTTGCATATCTCCTTATTTGAAGTAATGGCATATAGTATGCCAGAAGCAATAATTTACTTTAACCTATTTGTACCATTAATGATATGCTAATATTTAGCTATTCCTCCTAGTTGGAATTTTCATTCACATTTGTAGCTTACTACAAATTTGTAGAGTTATAGTATATCACATAAATGTAGCTTATTACGGTTCATCTAAATAAAATTGGGGGCTTTCTCTAAATTATTCGTTTTACTTAGTAGTGAGGTATTCAATATGAGATGTAGATGGAGAGGACGAAACATATCCCAATGGCTTGATGGGGAACTGAAAGCTACTGAGAGGGCTGAGTTGGAAATGCATCTGGGAAGTTGTCCGATCTGCAAACAAGAGGTGGAAGCTTGGAAGAAGCTTCACAACCTCATTCAAATGGGCAATATTGACGTTGAACCTTCTTCCGATTTTGAAGCAACTTTTTGGGAAAAGGTTTCTGCGCGTTCTAAAGAACCTTGGCTGACCAGAGTGTTTAAAAGTCTCGAAGCGTCGATTCCTATTCCAAATTTGGCTCAAGTGTTTGTTGTACTTTTGTTCGCTTTTTTTGTTGGGGGAGCAGGCGGCGCGCTCTCAGCGATGAATACACTCACGCCGCAGCGTGTTGAAGGCGCGACCAATTCCATTCGTTATTTGTCTGGATTTCAAGAATTTAAAGGAGTTCCTTCTTCTTCCATGACCGCTGTTTATTTAAGGACATCGGAAAAGAGGAGCCTGCGATGAGAAAGCTATTTCTACTTACTGTGCTTATTTCAGCGATAACCCTTGTTGGTTTTTGGGGCGGGAAGAAAGCTTGTATGCTCATGTGGCCCGGTAGTGTGAGGCCAAGCCAAGCCTGGTATTTCTCATTAGGTCTTAATCCTGAGCAGGCCCAATCTTTAAAAAGGGTCGATTCTGCGTTCCGGAAGGATACAGATAAACTTTGCATGCGGGTCTGTAAAGAGCGTTTAGAACTTCTTAATTTGATGCGCGATCCTAATGTGAAACCGGAGGTGGTTTATAAGAAGATTGAAGAAATCGGTGCCCTTCAGGTTTCAATAGAAAAAGAAATTGCAACCCACATTCTTAAAGTCAAAAAGGATCTGACGGCCGAGCAAAGCGAAGCTTATCTAAATACAATACGTCGGGAACTTCAGGAGTCGATTAAGCAGAGTGGTTATGGTGAAATCTTAAAAGAAGTACCAACGGTAAAGTAAAAAGGAAAAAGCAATGAAGAAAATAATGTCATCATTTTTGTTTGTAGCCCTCATATTCGCACCGTTTGCATTCGCTGAAGAGGCAATGAAGTCCATGCCAATGGGTGAGCAAATGAGTGATAAAAGAATGAAAAAAATGTATCAATACCCGATGGATGGTTATCTCTCAGAAAAAGCGGGTAAATATCCCAAGTGCGGCATGGATCTCATGGAGAAGGAAATGTCAGCTCAAGAAGTCAAGGCCGCGGAAGAGGCTCAGGGCCAAGAAAAGAAGTAATTTGTATTTTAAGGATGAGACGATGAAAAAAATCTTAATCACGTTGCTTGTTTTACTACTCGTAAGTCCTACGATGGGTTTTAGCTGCCATTGTTGCACTTATGATTCCAATTCGTCGGTCCATCCTTCCTATGCCCAAGATCACTCTTGTTGCAATGCTAAAAGTCAGGCTGTTCAATCCTGTGGTATTTCTTCCCAAACGAAAACGGCTTTTATCCATCCTCAGGTTTTATCGTCCTCGATTTTCACAAACCATTCTGAAACGTTTGGCTTTCAATTTTCTCCAGATTCAAAAGTAGCAAGTTCCCCATTAGTTTTTTCAAAGACTCCTCTTTACCTCACCTACCAAGTTCTCCGCATTTAAAATCTCTCTTCTCAAGTATTAAGGGCGGTTTTTCTGCCTGATTAGTTTCTATTTTGTTCAAAGAGAGGAGGGATTAGCAATGAAACAAAAATCGTTTAGAAAAATAACAAATGAAATAGTTGCGTTAGTGACGCTCCTTGTCTTCATGCCTGTATCTTTTGCTGGAGAAGTTGCTAGTCCCAAGGAAATCTCTTCTCCTGTGCCGGAGCTTACCTTGCCGGAAGTCATCAAAGAAGCCATTGCAAGAAATCCAGAAATAGAAGCAGCGCATAAAAACTGGGAAGCAGAAAAAGCGAAAATATGGACTCAAACCTTGCCTGATCCCCAGATCGGCGTGGAATACTGGGGTAAAAATGAGACTTGGTATGACATCTCTCAAACAGTTCCATTTCCTGGGAAGATGACCCTTAAAAGAAGAGCCCAAGCTCATGAAGCAAAACGTCAATTTGAACTTTATGGCGCAAAGAAAAAAGAGATTCTTCAGAAAGTGAAAGCGGCTTATTACAGTTACTATTTAGCCTGGCGTCAAGTCGAGATCTTCGAAGAAAGTGTCAATTTCCTTAAAGATTTCTCTGCCGTAGCGGAAAAGAGATACTCTGTGAACGAAGCACCCCAGGTGGATGTGTTAAAAGCACAGCTTGAGTATTCCAAGGCTTTAAATACTTTGATCACTTTGGGACAGGATAAAGAAAGCATGCAGGCTGATCTTAACGCATTATTGGATCGCCATCCTAATGTCACCCTCGGCAGGCCTGGAGAACCGCCCTTGCCTTCAAAGGAATTTCGGTATGAAGACTTAGAACAAGTTGCCTTGGAAAATCGTCCTGAGGTTCATGCCGCACGCCATCACGTGGATCATATGAAAGCTGAGCTTCATGCGACTGAAGCAGACTTTCTGCCCGACGCCATGCTTCAATACAGCCGCAGAACCTTTAGCGGAACCGATATGAAAGACGACAACATTGTGATGGTGAAATTTAATGTGCCCATTTTGTGGTTCTGGCGTCAGGGTTCTCAAGTCAAAGCAGCGAAGAAAGCAAAAGAAGGTGCTGAGGCAGAGCTTCGTTCAACGGAAACCATGACGCGCGCTGATTTGAAATCTATGGGTGTCAAAGTAGAGACTGCAAGAAGACTCGTCGATCTTTACCGGACCACGCTTATTCCACAAGCAGAGAATGCACTTCGGGTTTCCTTAACCGGCTATGAAGGGGGAACGCTGAGATTTCTTGATTTACTTGACAGCGAAAGGAGCTGGCTTGATTTTCAGTTGGAGTATTGTGAAGCGCTCGCCAAATACTGGACTTATCTTGCATCACTCGAACGGGTGATTGGAAAAGATATTTCCAATCTTGGTAATCTGGATGGTTTCATAGGAGATAAAAATGGAAAAAAATCGTAAACGATTATTGATCGGATGTTTTATGGCTCTGGTTTTATTTGCCCCTTTTGCGTTTTTTGCAACCGGTTGTAAAGGGAAAGTTCATCAATCGGGGCGACACGGAGGAAAGGCACTTTATCAATGCGCCATGCATCCCCAGATCGTTTCGGATAAGCCTGAGAACTGTCCCATTTGTGGAATGCGGCTTATGCGAGTTGACCAACCCTCAAGTGCTACTGCCAAGAAAGCCTCAAAAGGCAAAGGAAAAATACTTTATTACCAGCACCCGATGAGGCCAGATATTACCTCGCCCACTCCCGCTAAAGATGAAATGGGGATGGACTATATTCCAGTCTATGAAGGAGACAATCGAGAATCGGGTGCTATTACAATTCCAGGCCATGGGGAAGTTAACATTAGCCCTGAAAGACAACAGCTTATCGGAGTTAAAACGACAACAGCTCAAAGAATTCTACTTAATGTCACGATTCGTGCGGTAGGCCGCGTTGCTTATGACCCCGAGCTTTACAATTTTCTTTCAGAATACAAACAAGCCGTTGCTGCCGAGGAAAGAATCAAAGAGAGCCCTCTTCCTCAGGTTCGTGAAAGGGCAGAAGCTCTTATACGGTCCTCAGAGTTAAAGCTCAGACAACTTGGATTAACTGAGGATCAAATGAAAGAGCTTTTGAAAGCGGATCAAGCAAATTCCAATCTTCTCCTCCCATCTGATAAAGCTTGGGTCTATGGAGAGATTTACGAATATGAAATGAAACTGGTCAAGCCAGGACAAAAGGCTCAAATCACAACGCCTGCCTTGCCGGGAATGACCTTTGAAGGAAAGATTATCGCCATTGATCCCATTTTAAATGCCATGAGCCGAACCCTTAAAGTAAGAATTGAAGTGATCAATCAGGATAAATCCTTAACGCCAGAGATGTTTGTGGATGTTGTGATAGAAGCACCACTCGGTGAAAAGTTAGCCATCCCCGAAGATGCCCTTTTTGATATGGGCGACAAACAATTTGTTTTTATAGATCAAGGAGAAGGGCGCTTAGTACCTACAGAAATCAAAGTAGGTCATGAAGCAGATGGCTATTACGAAATCTTGGAGGGTTTGACGGAAGGTGAAAAAGTAGTCAATTCCGCTAATTTTCTTATTGATTCCGAATCTAGGTTCCGGGCTGCGGCAAAAGGTTTTGGAGGGGCAAAGAAACAAGAGCAAAATCAACCCGTGCCGCTAAAGAAAGAAACTTCGCAACCCAAGGCTTCTGATCAGCATTGATTTAAGGAACGCTTGAGGATATTTTATGATCGAAAGAATTATTGAGTTTTCCGCTCGGAAAAAATTTCTCGTTCTTCTCCTTACAATTGTTGCTATGGGACTTGCAATTTGGGCTGCAAAAAATATTCGCCTCGATGCCATTCCTGATCTTTCAGATACTCAAGTCATTATTTATTCTCGTTGGGATAGAAGCCCTGACATTATGGAAGATCAAGTTACTTATCCGATTGTTACGGCCATGTTGGGCACTCCGAAAATCAAAGCAGTTCGGGGATTTTCTGATTTTGGGTATTCCTACGTCTATGTCATTTTTCAAGATGGGACAGATCTTTATTGGGCCAGGAGCCGCGCCCTTGAATACCTAAGCAAGATTCTTCCGAAATTACCTCAGGGCGTTCAAACCGAGCTGGGCCCTGATGCGACAAGCGTGGGATGGGTCTATCAGTATGCACTTGTCGATGAATCGGGTAAGCATAATTTAGCAGAACTCAGGTCCCTTCAGGATTGGTATCTCAGGTACAGCCTTCAATCCGTACCGGGTGTTGCAGAGGTGGCGTCCGTCGGGGGATTTGTAAAACAGTATCAAATCAATATCGATCCGAACCGGCTGCTTGCCTATCACATTCCATTAAACCAAGTGACCGACGCCATCCGGGATGGAAATAATGATGTGGGAGGAAGGCTCCTTGAATTCACACCCGGATTTGAATACATGGTGCGCGGGCGGGGCTACGCCAAAAGCGTTGAAGACTTGAACGATATTGTTGTTGGGATCGATTCAAAAACGGGGACGCCGATTCTTGTAAAAAATATAGCAAAAGTTGTATTAGGACCTGAGATTCGTCGCGGCGTTGCAGATTTCGATGGAAAAGGGGATGTGGTTGGCGGTGTTGTTGTGATGCGTCATGGCGAAAATGCGCTCAATGTAATTAAACGTGTTAAAACGAAATTGGAGGAGTTAAAACCCACCCTGCCTGAAGGTGTCAAGATTGTCGAAACGTATGACCGGTCTGAACTGATTCTCAACTCTATTCATACTTTAAAGCATACGATTAATGAAGAGATGATTATCGTAAGCTTGGTGATTCTTATTTTTCTTTGGCATATTCCATCCGCCATTATTCCCATTGTCACAATTCCCGTTTCCGTATTGCTTGCTTTTATTCCCATGTATTTTCTTGGTGTAACTTCCAACATTATGTCGCTTGCCGGCATTGCAATTTCAATTGGAATCTTAGTCGATGGGGCGATTATCGAAGTTGAAAATGCTTATAAAAAATTGCAGCTTTGGGAAGAAGGGGGCAGAAAAGGCGACTATCATGAGGTACGACTGAATGCCCTTAAAGAAGTAGGACCTTCCGTTTTCTTTTCACTGCTTGTAATCGCTGTGGCCTTCTTACCTATATTTACGCTGGTTGATCAAGAGGGAAGACTTTTTACGCCACTTGCTTACAGCAAAACCCTGGCAATGGCGATCGCGGCAATTTTGGCAATAACGCTCAACGTAGCGATGCGGATGCTCTTTGTCCGGATGGAGCGTTTCAACTTGAAGCCCAAATGGTTTTCCAATCTCGCCAATCTCATCCTTATTGGAAAGTATTACCCCGAAGAAAAACATCCCATTAGCCGTGTCCTTTTTCGGGTTTATGAGCCGGCGGTTCATTTTGTTTTAAAACATACGAAAGCAACCATCATTACAGCCGTTATCCTTGTGTTAACAACGATCCCGGTTTACATGAAACTCGGTTCTGAATTCATGCCTCCTCTTAATGAAGGAAGCATTCTTTATATGCCAACGGCTCTTCCGGGAATGTCTGTTACAGAAGCCCAGCGCGTTCTTCAACTTCAGGATAAAATGCTCAGCAAATTTCCCGAGGTTGAGCGTGTTTTTGGAAAGGCCGGTCGAGCCGAAACGCCGACTGACCCTGCACCTTTCTCTATGGTGGAGACGACCATCACTTTAAAACCTGAGAAAGAATGGCGCAGGATTCCCAGACACTATCCCGCTTGGCTTCCTGAGTCTGTGCGCGAATTGCTAATGTTCATTTCTCCGAATCGAAGAGTGACCTATCAGGAACTGATCGATGAAATGGACAGTATTGTGCGGATCTCTGGGATTCCCAATATTTGGACGATGCCGATTAAAAACCGAATCGATATGCTTTCAACAGGAATCAGAACTCCGATCGGGATCAAGGTTTTAGGAAAAGATCTCAAAGAGATTCAGAGAATCGGGGAGGAGATCGAGAATATCCTGAGAGAAATTCCTGGAACACGCAATGTTTATGCAGAACGTGTGGCAGGCGGCTACTTTGTAGATTTTATACTCAAACGAAAGCAGCTTGCTCGTTACGGCCTTTCCGTTGCCAATGCGGAAATGATCATTATGTCTGCTATCGGGGGAGACAATATCACAACAACTATTGAGGGACGGGAGCGGTATCCAGTGAATGTGCGTTATGCTCGTGCTTTCCGAAATAACATCCCAGGACTCAAACGTGTTCTCGTACCTACACCTTCAGGTGCGCAGATTCCTATGGCAGAGCTTGCAGATATTAAATTGCTTGAAGGGCCTTCGATGATCCGTGATGAAAATGGTCTTTTGGCCGGCTATGTTTATGTGGATATTACTGGTCGGGACGTCGGTGGTTATGTACATGATGCTAAACGAGCTGTAGAGCAAAAGTTAAAACCTCCCACTGGCTATCAGCTCATCTGGAGCGGTCAATATGAAAACATGCAGCGGGTTAAAGAAAGATTGAAAATCGTAATCCCTGTCACTTTTTTCATTATCTTTCTACTTCTTTATATGAATACAGGTTCTGCTGTAAAAACGGGGATTATCCTTCTGGCAGTTCCTTTTTCCTTGATCGGTGCTGTTTGGCTGCTTCATTTTCTGCACTACAATATTTCTATTGCAGTCTGGGTCGGTATGATTGCCCTCATGGGTCTCGATGCGGAAACAGGTGTGTTCATGCTTCTTTTTCTGGATCTTGCCTACAACGATATGTTGAGGCAGGGAAAGATGAAAACGTATAAGGATCTTACGGAAGCCATTATTCAGGGTGCTGTAAAACGTGTACGCCCTAAAATGATGACGGTCATGGCTGCTTTTATGGGGCTTTTGCCCATCATGTGGTCACAGGGAACAGGAGCTGACATGATGAAACGAATCGCAGCGCCTATGGTCGGGGGACTTTTTACGTCCTTCGCCTTGGAGCTTTTGGTTTATCCTGCCGTCTACGCCATATGGAAGTGGAAATTTGAGATGAAAGAAGGAACCGTAACTCCAAAATTAGTCGAAGTCAGGGGGCATCATTAAAACTGTTGAAGGGAAATGTAGATGAAAGGGAAATCATATGAAAAGAAACAAAAAGGCACTGGCGTTAGAAAAACAGTTTTTAAGGTTGCCGGGTTTTCAATCGTAGCGGTCTTTATGGTAGTAGCTGGTGTGTATCTTGCGCGTGTTATGGAAGAAGACAATCATGTCAATCGGATTGCCAGATATTTCCGTTGTACCTGTGAAATGAAATGTCAGATGATTGTGGCAACGTGTCCCTGCAAAAAACCGAGTGGGGCTAAGGAAAGAAAAGCTTTTATCAGGGATCAACTGAAACAAGGTCATAGTGACATCGACATAATAGTCCTATCGAATGAAAAATATGGAGGACTGATTACTTGAGCCTTGATTATTCTATTAACCCAGCGGGGTGAGAGCTAAAAATGGAAGAAAAACCCTCTTCGTGTTGCAAACAAAACCATCTTGAGGCAGCTTACACGTGTCCCATGCATCCGGAAATTTCATCGGCACGTCCAGGAACATGTCCGAAATGCGGCATGGCTCTTGAACCAAAGGAAGTTCAAGAAATCAAACGAGGCATTGTTTACACTTGCCCCATGCATCCAGAAATTATTTCCGATCAGCCCGGTTCATGCCCAAAATGTGGAATGGCGCTTGAGTCAAAAGAGATTCAAGAAACAGAAGAGAAAAATTCTGAACTTGAAGACATGTCTCGCCGGTTTTGGGTTTGCCTTTGGCTGACTCTTCCTCTTGTTGTAATGGCCATGACCGAAATGTTTCCGGCTTTCAAACAAGTTGCTCACGCGTCTTGGCTTCGTTGGCTACAATTTATTTTTGCAACGCCTGTGATTCTTTGGGGCGGCTGGGTTTTCTTCAAACGGGCGTGGCAATCTATCGTTCACAGAAGTCCGAACATGTTTACCTTAATCGCAATGGGAACTGGGGCTGCTTATTTTTTCAGCGTTGTTGCCACGATTTTTCCTGAAATTTTTCCTAACTCATTTTGCTCAAAAGATGGAATGGTCGACGTTTATTTTGAAGTAGCTGCGATTATCGTAACACTGGTTTTATTAGGTCAAGTACTGGAACTCAAAGCGCGAAGTCAGACTAGTTCGGCTATTAAAGCACTTCTCGGTCTACGTCCCAAAACAGCACGTATTGTTCGAGCTGATGGGAATGAAGAAGATATTCCGCTGGAACATGTTCAAGTCGGAGACAAGCTTCGTGTCCGTCCGGGAGAAAAAATTCCTGTGGATGGAATTGTTCTTGAAGGGACAAGCTCGATTGATGAATCTATGATCACAGGCGAATCGATTCCGGTTGAAAAGGAAGCAGGCTCAAAAGTGACAGGAGCCACGGTGAATGGAACTGGAAGTTTTGTCATGCGTGCTGAACGAATTGGAAAAGATACACTACTGGCTCAAATTGTGAAAATGGTGAGTGAAGCGCAAAGAAGCCGTGCACCTATTCAGAGACTTGCAGATTTAGTCTCCGCTTATTTTGTGCCTGTAGTGATTGCCATCGCGCTCTTTACTTTTGTTATTTGGGCATGGCGCGGGCCTGAGCCCAGGCTGGCGCACGCACTTGTAAACGCAATCGCAGTGCTTATCATTGCTTGTCCCTGTGCCTTAGGCCTTGCAACGCCCATGTCCATTATAGTTGGAACAGGAAAAGGAGCAACAGCGGGAGTCTTGATCAAAAATGCTG
>OBEQ012603372.1_pt1 | contig 25527 bp, 24 predicted proteins | sample 1670901 | NCBI WGS metagenome assembly OBEQ01 (sample SAMEA104232315, study PRJEB22302) | groundwater metagenome | biome: forest; feature: aquifer; material: groundwater | place: USA | collected 2011-08-07 | depth 5.4 m | reverse complement strand
TATTACTTCTGATGTGAAATTATTTTTCATGAAGGATGTCCCAAATGAAACGACACGATTTGATCTATATTTTGATGCAGGAAATATACGTGGAAAGAAAGGTATTCCTACTTTCGCTAGTAGTTTATTACTTTCTGGAACGAATGAAAAATCTTCAACTCAAATAAACAATGAAATAGATGCATTAGGAGGATTCATGGAAAGTGGACTTTCTGCTGAAACTTCCTGCATAACAATGTATTGCCTCCGAGAAAACATGCTTCCTCTTTTACATGTTTTAACCAATGCAATTGATAATGTAGCATTTCTTGAAAGAGAAGTTACTGAATTATTAGCGGACAAAAAACAAGCTTTTCTAATGAACATGGAAAAAGTGAGTTATTTAGCCCAAAGAGCATTTCAACAACGTCTTTTCAATTCATCTGAAATATATTCATCCATTGCAACACCTGATTTCTATGAAAATGTAGAAATTGAGACATTAAAAAAATTCTTCAAAAATAATTATCAAAATGGTTTAACTAAAGTGGTTGTTGTTGGTAATTTAGATCAAGACACCATTGACGAAACAATAGACACGCTTGGTAAATGGGTAAAAAAAGGAACCTGTGAATTCGAAAAAAATATAAAAAATCTCCCTGGTCAGATACATATTCAGAAAGAAAATGCTGTTCAAACAGCAATTCGGATGGGGAAAATATTATTCAATAAAACACATGAAGACTACAATGATTTCATGGTATTAAACACTATTCTAGGAGACTATTTCGGAAGCAGATTAATGTCAAACATTCGAGAAGATAAAGGATATACTTATGGAATCGGTTCTATGGTTGCTGAATACAATCATGTAGGATATTTCATGATTGCAACAGAAGTTGGAAAAGAAGTTAAAGATGCTACATTAACTGAAATTAAAATTGAAATTGAAAAATTACAAACAGAATTAATTGAAGTTGAAGAATTAGATTTAATCCGAAATTATTTACTTGGACAATTATTAAAAAGTGCTGACGGTCCTTATTCTATGATGGATTTATATTTAAGCGCCGAAACTCATGGATTAAACTTCGATTTTTATAACAAAGCTATTAAAGATCTACATACTATTACACCAGAAAGAATAAGAGATTTAGCTATAAAACACTTAGTTTGGGATGAAATGACGATTGTATCGGCTGGATAATGTAATTATTGACATGAATAAAATTCTTGCATTATTTCAATTAAATGATGAAAATCACAATAAAAAAAGCCAATTATTTTATGCACTTTTCTTTACGATTTTCACCATTCTAGCTTTAGGAATTGATTCTGTTTCATTCATTACCAATTATTTTGACGGAAGAAATATAACCAATATTCTAGCAATTATTTATTTTTCATTGTTTTATATTGTATCAGATTCAGTTCTAAAAAAGCTAATGATAGTAATGGTTTTACTTTCCTATTTAGGCGAAGTTATTTTTTGCACTATACTCGGAATGTATAACTATCGAACAGATGTAATTCCACTCTATGTTCCTTTTGGCCATGCAATTGTTTATGCATCTGGTTATGTTTTCTCACATACCAATTGGGCGATTCAACAAGAAAAAAAAATCAGAAGTTTCTTTGTCGTATTTTACATACTTCTGTTCTTATTGGTTGGAATATTCTTAGATGATCAATTTACGCTGATTTTTGGAATCTTCTTTTTTCTTCTTTTGAAACGTAAAAAATGGCAGAATCTCTACTTTTTCATAGCTCTTTGTGTTATTTTCATTGAGTTAGTCGGCACCTATTTTAAATGTTGGAAATGGGTACCAGAAACTTTCAATTTAATTTCAACAGCAAATCCGCCGATGGGGGCAATCTTTTTTTATGCTGGAGGAGATGTATTATTAGTCAAAATTGTAAAGACCATTGATAAAATTAAAAAGAATTAAATTTACTAAAGAGCAACAGCTTCACTATATTTGTACTAAAATCACAAATTGACCGTTATTTCTTTATGAAGCATTTTATTTTATTTATTTATTTCAATTTTATTTCCTGTTTGGTTTTTGGGAATGAAGTAAATGAACTATCAAAATATAGCGAATCAAATTCCAATTTTTCACATATTAACACGGCAAATACTACAAGTAAAGAAAAATCAATTGGGTTTACTATCAACTGTGTTCAAACAATTACGGGTAATCTTACAACAATTACTTGGACAACTTTTCTAAATCCTTTAAGTGATTTCGTTGAATATCAAGTGTACTCTGTTCAAAATGGATTATTAGCCACAATAACTTCTATCGGAACGACAACCTATTCAGAAACAGCTTTGAGTTTAATAAATGATTATTATGTTATCGTAATTTCTGGTGCTGGTGGTACAACTCAAACCTATAGCGATACACTTTCTAATATTCATCTAACAGTCAGTAATCCTTCAGATGGTACAGCCATTTTAGTATGGAACGATCCTGCTACTACTCCATTATCTTCAATGGATGCCTATTATAAAATTTACAGAGAATATCCAACTGGAACATGGATTTTACACGATAGCGTTCCTTATGGTGTTCACAATTATAAAGATACGATCGATATTTGCTCTGCTTTTATAAATTATCGAATTATTCTTCCAAATCAACCTTGTGAATTTCAGTCAAATATAGAAGGTGATAATTTTGTCGATTTAGTAAATCCAAACATCCCTGTTATCAATTCAATTTCTATCGATACATTAACAGAAAATCTAACGATCACTTGGAATGAAAATTATCAACCCGACACATACGGATACATCATTTATTCAGTGGATGCAAATGGTTTTCCAGTTGAAATTGATACAGTCTGGGGAATATCGAACACAAGTTACACTTATAATCCTAATGTTAATACTGGTACTCTAACGTATTCAATAGCCGCTTTTGATTCTTGCTTCACTGCATCTGCAATACCAACTTATCAAACATCAGCCAAGGCAGAAACTCAAACAACTGTTTATCTCCGAGCAACAGTTGGAACATGCGACAATAAAGTAAGTTTAAATTGGACTTCATACTTAGGCTGGAAAAACACTATAAGTTATGAAGTATGGGGACACATAATCGGGAAACCATGGGAAAATTTTGGGTCAACCAATGGTCTTAGTTATTCGATTATTGGAACGCCTTTACAAAATTATTGTTTTGCAATTAAAGCTAAATCAACCTCTGGACAAGAAGCCTTTTCGAATAAAGTCTGTCTAACTATTATTGCGCCTTCACAACCAGCATTTAATTATTTAAAAGTGGCAACGGTGAACTCAAGCAAAATAGAATTGAGACATTTAATAGATGTAGTTGGCGGAGTTCAATTTGTTGTTTTTCAAAAATTAAATAAACTCGGGGTTTTCGAAGAAATCGCTAGAATGCCTGGAAACGTAGCTAATAACTCTTTTATTGACGAGGATGTTGTTGTAGACAAATATTCTTACACTTACCGAGTAATGGTGATAGACAGTTGTGGAAATGATGGAGCACTTTCCAATACAGCAACAACAATATTATTAAAGATTAAAACAATTGATGAAGAAAGAATTAATTATTTGAATTGGTCTGAATACTCAAATTTTGACGGTTCAATTTTAGGTTATAAAATTTATAAAGGAACTAGCGGTAAATTTGATCCTCAACCTATTGCCTATTTATCTAATGGTCAATTTAATTATGAAGACCAATTATTAAGTACTGATTCAATTGCTCGAACATGTTATTATGTAGAAGCTGTTGAAGGCATCAATTTATTTGGATTAAATGAAATCAGTAAATCGAATGAAGTTTGTAAAATATTAAAACCTATTATCTTCATTCCTAACACATTCACACCAAATGGAGATGCGCATAATCCAACATTTCTGCCTGTACTTACTTATTATGATTACACAAGTTATCATTTATTAATTTTGGATCGATGGGAACATCCTATTTTTGAATCAACAGACCCTACTCAAGGTTGGACAGGAGAAATTAATTCAACTGGAAAAATAGCAAACCAAGGAACCTATTTGTACATTTTAACAATAAAGGACGGTGATGGGGTTGACATCCTTAAAAGAGGAAATGTAAATCTTCTCAACAAATAAATAGTAATAAGTTTGCAGACAATCGTCTAAAAAAATACCTTTACATTGTGAAAAAAATTGTCATAATACAAACCGCATTTTTAGGCGATGTAATCTTAGCTACTCCAGTTATTTCTGAATTAAAACGCATTTTTCCTAAAGCCAAAATTGATTTTTTAGTCCGAAAAGGAAATGAAAGTTTGTTGGCAAATAATCCACATATTCAAAAAGTTTATGTTTTAGATAAAAGAGAAGGAAAATACAAATCTATTTTTCGATTGATTATCCAGTTTAAAAAAGAAAAATACGATTTAGCGATCAATCTACATCGCTTTGGAAGTTCTGGAATAATAACTGCATTTTCAGGAGCTAAGAAGAAATATGGCTTCAATAAAAATCCGTTATCCTTTTTATATACCAAGAAGTTTGAACATGAAATTGGAAATGGGCAACATGAAGTAGAACGGAACCTTTCACTGATTAAAGAATTTGGAGCTGTAGCTTCTACACGACCTGAATTGTTTCCATCAGAAGAAGATTTTAACATCGTTTCACAAATAATGAATCCGCCTTTTTATTGTATGGCACCAGCATCTGTCTGGTTTACAAAACAATTACCGAAAGAAAAATGGATTGAATTAATTGATCATTACAATCAACTTGGAACCGTTTACATTTTAGGAGGAAAAGGAGATCAAGAATTTTGCGATGAAATTATTTCTCAAACAATAGCGAAAACAAGTATTAACTTGGCGGGGCAATTGAATTTATTAGAATCAGCAGCATTAATGTCAAAAGCTGAACGAAATTTCGTTAATGATTCAGGTCCATTGCATATTGCATCCGCCATGAACGCTCCTGTTACCGCTTTTTTCTGTTCAACAGTTACAAAATTTGGATTTGGACCGTTGTCAGAAGATCAAATTGTAGTAGAGGTCAATAATTTAGACTGTAGACCTTGTGGACTTCACGGCCATAAAACGTGTCCAAAAGGTCATTTTAAATGTGGTATTGAAATTGATTTGGCCTTGAATCCAAATGAAGCCTGAAACTATTTCCAATAAAACAATCTTACTTTCCCCTCTCAACTGGGGAATGGGTCATGTAGCTAGATGTGTCCCTTTGATTCATCAACTTATTCAACAAGAAAACAGAATAATTATTGCTTGTAACGAAAGTCAAAAACAAATTTTCTTAAGCTATTTCCCACTTCTTGACTATGAAAATCACGAAGGTTATCCTTTTAAATTTAACGGAAAGGGGAATTTTGGGAAAGATCTCTTCTTAAATTTTTTCAAATTAACTAAACGATTAAAACTTGAAAAGAAGGAAGTTGAGAAGTTGGTCACAAAATACAAAATAGATGTTATTCTATCAGATCATCGTTATGGATTTATTTCTCAAAAGTGCACCTCTATTTTCATCACACATCAATTGAATTTACCAGTTTTAAGGCATTCAAAATTGGTTGATCATATTCATAAAAAATTAATCAATCCTTTTGATTTTATATGGATTTTAGACACCCCAGAATCAAAATTCGCAGGAAAATTAAGTAGAAATAAAATATTCGAAAATATTGAATATATTGGTCCATATTCCCGATTTTCACTGTATGATCAACAAGAAAAAACAATTCCTCTGGTTGTAATCATTAGCGGTCCTGAACCTTATTCAAAACAATTTTTCAAACAACAATTTGAAATTGCAAATAAAAAAAAGGACAAAACGATTTTTATTGTTCCATCTCATTATCCGACAAAGTCACAATTTGAGCAAATAGAGATAATCCCTTCATCTGATTGGAAATTGACAGATAATATTATTTTAAAGGCGAAAAAAATTGTTTCTAGATCAGGTTATTCAACTATTATGGATTTGAATGTTTTAGAAACTGAATCTGAATTGTTTGCGACGAAAGGGCAGAAAGAGCAGGAGTATTTGATCGCTAAAAATTTGACAATTTAATCCTTCATCAACTTCATCTCATTCACCAAATGCTTCGCTCCTGAATATTTATCCATTACCCATAAAACATAACGAATATCTACCACAACATTTCTACAACGAGAAGGATCAAACATGTAATCACTCATTGTGCTTTCCCAAGTTCTATCAAAATTTAATCCCATTAAGTATCCGTTTTTATCTAAAACTGGAGAACCAGAATTACCACCTGTTGTATGATTTGACCCTGAAAAACAAACCCATAATTCACCATCTTGGGCATATTCGCCAAAATCCTTTTTCTTGTATAAATCCAGTAAACCTGGCAACAAGTCAAAATCTGGATTTCCTGAATTAAACTTTTGAATAATACCATCAGTTGTAGTATGTTCTGTATATTTCATTCCATCGGTTGGCGCTGAACCTTCTAATTTACCGTACGTTATTCTCAAAGTTCCATTTGCATCTGCCCAATGTTTTTCTTCTGGAAACATCACTAATTTACCTTCCACATAAATTTTCAGTAACTCATTCATTTTTTTATTGAAAATACGTGCATTTGGTAACACATTTTGCTCAAAATTAATTGCTTCTGCTTTCCAATGAGCAAATCCTGCATCTTTCAATAATTTTTTCAATGAACTCTTTTTGAAATTTTTCAAAAAAGAAATATATCTCTCTTTATTAACCAAAATAGATTTAGAATAAATTAATTCTGTTAATGATTTAGAAGAATAATTCACATACATTTCTTGAGTTCCTTTTGTCTGACGTACATATTCAGCATTCAATAATTCAAAAATACCTTTATCTACATTTACATCGTAATTTTTGAAAAAACCATCAGCTCCTTTCATCAAGGCATCTAATTTTGTTTGTAATTCATTCTTTTCTACATATTTTTCATAATTCATATATAAATCATTTAAAGCCTCTGCCAAATCAAACATTTCTGGTCCAACATATAAATATTCGACACCCATGACATATTTAAAATCATCAGCACTATTCGTTTCAACCAATCGATTCATTAAATCAATTGTCAAACCATACTTTTCTTTCCATTCAGTTTTCGTAGATGCTCGATCGATATATCCTTTTTCATATTGTTTTTTTATTTCAAAGGCATCCAATTCTTTTAATCCACCAATTTGCCCAATCCATTTTTTATATCCATTTGCAATACTGGCTTGCTTCGCAGAATATTTAATTCGAACCTCATCAGAAGCTCTCATATTTGAATTAATAATAGAAAGAGATTTTTCACGCATTAAAATTCTAGCAGGCCGTTCTTTATCAACAATGTATTTAATTTGAGATGACACTAAATGCTGTTCGGTTGTACCAGGAAATCCATAAACCATTGTAAAATCACCTTCTTTACGGTCTATAAAGGATATAGGTAAAAAATGAATTGGTACATAAGGAATATTATCTACTGAATATTCAGCTGGTTTATTATCTTTTCCAGCATAAATACGAAAAACAGAAAAATCACCTGTATGTCTAGGCCAAACCCAATTATCTGTGTCGCCCCCAAATTTACCAATTGAATTAGGAGGTGTACCAACTAAACGGACATCTTTAAAAATTTCTTTTACTAAAATATAATAATCATTTCCGTAATTAAACGGCTTAATTTCTGCTTCGTAATGAGTCCCAGCTATCGCTTCTTTAATTAATTTATCAATATTCGCTTTCATCATAGCAAATCGAACCTCTTCTTTATCTTTTGGATCAACACCAGTAAAAACTTTTGCGGTTACATCATCAATACGAACCATTCTTGTAGCTGTCAATCCAGCATTTTTTAATTCATCTTTAAATGTTTTTGCCCAAAATCCATTTTTCAAATAATCATTTTCTAGTGAAGAGTGAGATTGTACTTGGGAATAACCACAATGATGATTAGTCAAAAGTAAACCTTGATTGGACACTAATTCGGCCGTACAACCACCACCAAAATGAATAATAGCATCTTTAACACTTGAATGGTTAACATCGTAAATATCTTTTGCAGTCAATTTCATACCCATTGCCTGCATATTCGATTCAAAAGCAGAAATCACAGAAGGGATTAACATTCCCTCTTCTGCAAAAGAAGAAATCGAAAATGAAGTAATTATTAAACAAGAGTATATGAATTTTTTTATCATTTTATTTAAATTTTGTGTATCAAAGATACCAATCCTTCTTTGAAAAAGAAATTGAAATCTAACTTTTAAATTTTAAAGGTCAAAAAAAACAACAAAACCCACCAATTCAATCAATTTTTCTCGTAATTTCGCATAAAAAATAGAAAATTGGAATTATTAAATTTTGCTTTTAATCTAGGTGTTGTATTTGCCATTTTTGGCTTTCTTTGGGGAATAATACAATTAGGGTACACTTTACTTCGAATTGGAAAAACGAAATTAAATGGCGAAGAATATCTTGTAAAAACAGTCAAATACTTTTTATTAGTAGAAGTTACATTTAATTTCAGTGAAAAAACAACTCTTTATAATTCAACAATTAATCAATTAATAATAACCGCACTCATTTTATTAACCTATTTTATTGGAAAATTACAAAAACAACAAAATAAAAAAGTGTTATTTCAAATGGTAGCTCAAGGATTTCCTAAAGTTGAAACGCCATTTAATTTGAAAGCTGAAATTGCAGTAATTCTTTTTTCACTCTTCATCTTTACAGGATTCATATTTTTTCCTCAATATGCTAAAAACCCATTATCAAATTGGTTTTTAGTAAGTATAGAAAATTTAGAAAACGCTGCTATTTTTGGATTTGTATTTAAGTTAATTGGATTTGTTTTGTTGATGAATATGATTATGGAAATGGTGAATGCATTAACCATTCTCATCTCTGGAAAACCTTTAAAACAATACAATAAGACTCAAAATCAAAACAAAGAAAACGAGGAGGACACGTCTAAATTTGATGATTTCGAAGAATTAGAGTGAAAATCATTTAATTTCATTGTTTAATTTCATCAACTCATTTACTATTTTATCAACTTGTGAAATTAAACCAATTTCATCATTATTATTAATTACAAAAGAGGCTAATGTAGACTTTTTCTTATCTGACCATTGATTTTCCATTCTACGCAATACATCTTCTTTTGTACAAGAATCTCTTTTCATTACTCGCTGAATTTTTAAATCGAACGGAGCAACAATTAGGACAGTATAATCAAAGGATTTATAGGAGTTCGTTTCAAATAAAATAGCAGCTTCATTAAAAACAATAGCTACATTTTGTGACTCTGCCCATTCATTAAAACATTGACGAACTCTTGGGTGGACAACCGAATTAACCTTTTCAAGGAGAGATTTATCTAAAAATATCAAATTTGATATTCGATCCTTGTCTAATTTATTGTTTACATAAATTTCATCACCAAATAAATTAATAAATTCAGATTTAATAATTGAATCCGATTCGATTAATGTTTTGGCTACTTTATCAGAATAAAAAACTGGAAAACCTAAATGCTCTAAAATTGAACAAACATAAGACTTTCCAGAACCAATACCTCCAGTAATACCAATTTTTAACAATAGATCGTATTAAATTTCTTCGACTTCAATCATTTTAAAAGGCAACTTGATAATAGCTTGATAATCTTCCCCTGCTTCTTCCATATCTTCATCATCTTGTTCAAAATACCAATTAACAGAAACAACAGTTCCTTGTTTACTAATCATTTCCAATTTTTTAAATAAATCTAAAATACACTTAGAAGAAGAAGTGTTAAAATATTCTAATTTTATATCTACAATCGTTTCGGAACATGGTTTATTTCCGTAATTATCTATCCAATCGTTTAATGGCTTGTAGAATTCAACCGAATTCTCAGGTATTGAACGTCCTTTTAACTCTAATATACCAGAAGCAGAATCAAAATTTACTGCAGGTGTTTTTGCAGATCCTTCACGCAGTATATTTTCCATATTCATATAATTTAAAACGTTAATTAATCAATTTTTACATTTAAACTGAAGAAGCTAAAATCTTCATCAATTTCACGAAATTCGTATTCTAACTTATTACCCGATTTACGAGCAATATCAATCATCCCTAACCCGGCTCCTTTTTCAGAAACCAATCCATTTTCTAATACTTCTCTGTAATAATCCCTTAAATTATCTTTATCTAAACTATTAATTTTTATTAATCGTTCATCTAATTTTTGGACATTATTTTTATCAATGTAATTACCTGTTTGAATTATAAAACCACTTTCATCTCTAACAACCATTACTAAAGCTGACTTTAATTTTCGAATCTCTTTTTTTTCCAAACTCACTTCATCAATATGATGATATAAATTCTGAAGACACTCAACAAGAACATTAAAAACTTTCTTTTTGGTTTTGGGGGATTCTTCAAGATGATTCATTTTCTTCTCCATAATGTCTAAAACAGTGGATAGAAAATCGGCCGTAACAACTCCATTGAAAGAAAGAATGATATTCTCTTTCTCCATAGTTTGATACAAGCTATAAATACTTTTTAATGACATAGTAATATCTTCTTACTTACAAATATAATATAATCTTTGGAATATACAAGATATTAAATCAAAGTTTTAGAAAAATAAAAGCATATAATGTATATTTGTAAAATGGAATCAAAAGAATGGTTTGAATCGTGGTTTGACACATCTTATTATCACTCACTTTACAAAAATAGAGATGAATTTGAGGCAAAAAAATTTGTTGAGAAATTAGTTCATTTTTTAAAATTAAAAAATGGTCAACCTGTGCTTGATTTAGCTTGTGGAAAAGGTCGACACGCTATAACACTTAATAAATTGGGACTAAACGTTCTAGGTACAGACTTGTCCAAAAACAGTATTTTTTGTGCGAAACAAAATGAAAATGATACATTAAAGTTTCGAGTATACGACATGCGTAATAGTTTTACTTCTGACGCATTTGACGTTGTATTCAATCTTTTTACCAGTTTTGGCTACTTTGAGGAAATAACAGACAATGAAAAAGTAATTCGCTCCATTTCAAAAATGCTAAAATCGAATGGAACGCTTGTTATCGATTTCATGAATAGTGAAAAATCTATTTCTAATTTAGTTCTTGAAGAAATAAAAAATGTTGATAATGTAAAATATGTTATACATCGAAAATATGACGGTCACCATATTTTTAAAAATATTCAGTTTTCAGATCTTGGAAATGATTTTAATTACACAGAGCGTGTTCAAGCATTAAAATTAAATGATTTTGAGAATTTATTAATCTCAAATAATTTTCAAATTATTCATACCTTTGGGGACTTCAATTTAAATCCGTTTGATGAAAAACAATCAGACAGATTAATTTTAATTGCAACAAAAAATTAATGGGATACATATTAGCAATCGTTAGTTTAATTATAGCTGTCGTTTTAGGCGGTTTGATCGTAACTTATCTTCACGCTTCAAACAAACAAAAATTTATAAAATTAATGCTTTCTTTCAGTGGAGGCTTTTTATTATCTATCGCATTTATTCATTTTGTCCCTGAATTATATGCTTCTGAAACAAATGATATTGGTGTTTACATTCTAATCGGATTTTTAGTACAACTTTCATTAGAATTTTTCTCAGGAGGTATTGAACATGGTCACGTTCATGTCCATAAAGGTCAACCTATGCCATGGGGTTTATTCATCTCATTATCTGTTCATTCTTTTTTAGAAGGAATACCATTAGGAAATCAATATGCAGGACATTTATTGGGTGCTCACCATCATCATGATCACAGCGAAAACTCTTTGCTTTTCGGAATTCTATTTCATCAACTTCCAGTAGCAGTCGCTTTAATGACCCTTTTAGTCTCAACCAACATCAGTAAATTTAAAGCTTGGTCAATATTACTCTTGTTTGCAATTATGACTCCATCAGGCCTTGTTTTAGGACTAACTTCAAATGGAATTTCAAGTTTTTTAGATTTTAATATGATTCTTGCAATTGTAGTTGGAATGTTTTTACATATATCAACTACCATTATATTTGAAACTAGTGAAAAGCACAAATTCAATATCATGAAATTGACTAGTATTATAATTGGTTGTAGTTTGGCATTTTTTATGAATTAATTTTTTATTTTTTGTTTTTTTGTAGGGTTAAGGCATGCCCTAACCCTACAAAAAAAAACAAAAAACAAAAAAAAATCAATTCAACATTTTCAAAAACGTTTTCCACATGATTTTTAAATCCTGACTAAGAGTCGGATTTGCTAAATACTTTTTATTTAACTCTAATTTTGCTGGCATAATTTCATTGATATATGTCTCTCTAGGATTATTAGAAGCTCCAAGCAATTCATTTTCATTGAAATATTCTAAGGATGCATAATCCGTTATTCCGGGCTTTACATCTAATACTTTTCGTTGTTCAATTGAATATAAATCAACGTATTCTTTTACTTCTGGCCTTGGCCCAACAATACTCATTTGACCAATTAATACATTTATAAATTGAGGAAATTCATCCAATTTTAATTTACGAAGAATATAACCAATCCTTGTAATACGAGGATCTCTCATTCCAACAGTTAAAGTTCCAGCTTTATCAGCATTGACTTTCATCGTTCGAAATTTGAAAATTTTAAAAGGAATTCCATTTTTGCCAATTCTTTCTTGACGGTAAAAAACACCGCCTCTACTTTCAATAAGAATAGCAATAGAAAAAAAGATTCCAAAAATAGAAAAAGGAAGTAATATTAAAATAGAAACAATTATATCAAATAATCGTTTCACCCTATAATTAATTTAACTGATTTTTTAATTGCCTCTATAACGGTATCAACTTGCTCATCATTTAAATCGAAATAAACAGGTAATGTTATTTCATTATAATATTTATTCCAAGCTTCTGGATAATCATCCATTTTATACCCTAAATTTTTATAAGCTGTCAAGATAGGCAATGGTAAAAAATGTACATTTACAGCAACATCTAAATCAAAAATTGCTTGAATTAATGCATCTCTTTGCTCTTCAGTAATATCTTTAAATCGCAATAAATATAAATGGTAACATGTTTCCTTTTTTTCTGTTTTGTATAAAGGTAAAATCGCCCAAGGTTCATTTTTAAAAGCTTGATCATATTTATTAAAAATAACTTTTCTTCTATCCATATTTTCTTGGTAACGACTCAATTCCACTATTCCAATTGCAGCAGAAATATCAGTCATATTGCATTTATAACCAGGTTCAGTTACATCATACTTCCAATTTCCCTTCTGAGTTTTTGATAAAGCATCTTTAGATTGACCATGCAACGTCTTTATACATAATTCTTTATAAATAGCCTCATGATCAAATCCATCCGGTAAATTAACAGACATTGCACCACCTTCAGCAGTAGTAATATTTTTAACAGCATGAAAAGAAAAACAAGTTATATCTGCGACACTTCCAATTCTTTTTCCATTGTAAAGAGCACCAAAACTATGAGCTGAATCTGAAGCTATCAAAATTCTACCCAATTGCTTCTGAAAATCACTGTTTGGAGTAAATTGTTTTAAAATAGCTTCTTCATTAATTAAGGCAAATAATTCATCATAATCACAAGGATAACCAGCTATATCAACAGGCATAATTGCTTTAGTTCTTGGAGTAATTGCTTTTCGAACAGCCTCAACACTTAAATTGAAATCTTCATTGTTCAAATCTACCATAACTGGTATTGCTCCAATATTAAGGATTACATTTGCACTTGCACAATACGTATAAGCTGGTAAAATAACCTCATCACCTTCACCAATTCCCCACCAATGCAAAATTAATTCCATCGCTGCAGTCCATGAAGTTACTGCTACAGTAGTTTTACACCCACAATATTCAGTAATTTTTTTCTCGAATTCTTTCGTCCGTGGACCAGTAGTAATCCAACCGCTTTTTAAAACAGCTGTTACTTCATCAATCACACGTTGATCAATACGAGGAGGTGAAAATGAAATCATAAATTTGGTTTGCTATTTTAAACGTCTGTGAAATTAAACATTATTCTTATAATTTAGGCAAAAAACTAAAATTATATTAACACCTTATAAAAATCAGATGCAATTTGATTTCTATTAAAATGTTGTAAAACATAATTTCTTCCATTTTTCCCCATTCTTTTTATTTCATCTTTGTTTTCTAGTAAAAATTTTATCTTGTTTACTAAATCATCAATATTTTCAGGTTCAAAAAACAAACCTGCTTCTGCCTTATCAATAAAATGCGTCTTTGCTTCTCCGTCAACACCTAACAATAAAGGTACTTCCATTGCTAATGATTCAAAAATTTTGGAAGGAATTGCACCTTGAAATAATTCTAATTTTCTTAAAGGAACAATTGCTACATCAATTTCTTTCAAGATATAAGGCATTTGATCTTTAGAGACAGGTTCTAAAAAATGAACATTATTCAAACCTAAACTTTCTTTTAATGTCAACAATTTTTCTTTTTCAGGTCCAGATCCTTGTAGAATAAATTGAGCCAAAGGTAAATCTTCGATTAATTTAGCTGCTTGAAGAATAATTTGAAGTCCTTGTGCATAACCAATTATTCCACCATAAAAAAACAATGTTTGCTCTTCAGAGAAATTATTGTTTGACCTAAATCCAGAAGAAACAACTAGAGAAGGATTATAAAAATCTAAATCAACTCCATTTGGCAACCAAAACACCTTTTTAGTAGGAAATCTCGATTTAATATCGTTGACAATACCATTCGTTTGTCCTGTAATTAAATAAGCTTGATCATAACATTTTTTCTCAAGATCATAAGCCATTTTTAGCATGTATTTATTAGTAACTAACCCTAATTTTTCTGCGCTTTCGGGCCATAAATCAGAAACATTGAAGATCATTTTTGCTTTTAACTTTTTTGACAATTTCATAGCTGAATATCCTAAAAATAAAGGAGGAGATTCTACCATTAGAAAATCAAAATGATTAAGCTTTTTTCCTTTGAAATAAGATGTAAAAACAAAACTAAAATAATTCAATAACCGAGCGATTATACTTTTGGAATGAGAAACAAATATTTTAGAGCGATGAACAGTAATTCCATCAATTATTTCTTCTTTAATTTTTCCTTTTTTATATCCTTCAAAAATTTCCATTTTGGGATAATTCGGCATTGCAGTTAAAACTTCAATCTCAATCCCCATTGATTTTAAACGAATTGCTAATTCATGCAATCTATTTTGAGGTGCCCCAATTTCTGGAGGATAATACTGAGTTAATATTAATAATTTCATTAATGCTAAATACTTAAAACTGAAAAATAAGCAGAATTATTTTACTTAATTATTTATTTTTTTTGCTGGAACACCTGCAACTACATCTTGATCTCCCACATTCTTTAAAACTACACTACCCATCCCAATTAAAGCATTATTTCCTACTACTAGTTTTTGTTTTATTGAAGCACATGGGGCAATCCAAGAGTTTTTACCTATTTTTACACTTCCAGCGATCATTGCGTGAGCGATAATTAAACTGTTTTCTCCGATATGAACACCATGTGCAATATGGACTAAATTATCAACTTTCACTTCTTTTTCTAAAATAGTAGAACCAATAACAGCTCTATCAATACACGTATTATTTCCAATTTCAACTGAATCGTGTAAAATCACATTTCCAATATGAGGAATTAACTCGTACAAACCATCTTCATTTGGTTCATAGCCAAAACCAACTCCTCCAATAGTACAATTGGAACCTATTATAACATTGTCATGAATGATTGTCCCAGATTTGATTACAGTATTAGCACCAACAATAACTTTTGATCCGATAATTACTCCTTCTTCGATAACTACGTTTGGTCCAATATTTACATTACTTTTACTAAACTGAACTGTTCCATCTATAACTGAACTTGAATGAACAATTCCAAAAACAGCTTTTTTAATAAAAAATTTTCTTAAAATTGAAGAAAAAGCCAAACGTGGATTTTCAACAACAATTCTGTTAAATTGAATTATCGAATCATTTTCCATTAAAACATTTTCAAGTTTTTGAGAAATTAAAACAGTACCCGAAATTATATTGGATAATACTTCAGAATTCTTATCAGAGCACCATCCTAAACAATTTTCACCAAATGATAAATCCTCAATACTTTTAACCATCAAAATTGATTTCTCTTCATTTAACTGAAAAGAAATTGGTTTCAAAAATGAAATAATCTCCTTAATTTCCATAAATCACTTAATTATCCATCGAACTAATTCAAAAGCTTCAGCATATTTTACCCCAATTTGAACTCCTCTGATTCTTGCCAACGATCTTAAAAAATCTTCATCTGAATAAGGTCTATGAGCTTGAGATTGGTATGCTTGTAAGGCTTTTACTTTTATTTTTACATTTTCTTCAGACAAATGAATAAAACTAGAAGTTTGAAAAGAAAAATTATTCCAAGGTAATTCATAAGTAAGAATACTATTGAATTTAAAAGCTCTCATCCCTTCTTCAGCAATTGTTTTATGATCTTGATGAACGTCTGTCAACGTTGGCATAAAAATAAGATCCGGCTGAATATCTGCTTTTAATCGAATTAAATCATCCAAAATATCTTGACGTCTATAACCAAAAGTTCTTACATCATATTCAAATAAAATTAAATTAGAAGGCTTTATCCCTAGTATTCCAGTTGCTTCTTTTACTTCTGTAATTAAAATATCTGAAGGAAATTGTGGTAAAACCGACTGCTGGCAAGCTGAAAAAGCGGCGTAATATACGTCATGACCTTCTTCTAAAAACTTAGCAATAGATCCTCCACATCCAAATTCACCATCATCAGTGTGAGGCGCTAAAACTAAAATTCTTCTTTTTTGATTCAACATTGATTGTAAAATTATAAGGTAAAATTACTATTTTATTTAATGAGATTGTTTATTTTCAGAATCTTCATTTTTTTTCATATTATCTAAAACTAATAAACAGAACCAAAAAGTATAAAATACAATTCCACTTTGACGTTGAAGCATTGATTCAAACAAGGCATTAAATAAAAGATTTCCTGTTATTATTATCAACAACCAATCTACATTTAAATAACCAATTCGAAATGCAAAAAACAATATTGCTAATAAGATAAGAAGCCCTAAAACACCTATTTCAACACCTGTTTGTAAAAATTGATTGTGAGGATTATAATTTTCATGTGACAATTCTTTCTGTTTCAACCGAATCAATTCTTTCCCTAAATATTCATCAACATTTCCTGTACCAACACCGAATGGATGTGTGTAAAACGTTTTTGAAGCAGCTGTCCACATTACAATTCGAACTTCTGTTCCTGACATTGGATACACTCTTGACTCAACAAAATGTTCTGGATTCGCAAAATAGATTTCAGAATAACCAACAGCTCCTCCCCATTCCCCTTCTATTTGCGGGATCATTTTTATTGACAAAAATCCTAATATTGGAATTAAAATAATTGATGAGTAAAGCACCCATTTTCCAAATTTATACTTTATCCAAATTATGATTGCTAAAATGAAAGCTATTAATAAAAATAATATTCCAGATAAACTTAACAAAAACCCATGAAGAACAACGTTAAAAATAATGAATGGAATTATCCAATAAAAAGAAAAATATTTCATTTTATCATACCATCCTTTTAAAACAACACCTATACTAAAAATCAAATAAGCTGATAAATAAGTTGGATGATGAATTGGAGAAATAGAAGAAGTAAATAAACATAAATTCGACCCATCAGGTTGGAAATAACAATATAAACCTGAAAAAACGCCGTAAATAGACACCAAAAAAGTTCCTATAACGAATCCTAAATATGCCCGATTTAATTTCAAAGTATCTTTGAATTTCAAAGATAAAAGCAAAGGTAAAATGACAAAAGATAATTTATTTTCAACATATTTTTGAGCTTGATCACCATTATGCGTGAAAAATACGCCAAATAAATAAGTGAGGTAAAAAAGAATAAATAGGAAACTGACTACATTAAAATGAAATTTAACTTGCTTTTTTACAAACCCAAAAACAACGACACTAATTAAAGCTAGAAAAAAAAATGGTACTTGCTTCGGAAATAAAACAGAACCTAAAGCGAAGATTCCTATACATATTTCAAATATTTTAATAAATTTAAGTTCTTTCATTTTAATTCATGGCTTTATTATACAATTCAATAAACTTATTTGTACAAAAATTTCTCGAAGCTCTTTCTTGAACCAATTCCCTATTCATTTGCAAACATTTAGAAGGATCCAACATAATAGCAGCAAATAATGGATTCTCGATTGAATTTTCAATAATTCCATTTTCTTTATTATTTATCCATTCATGCGAAACCTGAATATCTGATAAAACAGGAATACAACCTGCCGACATACCTTCTAAAACACTCACTGAAGTTCCATCTGATTTTGGTATTGATATATATATTTTAGATTTAGCATACCAATTCTTATTATCTTGAGGTAATAGCCAACCAACAAATTCAACTTTATCGTTCAAATTTAAATCAAAAACCATTTTTTTTAAGAAATCTGTCTGATCTCCAACCCCTCCAATTACTAATTTCCATGTTGGATTCATTTTTGAAAATTCAACGAAATATTCAATCACTTTATCAATTCTATAAAGTTCTTTATGCAATCGATTAGAAAAAATAATGTTTTCTTTTAATGTAGAATTAACCATTTCGATTCCATATTGAAGTAGTTCATATTTAGAAGTCGAATTCACTAATAATCTCATACTTTCGATCATAATTTTAGCATCAGCAGTAACTACAAAAGATCGTTCAATAGTTTTGGTTGTTAAAAAGCGAAAAAGGTAATTTTGATTCGGAATAATTAATACATCACTTCCCCATGCAGTTGAAACTACTGAAACATTTACTTTTGAAGCTGCTCTTGTTACAAAGTAAGCCAATCTATTAAGTTGATGAACATGAATTATAGTAGGATTTAAAATCTTTAAATAATGTTTCAATCTAAAATAATTTCTAATGATCGAAAATGGATTTAGACTTCTAAATGAAATTATTTTTTCAGATTTAACCTCCTTATATTGACAAGATTCTTCTGAAAGTAAATAAATGTCTTTTTCACTCAAAAATAAATTTTCAATATAAGATGAAACATGAATCGATTTTGAACCTACAATTAATATTTTCATTTTGAAATCAATTTATTAATTAACATTTTTAACTTTAAAATTTGATTTTTACGATGTAAACTTTCAAATTGATCTTTGGTTGCGAATTTTAAAACACCTTCTTTATTGTCTTTTATTATTTGATGTATTGAATCTACGATTTCATCTACTTTATCAAACTCAGCTATATACCCACAATTAAAATCTTCAATTAATTGTGCGGCTACATCTTGTGTATCTAACATTGCTAAAACAGGTCTTTGAACAGAAATATAATCAAATAATTTACCCGAATAAACTCCTTTTCTACCATTTTTTGGAATCAATAAAACGTTCACATCTATTTCCATCATCTTTAAAATAGCTTTTTCATAAGAAAGACCTGGATTTAGAACAATCTTATTTTTCAATTTCTGGGGAATCGTAAAATTGTGATGAGCTCCAAAAATTTGAACTTGAAAATCAAAATCTTTTTCAGATGACAGAACAACCTCTAATGCTTCAAAAAATAAATCGGGTTTTGTTGCTCCATAAAAACTACCAAAATAACCAAAAGTAAAAACTAAATGATTCAAATCTTTTGTTTTCCCATTATTTAACACGTGATTATATCCATTTCTAACTTCCTCAAAATAAGAAACGTTAGGACAAATTAATTTGAAATCATTTAATATTGGTTCACTCACAGAAAGTATAGCAGATGCAAATTCATTGACTAATTTCTCAATTTTGATCAAATTTAATTTTGTTGAAATATCAATTGTTGGATTCATACTCATTTCGTCTCTCATATCTGCCACCCAAGGAATAGCTGGATAAAGTTTACAAAATTCAATCGCTACAAGATGTGCTTCTTCAGGTGAAAAAGAGCTAATAATCAATTCAAAAGGATTTATTTCATGAATATTTTTGATTTGATTTAAAACATCATTTTTCCAACTATTTAATGGATTTTTAATTATTTTTTTTAATAATATTCTTAAAATAGTTTTACAATTATGAATAATGTTTGAATCTTTCTGATTGCTTTTTAATTTACCAATCAGCTTATTTGATTTAAAATAATGGACTTTTAACGATTCTGACTTCTGAATGGTCATTTTTTTATCTCCTAAACAAAACACTTCAATCTCAAAATCTTCAGAAAGATAAGTCGACAATGAATCCATTCGATTAACAGCAACACCACTGACAGGAGGATACCAAGTCGTTATTAAAGCAACTCTTTTCTTATTTTTTTGAGAATTCATTCAATACCTTTATATAATTACCAATTATTACTTCTTTATTGAAATTCTCTTGAACAAAAGAAAAATTACTAGCATTTGGTGTAAAGTTACACTCCTTAATTTTCAAAACCAAGTCATTCATAACTGAAATTAATTCATCCGAATTGGTTGCCAAATAACACTTTTCATTCGGATAACTCCATATCACTTCGCACCCATTACCCAAAGCTTCATATACAGAAACTGAATTTCCATCGTGTTTCGTTAACCTAACAAAAATAGGCGTTTCTCTCATTAATTGATTGACTTTTGTTTCATCAATCCAACCATGAAAAACAATATTTTGAAATTTTTCAATTCCCTCACCATTAGAACCTATAATATTAAATTGAATTTCAGGAAAATTTTTAGCTGTTACTAATAATTCGTCGTACCCATAAAAAGATTCTCTCCCTTTTCCTATGTAAGATAAAACCGAAATCTTTTTATACTTAATTTCATTTTTAATAAAATAAAAATGTTTAAAATGAACTATTTTCACTGAATTAATAAATTTATCTAAGTCATTTTTAAGCCAACTCGCATCTGTAAAATGAATTGAAGCATCTATGTATTTCCTATTTATCGTATGATTATTATGCCTTTCTAAAGCTAAACTAACATCGGTACCTTGCCATTGAATTACTAATTTTTTTTTCAATTTTAAGACCCAATTTAGTGATCCACTATGATCAGAAACTCCGTTAAATGAAATTACAATTTTAGAAAAAGGGATTAATAAAAAGAACTTAATTTTATCCCAATAAGAATAATAAGTATCAGCAAAAATGTAAGTATTCTTTTTATCCAAAGAATTTAAATCCTTTACCAATCTTTTAGCAAACAAAGGCAACCCATTAACCAATACTAACATCGTGCTTTTTAATTAATTGAATATACCAAGTTAATAACATAATGTAATAAACACTAAATAAAAAGCTATAAATTAAAAGTGATTTATAGATCCCAAAATCAAAATAAGCACCTAAATAGAGTCCTGACAACCCGAACAAATAACCAATAACGCTTAATAGAAATGCCTTTTTTTGTTTTTTAAATAAAATAGGTAAACCAGATATTGGAGAGACGATAAACATAAAAAACAAAATAGGTATATTACATCTTGCCATTTCTCCAGCTAAAGCATAATCTATAAATTTTTTTCCGAAAAATACAGAAAACATTTGAGGTGCAAAGAAAAATAAAACCAATATGAAAGGTATAGCAAAAAAAACAGTTGTTTTAAGAGTTTGCTTTAAAAAAGGCATCACTAATTTCCCATCATTAATTGCTTTACTAACTTCTACATAAAACATTTGGGATACGGAACTCGTAATTAAAATTACTGGAGCTTTTACATATTTATTCATTTGTGTAAACATCCCCAAGTCACTTTCACCGAAAAAGGTTGAAATCATCCAAAATAATATGACTTGAGTTGCAAAAATATCAGTAAAAGCGTGAAAAGAATTAATCAATGGGAAATCTCTATAATTTTTTACAACCTCAATAATTACAGATTTATTAAACCGATTTTTATCCCAATTAATTTTTTCTTTAAATAATATATAAACAACAGGTATAAACTGTGATAACAACCAAGAAATTAATAAGCCATGAACCCCAAATCCAACATATCCAAGTAATAAAGCCCCAAAATTATTAATGATCGATTGAGAGATTTTAATAGATGAAAGAACTTTATATTGTTTATTTCTCAATATCCAATTATTTGTAACACCTAAAAGACCAAAACTTAAAACACAAATCGGTACGTAAAAAAGATAATTTGGTAAATTTACATCATTATAAAAATCACCAATTGAAGACGAAAACAAGTAAATTAAAAAACTAACAACTGTTACTACAGCTGTAAAAACCAGAGAAGTAAAAAGGATGTCTTGCGCTTTATTTTTTTCTTTTGGCAATGGTATTGCTAACTCTAATCGTCCACATGAAACAATACCGAAAAGAGTTGAAATAGCTAATACATTTGAAAATAGTCCAAATTGAGTCGGTAAATAAATACGTGTAAGAAAAGAAGCAACTACAAAAGGAATTAATTGACTGATCATATTTCCAGTCAACATCGTTATAAAATTTTTTACAAATTTATTGTCTGACACTTTTTATATTTATTTCAATTTGTGAATATAGAATCCATATAGACATGAACAACCAATTAATTGGTTGATAAATAAAAGCTGACGGCAAAACAGAAGCAATAAAGAAAATAATTAAAGAAACCTTCAACCAAAAAGAAGTCTCCGTTTTCAATTTAAATAATTTAATAAAAAGGTAGAAAATATAAAGAAAAAAACTGAAGCCTAAAATAGCATAATTAGAAATAAGTTCAATAAAATAATTGTGTGGACTATAATTAGTCCCGATATCGTAAGGAACATTTTTCAACCTATTTTGCTCTTGAAATTGTCCAGGACCTACGCCAAAAATCGGATTTTTTTTAATTAAATCAAGACCATTTAAAATAAGTTCTGCTCTAACATTTAACGAAACATCCTCAAATTTAAGTGTTTTTTGAGTTATTACAGCAGCTGCTTTTATTGAATCAGGAGTTTCTTGAATTATAGCTACTTCTTTTTTTATTGAATCTGAAATAACTTCAAGCTGAGAAATAATTGTGTCATTTTGAACAGGTACATCTTCACTAACCGTTAATGGTTCACTTGCAATAGTATCAACAATAACTTTCGGACTAACTTTAATTGTTGGTATTACAATTTTTGGCTCAGTTTTCAAAAATGAATAAAAATCAAAATTCTTTCTTTCATCATCTTTTACTAGTTTATTAGCGACAATAATAAGAAAAGTTAAACTTAAAAATAGAAAATAATATTTATTTTTTGAGAAAAGCTTAATTATTTTCACTTCTCTAAATAAAGCTATAAAAAATAATATTATTATTATAAATTCACCCAATCGAGCTTTAGATATATATGCAAGAATTAATAGCGCAAAAAGGCATGAAATAATTAACCAAAAATTACTAAAACAATCACGATCTACAAATAACAAAATCAAAAAAAGCACTAAACAATATAAAAAATAATCATTTGGATTTCCAAAAATAAACATTGGTTCTCCATACGAATAAAAATCATTCAGAAGATGAATATGAAAAAAGCTTTCTACAAAGCCAATAATTACAAGGAAAGCAAACAAAAACCATAAACCATTTTTCAATGCTTTTGTAAAACATTCTTTTGACGAAAATCCATAATAACAACTTAAAATTATTAGAAACGTGTTCAAATAAAAGAGATGACTCCTTAATTCAAAAAAAGCTAAATAATTTGAACCATGAATTAAAATCCAACTAAAAGAGTAAATTAAAAATAAGCTTAAAAAAAGGATGAAAATTTTAATCGATTTAGGAGAAATAAATATTCCTTTAAAAAACAAAGGAATAAACAGCAGTCCAATCAATAAATTAGGATAAATCGTAAAAGAACCTACTGAATATGAACCAATATATGAACCAAAAATAAATGTTAATAACCAAATAGAAAGAAGAAAAAAGAGATTTTTATCAGAATAAAATTTCGAAACCTTCTCTTTAAAACGCTCTATCATTCTCTAAACTATTAAAAAAAATTGATTCAAACAATCAAAACTATCTCAATGTAGCAATATATTCATTTACTCCTTCTTGAAAAGTGTACAAAGGTTTATATCCTAACTGTTTTTCAATAGCACCAATATTTGCTAACGAATGCTTAATATCTCCAGGACGTTCGGGTCCAAAAACAATGTTAGAATTAGAATGAATACCAATTGTAGATAATCCTTTTTTTAAGGAATCAACAACATGATTTAAAGTAAAAGAATCATTGCAAGCAACGTTAAAAACATGTCCTTTGCAATCTTCTTTTTCTGAAAATAACGATAAAAAATTGGCTTGAACAGCATTTTTAACATAGGTAAAATCACGTGTTTGTAATCCGTCTCCATGAATAATTACATCGTCATCTATTTTTAATCTTGCAATAAATTTGGGAATCGCTGCAGCGTAAACACCATTTGGATCTTGTTTTGGTCCAAATATGTTAAAATAGCGTAATCCAATAGTTTCCATTCCATGCAATTGAGAATACACTTTAGCATATTTCTCATTTAATTGCTTTGTGACAGCATAAGGAGATAAAAGATTCCCTTCTTCACCTTCAACTTTTGGAGAAATTGAACTATCACCGTAAACACTAGAAGAACTAGCGTAAACAAAACGTTTGATCCCTTTTTCTTTAGCAGCATGCAACATGTTTAAAAAACCAGTAGCATTAACAGCATGAGTATTGTGAGGAAACTCAATAGAACGAGGAACAGAACCTAAAGCTGCTTGATGACAAACATAATCAATACCAATTAATGCATCTAAACAAGTCTGAAAATCACAAATATCTCCTTTAATAAATTTAAAATTTGAATTACTTGTAAATTCTTCTATATTCTCTAATTTTCCAGTCGATAAATTATCTAAGACCGTAACTAAAACACCATTATCAAGTAATTTTTCAACAATATTAGAGCCAATAAACCCAGCACCACCTGTTACTAATACATGTTTTCCCTTTATTATCATTTAATAGAACTTAAAGAATTATTTAGCGTAACTAATAGAACGTTTCTCTCTAATTACAGTAACTTTTACTTGACCTGGATAAGTCATTTCAGTTTGAATACGTTGAGAAATAGTGAAAGATAATTCATCCGCTCTTAAATCTGTAACCTTTTCACTTTCAACCATTACACGCAATTCACGTCCAGCTTGAATAGCAAAGGCAGTTGAAACACCTTCATACGATAAAGCAAGAGCTTCTAATTCTTTTAAACGTTTGATATATGACTCAACAACTTCACGTCGAGCACCTGGCCGAGCACCTGATACAGCGTCACAAACTTGAACAATTGGAGAAATCATGGATGTCATTTCAATTTCATCGTGATGCGCACCAATAGCATTACAAATTTCTGGTTTTTCACCATATTTTTCAGCTAACTTCATACCTAAGATAGCATGAGGTAATTCAGGATCTTAATCTGGAACTTTACCAATATCGTGTAACAG
>OBEQ011411718.1_pt1 | contig 25529 bp, 20 predicted proteins | sample 1670901 | NCBI WGS metagenome assembly OBEQ01 (sample SAMEA104232315, study PRJEB22302) | groundwater metagenome | biome: forest; feature: aquifer; material: groundwater | place: USA | collected 2011-08-07 | depth 5.4 m | reverse complement strand
GTCTTCCGGCTGATCCCGAAGCGCTCGCTGATCCACGACATCGGCTCGTCTCCGGCAAGGCAGGCGGCAACGAATTTCACACGCTGATCCATGGCGCAGGTCTCTTCCCAAGGCATCGGCACCCCCCTTTTGGATGCCCTTAGCCTAACCTGTCACCTATGTATCCGGTCTGATCTGTTACCCAGCTTACCGGTCCGTACACCCCACCCAACCCTCCCCCATCAAGGGAGAGGGCTTTGAAGAGGTGTTGTACCGGCTTAAACGGCGACCTTCAGGGCGACGTCGGAAAAGTCCTTGATCTGGTCGAAATTCATGTAGCGATAGACGTCGGCGGCCTTCTGGTTGACGACGGTCACCTGCTCCATGTACTCGGCCGGGGTCGGGATGCGGCCGAGCAACGCGCATACCGAGGCCAGTTCGGCCGAGCCGAGATAGACCTGGGTGTCGATGCCCAGACGATTGGGGAAGTTGCGGGTGCTGGTGCTCATGGCCGTCGAGCCCTTGCGGACCTGCGCCTGATTACCCATGCACAAGGAGCAACCCGGCATCTCCATGCGGGCGCCGGCCCGGCCGAGGATGTTGTAATAGCCTTCCTCGGTCAGCACCATGGCGTCCATCTTGGTCGGCGGAGCGATCCACAGGCGGGTGGGAATGTCGGTCTTGCCGTCCAGCACTTTGCCGGTCGCCCGGAAATGGCCGATATTGGTCATGCACGAGCCGATGAACACCTCGTCGATCTTGGCGCCGGCCACCTGGGACAGCGGCTTGACGTCGTCGGGATCGTTCGGGCAGGCGACGATCGGCTCCTTGATCTCGCTCATGTTGATCTCGAGCACCGCGGCGTATTCGGCGTCGGCATCGGGCTCCAGCAGCTGCGGGTTGGCCAGCCACGCTTCCATGGCGCGGATGCGGCGCTCCAGGGTGGCGCGGTCGTCGTAGCCGTTGGCCACCATCCATTTGAGCAGGGTGACGTTGGAGCGGACATATTCGATGACCGGCTCCTTGTTGAGCCGCACCGTGCAGGCTGCCGCCGAGCGTTCGGCCGAGGCGTCGGTAAGTTCGAACGCCTGTTCCACCTTGAGATCGGGCAAGCCTTCGATCTCAAGGATGACGCCGTTGAAGATGTTCTTCTTGCCCTTTTTCTCGACGGTCAGCAGGCCCTTCTGAATCGCCACATAGGGGATGGCGCTGACCAGATCGCGCAGGGTAATACCCGGCTGCATCTCACCGGTGAAGCGGATCAGCACAGACTCGGGCATATCCAGCGGCATGACGCCGGTGGCGGCACCGAACGCCACCAGACCGGAGCCGGCCGGGAAGGAGATGCCGATGGGGAAGCGGGTATGCGAATCGCCGCCGGTGCCGACCGTGTCGGGCAGCAGCATCCGGTTCAGCCAGGAATGGATGACGCCATCGCCCGGGCGCAGGGCGACACCACCGCGCGACGAGAAAAAGCCCGGCATGGTCTGGTGGGTCTTGACGTCGACCAGCTTCGGGTAGGCGGCGGTGTGGCAGAACGACTGCATCACCAGATCAGCCGAGAAGCCGAGGCAGGCCAGATCCTTCAACTCGTCGCGGGTCATCGGCCCGGTGGTGTCCTGCGAGCCTACCGTGGTCATCTTCGGCTCGCAATAGGTGCCGGGGCGAACGCCCTTGCCCTCGGGTAGGCCGCAGGCGCGGCCGACCAGCTTCTGCGCCAGGGTATAACCCTTGCCGGTGTCGGCCGGGACGGCCGGCAGGCGGAACAGGGTGCTGGGGGCGAGGCCAAGCGCCTCGCGGGCCCGGGCGGTCAGGCCGCGGCCGACGATCAGCGGGATACGGCCGCCGGCGCGCACCTCGTCGAAAATCACGTCGGACTTGACCTTGAATTCCGAGATGACCTCGCCGTTCTTCAGCGCCTTGCCGTCATAGGGGCGCAGCTCGACGACGTCGCCCATCTCCATCTTCGAGACGTCCAGCTCGACCGGCAGGGCGCCGGCATCTTCCATGGTGTTGTAGAAGATCGGCGCGATCTTCGAGCCCAGGCAGACGCCGCCGAAGCGCTTGTTGGGGACGAACGGAATGTCTTCGCCGGTGAACCACAGCACGGAATTGGTCGCCGACTTGCGCGACGAGCCGGTGCCCACGACATCGCCCACATAGGCGACCAGATGGCCCTTGGCCCGCAAGGATTCCAGCAGCTTGATCGGGCCGCGGGCGCCGGCCTCGTCGGGTTCGATGCCGGGGCGGGCGTTCTTCAGCATGGCCAGGGCATGCAGCGGGATGTCGGGGCGGCTCCAGGCGTCGGGGGCCGGAGACAGGTCGTCGGTGTTGGTCTCGCCGGTCACCTTGAATACGGTGACGGTCAGGGACTCCGGCACCGCCGGGCGCGAGGTGAACCACTCGGCATCGGCCCAGGACTGCACCACGCCCTTGGCGTGGGCATTGCCCTTGTCGGCCAGAGCCTTGACGTCGTTGAAGGTATCGAACACCAGCAGAGTCGTCTTCAGGGCGGCGGCAGCGGCTGCGGCGCAGTCGGTATCCGACAGCAGATCAATCAGCGGCCGGATGTTGAAGCCGCCCAGCATGGTGCCCAGCAGTTCGGTGGCGCGGATCTTCGAGATCAGCGCACAGGCGACCGTGCCCTTGGCGACGCTGGCCAGGAACTCGGCCTTGACCTTGGCGGCATCGTCGACGCCGGCCGGAACGCGGTGGGTGATCAGGTCAACCAGCACCTGCTCTTCGCCCTTGGGCGGAGATGTCAGCAGGCCGACCAGGGCGGTGGTCTGGGCTGCGGTCAGCGGCAGGGGCGGGATACCGAGGGCGGCGCGCTCGGCGACATGCTGGCGATAAGCTTCAAGCACGGATGTTCTCCGCTTCGTATTGGATCTTGGACGTGATGACAGGTGGCGGCCGAGCCCCGTGGGCCGGCGGCGGAGTGCGCGGGCTTAGGTCATGATGTCCCTCCGTCAGGAGTGCGTGCCCCGAGCCTCAGCCGGTGGCAATCGCGTAGTCGCGCAGGACGGAGATTTCCGACTGGGCTTTCGCCAGGCGATGATGGATGACGTCACCCATGCTGATCATGCCCAGCACCTTGCCGCCGACAACGACCGGCAGGTGGCGGATGCGGCGGGACGACATGGTGTACATGACGTCCTCGACGCGGTCGGTGGGCCGGCAGGTGACCACCGGGCGCGACATGAAGCGCCGCACCGGATCGGCCAGGGCTATCGCGCCCAGCCGGCTGATGGCGGCGACGATATCACGCTCGGACAGCACGCCGACCAGTTCGCCATTGTCGCACACCAGCGCCATGCCGACGCGGTTGCGGTTCATCATCTCGGCGGCTTCTGTCATCAGCTGATCGGGGCGCACCCGGTAGACCGTGTCGCCCTTGCGCTTCAATATAGTCTCGATGTCCATGAGACCATCCCTCCCAAGGCTCTAATGGCCGTTTTGCGACATTAAACAACCTATGGCCTCAGTTGGGAAGAAGATTCCGCATGTTTGCAGCGTTACTAAGGTAATATTAGTACCGTACTGTCGTAAACCTGTCTGATAGGGTGGGCGGCGGGGAGGGGATGGGGGTGAGCGAGCCCGCCCGAACGAAGCAACCCGCCCAACCATCGGTCGGGAGACCCTGCCATCAGAGGGGGCCAGGGGGGTGGTCGTCGGTCAGGGGAGGGCTGTCGCGACTGGCCGAAAGTCGCGGGTTTCTGCGGAGCCGGCCCATTTTCATGGGCTTTTCGGGCCATGCCGGGCGGGGTGGTCCGCTATGATCCAAAAGGTATGGGGTAGCCCCCACCCTTAAGATTGTCCTCACTCCTCCGCCCGGGTGTTCCTCCACGGCATAACAAAGGGCACGATTTCGGCATGCACCGATTGGTGCCTCATAAGTTCAAATGATGTCCGACCGCATACAGATATGTACGGCACACGGGCACGGCAAGAGTGGGGGGGCGCAATCGCCCTGAGGCTTGGCGAGTCTTGTCCCGGTGACAAGGACGGAGAGGCTTGAGATGAGCGGCGAGCAAGTAGCAGAAGTGGTGGCCCAGAAGTCGGCGGGGGGCAAGCGGCAGCGGCCGCAGGCGAACATGGTGAACGTGTTCATCATGGGCAAGCGCCACGTTGTGCCCGAACATGCGACGATCATGCGGGCGATCGAATACGCCGGCCACCAGATCATCCGCGGCGCTGGTTGCCGCGAAGGGTTCTGCGGTGCCTGCGGGACCATTTATCGCCTGCCGGGCGATTACAAGCTGCATACCGGACTGGCCTGCACCACGCTGGTGCGGGAGGGCATGTCGCTCACCCAGATCCCCTCCGTGCCGGTGGAAAAGGCGATCTACGATCTGGAAAAGCTGACCCCGGACGTCAGCACCATCCAGGCCGTCTATCCCGTGGTGTTCCGCTGCGTCGCCTGCAACACCTGTAGCAAGGCGTGCCCGCAGAACCTGCCGGTGATGGACTACATCCAGGCGGCCATGCGCGGCGACATCGCCGCGGTCATGGACATGTCGTTCGACTGCGTGGCCTGCGGCCTGTGCGCCCTGCGCTGCCCGGCGGAAATCATCCAGCACAAGGTCGGCATCCTGTGCAAGCGCCTGTACGGCCGCTATCTGCGCAAGGAAAGCAAAGAGCTGGACGCCCGCCTCGAGCAGGTGAAGAACGGCGACTTCGACGAGGAATACGCTGAACTGATGGCCATGAATAAAGAAGGCCTCATCAAGCTGTATTACGACCGCGACGTCGAACCGTAATCCAAATAAGCAAGAAGATTTCGGCGTGCTCGTCGGGAGCCCATTCGGGGGGTAACAAATGTATCCAGATTACTTGGCGCCCTTGCTGTCGCTGGTCGAGGAGACCCGGCCGAAGCGGCTGGAACTGGCCAAGACCGGAAAGCCCGTCTATCCGCCCATGAACGCGGCGGAACGTGAAGACGTCTTGACCAAGCACCACCCCGATTATACGGCGGGCGCGCGGCGCAAGGTGCGCATCGGTCCCAACAAGGGCGAGGAACTGACCACCGAGGTGGCGGATATCCTGGAAGCCCACTCGATCGTCGAGCCCAAGGTGATGGATATCCATCTGCGGGAACCCGACTACGAGACCGATCTGCTGATCATCGGCGGCGGCGGTGCCGGCTGCTGGGCGGCCATCACGGCCCGCCAGCTCGGCATCAAGTCGATGATCGCCACCAAGCTGCGCATGGGCGATGCCAACACCATGATGTCGGAAGGCGGCATGCAAGCCGCCGTGTCGCCGACGGACTCGCCGACCCGCCACTATCTCGACGCCATCGGCGGCGGCCATTTCGAGAACAACCCGGAACTGGTCCGGGTGCTGACCGAAGACGCCCCCGACGTGGTGCGGCAGTTGGAGAACCTGGGGGTCATCTGGGACAAGATGCCCGACGGCTCGATGCAGGTGCTGCACGGCGGCGGAACCTCCCGCAAGCGTATGGTGTCGTGCCGCGACTATATCGGCGCCATCATCATGCGTACCCTGATGGACGAGGTGAAGAATCACCCGGACATGATTTCGGTGCGCGAGTTCGAGCCGGCGGTGGAACTGCTGCTGGACGAAAAGGGCCATTGCGGCGGTGCCGTGCTGTACAGCCTGGACACCGAGCAGTTCCTGACGGTCAAGGCCAAGGCGACCATTATCGCTACCGGTGGCTTCGGCCGCCTGCACATCCGCGGTTTCGCCACCACGAACCACTACGGTGCGACCGGTGACGGTCTGGTGATGGGCTATCGGGCCGGCGCCAAGCTGAAATTCATGGACTCGGTGCAGTACCACCCGACCGGTGCGGTATTCCCCGAGCAGATCGCCGGCTTCCTGATCACCGAGAAGATCCGCGGTGCCGGCGGCCAGCCGCTCAACCGCTTCGGCGAACTGTTCGTGTTCCCGCGGGAACCGCGCGACATCGAAAGCTCGGCGATCATTCGCGAATGCGCCCGCGGCAACGGTATCGACACCTATGTCGGCCGGACCGGTGTGTGGCTGGACTCGCCGATCATCGACGCGCTGCATGGCGACGGCTATATCCGTCACCAGTTCCCCGGCATGTGCCGGCAGTTCGACCGCTACGGCATTGATATCACCAAGCAGCCGATGCTGATCTATCCGTCGCTGCACTATCAGAACGGCGGTATCGAGATCAACGAGCGCTGTGAGTCCAATATTCCCGGTCTGTATGTGGCTGGTGAGGCCTCGGGCGGCGTGCATGGCCGCAATCGTCTGATGGGCAATTCGGTGCTCGATTACAACGTGTTCGGCCGCCGCGCCGGCCGCTTCGCCGCCGAATTCGCCAAGTCGGCCACGGTCGGCAAGCTGAACCTGGACCATATCCGGGCGCATGCCGGGGAACTGGCGGACGAGTGCATCGAGAGCGATCTCAGCTCGCCGCTGCTGCTGCCGTCCTACACGCCGGAAGACGTGAAGATCCAGCAGTTGGCCCGTCTCGGCAATATCCCGGCCCGGCACTCGATGCTGCGCAGCCGGTTCATGCCGGGCGAACGCAAAACCCATTTGTAGGCGCCCACGGCAATAAACCAGGGCGGATCGGGCAGGGTAGGGGACCAGCAAGATGTCGGTGCGCATTAACCGCGGCAAGGTGGCCAATCCGTTCGTCGCGAAAGTCGAGGCGCTGAGCAAACAGGATCTGCTCGCCTGCTACCAGTGCGGCAAGTGCTCGGCGGGATGTCCCATGGCCAAGTACATGGACATCCTGCCCAGCCAGGTCATCCGCTTCTCTCAGCTTGGTCTTGAGGACGAGCTGCTGAAGTCGGAATCGATCTGGATGTGCGTGTCCTGCCTGACCTGCAATTCGCGCTGCCCGAAGGGCGTGCGGATCGCCCAGGTCTTCGAGGCCCTGCGCCAGATCGAGCTGCGCAATCGGCATGATCATCTCGAAGTGGAAAACGTTCCGCGTGAGATGCTGTCGACCGTGCCGCCGATCGCCCTGATCGGCGCCATGCGCAAATTCACCTCCTGACGACCCGAGGCCGGCGGCCTTCAACGGCCACCGAACTCGACCTTGTGATCTAGCGGCAACCGGGACACCCCGAATGAAGATCAGCTACTATCCAGGTTGTACCTTGAAGAACCAGGCCCGGAACTTCGAGGACTCCATCCACTACACGATGAGCCATCTCGGGGTGGAAGTGGAGGAGATCGAGCGCTGGAACTGCTGCGGCACCGTTCTGTCCCTCGCCGCTGACGACCTGATGCGGCAGATCGCCCCGGTGCGCAATCTGATCCGCGCCAAGGAAGCGGACAGCTCGCGCCTGATGACCGCCTGCGCCATGTGCTACAACACGCTGAAGCGGGCGAACGAGCGGGTGCGCAACAACCCGACCGACCGCGACCGCATGAACACCTTCATGTACGACGAGAAGGTCGATTATCAGGGCGACGTCGATGTCGTCCACATGATCGAAGTCCTGCGCGAGATGACCGGCGGCCTGAAGGCGCTGAAGACCAAGGTGGTCAAGCCGCTCAAGAACCTGAAAGTGGCCAGCTATTACGGCTGCATGATGGTCCGGCCCAAGCATGTCGCCTTCGACAATCCCGAGACCCCGGTGCTGCTCGACGAGATCGTTGCCGCCCTGGGCGGCACGGCCATCGACTTCTCGCACAAGACCGAGTGCTGCGGTGCCTATCAGACCGTCGACCGGCCGGAGATCGTCGGTGACCGGACCTACGAGATCATCAACGCCGCCCGCGATCACGGCGCTGAAATCATCGCGGTCAGCTGTCCGCTGTGCGCCTTCAACCTGGACCATCGCCAGCAGACGACGCTGAAGATCCACCCGGATTTCCACACCATGCCAGTGGTCTACTTCACGCAGCTCATGGCCATCGCCTTTGGCTGCGACGAGCAGACGCTGCGCCTGGACCTCCACCACATCCCGCCGGGGCCGCTGCTGGCCGCCAGGGGCTTGATCTGAGGAGGCGGTGATGTTTTTCAGCAAGATCAAGGAAAAAAAGGGCACTGTTACAATCAATAAGAATTGGTGCAAGGGCTGCGGCTATTGCGTCAAATACTGCCCGACACAAGTTCTTGCGATGTCCAAGGAATACAACGCGAAGGGCTACCATCCGCCGGAACGCGTCAAGGAAGATATGTGCAGAGACTGTAAGTACTGCGAAACGATCTGCCCTGAATTCGCGATCTATATCACGCCCGAGCCAGACTGAGGGAGAGACCCAGTGCGTATTGTCACCGCAGATCCGAAAGGCGTCGACGCTGGCCCCCATTTCATGGACGGGGATCATGCCTTGGCCGAAGGAGCCCTGGCCGCTGGTTGCCGGTTCTTTGCCGGCTACCCGATCACGCCCTCGACCGAGACCGCCGAACGCTTCGCCGAGCGCTGCCCGCATGTGGGCGGTCTGTTCATCCAGATGGAAGACGAGATCGCTTCGATCGCCGCGCTGATCGGTGCCGCCTGGGGCGGCCAGAAGGTGATGACGGTGACGTCTGGTCCCGGCTTCTCCCTGATGATGGAAAACATCGGCCTGGCGGCCATGACCGAGACGCCGATGGTCATCGCCAACGTGCAGCGCGGCGGGCCGTCGACCGGCCTGCCGACCTTCACCGCCCAGCAGGACATGATGCAGGCGCGTTGGGGCTCGCACGGCGATTATCGCTGTATTTCGCTGGTGCCCGACTCGCCGCAGGAATGTTTCGACCTGGCGGTGGAAGCCTTCAACCTGTCGGAAACCTACCGGGTGCCGGTCTTCATCATGACCGACGAGACCGTCGGTCACATGCATGAGAAGGTGGTGATCCCGCCGGCCGATCAGATCAAGGTCGTTGATCGCAACTGGTACGAAGGTCCGAAGCAGGATTTCCGGCCCTACGCCTTCACCAATGATCTGCCGGCGCCGATGGTCAAGGCCGGCGACGGCTATCGCTTCCACGTCACCGGCCTGACTCACGACGAGCGCGGCTATCCGGTGTTGACGCCGGAGCAGAACACCAAGGTGGTCACCCACCTGATCGAAAAGATCGAATCCAACGCCGACAAGATCATCCGCGTCGAGGCCGACGGCCTGGAGGATGCGGATGTGGTGGTGGTGTCCTACGGCATCACCTCGCGCATCGCCATCCGCGCCGTGCATCTGGCCCGCGCCCAGGGTCTGAAGGTCGGCAATCTGCGTCTGATCACGGTGTGGCCGTTCGCCGAGAAGATGATCCACGAGATCGCTGGTCGGGTGAAGGGCATCGTCGTGGCCGAAATCAATTACGGCCAGATCGTTCTTGAGGCCCAGCGTTGCGCTGCCGGCCAGTGCAAGGTCATTGGCGTCAATAGCTGCGGCGGCGCCGTGCACGATCCCGAGGACATCCTCGCCGCCATCCAGGAGGCCGCCCAATGAGCAAGGTCGAAGACGATCGTTACCGCCAGGAAAACCCCATGTCGGAGTATCTCCGCATGGAACGCATGCCGCACATCTGGTGCCCGGGCTGCGGCATTGGTTCGGTGGTGACCTGCATGGCGGATGCCATCAAGAAGGGTGGCTACGACCACGACAAGATCGCGGTGGTCTCGGGTATCGGCTGCACCGGCCGCGTTGCCGGTTACGTCAAGTTCGACTCCATGCACACCACCCATGGCCGCGCTATTCCGGTTGCCACCGGTCTGAAGCTGGCCCGGCCGGACATGAAGGTCATCGTGTTCAGCGGTGACGGCGATCTGACCGGCATCGGCGGCAATCACTTCATCCATGCGGCCCGCCGCAACATGGATCTGATCGTGATCTGCGTGAACAATTTCACCTACGGCATGACCGGCGGCCAAGTGACGCCGACCACGCCGCAGTCGGCCAACGCCTCGACGACGCCCTACGGCAACTATGAGTATCCGTTCAGCCTGCCGTTCCTGGCCGATGCCGCCGGCGCGACCTATATCGCCCGCTGGACCTCGCTGCACGCCCGCAACATCACCCAGTCGATCGGCGAGGCGCTGAACCGCACGGGCTTCTCGTTCATCGAAGTGATCACCCCCTGCACCACGCTGTATCAGCGCCGCAACCGCCTCGGCGACGGCCTGGACGCCATGCAGTACTATCACGACGATGCCGACATTCAGCACGGCGCCGACACCCGCACGGTGGGCATCGACTTCCAGGGCAAGATTGCCATGGGCAAGTTCGTCGACCGGCCGAAGCCGACCTATCTGGAAGCGGTCAACACCCGTTACGCCAATGTGATCGGCGACGATTACCAGCTGTACGGCAAGAACCCGCTGGAAAAGGAAAAAGAGAAAGAGGCCGCTGCCTGCGGCCAGGGTGGCTGCGGCTCCTGCGGCGGGGGTGAGTAGGCCATGTGGGAAATCCGATTTTCCGGCTTCGGCGGCCAGGGCATCGTGCGTTGCGCGTTGATCACCGGCAAGGCGACCGCGCTGTACGATGACAAGTTCTCCTGCATGACCCAGAGCTTCGGCCCCGAGGCCCGCGGCGGCGCCTGCCAGTCGCAACTGATCATCTCGGACAGCCGAATCCTCTATCCGTACCTGACAGCGCCGGGTGTACTCATCTCGCTGTCGCAGGAGGCTTACGACACCTACGAGCCGAAGCTGGCCGATGGCGGCATCCTGATCGTCGAGTCGGAACTGGTCAAAGCGACCGGCGACGCCAGCCGGGTGCAGTTCTACCCGATCCCGGCGACCCGGTTCGCCGAGGAACTGGGCAATCGTCTGTTCACCAACCTCGTGGTGCTGGGCTACTTCTCGGCCATCACCAAGGCGGTGACGCCCGAGGCGATGAAAAAGGCGCTGCCCGGTCTGGTCCCTGATCGGTTCCTCAAGGTCAACATCAAGGCGTTCGACAAGGGCTACGAATACGGCGTGCAGATGCTGGCCGAGCGTGGCGTCCAGGCGGAAGCCGTCACAGATGGGGCGGGGTCATGACACGACGCACGGGGGTCTTCGTTTGTCATTGCGGCACCAACATCGCGGCAACCGTGGATGTCAAGAAGGTTGCCGAGGAAATGGCGGGAGACAAGGACGTCGTCTATTCCAAAGACTACGTCTATATGTGTTCCGATCCGGGCCAGCAGGCGGTCATCAACGCCGTCAAGGAGCATCAGCTCGACAGTCTGGTCATTTCCTGTTGTTCGCCGACGTTGCACGAGAAGACCTTCCGCGACTGTTCCACGGAAGGCGGATTGAATCCGTTCCAGTGCGAAATCGCCAATATCCGTGAGCAATGCGCCTGGGTCCACAAGGACAAGGCGGTTGCCACCGACAAGGCCATCAAGATCACCCGTGGCGCGGTCCGCCGCGCCCAGGGCGATGACTCGCTGACGCCCATCGGCGTGCCGGTGACCCGCAAGGTGATGGTCATCGGCGGCGGCATCGCCGGCATTCAGGCGTCGCTGGACATGGCCAATGCCGGCCTCGACGTCATCCTGGTGGAAAAGCTGCCGACCATCGGCGGCCATATGATCCAGCTATCCGAGACCTTCCCGACCCTGGACTGCTCGCAGTGCATTCTGTCGCCGAAGATGGTCGAGGTGTCGAAGAACCCCAAGATCACCCTGATGACCGATACCGAGGTCAAGGGCATCTCTGGCTTCGTCGGCAATTTCAAGGTCAAGACCCACACCAAGGCCCAGTTCGTCGACCCGGAACTGTGCAAGATCTGCGACGACTGCTCGCAGGTCTGCCCGACGGTCACCGCCAATGAATACGACCTTGGCCTGACCGGCCGCCGCGCCATCTTCATGCCCTTCGCCCAGGCCATTCCCGCCACCTACACCCTGGATGAAAGCGCCTGTCTCGGCCTGAATCCGGTGGTGTGCGGCAAATGCGCCGATGTCTGCGAAGCCCAGGCCATCAACTACGACGTCAAGCCGAAGACCCAGGAAATCGACGTCGGCGCCATCGTCCTCGCCACCGGCTTCGACCTGTACGACAAGGAGAACATGGGCGAGTACGGCCGCGGCAAATACCCGGACGTGCTCGACGGTCTCCAGTTCGAGCGGCTGTGTTCCGCCTCCGGCCCGACCGAAGGGCATATTCTGCGGCCGTCGGACCAGAAGGAGCCGAAGGAAATCGTCTTCATCCAGTGCTCCGGCTCGCGTGATCCCGAACAGCACTGTGCCTATTGCTCGAAGATCTGCTGCATGTACACGGCGAAGCACGCCAGCCTGTATAAGCATCATGTCCCCGACGGTCAGGCCTACATCTTCTATATCGACATCCGTTCCGGCGGTAAGGGCTACGAGGAGTTCGTCCAGCGCACCATGGAGCGCGACGGTGTGATGTATCTGCGCGGTCGCGTCTCGAAGGTGTTCAAAAAGGGCGACAAGATGCGGGTGCTCGGCGTCGATACGCTGTCGGGCAAGAACATCGAGATCGACGCCGACATGGTGGTGCTGGCCCAGGCCATGCAGCCATCGGCCGGCACCACCGAAATCGCCAAGACCATCAAGATCGGCCGCGACAAGGACGGCTTCCTGGCGGAAGCGCATCCCAAGCTGAAGCCGGTGGAAAGCGTCACCGCCGGTATTTTCCTGGCCGGCACCGCGCAGTCACCCAAGGACATCCCGGAAACGGTCTGTCAGGCCAGCGCCGCCGCCGCCAAGGTCATCGGTCTGCTGTCCAAGGATCAGCTCCACCACGCGCCGACGGTGGCCAAGGTCAAGGACTCGCACTGCACCGGCTGCGAGATGTGTGTCGACGCCTGTCCGTTCGAAGCCATCACGCTGGTCGATGGCAAGGCTCGGGTCAACGACGTGCTGTGTGAAGGTTGCGGAACCTGTTCCGGCACCTGCGTCCGTGCCGCCATCGACGTGAAGAACGTCACGCAGCGGCAAATTTTCGACATGATCAGCGCTTGCATGGGAGGATGACCAAGGTGTCAGCGCCAGTGGAAGCCAAAAAGGCGGAAGCGACGACCGGTGAACAAGAGTTCGAGCCGAAAGTTGTCGCCTTCCTATGCAAGTGGTGTTCGTCGGCAGGCAGTGACCTCGCCGGTGTCTCTCGACTGCAATACAAGGCCAACGCCGTCCCGATTCAGGTGATGTGCTCGGGCTCGGTGTCGCCGATGTTCATTCTGTCGGCCTTTAACAAGGGCGCCGACGGGGTGCTGGTATCGGGCTGCCATCCGGGGGATTGCCATTACCTGAAAGGCAATTACTTCGCCCGCCGACGCATCTATCTGGTGCAGAAGCTGTTGCGGTTCATCGGCATCGAGGAAAACCGCTTCCGCATGTCCTGGGTGTCGGCGGCCGAGGGGACGAAATACGCCCAGGTGGTCAACGATTTCGTCAAGGATATCCGGGCCCTGGGCCCGCAACGCAAGCTGAGGCGGAAAACGGATGTTTGACATCGGGGATCTCCGCGCCCGAGCCCGGGATCTGCTGCAAAGCGGACAGGTCGCCTGTGTTCTGGGCTATCGCCGCGGCTCGGTCGGAGGCGCCGCCGAACCGGGGGTGCTGACCGACCCGGCCGAGGCCGACACGCTGGTCTGGGATCCAACCTGCGTGCACAATCTGGCCTTGCAGTTGGTCAACGAGCGCAAGCACCGCAAGGCGACGCGCTCCAGCGAAACCCGGCCGATCGCCATCATCGCCAAGGGCTGCGACAGCCGGGCCGTGACGGTGCTGTTGCAGGAAAACTACTTCCGGCGGGAAGACGTCTTCGTCATCGGCGTGTCTTGCGAAGGCTCCGGCGTCATCGACCCGCGCAAGGTCAGCCGCGTGTTGCGCGGCAAGCCGACCAGCTCGGTGGCCTTCGACGCGTCGGGCGATATCGTGGTTGTCACCGCAGCCGGTGAGCAGACCCTTGCCGCGGCCGAGGTGCTGGCCGATCGCTGCCTGGAATGCCGCGCCTCCTATCCGACGCTCAGTGACGTGTCGTTCGGCGAAAAAGTGACCGAGCGCAGCTACAACGCGCCGTTCACCGCCCTTGATGCTGTCGCCGCGCTGCCGGAGGAAGAGCGCTCGGCGTTCTGGAGTCACCAGTTCGACCGCTGCATCCGCTGCTTCGCCTGCCGCTCGGTGTGCCCGATGTGCTTCTGCGACGAATGCGTCGTCGACAGCGTGTCGTTCATCATCGCGCCCGAGACCTCGGCCGAGGATAAGGCTCATCGTATCAAGTGGATCGAGCGTTCGCCCGACTCGTCGGAAAACGCCATGTACCACCTGACCCGGGCGATGCATCTGGCCGGCCGCTGCATCGACTGCGCCGAGTGCGAGCGGGTCTGTCCGGTCAATATTCCGGTCCGCCTGCTCAACAACATCCTCGAGAAAGAGGCCAGGGAAATGTTCGGCTACGAGCCGGGCATGGACCCGAGCGAAGCGTCGCTGGTCTCGTCCTTCCGGGATGACGACCCCAACAGTTTCATCCGCTAGACCCGTGGAACACCCGATGGAAACAGTCCTGAAAAAAGAGGATCTCCGCGCATGGGTGGCGGAACTGGAAGCGAAGGCCCAGGTCTACGCTCCCGCCTTTGTCGACGATGTCTGGGGCTTCCAGCACGTCCAGGCCGATGGTGAGGTGTCGTTCGATCACACCAACACCGTGCGGCCGCCAAAGGGGTTCGTCTTTCCCCAGCGCGAAGTTCTGTACAAGTTCGAGCACGAGCGCGGCAAGGCGCCGGTGCTGACCTCCACCGTTCCCGACCCTCAGCCGACCGTCGTGTTCGGCGTCCGCCCCTGCGACAGCCGGGGCATGGTGCGCAACGACAAGGTCTTTACCTGCGGCATCGCCGATCCCTACTACCAGGCGCGGCGCGACAAGGTGACCTTCGTCGGTCTGGCCTGCAACACGCCGCCCTCGCCGGGCTGCTTCTGCAAGGCCACCGGCGGCTCGCCCCATGCCGAGGACGGTCTCGACATCCTGATGACCGAGCTGGACGACCGCTACTATGTCAAGGCGATCACCGCCAAGGGCGTGGAACTGGTCGAGCGGGCGCGGCGCCTGTTCAACGAGGCCAAGCCGACCGATCAGGACGAGGTGGCCAAGACCCATGCCGAGGCCGACCGGCAGCCGCAGCGCGGCCTGCCCAGTCTCGAGGCGGTGGCGGCCGGGTTGAAGAAGAACTTCGACTCGCCGGCTTGGCAGAAGCTGGCGGAAGCCTGCATTTCCTGCGGTATCTGCACCTATCTGTGCCCGACCTGTCATTGCTTCGACATCAATGACGAGATGACCTCCAACACCTCCTGCAAGGGCGAGCGGGTGCGGACCTGGGACAATTGTCAGTTCCCGGACTTCACCATGCACACCTCCGGCCATAATCCGCGGGATGATCTGGGGTCGCGCCTGCGCCAGCGCGTGGCGCACAAGTTCCTGTACTTCGTCGAGAACCACAACATGCAGCAGTGTACCGGCTGCGGGCGCTGCACCACGCAGTGTCCGGTGGGCATTGATATCGTCAGGGTCGTGGACGAGGTGAGCGGGCAATGACGCATCATCAACACATCCATCCGCATCAGATGGACAACGCCTATCTTCCCAAGATCGGGCGCATCGCCGCGATCAAGGACGAGGTGGCCGGCGCGCGCGCCATCAAGACGTTCAACGTCGAATTCGTCAACGGCGACGGATTCACGCATGATTGCGGCCAATGCGCCATGCTGTCGATCTTCGGCAAGGGCGAGGTGATGATTTCCATCGCCTCCCCGCCGCTGGTGACCGAGTACAAGCAGTTCAGCATCATGAAGGTCGGCAAGGTCACCACCGCCATTCACGACCTGAAGGTCGGCGACATGATCGGGGTGCGCGGCCCCTACGGCAACACCTTCCCGGTCGATGACTGGAAGGGCCGCAATCTGGTGTTTATCGGCGGCGGTGTCGGCATGGCGCCGGTGTGGCCGGTGCTGCGCACGGCGATCGCCCGTCGCGCCGATTACGGCAAGATCGACGTGTTCTATGGCGCCCGGCGTTCGCAGGACATCATGTACCGGGCCGACCTGGAGGAGATGCGCAGCAGCGCCAATGTCCATCTGTCGGTCGACGGGCCGGAGAACGGTTGGAAGGAATTCGTCGGCTTCGTGCCGTCGAACGTCCTGGACAAGCCGCCGTCGCCGGACAACACGATCGCCGTGACCTGCGGTCCGCCGATCATGATCAAGTTCGTCATCCAGAACCTGAAGAAGCTCGGGTTTGCCGACGAACAGATCTACACCACCATTGAAAACAAGATGAAATGTGGCATCGGCAAGTGCGGCCGATGCAATGTCGGCAAGGACTATGTCTGTGTCAGCGGCCCGGTCTATTCCTGGGCGCAATTGAAAGACCTGCCGCAGGAATACTGACGGCGCGGCCACATAAGAAACGATACCGGAGAGGGTAGACGTCATGAACGTGACCGGAATGCTCTATGGGGCGAAGCTCCTGAAGCTGGTCGATTTTCCCACCGCCCGTGTCCTCGGCCCCGAGGCCAGCGAACAGGAGATCCTGGACCTGATCGCGGCGTGCGGCGAGGTCTTCATCAAGCCGGTGTTCCGCGGCGGTGTTGGCAAGAAAGGCAAGTCGGGTCTGATCGGCCGGGCCAAGGATCTGAAGACGGCGCTGAAGGAGAAGGAGCGCCTGTACTTCGCCGAGCATCGCCATGGCAATGCGGTGTCCAAGGCTCAGGGCGTCACCTTCGAGGGTGGTGTGCCGGCTGAACACGAAGTGTATTTCTCGATCACCGACTCGACCCGCTATCGCGCCCCGACCATCACCCTGACCCATCGCGGCGGTATGGATATCGAGGAGCTGCCGAAGGATCAGATCGCTGAGATCCCCTTCGACCCGCTGACTGGCCTGAAGTCGTTCGTCATCACCAACGCCCTGTCGGACATCAAGGCGCCGCGCGAGATCATTTCGCCGCTGGCGCAGAACCTGCCGAAGCTGTGGGATCTGTATCACCACTACGGCATGACGACGATGGAGCTGAACCCCATCCGCATGAGCCAGGTGCGCCCCGGCGCCCTGTCGCCGATCGCCTGCGACTTCAAATGCGGCTTCGACCGGGACGATCCGCGCTTCAAGCGCCTCAACCTGCCGCAGGAACTGTTCGCCGTCGACCTGACCGACTTCGAGCTGGAGGTCAACCAACTGCGCACCTATCAGGGCCAGTCGGACGTGTCGGTGATCAATCCCAACGGCACCATCCTGGCCCCGACCTTCGGCGGCGGCGCCAACTCGCTGGTCTCCGAATGCCTGGGCGATGACGCCATCATCTCCTCGGATTTCGGCGGCAACCCGCCTTACGAGAAGATGCGTGAAGTGATGCGCATCTGCCTGAAGCATTGGCTGAAACAGACCAACGTTCTGTTCGTCATCGGCGGCAAGGCCAACAATACCGATATCTTCGTCACCTTCCGTGCCATGGCCGATGCCTTGCGCGAATACTTCGCCGAACATGGCCCGACCCCGGTCTATCTGGTGATCGGCCGCGGCGGTCCCAACGTGGTGCGCGGCATGCTGGCGTTCAAGGACGTGGCGGAGTCGCTGGGCCTGCCCTATCGCATCTTTGGCCATGACTCGGCGATGAGCGATGTGGTCGGCTACGCTCAGGCTGTCAATACGTGGATGAAGAACGGCGGTCGTGACCTGCTTGCCGCCAAGCTCGGCGTTTCCGGGAAGTAAGGACGGTCCGGAACGAGCCGCATCTCATTTTCGTCATGGCTGGACTTGATCCGGCCATCCACGCCGCACCGCAAAGTCAGCACCAGAGCGGTGGCGAGGTGTGGATGCCCGGATCAAGTCCGGGCATGACGAGCTGAGAAGCGAAGCGGTTATGGGCGGCGGTAGCCCAAGACACCATTCCAAGAGCCGGGCATCCGGCAACCAGGCTCCCTGGGGGAAGCGATGAAGATCGAAGGCGTCAAGAAGTTCAAGTATTACGTGGGGATCAACTCCCTGGCCGAGATCGCCACCCGCAATGACCGGGTCTGCGTGCTCAACATTCTCGGCAACGAATCCCGCAGCGTCACACCCGTCAGCCACGCCTATTCGGGCGGCAATGTGGTGTTCGGCACCTCGCCCGGCCGTCGCGGCGACGTGCTGGAAACGCCTGCCGGCAATATCCCCGTGTACAACAACGTGCGCGAGGGCCTGGATGCCGGCCTCGACTTCAATGTCGGCGTCGTCTACCTGCCGCCGGCGGCGGTGCGGGACGGCGTGTTCGAGCTGATCCGCGTCAACAGCGACATCAAGAAGATCATCATCCTGACCGAAAAGGTCTCGGTGCGCGACGCCCGCGAAATCCGTGCGCTGGGCCAGCAACGCGGCATCGACATCTTCGGCGCCAACTGCCTGGGGGTAGCCGACGCCTGGAACCATGTCCGCATCGGCGGCGCACTGGGTGGCGACAATCCCGAGGAATCGCTGCGCAAGGGCTCGGTGGCGATCTATTCCAACTCGGGCAATTTCACCACCACCATCGCCACCTATCTGGGCTCGGGCGGCTGGGGCACCACCACCAGCATCTCGTCGGGCAAGGATCTGTATATCCACTTCGCTCCGGCCGAGTTCGCCAACGCTTTCAACAACGACCCGCGTTCGCTGGCCGGCGTGATGTATATCGAGCCGGGCGGGTATTACGAGCAGAACCTGCAATTCACCAAGCCGGTGGTCGCCTGTGTGGTCGGTCGCTGGAAGGCCAAGCTGACCCGGGCGGTCGGTCATGCCGGCGCGATCGCCGGCAGCGGCGACGGCGCCGAGGCCAAGGAGAACTGGTTCAAGGAGATGTTCGGCGTCTCCGAGATCTATTCGCCCGAAAACCCGGTGGTGTCGGCCAAGGGCGCGGTGGTGACCAACATCGCCCATATCCCGCAGGCCCTGACCGCGGTGATGAAGCTGTGCGGCATTGATCCCGACTTCAAGCCGGAAGGTGACCTGACTCTCAAGCCGTGGTTCGGCAACACCCAGGGTCTGCCGATCCCCACCGAGCTGGACATCCCCGTCATCGAGGCGATGGCCCCCTATAACCAGCAGATCATCGACCTGTCGCGTCAGGTCGGCGCCACCTTCCCGCGCGAGTCGATGAAGGACCGCTCGGCCAGTTCGTTCATGGACCCCAAGAGCCAGGTGACCAGGGTCAGCGGCATCTCGATCCTGGATACCGCCAAGTATCCGCTGGAATCCAATTTCTGTCTGGCGCTGCTGCACGAGATCAACGACGACAACGACAACGCCCTGATCAACGTGGCGGTGGCGTCCGGCGTCAACCTGCATGGCGACGTCATCGCCACCGTGGCCGATGCCGCCCGGGCCGGCGGCTCGTCGCCCAACGCGGTGTTGGGTGCGGCTTGTGCGGTGGTCGGCCCCAATCGGGTGCGCGACGCCTGCCGGGCCGCCGACACGCTGATCGACCTGTTCGCCCATTCCGGCCTGCGCCAGGGGGACGATGTCGGCTTCGACGTTTCCGCGATCAAGGCGGACGGCGAGCAGCTCGGTCGCCTGATCGGTACCCAGCCGGATGCCAAGGCTCAGGCCATGCTGGCGGCTTTGGACGCGCGTGGCGTCAAGTCGGCCTTCGTCCAGTTCCTGCGTGGTCTGGACGGCTATCCGACTGCTGATGCGGTGCTGGCGGCCATCACCACCACGGTGGCTTGGGGCTCACTGATGCGCAAGCGCATCACCCGCTACACCACCCGCAGCATGCCCTGGCATGTCAAGCTGTTCTCGGTGATGCTCGGCGCGTCGGTGTCCAGCGATCAGCACAAGGCGGGCAGCTTCTGCGGCGTCGCTGTGGACGAGATCATGAACAAGTGGTCGGCGACCGAGCTGGCTTACCTCGCCCTGCTGGGTGAGACGCCCAGCGCCGAACAGTTGTTCCCGTTCCAGGTTCTGCTGGGCCTGATCATCTCCAACGGCGTCGGCACCATCTCGGCGCAGGGCTGCAAGGGCGCGGTTTCCGCCGACGGTCCCGAGACCCCCGACCGGGTGCAGATCAACAAGGCGATGGTCGGCTTCCTCACCCATACCGGCTTCGCCCATGGCGGTAATGGCTTCGAGGGCATCCAGTTCCTGATCGAGAACTTTGCCGACACCAACCTGAAAGATGCCGCTGACGCCAATCACGGCCTTGATCTGGTGGCGATGGGCACCAAGTTCGCGCTGGCCTTCGCCGCTGAAAAGCGGGCCAAGAAGGGCGTGGGCGACGCGGTGCGCAATATTCCGGGCGTCAATCACCCGGTATTCAAGGGTCAGCTTGTCAACAAAGACCCGCGCGAAGTCTATCTGTCCGAGCTGTTCAAGGAGCGGGGCGAGGCCAACGTCTTCCACGACTTCTACAGCGCCCTGGTCCAGGCCATGTACGACAACGGCGTTACGCCCAACGTGTTCTGCGTCAATATCGACGCGGTGATCGCGGCGCTGCTGCTGAAGCTGTTGTGGCCGCGCTATCGCTCCGGTACCTTCTCGGAGCAGGCAATGGAAATGGCCGCCTTTACCGCGTTCCTGTTCGGCCGCTTGGTTGGATGTGCCGGCGAAATCGACGACCACACCAATCGTGGCCGAAACATGGACACCCGGACGCCGGCGTCCCAGTGCAGCTTTGTCTCGTAGCGCCGAATCTGCCGCGGCTGCTGCATAGATTGAACTCGTGAAGGTACGGAACCATGACTACGCAATCGCCTAAGATTTTTTGGACGAAAGTCGACGAGGCGCCGGCTCTGGCGACCTATTCCCTGCTGCCGATCGTGCAGACGTTCACCGCCGCCGCCGGCATCGCCGTCGAGACGCGGGATATCTCGCTGGCCGGCCGCATCATCGCCAACTTCCCCGAAAACCTGACGCCGGCGCAGCGGATCAATGACGAGCTGACCGAGCTGGGCGAACTGACTCTGAAGCCGGAAGCGAATATCATCAAGCTGCCGAACGTCAGCGCCTCGGTGCCGCAGTTGAAGGCGGCCATCAAGGAATTGCAGAGCCAGGGCTACAACATTCCCGACCTGCCCGACGATCCGAAGACCGATGCCGAGAAGGATATCAAGACCCGCTACGCCAAGGTGCTGGGCAGTGCCGTCAACCCGGTGCTGCGCGAAGGCAACTCGGATCGCCGCGCCGCCGTGGCGGTGAAGAACTTCGCCCGCAAGAACCCGCATAAGATGGGCGCCTGGACTCCCGCCTCCAAGTCCCACGTTGCCCATATGAGCAGCGGCGATTTCTACGGCTCGGAAAAGTCCGTCACCGTCGATGCTGCCTGCACCGTCCGCATCGAGCATGTGGCGGCCGATGGCAAGACCACGGTGCTGAAGGACAAGACCGCGCTGAAGGCCGGTGAGGTCATCGACGCCACGGCGATGAACGTCCGCGCCCTGCGCGCCTTCTACGAAGAGCAGATCCAGGACGCCAAGGCCAAGGGCGTGCTGTTCTCGCTGCATCTCAAGGCGACCATGATGAAGGTCTCTGACCCCATCATGTTCGGCCATGCCGTCACCGTCTTCTACAAGGACGTGTTCGAGAAGCACGCCGCGGTGATCAAGGATCTGGGCGTCAACGTCAACAACGGCCTCGGCGACCTGTACGCCAAGATCGCCAAGCTGCCCGACGCCCAGCGCACCGCCATCGAAGCCGATATCCTGGCCTGCTACGAGACCCGCGCCTCGGTGGCCATGGTCAACTCGGACAAGGGCATCACCAACCTGCATGTTCCCTCGGACGTGATCGTCGATGCCTCGATGCCGGCGATGATCCGCGATTCCGGTGGCATGTGGAATGCTGCCGGCAAGCTCCAGGACGCCAAGGCGGTCATTCCCGATCGCTGCTATGCCGGTGTCTATCAGGTGGTGATGGACGATTGCCGCAAGCACGGCGCCTATGATCCCCGCACCATGGGCAGCGTGCCGAATGTCGGTCTGATGGCGCAGAAGGCCGAGGAATACGGCTCGCACGACAAGACCTTTGAAGTCGCTTCGGCCGGTACCGTCCGCGTCGTCGACGAATCGGGCAAGGTGCTGCTGGAGCAGGCGGTCGAGGCCGGCGACATCTTCCGCGCCTGTCAGACCAAGGATGCTCCGATCCGCGATTGGGTCAAGCTGGCGGTCAGCCGCGCCCGCGCCACCGGCGTTCCGGCGATTTTCTGGCTCGACAGCAAGCGCGGCCATGATGCCCAGATCATCAGGAAGGTCGAGACCTATCTGAAGGACCACGACACCAGCGGTCTGGACATCCGCATCATGACCCCGGAAGAGGCTACCCAGTTCTCGCTGGATCGCATCCGCCAGGGCCAGGACACCATTTCGGTGACCGGCAACGTGCTGCGCGACTATCTGACCGACCTGTTCCCCATCCTGGAGTTGGGCACCAGCGCCAAGATGCTGTCGATCGTCCCGCTGATGAACGGCGGCGGCCTGTTCGAAACCGGTGCCGGCGGCTCGGCGCCCAAGCATGTCCAGCAGTTCCAGGAAGAGGGCTATCTGCGCTGGGACTCGCTGGGTGAATTCCTCGCCCTGGGCGTGTCGCTGGAACATCTGGCCGGCATGTTCAAGAACCCCAAGGCTCAGGTGCTGGCCGATACCCTTGACCAGGCCAACGGCAAGATCCTCGACAACAACCGGTCCCCGGCCCGCAAGGTCGGCCAGTTGGACAACCGCGGCAGCCATTTCTATCTGGCCATGTACTGGGCCCAGGCGCTGGCCGAGCAGACCAAGGACGTGGAGTTGCAGGCCCGCTTCGCGCCTCTGGCCAAGACCCTGGCCGAGAACGAAAGCAAGATCCTCGCCGAACTGGTTGCTGCGCAGGGCAAGCCGGTGGATATGGGCGGCTATTACAATCCCGACGTCACCAGGACGTCGCAGGCGATGCGCCCCAGCGCGACCCTCAACGCGGCGTTGGCCGCGGTCTGAGACGCGAAACACATGGCGGCGGGGGATAAAAAAGTAACAAGCGACATGGCGACCCCGCTCAAAGCCACGACAACTGAAAGAATATGTTCCTAGCGTGACGGCGACACCCAGTGTCGCCGTTTCTTTTTGCGACGGAAAAATCAATCCTCGGGGAGGGAAGACATCCATGGCACGCAACAAGATCGCCTTGATCGGCGCCGGAAATATTGGCGGCACCCTGGCCCATCTGATCGGGCTGAAGGAACTGGGTGACGTGGTGATGTTCGACATCGCCGAGGGCATGCCGCAGGGCAAGTCGCTGGATATCGTGCAGTCGACCGCGGTCGAGGGGGTCAATGCCCATTACTCGGGAACCAACAGCTTTGCCGACCTCAAGGGCGCGGACGTCGTCATCGTCACCGCCGGTGTGCCGCGCAAGCCGGGCATGAGCCGCGACGATCTGGTCGGCATCAACCTGAAGGTCATGGAATCGGTCGGTAAGGGCATCCGCGACAACTGCCCCGACGCTTTCGTGGTGGCCATCACCAATCCCATCGACGTGATGGTGTGGGCGCTGCAACATTATTCGGGCGTGCCGGCTCATATGATCATCGGCATGGCCGGTATCCTCGATTCCGCCCGGTTCCGCTCGTTCCTGGCGGCGGAAATGGGTGTCAGCGTCGAAGATGTCTCGGCCTTCGTGCTGGGTGGGCATGGTGACGACATGGTGCCGCTGGCGCGCTACTCCACCGTTGCCGGCATCCCGCTGCCCGATCTGGTCAGGATGGGCTGGATTTCCCAGGAAAAGCTCGATCAGATCATTGACCGGACCCGCAAGGGCGGCGGCGAAATCGTCAATCTGCTCAAGACCGGCTCGGCCTTCTACGCTCCGGCGGCGTCGGGCGTGCAGATGGCCGAAGCCTATCTGAAAGACCAGAAGCGGGTCTTGCCCTGCGCGGTCCAGATCAAGGCCGGCCAGTACAAGCAGCCGGACGCCATTTTCGTCGGCGTGCCGGTGGTGGTCGGTGCCGGTGGCGTCGAGCGCATCGTCGAAATCGACCTGGACGCCACGGAACAGGCCGCGTTCGACAAGTCGGCCGATGCCGTGCGCAAGGTGATGGCGGTGGCCCGGGGGCTGATGGGCGCGTAGACCGTTTTTCCCCTCTCCCGCCAGCGGGAGAGGGGGCGAAGAGCAACAAAATAACCTGAGAGAACAGCAAGGCAGGAATCATGAATATCCACGAGTATCAAGCCAAGCAGTTGCTGGCCCGCTACGGCGTGGCGGTGCTCAAGGGCGGTGTCGCCTACACGCCCGCCGAGGCGAAGCAGGTGGCCGAGGGTCTGGGTGGCCCGATCTGGGTGGTCAAGTCGCAGATCCATGCCGGTGGCCGTGGCAAGGGCAAGTTCAAGGAAGCCTCTGCCGGTGATCTGGGCGGCGTGCGTCTGGCCAAATCGGTGGCCGATGTCACCAATTTCGCCGAGCAGATGCTCGGCCGTACCCTGGTGACCATCCAGACCGGCCCGGCCGGCAAGGAAGTCAAGCGGGTCTATATCGAAGAAGGCTGTGACATCAAGCGCGAGCTGTATCTCGGCCTGCTGATCGACCGTGCCACCAGCCGCGTCACCATCATGGCCTCGACCGAAGGCGGCATGGAGATCGAAGAGGTCGCCGCGCACAGCCCGGAAAAGATCCTGAAGGTGGCCATCGACCCGGTCCAGGGCTTCCAGCAGTATCACGGCCGCAAGCTGGCTTTCGGCCTCGGCCTCGAGGGTAAGCAGGTCGGTGCCGCCGTCAAGTTCATCGGCGCCATGTACAAGGCGTTCATTGATCTGGACTGCTCGATCGTCGAAATCAACCCGCTGGTCGTCACCGGCGCCGGTGATGTCGTCGCCCTCGACGCCAAGATGAACTTCGACGAGAACGCCCTGTTCCGTCACAAGGACGTCGAGGAACTGCGCGACGAGTCGGAAGAAGATCCGGCCGAACTCGAGGCCGCGCGCCACTCGCTGAACTACATCAAGCTCGATGGCAACATCGGCTGCATGGTCAACGGCGCCGGTCTGGCGATGGCGACCATGGACATTATCAAGCTGTACGGCGGCGCGCCGGCCAACTTCCTGGACGTCGGCGGCGGTGCCACCAAGGAGCGGGTCACCACAGCGTTCAAGCTGATCCTGTCCGATCCCAACGTCGAGGGCATCCTGGTCAATATCTTCGGCGGCATCATGCGCTGCGATGTCATCGCCGAGGGCGTGGTCGCCGCGGCCAAGGAAGTGTCGCTGAGCGTGCCGCTGGTGGTGCGTCTGGAAGGCACCAACGTCAAGCTGGGCCAGAAGATTCTCGCCCAGTCCGGCTTGCCCATCCTCTCCGCCGACAATCTGGCGGATGCCGCGGAAAAGGTCGTCAAGGCCGTGAAGGAGGCTGCATAATCATGGCCGTTCTCGTCAACAAGGATACCAAAGTCCTGTGCCAGGGCTTCACCGGCGCCCAGGGCACCTTTCACTCGGAACAGGCCCTCGCCTATGGCACCCGCATGGTCGGCGGCGTGACGCCCGGCAAGGGCGGCACCACCCATCTTGATCTGCCGGTGTTCAACACCGTCGCCGAAGCCAAGGCGGTGACCGGCTGCAACGCCAGCGTGATCTATGTCCCGCCGCCGTTCGCCGCTGACGCCATCCTGGAAGCCATCGACGCCGAGATCGAGCTGGCGGTGTGCATCACCGAAGGCATCCCGGTGCTGGACATGGTCGCCGTCAAGCGCGCCCTGGCCGG
>OBEQ011422265.1_pt1 | contig 25547 bp, 20 predicted proteins | sample 1670901 | NCBI WGS metagenome assembly OBEQ01 (sample SAMEA104232315, study PRJEB22302) | groundwater metagenome | biome: forest; feature: aquifer; material: groundwater | place: USA | collected 2011-08-07 | depth 5.4 m | reverse complement strand
TAAAAGAGTTAACAGATGATGTAGTTCATCTTGACACGGCAGACAGTTCAACACTACCGTCATTTTTCAAATGGGTTTCTGCATCAATGGGAACAGGCAACAGAAGTGTTGGTACATCTGAAGAAATCATTCTGCCACCGCCACCACAAGAGGTTCATATGATTATTTGATATGTATTATATTTTATATTTACTCATCAACATTCTGATCGTAGGGTTATTTCTCTACTCAAAACTTTTGCCTTTCAAAGATAAACTCGGTCCGAGTTATAAAAGAGTGTTTGGCTTTTTCCATCGCATCTTTAATCCGATATTCAATCTGCTGAAAAAAGTTTTTACTCCCTATCCTGTTGGTGGTGGCGTTGGAGTGGATATGACACAAATAGTTTTGCTGATTCTTTTACTCATTATTCTTAACCTAATTCATTAAATAATGGCAGGTTCAATAATTATATGGACAATTATTTTCAGTCTATTCATTTATTATTTCTTCGGAAAAAAACTGATAGCTAACTGGGTTTGTAATAAATTGTTGAAAGTAAAATTTTACGCAACGGACACATATATTAGTGGCGACCTAAATTGGGCATTGTGCTATGATGCTACACAAAAAAAATATGCATTTTTCCGAATATTTAAAAGCAAAGTTGATTTATACCACACACCTCACATCCAAAAATGTGAAGTAGAAATTTTTGAAGGGAGGACAAATAGGACAATTTCATTGCCTAAGACATTAGTGGGAGCATTAACAGGGAGATTGATAAACGGTAATAATGCGACAGCGATCTTAACAGGGGCTGCAATTGGCGGAATTACATCACCAAATTTATTTGGTGCACAAGAAGTTTATATTAAAAATATTTTCCTTTACGTAATTACTACCACTAATGTTTACAAGATAAATTTCAAACGCCTTTTACGTTCCAAAACAAGCGATAATGAAGTTTCCGAAGCCAAACGCTGGTACAAACTAATAAATCATTTGCCATAGGTTAACAAAAATTATCACTTTTGGTATTCAAATAAATAAGCGACTCTTTTCTTAACTATCTTTATGACTTTTCCAGAAAATTCAGACAATATAATTCAAATTTCAGGTGAACGAGTTTTAGGGTAATCTCTCTATTTACTTGTAGTTGTATTTTGTGAATATATAATACAAAATTCTGTTGAGGTAAAAGTTGATTATACCGCTACTCTAATCGTCATTTGTTCTGGGGTAGCAAAAGGTTTTTTAATAAAAAGAATTTAATTTATAGAAAATATCATTCAGAAAACCTGAATGCATGGGACTATAAAAACGAAATAATATGAAAGTAACTGTCGCGTCCTATAGTGTTTTAATTCGAATACTGATTTTGAAAATACACATCAATCAATGCTGTTTCATCATAATTAATTCTTTATAAACAAATAATATGAGCAGAAGACTACCAATTTATTTTCTCATTGATGTTTCTGAATCTATGATTGGCGAACAAATTCAACTTGTAGAAGAAGGGATGGCGACAATTATTAAAGAACTAAAGACGGACCCATATGCTTTAGAAACAGTTCACATCTCAATCATTGCATTTGCAGGGCAAGCAATTACCTTGGTTACTCTAACAGACATCATAAAATTTTATCCACCAAAACTTCCAATTGGCGGAGGTACATCTTTAGGAAATGGGTTAGGGCAGTTGATGTATGACCTGAGAAAGAATATTGTAAAAACAACAGCCGACCAAAAAGGAGATTGGAAGCCAATCATCTTTTTATTTACAGATGGAGTGCCCACAGACGACACAAAACCAGCCTTCAACGAATGGAAACAGAATTGGCAAAAGCAAACAAACTTAGTTGCAGTATCCTTTGGTGAAGCAACCGACTTGCATTTGCTAAAAGAACTTACCGATAATGTTTTGCTTTTCAAAAACACCACAGCACAGTCTTACAAAGAATTTTTCCGTTGGGTTACAGCATCAATAAAAACAAGTAGCATCAGTGTTGAAAGCAATGGGTCAGGTTTTGAGTTAGCAAAAATGAATGAGGAAGTTATTGGCAAAATTGATTTAAGCAAAACCTCTAACAAATCAAGTTTAATTGATACAAACTACGCAGTGTTTGTGGCAAAATGTCAAAACACAAAAAAGCCATACTTAATAAAGTATAAGAAAAGCACCAAACGAACAGAATTATGTCAAGAACTAAATTTGGAAACTCTCTATTACAGATTGAAAGGAGCATATCCTATTGACAATTCCTATTTTGAACTTTCAAACGAAGCAAGTTTAAATCAGCGAATAAGCACCGATGAATTAGAAGGCTTTCCATCTTGTCCATATTGCGGTAATCAATATGGCTTCAGTATTTGTGCTTGCGGGAAATTGCACTGTGTTGGAACTGAAAAAGTAAGTGTTTGTCCTTGGTGTGGCAATCAAGGTGAATATGGCTGTGGTGGAGATGCTATAGATATAAACAGAACGCAGGGATAGAAATGAACTCAGCTAAACCATATCTTGAACAGCTATTACATAAGTATAAGATAAATGTTGAGAAGCATCACATACCATTGTATGATGCTTTTGTCCAAGACGAAACAATAATTGAAGCATTCAATCTAATAATAAATACACAACTTACCGTGATAGATAAATGGAAAGAAAAAACGCAAGTGGAAACCATTAAGACAAAACAAATTGTTTTGATTAATGGCACAGTTGGCAAGCTCTACGAATTTATTTTTGACTTTGCACAACTCAAATTGCCAGAGATCGGAGATTACAATGTAGAGATTGATGAAAGGATAGGAGCAAAATTCATAAAAGTTGAAAACAAAATATCAGGAGTCTTGAAAGAAGCAGGTGAACACACCTTGCTTTTTAATTTCAAATTGAAAAATGCAAGCGAAGAAACACCGTTTAACAAAAAAGAATTGAAACTAATTGTAAACCCGGATCCTAAATCGCTTTGGATTGACAAACCTTCTGATAAAACAGATAAGTATTGGAAAGAAGATTATGCTTCAGCACATGCAGAACTATGTTCAAAGCAATTAGTCATTGCTTCAAAAAGAGGAAGAAGCCATGCACAAGAAGGAATTTATCGTGATGATGATTTTAGTTATTCCTTTTTTGAAGATTCGGGTTGGGGAGTTATCACAGTTGCAGATGGTGCAGGTTCAGCAAAGTTCAGTCGTAAAGGTTCTTTAATTGCTTGTAATGAAATTGTAAACTATTTCAAAAATATTGACAAAGAAAAGTTGAAGGAAGTAGAAGATATAATTCAAGCAAATTGTAAAGAGGCAACGGAAGATAATCAAAAATATATAAGCAGATATTTTATAGAGCAATTAGGTAATGCAGCATTTTCTGCGCAAAAAAAAATTAAAGACGAAGCAACAATTAACAATGCACTAATAAAAGATTATTCAACAACTCTTATTGTTGTATTAATAAAGAAGTATGAAAACAAATTTGTGATTGCTTCTTTTTGGGTAGGTGACGGCGGAGTTGGAATTTATAGCAAAGAGAAAAACGAAGTAATAGTTTTAGGAACACCTGACAGCGGTGAGTTTGCAGGGCAAACAAGATTTCTAACTATGAGCGACATTTTTTCTGAAGGGGCTTATTCAAGTCGCGTTCGTTTCAAAATTGTAGAAAATTTCACAGCATTAATATTAATGACAGATGGAATTACAGATCCTAAATTTCAAACTGACAACAATTTGAATAGAATTGAGAAATGGAATGAGTTATGGGCAGACTTAAATGGCATCAATCAAGACAATTGTAAAGTTGATTTTTCAAAACCGAGTAAAGAAGTTGAATCTGAATTATTAAGTTGGTTGGACTTTTGGAGTCCAGGAAATCATGACGATAGAACCATAGCAATTTTATATTAATCGCTATGAGTAAAACCATCACAGTAACGACCGCGCAGGGCAAAACATACCAATTCGTTGACGAAGGTTCTCCAATGCAAGGAGGAATGAAGGATGTTTATTTTGCTCCTGACAAGTCTTATGTAATTGCTTTCTTTCGTGATAAGCAAGACTACAATTCGAAAGAACGCTTATCAAACATTGTAAATGTTTTTCGGGAGAGAATATTTAACCAAGCAGGCGGTGAGTATTGGAAAGATTTGTTTTGTTGGCCTTTTGATATGTTTGAACATAACGGACAAGTTGGAATAGTTGTGCCTGTGTATCAAAAACATTATTTCTTTCAAACTGGATATAATGTAACAGCTAACGCAATTGCTTCAATCAAAGGAAAAGAGAAGGAAGGCAAATGGTTTGCATCTGCACAGTTCAGAAACAAACAATTCAAACTGCATCTTGACAAAGCAGAATTAGGTGACTGGTTCAAATACTTTTTAGTATGTATTAAAATAAGCAGAGCAGTAAGACGGATGCATGCCGCAGGTTTAGCACATTCAGATTTATCTTACAAAAATGTCTTGATTGACCCAGTTACAGGTAAAGCAACCATTATTGACATTGATGGCTTAGTTGTTCCGGGAAAATTTCCACCAGATGTAATAGGCACACCTGATTTTATTGCACCCGAAGTAATGGCTACCAAACATTTGGGCAAAACAGACCCGAACAGAAAATTGCCAAGTATTCAAACAGACCGCCATGCATTAGCAGTCATGATTTATATGTACCTGCTTTACAGGCATCCATTAAGAGGTGGTAAAATTCACGATTTAGACCCTCAAAAAGATGATGAACTTGGTATGGGTGCAAGAGCATTATTTGTAGAACATCCAACCGATAAATCAAATAGACCGAAACTAAACGATGTGAAGCCAACACATTTGCCTTGGGCTGATGTGAATAAAATTCCTTATGGGATAACGGGACCTTATTTGAAAGCATTGTTTGACAAAGCTTTTATTGATGGCTTACAAAACCCGTCTGTAAGACCAACAGCAGACGAATGGGAACAAGCATTGATAAAGTCGGTTGATCTAATGCAACCTTGCCAAAATGCAAATTGCGAGCAAAAATGGTTTATTTTTGCAAGCACTACAAAACCAGTTTGTCCATTTTGCGGTACAGGATACAAAGGACAATTGCCCATTCTAAATTTATTTTACCGTTTCAAAGAGAATAATTGGAAAACTGATAACCACAGGTTGATGGTTTATAACAACCAATATTTATATCCTTGGCATGTAAGCAGAAATATTTTTCCCTCAGAAAAACTTACACCAGCACAAACAAAACCAGTTGGCTATTTTGTTTTTCACAACAGCAAATGGCAATTAGTCAATCAAACATTGACCTCATTAAAAGATGTAACAGAAGATAAAGAAATTCCAATAGGTTCAAGTGTGGAGTTGTTAGACGGCAAAAAAATTCTACTTTCAAAAGAGGAAGGTGGAAGATTAATAATTGTTCAGTTAGTAACCAATTAAAACCAACACCCAATACCATGCCATCCTATAAATAATAGTAACTAATTAATAATTTAATCAAAGTCTATGACCGAATTACACTACAAAGGATTAACTGATTCACAAGTATTAGAAAGCCAGAAAATATATGGCTCAAATATATTAACGCCTCCCAAGCGAGATCCTTGGTGGAAGTTATTCTTAGAGAAATTTGATGATCCAGTTATAAGGATACTATTAATCGCAGCCATAATAGCAATAGGAATTGGTTTTATAGATGGTCGTTTTGTAGAAGGTGTTGGAATTATTGTTGCAGTTCTTTTGGCCACTAGTTTAGCATTCATCAATGAATATAAAGCAGGAAAAGAATTCGACATATTAAATAATGTTAATAATGACGTTGGTGTTAAAGCAATTCGGAATGGAAATTATTGCACTATTCCAAAAAAGGAGATTGTAGTAGGGGATATTGTTTTAATTGAAGTAGGCGATGAGATTCCGGCAGATGGTGAAATACTCGAATCAGTATCTTTACAAATAGATGAATCAAAATTTACTGGGGAATCGGTTCCAGTAAAGAAATTCTCTCCCAATAATGTTGAAAACAAAAAAATCATAGAGCCTACTTACCCGGCAAACCTTGCTTTAAGAGGTGCTATGGTCGTGGAAGGACATGGTATTTTAGGAATAACAAAAGTAGGAGACCAAACAGAGGTAGGTAAAATAACAACTGAGGCATCTATTGTTCAAGAGGAAAGCACTCCGTTAAATCAACAACTAGAAAAATTAAGTAAACTCATTGGAGTAGTCGGTTTCGGAATTGCTGCAATTACTCTCATCGCATTAATCATTCGTGGGAATATTATAGGAGAGATAACGTTGAGTGGACAGCAATGGATATTCTTCTATATTGCAGGTGTTTCAATAATGATTGCCATGCTAAAAATTTGGCTTCCAATTTATTATGATTTTTTTGAGTTGATAAAAGTTGATAAAAAACCACCGAGGATAATTGAAGAAGAGGGATTTAAATCATGGATTAAAGTTTTTAGTTTAAGTTTACTTTTTTTTCTTATAGTTACTGGAATTGCTTATAGCTTTCAACTGATCAATTCCGATTTTACCGACTGGATGCCTGCAAAAGCAGCAAGAGATTTTTTAAATTATATTATGATTGCTGTAACAATTATTGTCGTTGCAGTGCCTGAAGGACTTGCGATGAGTGTTACACTTAGCCTCGCTTATAGCATGAGAAAGATGACTGCCACAAACAATTTGGTTAGGAAAATGCATGCTTGTGAGACTATTGGAGCTGCGAATATTATCTGTTCCGATAAAACTGGCACGTTAACTAAAAATCAAATGAATGTATTTGAATCATCCTTCCTCGTACTAAATGGAGACAATGTACCTAATGATTTCATTGCGGAAATGATATCAGTAAATTCAACTGCCAATCTTTCTCACAATGAAAATGGTGTCGTTCCCCTGGGAAATCCTACAGAAGGGGCATTGTTACTTTGGCTGAATAAACATGACCACGATTATGTTTTGTTTCGAGATCAATTCAAAATCATTTATCAAATCACGTTTAATACAGAGCGAAAGTATATGGGTACTTATGGTGTATCAGCTATTTCAGGAAGAAAATTGATCTATCTTAAAGGTGCCCCAGAGATTCTATTAGAAAAATGTAGCACTATTTTAGAATCAAATAATAAAATATCACCTCTTAATGGCAAACTAAATGAAATTACTAATCAATTGAATTCTTACCAAAAAAGAGGTATGCGCACATTAGGATTTGCATATTCAGAGGAGGTAGATGAACTGAAAATAACAGAGCCTAATGATTCAATAGATAAGCTAACTTGGGTAGGATTTACCGCTATCGCAGATCCGGTAAGAGATGATGTAAAGGAAGCGATTAACATCTGTATATTAGCCGGCATTGATGTAAAGATTGTAACGGGCGATAACCCTGAGACCGCAGAAGAGATAGCGAAGCAAATCGGATTAATTGATGACAATCGAACAAATTCTGATGCCTTGATGACAGGTGTGGAATTTAATACTTACTCAGATGATGAATTGAAAATTAAAATAAAAAATCTAAAAATATTGTCACGTGCAAGACCTATGGATAAACTTCGCCTGGTTAGTATATTAAAAGGGGAAAACAATGTTGTTGCGGTTACTGGCGATGGATCGAATGATGCCCCAGCATTAAACAGAGCTAGCGTTGGTCTTGCAATGGGGTCGGGAACAGCGGTTGCAAAAGAAGCAAGCGATATTATTCTCTTGGACGATTCTTTCTCCAGCATAGTCAATGCAGTAAATTGGGGGCGTTCACTTTATCAAAATATTCAAAGATTTATCATCTTTCAGTTAACAATAAATGTTGCTGCGTTGAGCATAGCCCTACTGGGACCATTTATAGGGATTAGTTTACCATTCACGGTCACACAAATGTTATGGATCAATTTGATTATGGATACATTTGCCGCATTAGCTCTGGCAACAGAACCTCCTCACAAAACAGTAATGACAGAAAAACCAAGAGACCCAAACGCTTTTATTGTAACCAGCGAAATGGCAAAAAGTATTTTGGGATATGGGTTTACTTTTGTTATTATTTCAATAATTTTCCTCCTTGTAATTATGAAAGACGATATCATTACTGATTATGAATTAAGTGCCTTTTATGCAACATTTGTCATGCTTCAGTTTTGGAACCTATTTAATGCAAGATGCCTTGGACTAAATAGTTCTTGCTTTGATGGACTTTTAGAAAACAAACTCTTCTTAATGATTGCCGGTGCAATTTTTATTGGCCAAATTGTAATTATTGCAATTGGAGGAGAATTTTTTAGAATTGTCCCATTAAGTATTTTTGATTGGATCTATATTATTTGTGGTTCGTCAACGGTTTTGTTGTTTGGAGAAATATTCCGATTTATTAAAAGAATGTCCCTCAACAGGATTTCTTGTGCTTTGTAGCGATTACCAACATTTAGATTTATAATTTATTAAATATAAGTTTTTCCTATTCTGGGTTCAATGTACCAGATTTCGAGCATAGAGTGGTTATTTACTATAAGGAGAAAGAGTAGTTATACTAACAAATCTTAGTGTTATTATGCCCAAATAAAAACCAAAAACAACCTTACAAATCAAATGCCCAAATTGTAAGCATCATGGTGAGCCTGACTTCAATGAAACCACAAGGCGTTATGTCTGTGCTATTTGTTCTGTCCCGATTGATGCTCAAGTAATGATCGAAAAGAAGAAAAAAGGATTGAAATAGAATTGATTTTCTTCATATTTTTGCTTACACTTACCTGTCAGATCACACAAGCTCAATGTTCTTTTTACCTCGAACGCAGAATAAGCTAAGGTGATCTTAATTCGTTTTATTACCTCTGTTAGCTTAGTGCTGGCAGAGGTTTTTTGTTTTTATAGACTACCACTTAATACATTCTTGAAAAGAAACAACCTCCTATTGAATGAGCCTCAACCCGTGATTCCCCAAGCAACCTCCATGTAACTGTTCCTTCGACATTGGCGGGTGGAGCGAATGAGAGAGCCTGGTGGGGTGGTGATTTCCTATTATTTTTTTTAGTTTTTTGAAAGAGTCCCTTAGGGAATTTTTTTAAGAGTTTGGTGAATGGGTCTACAAGATTTTCAATAATCAATATTGTTTTATAGATTGTAGGAATGAAGATGGTTGGTAGTGGGTTTAGCTATTATTTTATATGTGCAGTATGTTTGGAGTCTGGGATTATCTCAGGTGGAACGAAATATTCTAAACATTGAATGTAGCTCTATGCTAATTAAATTTAGTAAATAAAATTAAGGAAATATAGTATGAAAGCAAAAGTTAAATACAGACTTGACCCCAATATAGATAAACTCTTCAACAATCAAATGGGAAGAGTTCTTGAAAACAGCGAAAACCTCCAACAAGGAGTCGAATCGATCTTAGCACTTGTAAGATTTTTGGAAGGAGAATCTGGTATTTTGGGTCAAATTGCCGCGGCGTATAATGATGAACTCAAATCCCAGAAATTTGTAGAGCAAATCAAGGAGCTTGGTGAAAAGAAATATATCCCTAAAAAGATTAAAGTCACATTGGATTACCTCAGACTACATTCTAATCTGGCGAGGCATCCTGGTGAGGAATATAATAAATATTCCATAGAGGAAATTGAGAGACTAAAACTTGAGTTCCTTGAGATTCTAAATTGGTTCTATTGTGAGTGTGACAAAGGACCTAAATACGCCAGTATAATGTTACCATTATTGATTGTTACTGCTCAAGTCGGTCATCGAAGAACATTATTTGGGGTAGTGTCAATTAATGATCGTGAGAAATGTAAGGTAGAAAAAATAAATGTGATTGAAAGTCATGAGTTCTTTCGTGAACGTGGCTTTGATTTATTCAGGGGTGCCTTATCGATATTTCGCAATGGATATAATCCACAGGGATATGCCATTAGCCTAGCATGCCCAGTCGACCGCGACGGGCGCCGTCTAATTTCAAATGATTGGTCCTATTGGCCGACAGACGTGACCACTAGCCTAGATATTAGTGCTGATACTTCATTGATAATGAATGATGCATTTGCTTTCGGGTTCACAGCTAATTTTACTCGGCCTAACGAACGCACTCTCGTGTTGACATTAGGGTCGGGAGTTGGATGCGCAATAGCAAGAAACGATAATGGAAATCTCATCGTTAAACCCATTGAACTCGGCATTGAACAATATACGATTGATAATTTAACAGGACATGCATATGAACTTATAGGATGGAAATATTTTGAGGATTTACATACCAACAATACTTATGATTACCCGAGGATTGTACTTGAATATACTAGAAGAGTTGCAGGGTTTATCAACGTTTTACGGAAAAAATATATGTTCGATTCGGTCATTCTTGGTGGGGGGCGGAGTGTTTATTTATCCTCGGAAATGCTAAAACGAGACTTTGGATTAGCAAATATTCCGATAAACATTTTAAGCGATGATAAAAACATAATCAAAGCATTAGCTATAGCTTGGACGTGTAAAATTAAAGATAACCTTACTATTTATGATAGCTTATGATAACCCAGAAGACTGTGTTGGTCTCGTTTGTAGGTGCTAATGACAAGGGCGATATCCCTGATCATGGTGAAGGAGCAATTATTACAACCTTTAAGGAACGAAAATTTGAAGAAACACATTTGTTGTGGTGTCGTTCTCAAAATAAAAAGATCGATTTCCAAATAATAGCGGAAGGCTTGAAAAACAAACTTGAAAGTAAGGGACTTTGCAAAGAGGTGTTTATTCATTATTTCCCATGCAAAAATGTTACAGACCACAATGAAATTTACCCCAAGTTATTAAAGATGTGTCAGAAGCAATTTGATAAAAGGGTCAATGTGACAATAACTGCGGCGATAGCCTCTGGTACACCGGCGATGCAGGCTTGTTGGATATTACTTGCAGAATCAGGAGATTATAAACTAGAATTAATCAGAACTGATGAACCAAAGTTTGGCAAACCCTATGTTAAACCAGTTAAATTGAATACAACTTTGCCGAAAGTAATGAGTTTAAAACAGGAGAACCTAAAAATAAAAAAAGAGAATCTTTCACTTTTACCAATACTTGAAATAAAGCGAAAAGATGGAAAGATTCGAATTGGTACTGTGACAATAAAATTATCTCCAATGGAGTTTTCCTTTTATAGGTTTTTTGCAGAACGTGAAGAACCCCTTAAGCTATCCTACATAAATTTAAATATTAAAATAGCGGAAAAAATATATGCATACCACAAGGAAGCATATCCTTATTCAGATCGCTTAAGGCAACAAGGCGAACAGTATTCCAAATCTCCAAGCATAAGTTTACAAAATACACGAGCGAATATCTCACGTATTAATAAAAAGATAAATGGCTCTCAAATTGATCCAATCTTAAAAAGCTATTACTCCATTAATATTGGTGGAAACCGTCATTGTACTGAATATTACTTAAATGTTCCAAAAGAAAAAATTCTATTAATCGATTGATTCACAGTTTCAAAAAGCCTCATCTATCCTACCATATTTTATAGCTTAAATTCTCTCCTTTTCAACATTCCTTAGGGAATGATGTTGTTTCCATTACAATAACGTTACAGTCTCTCCACCAGCCTGGGGTTTCTATATCTTCATATTGTTATGAAGAACATATATCAATATGAAAAATATACCTCAAGCCTATTCGTCAATGCTCCATTGGCGTTCTTTATGGTATACCCTGATCATTTAAAAGACAGCGAAAGCTGTCTGATGTTCATCGATTATGATATAAAAAAAATCAGTTCTCATTACACCTTGTTATTCACAATTGTAGTAGGGTGTTAATAATGCAAAAACCCCTTAAAGCAGATGAGATGCAGATGCTCACTCTCTATGAGAGAGATCCTTTCTTCAGAGCTTACGTAACCTTTTACATCCAAAAAGACGGTGAGCAAGCACTAAAAGACATCTTACCAGGTTTGACGTTAAAAAAAACTAGACCTAAACGAAAGCAGTTTAAATATGAACCTGAACAGTTAGCTCAGAAATTTGTTCAATCGCTGGATCAATTCATTAAAACAATGCCAACTCAGAAAGAGTTGGAAGAGATAACGGGAATTGAACAATCAGTTTGGAGTAGAATGATGGGAAGAAGTGATTTTTGGAGTCACATAATTGATATAATCCAAAAGGAGTTTTTGGAGATGGAAGCGGGATTCAAATCACAGAAAGAAAAAAGAATCCACATACTCCATATTGCCGAAAAAGAAGAGCGCGAGCTTCAAAAAAAGTTTGGTGACATCATTCAACATAAAGGAAAAGAAGTAAGTGAAACCGATGTTTTTGGCCAATCGTTGACTGAAAATACAGTTGATACTAGTAGATATGCGGATCCATTGGAGGCTGCTGAGCTGGCTTTATTAAAAAATAAGTCTAATGATGAACTGATTAATGGCATCATGAAAAAGCGCCCCCAATTAAGATACCGTGAGTTAAATGAAATCCCCCGCGAAACACTCGAATACTTCTACCTTAACGTTTTGAAAGACCAATAAGGGAGCACTAGCATAATGATTGCATAATTGTTAGGTGCCAAAATCTTGCTTTTATCAATGATTTCATGCAAAAGATAGCTTTCATCTTCGATGTTAGCATAACACCGACAAGTTGTAGGGCAATAAGCCCATTTTATAAAAACTTAAATACTAAATATTTCTTATGAACAAATTAACAATCTCCCTCGACCATCGCGGAAACATTGTTTCCGTCCGTAAAGACGGGAGCAAAATTCGTCTTAAGGACGAAGCTGTATCAATTACTAGGCAGGAACTTGAAGAGATCGAGTTAACTACCGAACTAATCGACCTAAAACTAGTCGTTGAGCATAGTATTGATCAAGGCGATGAACACGGCACTAAACTGCTGCCAGGGATCGTCTTATCCATTAAAGATACAATTCTTAATGTCGACCTGCTTTATCTACCGGCTTCAACAACGAAATGCATTGATTGGTATTCAATGGCGATTCTTGGACTGCAATTCATCCGAGCTTTTGCGAAGAAATTCTCTGAGGAAGGTATTCTTGCTGACGACGAAGTCATTTGGAAGCAAGATGTAATTGGGCATGGGCTCACTTTGGCATTACCAAGAAGTTCATTTCGAGAAATGTTTTTACGACTCGATCAAATAATTGAATCGCTGGCAAATGTATTTCCGAAGTTGGAAACAAAGATTGATGAGATGATTTCCGAGGCTGTCACGGACACCATGAATGCTATCGGAAACAGCGGGTTACATGCCCCAGTATCAGATCGATTACCCGAATAAAGGTTTGAACAAAAGCAGCAGACTTTTGTTGCTTGCATCATAATATAGTGACTCAGTAAGGCTGCGTAGCTGATCACTCCATATTCGCAGCAAAGTTAATTCCTGCCAGAAGGCAGGAGAAAGAACAAATACATATGCATACTTTTAAGATTGATTCTTATTTCACAAAACAGATCGATACAACGAACAAGTTATCTGTTCAGTTGCGATCTCTTTTAAAAAATCGAATTACCCCAGACTTGGGCAAAATTGCCAAGTATGAGGTTTTCGGTGGTCAAATTTTTATAAACATTGAAGAACCTACTGGATCAGAAAACCAGTCAGGTAAAGTTCTTGAATGGCTCAAAGGTATTTTTAAAGATACAAAAGATGTTCAGGTAGCCGAGCTAGACCCCGTGCTAGCAATCTTCGAAAAGTCAAAGCTTATGCCGGAGAAGCCGGTTGAAACTGCGAAGAAACCCGAGGTAAAGGCGTAAACGTAAACGCAGAAGCGGCCGTTTGTTATCAGACGGCCGTCTTCTTTAACCCAATGAAATATCCTGACCTTAAATATATCGCCACAAGTTGTACAGCACAACCTCTGACACAAGAGGATATTAATGCAATCGTTGACATCATGGCGAGTATCATTATTCAAAGAGCATTAACAAAAGAAACAGAAAGGAATAGGACAATAGAAAATGGATAATAATAGTCATTTCATTATTCTTCCCATGCATGGAGTCAAGATACATCCTTCGTGGGAGCAGCAGCATGAAGTATTTCAAAGCATGGAATCAGACGACTATTGGGGTAGCAATACAACAAAGTTCTCTGAGCGCCACGTCATCGTAGTTTATTCATCTGAGAGAGAAAAAGTACCGGCGTTGATTATTGCCCGGCAGGTTTCTATAGCAGCTATGAGTACGCGCATTGTTCGACAGATTGAGGATGAAGACATCGATTTTATGCGCGTTGTTACATCTTATCCTGAACTTCCAAGTGCAATATGGGAGAATAACGCGAGTAATTTTGCAAAATTGCTGGAACCTTCTCAACTCCCAGTTATTCATCCCATGCAAGAGTATTTTTTAGGTAAAATCTGGTATGGATTCCGTCTTGAGAATCACGATTATATAGTTAACTCAGAAGGAATCGTCATGAATCTAATTTCTTCATCACAGGAGGGATTTCTTCTTCGTGCACCTTCCACAGAGGGGTCACGGCTTGCAACTTCAGTAGTATTGAGACTAATAAGTGAACCCGATTTTCCGTCACTTTCTGTGCTGTTTGAGAAACTTCGTACATATATCAAGAATTATATCTACCTTGAAAATAATGACGCTTATGATGTTTTGACCTTATGGGTCATTGGCAGCTATCTATTTTCTATTTTTCGATATTATCCATACCTTCACCTTCAAGCTGAGAAAGGGTCAGGAAAAACCTTACTAATGGAGATATTAGCGTCTGTTTCTTTTAATGGACGTGTATTAACAAATCCTAACGGTAGTACGGTATTAAAATTGATTGCCACCATGCTTCCATCAATTTTTATCGATGAAGCCGAAGGACTTTCGACTCCGGGTGGTAAAGGCGAATTGATGCCTATTCTGAACACAGGATTTTCTAAGACCGGGTTGGTAGTTAAGGGGAATCGTGATTATTCCACATACAATCCTAAATGTTTTGCGTCTATCGGCGATATCAATGATGTCCTTGCAGACAGGACTATCGTTGTTCGAATGATGAGGTCTACTGATCAAGATCAAAGGGAAATTTACCGAGAGGATAATTTAGCCCTTAAAGAACAAGCGGAATTGCGTGAAATGCTTTACGTGTTTGGGTTACGGTACGGACCAAAGATTGCAGAAATATATAGAAAAAGTCCCAACATTCCGGATATGGATATTTCATTCCTAACGACCCGAGCTTTCGACATCTGGTGGCCACTTATAAGTATTGTTCAAGTTATGCAAGATGATAAATTAAAACAAAGTATTCTTGAACATATCATTCGTTTCGCCCAAGTAGATGTTCGGAGACGAGCTCAAAAAGATACCGATGAGAATGAGACAGGATTGTTGGTTCAGGCAGTTGCAGATTATATCACTAACACACCAGGTATTGAAAAGGATGGTAATAATATTTATTTAGACAGAGTGGTATTTCGACAAGCTTTGGTAAACGAAGGCTTAATAGCAAAAGGTGTCTCTGTCAAAGCATTAAGCCGTTTATTGAAAAGAGTATTAGAGATTGAGTCGAAGCCACGACAAGTTTATGGTGCAACAAAACGTTATTATTTCGTTGATAAACCGAAACTTGATGAATACCAACGACGGTATGCTCCTACTATCTCTAATAAGGTATAAGAAGAAGATAATAAATGGAGAAAGTATGAAAGAATTAAAACTTGCTGTCGGTTACGTCCGCTGTTCCACCGATATGCAACAAGATAGCCCGGATCAGCAGAAGAAGGAGATTTTGACGTTTGCTGAAAAACATGGATATCACATCCAAGAATGGTTTGAGGATCATGGACAATCTGGAACTTCATTTAATCAACGCCCAGCGTTTCAACGACTTTGGAAGCGTGTTGAAAACAACCCGGACTTTCTTTTCGTAATTGCTTATGATGAATCTCGGTGGGGGCGGCCTCTTGAACCAGAGGAAAATGCATATTGGCGGTTCTCCTTTCGTCTTCATGGTGTGGATGTAATTCTCGTCCGCACATCAATCGATCCAGGCAACGAATTTGCGCCCATGATGGCTGCATTTGAAGGTGTACAGGCTTTCGCCTATTCGAAAAAACTATCTGAAGTTACTCTTCGTGGTTCTATGAACAATGGGAAATATTCGAATGGTGGGACTGCTCCTTACGGTTATCGACGGATGGCAATCAATTTAAAAACTGGAGAACATCGGTTGCTGCACGATGGCGAATGGTGTATTCCATCTCAAGAAAAAGTTATCTGGGTGCCAGGGGAGGAAGGTGAAATTCAGACTGTGCATTTAATCTTCCAACAACGCTCAATCGGGATTGGATATATCTCGATTGTTGCACTATTGAATCAACGCGACATACCCTGTCCGGGGCGTGGGCGATGGCGCAATAAGGATAGGAAGTGGAGCACGGTAACGATAAAGACGCTAATCGAAAATCCAGCTTATTATGGCGCTCGTGCTTACAACCGCAATTCTATGTCGAAAATTCAGGCAAAAACAAATCGTCGGGTTGATAAGCGTGGTGTAAAATATCCACACTGGAAAAATCCTGAATCCGAATGGGTAGTTGAAGAAAATGCGCATGATGCCATTATCTCAAAAGACATATGGTTAAAGGCAAATTCGTTTAAGAAGACTACTCTTCGGAAACCGAATCAATATGCTACTCGGGGCGATTTTCTCTTAACCGGCAAGATCCGATGTTTGAAATGCGGTTTCGCATTCCAAGGGAATTCTACAAAATCAAAAGGTAAAATTTATCGAAGGTATATTGATGGTGGGTGGAACGCAAAACGGGTCTGTCAGTTTCTTAGTATAAAGAAGGAACGCATTGAACAATTTGCATTGGCAGCAGTACGAGAGATCTTAGAAGATGAAGTGCTTATGAGATATCTGGAATCTGCTGTCCGCACTCAACTGAAGAATGCAGGATCACAGGCTGAAGCAAAGGTTCAAAATTATCAGGCGAAACTTGGTGATCTCATGGGGCGTAAATCAAACTTACTATCAGCTGTATCTCGTACCTCAAGTTCTACTGTTGTTGAATCATTACTTTCCGAACTGGAAGATATCGAACGCCAAATCGGAGGAATAACAGAATCCATCCAGACTAATAAAACCGGCAACACCAGTGACAGTTTACTTCTTGATGCATTGGTGGAACTTGAAAAATTCCGAAAGGATGCTATTGGGGAATTGGAAAAGGCTGAACCGTCAGAGAAAAAATTGATTCTCCAACGTTGTATTCAAGAGATCGCCATTGACCGCGAACAAGGTCAGGCAATTTGTTGGGTCAGGGAACTTCCGGCATTAGAGCCTGAATTGGCGGAATTGATGGAAAATAAAAAAGCGCATACAACAGAAGAAAGTTGTACGCGCCGAAGTAGCGGGGGTAGGACTTGAACCTACAGCCTTTGGGTTATGAGCCCAACGAGCTACCAATTGCTCCACCCCGCGATCATATTAGGTTTTAAATGTACGAAAATATCGGAACTTTCCAAAATTTCTAATTAAGCCAGCCTTTATCTCTATACCATTTCACGGTTTCCTTGATTCCGGTCTGTAAATCAATACTTTCATGGTAACCAAGCTCGGTTTTTGCTTTGGTAATATCGCACGTCCACGCATCCTGGACAATATCCTTAACTTTCTCTAAGTTTAATAACGCAGGCTTGGAACTAAATAGTGAAAATAGTTCAGCAAATAAACCAACAATATAAACGCCCCATTCAGGGATTTTCAATCTCAAAGCCGATTTTCCAATAATGGGTGCAGTTATTTCACCAATTTCTTTCCAATCATAATACCGCTCACTGGAAATAAAATATGTCTGTCCAATACCGTTGGGATGTTCTCCTGCCAATATTATACCCTCTACAAGGCTTTTTACGTGAATAAGGCTAACATATTTAGGCTTGAAGCCAATCATAGGTTGTAGCCCTTTGTTCATAGTATTAAAAAATTCAAATACATCTTTATCTCTGGGTCCATATACTGCGGGAGGGCGAGTAATCGTAATAGGGAATTTATCCATAAATCTCAAACACTCTTTTTCAGCCTCCATTTTACTTTTACCGTACGTTGTTAAAGGTTGAAAATGGGATTGTTCATTGACTGCTTTGCCATGCAAACTTGGTCCCACAGCAGTTTGGCTACTCACATGGATAAACCGTTTTAGTCCGGGATTATAACGTAGTACAGTTTCTAAAATTTTTTTTGTTGCAAGATGATTCCCCTTGAAATATTCTTCTTTTGTTTTAGCTTTGGTAACGCCTGCAACGTGGTAAATATAATCAATATTTGTAACAGCATCTCGTAGAGCGTTTTCATCAAACAAATCACCATAAACATATTCGATAGGGAGATGGTTAAGCCATTGAAGGCTTGATGATTTCCTTACGAGACAGCGGAGAGTGTATCCTTTAGCATAAAGTGATTCAGTTAAGTGGCTCCCAATGAAACCGGTTGCACCGGTAATTAATACATTCATATTTATTCTTAGTTATAATATTGGTCGCCGAAGGGTGTCCTTGAGCGTTTGATTGTTTTTTACGTCCGATTGAAGTATATTAAAAAAAAATCTCCTGTACAATCTTATCAAAATCTTGAAATGTAACTCATTTCGAGGGATAATTGTACGTTTGTAATCCACTTTACTTATTATTATGACAGAAACCGACCAAAAATCTCAACAACCGAAAAATGAACAAACTAAGATGCCGGTTGACCTTTTTCAAAAATGCTGGGATTTCACAAGAGCAGATGAGATTAAGGCGGCAGGATTTTATCCATACTTTCGAGCTATCGAAGCAAACGAAGGCCCTGTGGTACAAATTGAGGGAAGAAAAGTTATTATGGCAGGCTCAAATAATTATTTGGGTTTAACTGCACATCCAAGCGTCAAAGAAGCGGCATTAAGAGCTATCGAAAAGTATGGAACAGGTTGTTCCGGTTCGCGTTATCTTACCGGTACTTTAGACCTTCACAATCAATTGGAAGCGCGGCTTGCCGCATATATGGGTGCAGAAGCCTGTCTTCTATTCAGCACAGGATATCAAACAGCTCAAGGTATTATTCCAACAATAGCACAACGTGGCGATTATATTTTAACAGATAAAGATAATCATGCCTGTATTGTTGCCGGTACCCTAATGGCAAAAGGTATGTTTACGGAGGTTGTTCGATTCAAACATAATGATATGAATGATCTTGAACGACAGATATCACGACTTCCTGCACATGCCGGAAAACTTGTTATTACGGATGGTGTTTTTAGTACAACGGGTGAAATTGTTGATCTTCCCAGATTGGTTGAAGTTTCCCGCGCACATAATGCCAGAATATTGGTTGATGACGCTCACTCGGTTGGCGTTATCGGAAAAGGCGGACGTGGAACTGCAAGCCATTTCGGACTTGAAAAAGAGATAGATATGACGATGGGGACATTCAGCAAAACGTTTGCTTCACTTGGCGGATATGTTGTTGGCACAGAACGAGTAATTAATTTTTTGAAACACACTTCACCTGCATTAATTTTTAGCGCCAGCCCAACACCTGCATCGGTTGCTGCCGCATTAGCCGCTATAGCTGTTCTTGAACAAGAACCGTGGAGAATTGAAAAATTGATTGCTAATGCTAATAAAATGCGTAAAGGATTTAGAGAACTTGGTTTCAAGATTATCGAAAGCCAAACAGCTATTGTCCCAGTTATTGTCGGGGACGATATGATAGCATTTAAGTTCTGGCGAGAACTGTTCGATCATGGAGTATTTGTTAACGCGTTTATAAGTCCGGGTGTACCTCAGGGGTTACAGATGATGCGCACCAGTTATATGGCAACTCATGAAGATGAGCACCTTGATCGTATTCTTGAATTATTCGGAATCGTTGGAAAAAAATTGGGATTAATTCAATAAGGAGATGTGATGAACGCATCTGCTTATTTTTGTATCAATCCTTCTATCAATGTCTTACTTACTGTTCTTGTTTCATGATGAGTACGATAATTGTACAACCTGTTCGCTCAAAAAAAGAGCGAGATGAATTCATTAAATTCCCATGGAAAATTTATAAGGGGAATACTGCTTGGGTTCCTCCCTTATTAATGGATAGAAGGAAACTTATAGATACTGAGAAAAACCCGTTCTATAAGCATTCTGAAATTGAATTGTTTATGGCAAGAAAGAACGGTGAAATTGTCGGTAGAATTGCCGCCATAGTCAACCATAATCATAATCAAGAACATAACGAGAAGGTAGGATTCTTTGGTTTCTATGAAGCAATTAATGAACAATCTGTTACCGATGCTTTAATGAAGGAAGCGGAATCTTGGTTACGTGCAAAAGGTATGAATTCAGTTCGTGGTCCGGCAAATCCATCCGTCAATGATGAATATGGATTATTGATTGATGCATTTGATAAGCCTCCGGTAATATTGATGACCTATAATCCTGAATATTACCCCAAACTTCTTGAAAAAGCGGGATTCTCCAAAGCAAAAGATTTATACGCGTATTTGCTCAATCAGAAAACGGTGTACTCAGAACGATTTGAGCATGTAGCCGAAATTGTTCGTCAGAAAAGCAACCTCACGTTTCGGAGCCTAAATATGAAAGAATACCGGAACGAAGTTGCCCGAATTAGAACAATCTATAATGGCGCCTGGCAATATAACTGGGGAGCCGTACCAATGACTGATGAAGAATTTGATGCTCTTGCCACCGATCTAAAACCGGTTGTCGTGCCAGAACTGATAATTATGGCAGAGTATAACGGAGAACTGATAGGGTTTGCACTTTCAATCCCTGATTTAAATATGGCATTAAAATATAATAAAAATGGGTATCTGTTACCCGGGTTATATTGTATGTATCGTTACAAAAAATATATTAACACTGTACGCGTTATAGTGCTGGGCGTCCTCCCCGAATATCAGAAAACAGGGGCGGGATCAGTCTTGTTTTATGAAACAGCGTTACGAGCAAAGAAATTAGGCTACGATTTTGGTGAAGCAAGTTGGGTATTGGAAGATAATGTAATGATGAATCGTGCCGCTGAGATGATGAACGCCGAACGTTATAAAACGTATCGTATTTACGAAAAAAAACTCTAACTGTAAAAGGAAAATTAACATGCCGGTAAAAGCAGTAGAAAAAATATGGATGAATGGAACACTTGTCAATTGGAACAACGCCAAAATACATGTGCTCTCTCATGTGGTTCATTATGGTTCCAGTTGGTTTGAAGGGATCCGATGTTACAATACGAAAAAAGGTTCTGCTATTTTTCGTTTAGAAAAACATCTTGAACGTTTGTATGATTCTTGTAAAATCTATCATGCGGAAATACCGTTCACAAAACAACAATTAGAAGATGCGATCATAGAGACAATCAACGCAAACAAATTAGAGGCATGCTATATTCGCCCTATCGTGTATCGCGGATATGGTGATGTAGGTGTTAATCCTTTAAATAACCCGGTAGATGTAACTATTGCGGTTTGGGAATGGGGCACTTATTTAGGTGGAGATGCATTGAATGATGGGATTGATGTTTGTGTCTCTTCTTGGGCAAGACCTGCTCCTAATACGATGCCGACAATTGCTAAAGCAGGAGGGAATTACCTCAATGCTTCTCTCATTAAAATGGAAGCGATTAAGCGTGGTTTTGCAGAAGGTATCGCGTTAGATGTGAACGGATATGTGAGTGAAGGAAGCGGCGAAAATATTTTTATTATCAAAAACGGAGATGTCTTGACCCCGCCGCTTACGGCAAGTATTCTTCCGGGTGTCACACGATCTTCGGTAATGACGATATTGCGAAATAGCGGTTACCGTGTACTGGAGGTTCAAGTTGCCCGTGAGTTACTCCATATTAGCGATGAAATATTTTTCACAGGTACAGCCGCTGAAATTACTCCTATTCGTTCGGTTGACGGATTTTTAGTGGGTGAAGGAAAACCGGGTCCAATAACCAAAGAGGTTCAACGTCAATACTTTGACGTTGTTCATAATGGGAATGACACGCGTGGCTGGCTTAAGTTCATAGGTAAAAAATAGTTGCGCAATAATAAATAATAAAATACCCTCTGTTTGATTGAATACGACAGAGGGTTTTTTATTTCTGAGAGTTAGAACGTTACTTTTATTTACTTCTTTCCATAACGAAGCTAACAAAACTATTGAGCGCATCTTTTGCCTCTGAGGGGGGGATGTGGGATAGCGCTTCGAGAGCTAAAGTTGAAAAATGATCCGCCTTTTTGGTTGTATAGTCAATTCCACCAAACTCGTGCGCAAATTCTACAAGTTCTTGCAATTCCTTTTTACTTGCTCCGTGTTTGATATACCGGATCATTTGTTTGGATTTATTTCCCGGCGCTTTTGAAAACGAGTAAATAAGAGGGAGGGTTATTTTTTTCTCTTTCATATCCAACCCGGTCGGTTTTCCGGTAATACTTTTTCTTCCTGTATAATCTAACAAGTCATCCTTGATTTGGAATACCATGCCTAAATTTTCGCCATAGGTTTTCATGTGTTGAAGGATGGTTGTATCGCGGGTAACGCTTGCCGCGCCAATTTGAGTGCAGGTTGCAATTAGTGATGCAGTTTTGTCAGAGATGATCTTGAAGTATGTAGCCTCATCAATATCAAGGTCGCGGCTTTTTTTAATTTGCAATATTTCCGCTTCGCTCATTCTACGAACTGAATCGGAAATGACCTTAAGAAATTGGAAGTCATCATTATCAAGTGAAAGAAGAAGCCCTTTGGCAAGCATATAATCGCCCATAAGAACGGCAATTTTGTTTTTCCAAACAGCGTTAATTGAAGCCAACCCACGACGTGTATCAGCATCGTCAACCACGTCATCATGTATGAGCGTTGCCGTATGAAGTATTTCCACAAGTGATGCACCGCGATAGGTGCTCTCATTAATCTCTCCACAGGCTTTAGCAGACAAGAGGACAAGAATGGGGCGTATTTTTTTTCCCTTTTGTTTGACGATATACCGCGCTATTACATCTACAAAGGCGATCTTTGAACGTATATCGGCTTTGAAATGGTCTTCAAATAGATCAAGCTCTTGCTTAATAGGTTCTTTTATTTCACTAAATGACATACTTTTTTTATCAAATGAATAAAGCACAATATAGTGAGAGTTTCACATTCATGTGCATCAAAAATTATTTGTTTGCTTTGTTTGCAAACCGTTTGCGAATTGCAACGCCTGCAATCCAGATACTAATTTCATACAAAAGCAGAATAGGCACCGAAAAAACCATCATGGTGACAGGATCGGTTGTTGGCGTAATGACTGCCGCAAATACTAAAATTACTACAACAGCATGACGCCGGTAATGTCTCATAAATGCCGGAGTGAGTATTCCCAACAAAGCGAGAAAATACGCAACCATTGGAAGTTCAAAAATCAAACCAGAGACAAGAACAAGTTGTAACACAAACCCCATGTATTCATCTACCGAAATCATGTTATGTATATCCGTTGTTCCAAAAGAAGCGAAGAATTGGAGCATGTATGGTAACATGACAAAATAGGCGAAAGCGACTCCGGTTAGAAAACATACAGAGGTGAAGGCAACTATTCCTGAGATGTATTTTCGTTCTCGCGGCATCAATCCGGGTTGAATAAATTTCCAGACTTGATATAATATCCATGGCATACTCAGGATTAACCCCGAGAAGATAACGACCATCATATAAAAGGTAATCTGCCCGTAAGGAACGGTGTTGATGAGTTCTAATGGCGGATTTGTGAGTCTGCGAGGTCGCAAAATGACAACATTGACAATCCAATCCGAGAAATAGGCACATACAGAAACGGCAACCACGAGACCGATAACGGCTTTCACAACCCGCCAGCGTAATTCTTCAAGATGATCAATAAATGTCATCTCGTGTTCATCCGGTTCGTGATCGGTTGAGTCGTTCTTTATGTATTCTTCTTCGAAATTTGACACGAAATAATGCTAAATAATAATGATGCAATGTTAAGAAAGAAAAGAAGTGTCGAAAGTTACTATTTAGATTATTTCAGCATATAACGGGAATCCCAAGCACAATGCCTTAACTTTGTTTTCTACCTCTTTGTAAATATCTGTTTTGCCCATATTTCTTAATACTTGGTCAATCAATTCGCCGACAGTTTCCATCTCCGGTTCTTTCATTCCGCGTGTTGTAAGCGCTGGAGTTCCGATACGAATACCGCTGGTGATGAGTGGACTTTTATCGTCAAAGGGAACGCCGTTTTTGTTTACTGTGATGCCTGCTAGATCAAGGGCTTCCTGTGCATCTTTTCCGGTGAGGTTTTTATTTCGTAAATCAATTAACATTAAATGGTTATCAGTGCCACCCGAAATAATATTGTATCCGAGAGCCATTAATTTGTTAGCAAGAGTTTGAGCGTTTTTAATGATTTGTTTTGCGTATGTTTCAAATTCCGGTTGTTGGTTTTCTAAGAACCCAACAGCTTTTGCGGCGATAATATGCATTAATGGTCCGCCCTGTATCCCGGGAATAACCATTGAATCAATCAACTCCGACATCATCTTTGTTCTGCCCGATTTGGGAGCAACTAATCCGAACGTGTTTTCAAAATCTTTACCTAATAAAATCAATCCTCCGCGAGGTCCGCGTAGAGTCTTATGTGTCGTTGAAGTTACGACATGACAATGGGGGATGGGGTCGTTTAATAATTTTTTTGCTATCAATCCCGCGGGGTGGGCTATATCGGCAAAAAGGAATGCTCCAACTTTATCGGCAATTACGCGAAATGCTTTGTAATCAATGTTACGTGAATAAGCGCTTGCTCCTACTGTAATCATTTTTGGTTTTTCTCTGAGAGCAATTGTTTCAACCTCATCATAATCAATGATGCCGGTTTCTTTCTTCACGCCATAAGCAACAAAATTATATAATTGCCCTGAGAAATTGACAGGTGAGCCATGCGTAAGATGTCCGCCATGAGATAAGTTCATCCCCAACACTTTATCTCCCGGTTTGATAAAAGTGAAATACACAGCCATATTTGCCTGAGAACCGGAATGCGGTTGAACGTTAGCATACTCTGCCCCGAAAAGTTGTTTGGCACGGTCTCTTGCAATGTTTTCAGCAACATCTACAAATTCACATCCTCCGTAATAACGTTTGCCGGGATACCCCTCGGCATACTTATTTGTCATTACACTGCCAACGGCTTCAAGTACAGCCATGCTGACAAAATTTTCCGAAGCAATTAACTCAAGTTTTGTGTTTTGGCGATTACGTTCATGATTAATGGCATTATAGATATCAGGGTCGCGATTCAGGAGATGGCTCATGGCTAAATTTAATAAAAACTATATAAAAGAGAGTAAAAACTTAATATTCATCTACAAATTACGAATATTTTCTTTGTTAAGAAACTTCACTCGAAGGTTCTTCTCTAGAAGATGAATGAAAGTGGAGAGAATGGGAGGGTGAATATCTGTAGAGAATATCAAAGATTTGTTAAGGTATGAATTTTTTCTATCCGCCGTTGATGTCGCCCACCTTCAAATTCTGTCGTGAGAAATGTTATG
>OBEQ011054057.1_pt1 | contig 25552 bp, 25 predicted proteins | sample 1670901 | NCBI WGS metagenome assembly OBEQ01 (sample SAMEA104232315, study PRJEB22302) | groundwater metagenome | biome: forest; feature: aquifer; material: groundwater | place: USA | collected 2011-08-07 | depth 5.4 m | reverse complement strand
TGCTCCGCGGGTAGGATTCGAACCTACGACCAACTCGTTAACAGCGAGCCGCTCTACCAACTGAGCTACCGCGGAATGCAGATTTAGTTTACCAAAAAAATACTTTATGGCAACATGTCTAAAAAAATGATATGATAATCCCGCATGAAAACTGGCGGGAAAATTCTTCCGATTGCGCTTATTGCGGTTATGCTAGCCGGGTTTGGCTATGGTTATTATCGATACAATCTGCTCTCCAAAGACCTCGCGAGTATGACTCGAAATAAAGAGGGCTTGGAGAAACAAGTGGCGGCAATGAGAGATGAGAACGGCTATCTGCAGAGAAAGCTTGCTGAAGAACAAAATAAAAATAATTCTTTTCAGGATCAAATCAGCGGTATTGCAAGCACTATAGGGACTCTTGATAAATTGTCGAAAACAGATAGGGAACTGCTCCAAAAATATTCCAAAGTTTATTTCTTGAATGAAAATTATGTGCCAGAAAGCCTCTCTGATGTTCCAGCCGATTTTATTTATGAAAAAAGCAAAAATATAAAAGTTCATACCAAAATGCTGCCTTTTTTGGAAAAGTTAATGCAGGCCGCTAAAAATGAAAACAGCCCAGTTCAGATCATTTCCGGTTACCGCTCTTTTAACGACCAGAACTCATTGAAACAAAGTTACAAGGTTACCTTCGGCACTGGCGCCAACAAGTTTTCTGCCGATCAGGGTTATTCGGAGCATCAGCTTGGCACCGCGCTTGATTTTACTACTTCCGATCTGGGCATCGGGTTTGGCGGATTTAAAAAGACACAAGGCTATACGTGGCTCCTTGACAATGCCTACAAATACGGCTTTATCCTTTCTTACCCTGAAAGCAACGCGTATTATCAGTTTGAGCCGTGGCACTGGCGCTTCGTAGGGGTCAAGCTCGCGACTACCCTTCATAACGAAAATCAAAACTTTTACGACTTAGACCAGCGTACTATCGACAATTATCTCATAAACATTTTTGATTAATCCTAATTGCCGATAATTGTCTCTGTGGTATAATCAGAGCATGCAAATTGCAGAAATCACAGAAAAAATATCACCAATCTTGCGCGCTTATGGAGTCAAAAAAGCGTCTGTTTTTGGTTCTGTCTCCCGCGGCGACGCTCGCCCCGACAGCGATGTAGATTTACTAGTAGAACTTGGACCTGGGCCGATGGGAATATTTAAGTATATGGAACTAATCGGAAAACTAGAAGACAGGTTAGGTAAAAAGGTTGACCTTGTTACTGAAGGAAATGTTATTAAATACTTCGAGCCGTATATCAGGGTAGACCTTAAACAAATATATGAAGAACGATAAAACAAACATAGATTTTATTTTAGATTCCGTGAGAAAGATAGAATCTTATGTTGCAGGTTACGATAAAAACAGGTTTATAAATGACGAAAAAACACAAAGCGCACTTTTAATGCAACTAACTTTGATCGGAGAACTTGTAAAGAAAATTTCTGACAAAACTAAAAGCAAGATTGATCTTCCCTGGAAAGACATAGCTGGTTTCAGAGACCGAGCTATTCATAACTATTTTGATATAAAAGTAGATGTTGTCTGGGATGCGGTACAAGAAGACATTCCTGAGTTGAAACAAAAACTTCTACTTAGTCAATAAAACTTATTTTTGTGTTACACTTGATTTAGAAGTTATTTTGAAATCTGGAGGCGGGAATGGTTTGGGTATTTTACGCGGTAGTTATCGGGTTTTTGCTTTCGCAAGTAGCGAGTCTCGCAACCACGGTCTATTTGCACCGTGCGTCCACTCATCAGTCAGTGATATTTCACCCAGCTGTTGAATTCTTTTTTCAACTTAATCTGTGGATTACCACAGGTATCAAGCGTGTCGAGTGGGTGGCGATACATCTCTATCACCATCTTCACTCCGATGTGGAAGGTGATCCACACAGTCCGCTAGTTTTTGGCTTTTGGAAAGTGCAACTTTGGAACGTTGTTCTTTATCGGAGAGTGGCTAAAGACCTGAAAGTATTGCAGTACGGGAAGCACTTGAAGCTCTCCTGGGCGGAGCGGTATATTTTTAAGTATTCGATACTGGGACCCGTTATTGGTATCGGTATCGCTTGTTTGATCTTCGGCTGGAAGATAGGGTTGCTTCTTTCGGCCACTCATGCCTTTCTTTACCTGTTCTTTCTGAACAACCTGGTAAACGGGTTGTGTCACTGGAGCGGATACAAGAATTTTCCAGAAGCTCACGCTTATAACAATAAGTGGGTTGCTTGGATTACAGCGGGGGAAGGCAATCACAACAATCACCATGCTCGACCGGACTTCGCCAGGCTTGCCGTTGAGCCAAGTGAACCAGATTTTGGTTGGATTCTAATTGCGATTCTAAAAAGTTTACGTCTGGCAAAAGTTAAATGGGCTCCCGAATAGCGATCGGGAGCCTTTCCACTTTCCTAAGGTCTCCCCTTAGGATTTCATGAAGTTTTCACTTTGTTGTAATATAATGGGTATATGAGAATTATATTAGTTGAAGATGAGGAAAAGTTGGTGGAAACAGTCGCGGCTGGCCTGACTAAAAAAGGCTATGCGGTGGATACCGTTTATCATGGCGACAAAGCTTATGATCGCATCTCGGTCAATCACATCGATTATGACCTTATTATCTTAGACCTGATGTTGCCTGGTATGGACGGTATGACTATTACCAAAAATTTGAGAGAGCAGAATATCACCATTCCGATATTGATTCTGACCGCGCGAGACGAGATCGAAAGCAAAGTCAACTTGCTTCTGACCGGCGCTGACGATTATTTAGTCAAGCCGTTTTCGTTTGATGAATTGTTTGCGAGAATCCAAGCCCTGTCAAGAAGACCTAGCGAGATGGTGCCGATCGTTCTTTCGGTTCGAGATGTTACTCTCGATACTCGAGAAAGAAAGGTTTTGAAAAATGAAAAGGAAGTACCGCTCACTTTGAAAGAATTTAGCCTTCTTGAATATTTTATGAGGAATCCAAAAAAGGTAGTTAATAGGGAAGATCTTCTCTCGCATCTTTGGGATTTCAACTATGCTTCTTTCAGCAATGTGGTGGACGTGCATGTCAAAAATTTAAGAAGAAAGCTCGACTGGGATGGCGGAGAAAATCTTCTAGAGACTATCCGCGGGGTAGGCTACCGGCTTAAAGATTAAATGAAGAAATGAAGAACGTAGTTAATCTCGCAAATCTAGTTTGGAGAGAAATAAAATTAGCCTGGAGACATATTGCTGGATTCTCTGCGGACATTAAGAATAAGTATTTGAGCGACTTGTTTTTCCGGAGTGAGTTTAATGTTATTTTGCTTCAATTTGTCTTCGCCTCCATCCTCTTGCTTCTGGTAGGATTTTCTTTCAACTACCTTTATAGAGATGTCTCGGACATTCTGATCAAGAGTATTACGGAAAGTGTTCTAAGTGGAGTGCAGGTCTCCGGCAGTGATATTTTAAACGCTATCCATAGCGTCAAAACAGAAAAATTCTACGGATTTTTGGTATTAACCACTCTCATTACTCTTTGTTTCAGCTATATCATCGCCAAAATTACTTTGAGCCCGGTCAGGAACACTTTACAGTCCCAAAAACGTTTTGTTTCTGATATCGCTCACGAACTGCGCACGCCTCTTTCAGTTATCAAAGCTAGTAGCGAACTGGCTCTGATGGATAATAAAGTCAGTCCCGATATAAGAAAAACCCTGACGAGCATTATTGCAGAACTGGATAGGACTTCCGAGATAATCAACAACTTACTCTCCTTTAGTAGTTTGAACCGGCCGGAAAGAGTTAATTTTACCAACGTGGATTTGGGAGTAGTTATCGATTCGGCTATCGGCAAGCTCAAGGATTTGGCAGAGAACAAAAACTTGAGCATTAGTGTCAGGAAAATAGGCCCGCATAGCGTCTGGGGCAATGCCACCGCTCTCGAACAGGTAGTGGTCAACTTGGTCAAAAATTCTATTAGCTATACTCCGCATGGAGGCAATATTTCACTAAAAATTGAGCCTGATTACCGAGGTAGCGTCATCTTAACTGTCCAGGACTCTGGCATCGGCATTTCTAGGGATGATCTGCTTCATATTTTCGAGCCTTTTTATCGAGCCGAAAGGTCCCGCAATCGGCAGTCCGGATCTTCGGGTCTGGGACTCACTATCGTCTCCGAGATTATCAAGTTACATTCCGGCAAGATTACTATTCAGAGTTCCCCCAATCGCGGTACTACTGCCACTATTCATCTGCCTTACAGTATTAACAAAGATTTTTCTCGCGCGGAGAGTGACAATCCAAACGAAGTTTCGATTGACTTCCTAAAAAAGAGGCGCAAAAGTGATAAAAAACAAGAAAAGAAATTATAAAGATTCCTTAAAAGACTCCGAATGTCTATTTATCAATTTTTTCATCAAAAAATATAAAACTAAAAGCAAGATTGCGGCGATAATGAGAAACCGTATGTAGCCCAAATAATCCTCCACGCGAACATAAACTTTACCGAAGTAGAAGCCTAGGCACAGGAAAAATAAAACTTTTGGAATAGTACCCAGAATAGTATAAAAAAGAAACCGCTTCAGTGGCATTTCTGCTACGCCAGAAGCAATGAGAATTGTAAAGCCGACCCCGTGGGTCAGTTTGCCCAAGAGCAAGGTCTTGCCGCCGTGATTCTTAAAATATTCCTGCACTTTAAGGATTTTGTGGCTAGAAAAGCCTAAAAATTTTTCTTTATTCAAAAACTTTTTTCTGCCGGCAAATCCAATTCGGTAATAAATCAGATCTCCTATGATATCGCCGGCGATAGCAATGACAAAGACGATGAAAACATTGAGAAATCCGACCGAAGCAAGGAAAGAAGCGACGACGGTCGCAATTGGTCCTTCGACAATAGCAAGCAGAAGAAAAATGGGATAACCGTAATAATGTATAAGAGAGGCGATGTCCATATTGGTGTGTCCTTAGATTCTAGCACGTTACTATCAACATTTTTTCTTGTAAGAGAATAGATCTGCTTGTAAAATTAGTTCAAATGCCGCACACAGCTCCCAATCCTTACCGCGAAAAAAAGCCTTGGGGAAGTTATGAAAAATTTACCGAGAACGAAATCTCGACTGTAAAGATTCTTACTGTAAACCCAGCTGAAGCTTTCAGTCTGCAACAGCACAAAAATAGGTCGGAGTTCTGGCGCATTATTTCTGGAGAAGGGAAAGTCACCATTGGAGATAAAACTCTCTTCACCAAAGCGGGGGACGAGCATTTTGTTCCGGAGGGAATTAATCATAGGCTTGAAGCTGGCGATCAAGCGCTTATTGTTTTAGAAATTTCGTTTGGTGATTTTGACGAAGCGGATATAACCCGCATCGAAGATAAATATGGACGCATTTAATACAATTGCTCATTTTTTGATTATTCTCGGGCTTACAATCGCCCTGATCGCTGTCTTAGTTGCGTTTGTTTTTCGAGTCGCAAAAAAAATAGTCAAATATTTTGCTCTGGCGCGCCATTCTGCAAATCCGGTTCTTTCACCGCCACCCTTTAGCGATTGGGAAGCTATCGGCACCTTCAATCCAGCCGCAGTCCAGGATGACGAAGGAAATGTGCATATTGTTTATCGCGCTCTTGGGGCCGATGGCATGTCGCGTTTCGGATATGCTCGGAGTTCTGACGGCGTAAGTTTCGGCGACAAATCTCCCTATGCCATTTATGTGATGCAAAATCCGAGGAATGGCAAAGCTCAAAGGTTTGATCCGATGATGTACCCTTCGGGCGGCTCCTGGGGCGGTAGTGAAGATCCGCGAATGGTGCGTTTAGACGGCCGGATATATCTTTCTTTCAGCGCCTTCGATGGTTGGGATTATATTCGCATTGCGGTTTCCAGTATTGACGAACGTGATTTTTTTAATAAAAAGTGGAACTGGACGGCTCCTCTTTTGATCTCTTCGCCAGCTAGTATCAGCAAAAATTGGGTGATTTTCCCAGAAAAATTCAACGGCAAATTTGCCATTTTGCACGGCATTGCTCCGGCGATTTTGATTGATTATGTGGATAATATTGATCATCTCACTCGCCCAATCGTGAGCGAACGGCCGCAGGGCAGCCAGCCCGGGCGCAAAGATTCCTGGGACAATTGGCTACGCGGCGCCGGGCCACCTCCAATTAAAACAGACCGAGGCTGGCTTCTGCTTTATCACGCGACTACGAACGGCGACGGCCGCTACAAGCTCGGAGCTATGCTCCTCGATCTTAACGACCCGACCATTATTACGCACCGGTCGCCGGGGCCGATTCTCACTCCCGAAGAATGGTATGAAAATGAATGGAAGGCCGGGGTTATCTTCGCCACTGGCGCCGTTGTTCGCGGCCCAGATTTGTACGTTTACTACGGCGGCGGCGACAAGCACATTTGCGTGGCGCATACGCCGCTTGAGGAATTATTAAATTCGCTAGAGATGGTATAATAATTTTATGTTCACCGTCAAACGTTCAATTCATAATCCGCTCCTGTCGCCAGAGAGGGCTCATCCGTGGGAGGCGGCAGCGGCGTTTAATGGGAGTCCCATTGTGGTGGGGAAGAAAACTCTGCTTCTCTATCGGGCAATGTCAGAACCAGAAAGATTGAGGGATCCGCATATTAGAATGTCATCGATCGGCAAGGCCACTTCGAACGATGGGGGAGATCATTTTATTGATCGCAGATTGCTTGTGGCGCCTTCGGAAGACTTTGATCGCTATGGTTGCGAGGATCCAAGAGTAACAAAACTGGGAAATAAATATTATATTTTTTATACTGGCCTTGGAAGCTATCCGTTTGGCGCGGATAATATTAAGATTGCTGTCGCGCTCTCAAAAGATTTGGAAAAAATTGATGCAAAGCATCCGGTCACCCCTTTCAATGCGAAAGCCATGACTCTTTTCCCAGAAAAGATTAATGGCAAATTTGTAGCGTTGCTCTCTGTCAATTCCGATCTGCCGCCATCTGAAATCTGTTACGCCGAATTTGAGCGTGAAGAAGAAATTTGGTCGCCTAAATATTGGAAAAAGTGGAAAGAAAATCTGGACGCGCACAAACTGCATGTCAGAAGATATGATAACGATCAGCTTGAAATTGGCGCAGTTCCTCTAAAAACCAAAAAAGGCTGGCTCTTAATCTACTCTCATATCCAAAGATATGGCACTGGGGATGTCGTTTTTGGGATCGAAGCTTTGCTTCTGGATTTAAAAAATCCGCGTAAAATAATCGGTCGCACGAAAGGCCCAATTATGGTCAATGAAGAATATTATGAGAACGCAGGGCATGCGGCGCACATTGTCTTTCCTTCTGGCGCTTTAATTAAGAAAAACACTTTAGAAATATATTATGGCGCCGCCGACACGCATTGCGCCAAAGCCTCGCTCAACCTCGATGATTTATTAAAAACAATTACCGAAGGCGAGAAAAAATTAGTGAAAAGATTTCCCGGCAATCCTATTATCACACCTAGGCCAAAGATGGACTGGGAGGCTAAAGGAACTTTCAACCCAGCCGCTATTAATTTGGAGGAGCAAACTCATATTCTTTATAGGGCTGTTTCAGACAAAGATGTTTCTACCTTGGGATATGCTTTATCCAAGGATGGCCTCTCAATTGATGAAAGAGCAAGCAAGCCTGTTTACACTCCAAGAGCAGATTTCGAAAGAAGGGGAGGAGAAGATCACAATTTTGGTTGCGAAGATCCGCGACTTGTTCGGATTGGCGATAAGATTTATATGACCTACACTGCTTACAATGGCTCGACACCTCGAGTGGCGATTTCTTCTATTGGTGAAAAGGATTTTTTGGATAAAAAATGGAAAAGTTGGTCACAACCAAATGTGATTACACCAGATGGAGTGGATAACAAAGATGCTTGTCTGTTGCCGGAGCCGGTCGCTGGGAAATATTTGATCATGCATCGGGTAGACAGCCATATTTGTGCTTACTTGCTCAATTCCCTCGATTTCGAAAAAGAGCAGGTCAATCAATGTATCGATATTCTTTCGCCGCGCCGAGGCATGTGGGACGGATCGAAGGTCGGCATCGCCGCGCCGCCGGTGAAGACCAAAGAAGGCTGGTTACTCCTTTATCATGGAGTCTCTTGGAGTCGGGTTTATCGAGTTGGCGCTGTACTTCTTGATTTGAAGGACCCGACTACCGTCCTCGCTCGCACCGCTGTGCCGCTTTTTGAACCGGAAGAAGAGTATGAAATAAAAGGCGCTATGCCTCGCGTAGTTTTCCCTTGCGGCCTTGTCTGTCGCAAAGACACCTGCTTCATGTACTACGGCGCCGCCGACTCCGTCGTCGCCGTCGCTACTTTCTCGCTCAAGGAAATATTAAAAAGACTGACTGCATAAAAATAAAAAAAGAGACCCACCTCCTCTTTTGCAAGGAGAAGGTTGGATAAGGTAGAATAAAGGCAATGAATCCGAAAGTTATTATTTTTGATATTGACAGCACGCTGACAGAAAGCAAACAGCCACTAAGCCAAGAAATGGCAGAGGCTCTGAAAAAATTGCTAGATAAAATGCCGGTCGGAATTATGTCCGGAGCGGATTTCCCGCAGTTTGAAAAACAACTTTTGGCGCACTTGCCCCAAGGCGTCGCCTTGGGGAATTTATTTCTGTTTCCAACAAGCGCCGCCGAATGTTTGAGTTTTAAGGATGGCAAATGGCAAGCGGAGTATGATTATTTATTTACAAAAGAAGAAAAAGAAAAAATAATTAAGGCACTGGAGGCGGTAGCTCCAAAAGAAAAAGAAATTTTTGGAGAACAAATCGAAGATAGGGGAGAGCAAATTACCTGGAGTGCTTTGGGACAAGAGGCGCCTCTGGGAATTAAGGAAAAGTGGGATCCAGATCATGCCAAAAGACAGAAAATAAAAGAAAAATTAGAAAAATTAATTCCAGAATTTGAAATAAATATTGGGGGTTCGACTTCGATTGATATTACTCGCAAAGGGATTTCCAAAGAAGATGGCATTCTTTGGCTCGAAAAGCACTTTGGTGTTCCTGCAAGCGAGATGCTGTATGTCGGCGATGCATTATTTGATGGAGGCAACGACGCTGAAGTAAAGAAAACTTCTGTGCAGACCAAGCAAGTCAGTGGCCCTGCCGAAACCATCGCTTTCTTACAAGGGTTACCCTTGTAAGGGAGTCCTTGCGCTATCACCTCTTTGTAATCATACTCTTCTTATACACTTCCAAATGCTCTAGGGCAATACCAGTACCCTTGGCAACACAGAAGAGAGCTTCGGGGGCTAGAACAGCCTTTACTCCAGTGCGCTTCAGCACTAATTCTGGAAAATTGCGGAGCTCCGAAGTACCACCAGTCATGATGATGCCATAGTCAATGATATCAGAAGCAAGTTCTGGCGGAGTTTCCTGTAAGACATCTTTGATCGCTTTGATTATTTCTTTCAATTCTCGGGAGATCGCTTTTACAATTTCATTGGTCTTAATCTCAACTGTTCGCGGCAGACCACTCACATAATCACGTCCTTTTACTAACATTTCCAGCTCTTCTTCAACAGACACGGCTGAACCAATATTTATTTTTATATCCTCAGCGGTTTTTTCTCCGACCGCCAGGTTATAAGATTTTTTTAGATAATCAGTAATAGCTTGATCTATGCGATTACCAGCGCATTTGACCGAAGTGGAAGCAACAATGCCACCGAGAGAAATCACCGCCACATCCGTCGTCCCTCCACCAATATCTACGATCATGTGTCCAACCGCTTCATTGATCGCGATTCCAGCCCCGATTGCCGCGAGAATTGGTTCTTTAACTACATACGCATTTTTTGCTCCCGCTTTAAGTGCCGCTTCGATCACCGCTCTTCTTTCTGTGGAAGTAATTCCAGCTGGTACTGAAATCAAAACATCAGGCTTGACGAAAGTCCATTTGCTCAAAGATTTGTTGATATAGTAGCGTAACATTGCTTCCGTCGCCCGATAATCTGCAATTACGCCATCCTTCAAGGGCTTATAGGCAGTAATCGCGTCTGGAGTCCGGCCAATCATAATTTTCGCTTCATTACCGACAGCCAAAATACGTCTATCCGCCTTGGAAACAGCGACTACTGATGGCTCATTTAAGACGATCCCTTTGCCTGGGACGAACACCAAAGTGTTCGCAGTGCCTAAGTCAATACCTAGTTTGATAGAGAATATTCCCATATAATGACAATATAACACATGTTTGTAATTACCGTATTACCCATAAAGAATGGCTTTGGCGAAGCAATTTCTTACTTTTCTGCCCGAGAAGTGGTGGCAGGAAGTCTTGTTCTTGTTCCTCTAAGAAAAAGTGAAATTTTGGCATTGGTTCTAAACTCTGAATCGGCAGAAATACAAAAGGCTGAACTGCGCTCCTCTAATTTTTCTTTGCGGAAAATCGGGAAGATAAAATCTAAGCCATTTTTGTCTTCACAATGGATGAACGCGATGAAAAGATTTGCTGAATATTTCGCTATTTCCGAAGGAGAAGCCGTTGCAACTCTTATTCCAAAAATAGCGCTTGAAAATATTACTTCTCAAAAAATAAATTCCCCTGAAGATGCCCATCAAGGGGAGGTGACTTTCTTTCAGGGAGATAGTGAGGAAAGGATTAGTCTCTATAAAAGAGTGATTCGAGAAGAATTTGCAAAGAAGAGATCCGTATTTTTATGTCTTTCGACGAGAGAAGAAATTGAGAGAGCGCGGAAGAGCTACAGCCTGGGGATTGAGAAATACGCTTTTATTTTTCGAGCAGATATGACCAAAAGAGAATTCGTAAAAAATATTAGGACAATGAGCAAAATTTCTCACCCGGTTCTGATTATCGGCACTCCAAATTTCTTATTTTTACCCATGAGGGACTTAGGTATGATTATTTTGGATAATGAAAATAGCGATAGTTGGAAGACTTTTAATCGGCCTTTTGTCGATCTCAGAAAGTTTGTAGCCTTTTTTGCAGAGGAAAGTGGATTTAAGTTGCTCTCAGGAGACCTAGTTCTAAGTGTTGAGACTCTGAATACACAAGAACAAAACGATCTCAGCTTCCACAACTTAACTCTAACCAAGATGAAAGTGGTTGAGATGAAAAAAGAGATTATTTCTAAAGAGTTGCTCGATCTGATTGCTGAAGCAAGAGAAAAAAATAAAGGTATCTTCATTTATGCGACTCGCCGCGGTCTTTCTTCAACAACCGTCTGCCGCGATTGCGGAGAGACGGTCATTTGTAATAATTGTAGCTCGCCGGTCGTTTTGTATAAAAAAGAGAGTAGAAATATATTCAAATGCCATCAATGTGGAGAAGAAAGAAGCGCGCAGGAAGTCTGCAAGAACTGCGGATCTTGGCGACTCCTGCCGCTCGGTGTCGGCGTCGAAAAAGTTGCTGAGGAAGTACGCAAGGCCTTCCCACAAATAGAAATTACCGAAATTAATAGCGAAGCCGGCCATCCCAAGGCTCCCTTTGGGAAAATAATTATAGGAACTGAAATGGCTCTTAATTATTTACATAGCCAAATCGATTTCTCCGCCATCGCCTCCATAGATTCTCTTTTCGCCATCCCTAATTTCCGCATCCGGGAGAAAATATTCCGTCTTCTCATGCAGATTCGTTCTATTACAAACGAGAAATTCTTTGTCCAAGTCAGAAATACTGAGTTAGAAACAGTCAATTTAGCGCTCTCCGGAAATATTCTTGATTTTTATAAAAGAGAAATCGTTGAAAGAAAAGAGCTTGATTACCCGCCATTTTCTGTCTTTATTAAAATTACTTCCCGTGGCACGCGACTTTTTGTAGAAAAAGAGATGGCGAAATTAGTCGATCTTTTGAAAAATAAAAATCTGGAGATCTCATACTCCTTTTTCCCATCCTCGTCCGAACGTTTCGGTTCTCAATATGCCATGAATTGCGTCATAAAAATAAAAAAAGATTTGTGGCCCCATCGTGAACTTATTTCTCTCCTTCGATCTTTGCCACCCCATTTTGAAATAAAAGTCGATTCCGATAATCTGTTGTAAAAAAACAAGAGGCTCATTTCGAGCCTCTGGGAATAAACCGGAGCCAAAAGGCCCAACGTGGTCGGATTGGACGAAAAGTATAACGTGTTCTTTCGATTTCGCGACGACCATGCAATTCGAGAATGCCACCCTTTATTTTGACTCGAGATATATTGCTCGGTGGAACAAATTCCGGGTGAATCTGAGCTCGGCCTTCGAGAAGAAAGCCAAGGGTTAAAACAGATAGCGCGATAAGTTTGGACATAAGTGCTCCTCCGGGGTAATATTATACATAATCTTAAATTAGTCAAACTGATGGAAACAGACTTTCAAATAAAGGTGGGGGAGTTCCAGGGGCCATTGGAGACCCTACTAGAGCTCATTGAGAAAAGAAAAATGCATATCAATGATGTATCTTTGGCAGAAGTGGCAGATGCGTTTATTGAACATGTGAAAATGCAAGAGGACTTTCCGATGGCGGATTCGGCCGATTTTATTTTGATCGCTTCCACTTTGCTTCTAATAAAATCAAAATCTCTTCTGCCAAATTTGGAACTGACGGAAGAAGAGAAAGGGAATATCGAAAATTTGGAAGAAAGGCTGGCCCTCTATAAAAAGTTCAAAGAAGTAGGTTTACTTATAAAAGATATTTTTGGCAAAAAACCTCTTTATTTTGCGCAAGTATGCAAAGAAAGGCGCGTTATATTTTCGCCGAGCCCAGAAATTACCCCCGAATCTATTTTTACAGCAGTACAGAGCGCGTTAAATAATGCTCCAAAGGAAGAAATGTTGCCGAAAGTAAGCGTCAAAAAGACGATCAGCCTCGAAGAGATGATAGATAATTTAAAATCCAGAGTAGAGAAAACTTTGAAGCTTTCCTTTAAAGATTTTTCTAACGGCGATAAAATTCACATGATAGTTTCTTTCCTTGCCATACTCGAACTTGCGAAGCAAGGGATCGTGAGGATCAATCAGGAAAAGCACTTTGACGATATCAGTATTGAATCAGAAACTCTAAGCGTACCGAAATACTAATGACCTTAGAATCCAAAATAGAAGCCATCCTGTTTTACAAAAACGAGCCACTCGAAATCAGAGCTCTCTCTAAAATGCTAGAAATTTCTGAAGGCAAAATTTCTGAAGCAGTCTTAAAATTAAAAGAAAATCTAAAAAATCGAGGTTTGGTGCTTGTAGAAAATGGGGAAGAGGTTTCCATTGCTACTTCAAGTGAGGCTTCTGATTTAATAGAAAAGCTGATAAAAGAAGAGTTGTCCAAAGATATTGGCAAAGCTGGATTGGAAACTCTTTCTATAGTATTGTACAGAGGTTCGGCGACAAGAAGAGAAATAGATTATATAAGAGGGGTCAATTCCAATTTTATTTTGCGCAGTCTAATGATGAGAGGCTTGGTGCAGAGAATTGAAAATGAAAAAGATGGTCGGACTTATCTCTACAAACCTACATCCTCGCTTCTAGCGCATCTTGGGATAGAATCGGTAGATAAACTACCTGAATTTGAGAAAGTAATGGGGGAGATCGAACAAATCAAAGAGAAACAAGATGTGGAATAATATATTTAGTATAGAAAAGAGAAGCAAAATCTTCCCGTGGCTTCTTCTAGTGCTGGCTCTTTTTTCTGTGCTTTCGTTTTGGGTAGTAGTAAAAAGTTTTCAAGCAGTGCAGAAAAAGGCTGCGGCAGTTAGGATTTCTCCATTTGATTCAGTAAAAATTTCAGGCAAGAGCGCCATCGTCTTCGATATGGCAAAGAGTAAAGCGATTTATGAAAAAAATGCGGACGAACCGCGCCCGCTTGCTTCGCTTACCAAGATTATGACCGCTTTGACTGCCACAGAACTTGCCTCATCAACAAAAACAGTATCCTTCGCTAGTTCTACTTGGAGTTTAAAAAATTTAATTGATTACACTCTGCTTGTCTCATCTAACAGCGGCGCATCTGCCATAGCTTCACTAGAAAATACAGATAAAAAAACTTTTATTGCCAAAATGAACGCTCTCTCCAAAAAAATCGGGCTTACCAACAGCAAATTTATTAACGAGCATGGCTTGGATGAAAGTCCAGAAAGAGTTGGGGCTTATGGATCTGCGAGAGATATGGCCTTGCTTTTTAAATATATAATTACGCACCATCCCCATCTTCTTGAGGCTACCAAATATCCGGCACTTTCCATAAAGGATCAGGCAGGAGCTATCTATCCGGCATTAAACACCAATATTTCTGTCAATCAAATCCCGAGTCTTTTAGCTTCAAAAACCGGCTTCACAGATCTTGCTGGTGGCAATCTAGTCGTCGCTTATGACGCTGGCCTCGGAGAACCTGTTATAATATCGGTGCTCGGCTCGACCCAGAGTGGCCGGTTTGATGATGTCTTGAAGCTTATCGGGGCCACAGAGGCTTACATAAAAAATGATTATTGATATCGTAAAAATTTTTCTGCCGACTGTAACCGCTTTCGTTCTGGGAGTTTTGATTACGCCGCCTCTCACAAATTTTCTCTACAAGCATAAAATGTGGAAGAAAAAGAGCGTTTTTCGAACTATCGACGGTAGGGAAGCGACCATTTCTGCTTCCCTGCACAAAGACGAGGAGAAAAAGACTCCGCGTATGGGCGGGATCGTCGTTTGGGGTTCGACTCTCTTTACCTGCGTCGGTATTTGGGCTCTGGCAAGAATTGTCGGTGGAGAAACTTTTCTGAAGCTAGATTTTCTTTCCAGAAATCAAACTTGGATTCCTTTAGCCACTTTGATTATAGGCGCGCTTGTAGGCTTGATAGACGATTATCTGGTTACTCGCGAAATCCCAGAAGGCGGATACGTCGGTGGCGGACTTTCTCTTTCAAAAAGACTTTTGACTGTAGGCGGCATAGCTTTTCTTTGCGCGCTTTGGTTTTATTTCAAACTTGATGTCAATACGCTCGGTATGCCTGCTATTTTCCCACCGATCTATTTAGGAATATTTTTCATTCCGTTTTTTGTTGCCGTAATCATTTCGATTTATGCTGGGGGAATAATAGACGGTATTGACGGACTATCTGGAGGAATATTTGCCGCCATGTTTGCCGCTTACGCCGGCATCGCTTTCTACCAACAGCAATATGACCTGGCCGCTCTTTGCACCACCATTATCGGCGCTATTCTCGCTTTCCTTTGGTTTAATATTCCACCTGCGCGCTATTACATGTCTGACACCGGCATGATGGGGCTCACGATCACTCTCGGTATCGTCGCCTTTATGACTGACTCGCTCGGTGATGGATATGGAGTAATTGTGCTTCCAGTGATCGCTCTGCCGCTCGTTATCACTGTCGCTTCCGATATTATTCAAATTCTCTCCAAAAAATTCCGCAATGGCAAAAAGGTCTTTCTCGTCGCCCCGCTCCACCACCACTTCGAAGCTCTTGGCTGGCCATCCCACAAAGTGGTCATGCGCTATTGGGTTATCTCTGTCGTCTGCGCCACGCTCGGCATAATACTTGCTATAATTGGATAATGAATTTCCAGTCAGGCAAAATTGATAAATGGTTTTTGATAATCAGCGCGATGCTAGTGGTGGCTGGGTTTTTTATATTTAGCTCGGCGAGTCTGGGAATCCTCGCATCGAACCAAGGCAAGTTTTCGAGCGTGGCATTCAATCAACTTTTCTTGGGATTATTTTTGGGCTTGCTCGCATGTTTAGTATTTTCCAAGATTGATTATCATGTCTGGCGAAAATATTCTTTTGTTATTTTTTTGGCCACGATTGTTTTGACTCTGATGGTATTCGTGCCCGCGATTGGTTTCCAGCACGGAGGCGCCAAGCGCTGGCTGGATTTCGGATTTGTCTCTTTCCAGCCATCGGAGCTTTTGAAAATTGGATATATTGTATATTTGGCCGCTTGGATTTCCAAAAAGCGAGACAAGATGCAGAGTTTCAAGGGAGGGCTTTTGCCATTTCTCATTATGTCTGGGATAGTAGGAATAGTGCTACTTACTCAACCCGATACCGACACTTATCTTGTCATCATGGTGGCAGGAGTGGCGATGTATCTCTCTGGCGGCGGTAAGTGGTCGCACATGCTCGCGGTGGGACTCATCGGTATCGTGGGTCTCGTGAGTATTGCTTTAACCAGACCGTATATCAAAGAGAGAATCATGACTTTTGTAAATCCTCGCGAAAATACTCTTACGAGTGGATATCAAATAAGACAGTCTTTGATCGCGGTCGGTTCTGGACAGATGTTTGGCAGGGGCTTCGGCAAAAGTATTCAGAAATTTTCTTACTTGCCGGAACCGATCGGAGATTCTATTTTTGCTGTCGCCGCCGAAGAATTTGGCTTTATCGGAGCGACTATTCTTATACTGATTTTCCTTTTATTTTCTCTGCGAGGCCTTAAAATTGCTTCAGAATCTAAGGATATGTTCGGTGGACTATTGACGGTTGGAATTGTTATAATCATCACATGCCAGATGTTCGTTAATATCGGAGGCATGATCGGCCTTCTACCTCTGACTGGTATCCCGCTCCCGTTTATTAGTCATGGCGGTACGGCGCTTTTTATTACTCTAGTAGAAACAGGAATTATTTTAAATATTTCGAATAAATCAAAAAGAACCTAAAATGAAAATAATTTTTACTGGAGGCGGCACAGGTGGACACTTTTATCCAATCATCTCGATAGCGCAAGCGATTGGTAGGATATCCAAAGAAAAAAAGCTGATAAAACCCTCGATGTATTACTTTTCTTCCACATCCTACAATCCGGGGCTTCTTTATGATAACAATATAGAATATAAAAAGACTTCGGCTGGCAAAATGCGCCGATACTTTTCCATCTTAAACTTAACAGATCTTTTCAAAACAACCTGGGGAATTATAAACGCGCTGATAGATGTGTTTGATATTTATCCGGATGTCGTCTTCGGCAAAGGCGGCTTCGGCAGTTTCCCGACACTTATCGCGGCAAGAATTTTGCGCATACCGATCATCATTCATGAATCCGATACGGTGCCTGGTCGCGTGAACAAATGGGCGGGCAAGTTTGCTTACCGGGTGGCTCTTTCTTATCCGCAGGCGACAGAATACTTCAAAAAAGAGAAAACAGCAGTAACCGGTCAGCCCTTGCAGAGAGAACTCTTAGAGCCAGCAGGCTCCGAAGGGCACCGGTATTGGAATCTGGAAGAGAACCTGCCTACCATCTTGGTTCTCGGAGGATCATCTGGGGCGGAGAAAATAAATAATGCTATCATGGATGCACTGCCGGATTTGCTCAAAAATTATCAGGTGATTCATCAAACAGGGGAGAGAAATATAAAAGTGATCGAAGAAACCTCAAACTCAATATTACTCAACAATCCTCTTTTAAAACAGAGGTACAAGTCGAAAGGCTATCTCACTCTCCTGGATGAAAGAATGGCGGCTGGAGCGGCGGACTTGATCATAAGCCGAGCCGGTTCCACCATTTTTGAAATTGCAAGCTGGGGTAAGCCGTCGATTATCATTCCTCTTACGGATTCAAACGGAGATCACCAGGTGAAGAATGCCTTCGCTTATGCCGCTAGTGGCGCGGCAGAAGTGATTAAGGAGAGTAATCTCACGCCACATGTTTTGATAAGTGAAATAAAAAGAATCATTGACAGTCCGGAAATAAAGACACGTATGCAAAATAGCGCCAAGGCTTTCTTCAAACCAGGTGCCGATGAGATTATTGCTAAAGAAATTTTGGGAATTGCGCTCTCGCATGAGGAGTTGGAATAAGAACCTCTCCCACCCCTCTCCTTAGTAAGGAGAGGGAAATCCATGAACCGTGATGACAAAATTTTATAATATTAGTAAATTAAAAAGTAGACGAATAGATTTAAGAAGAAGAGAGACAAGGCAAGAAAGCATTCTCTGGTGGCACTTACAAGCAAAAAGGATCGGCTATAAATTTCGTAGACAACACAGTATTAGTGGATATATTTTAGATTTTTATTGTCTAGAAAAGAAACTGATTATTGAAATTGATGGGGGAATACACAATACCAGAGAAATTCGTCTCAATGATGCGGTTAGGGATAAATTTTTTAGAGATCTTGATTATACGATTCTGAGATTTACAAACGATCAGGTAGACAGCGATATATTCAAAGTACTCACAAAAATAAAATCGACTCTCGCAAAAATCTAGTAGCTCACTCTTCCTTCTCCTTACTAAGGAGAAGGTGCCCGTACTCGGGCGGAAGAGGTTCTAGAACGAAATAAAAAGAAAAGCCCCGCACAGAATGCGCCCATGCGGGGCTTTTCTGCGCAGGACCATTGTTTAATTACCAGTGGATACCAAGAAGTCCGGATACTCCAATCGCAAACAAGAGTATTGCCAAAAACAACGAAAAGAGGTCGCGGACTTTGTAAAACAGATAGGTGCCTACCAAAATAATGATGATGTTGGCCAAGATATTCATTTTCTTTCTCCCTTCATTAATTTAAAACTATTTTTATAATTAAGTCAATAGTTTCTTATCCCTCTCATCCACGGTAAAATAGGGGAGTGGAAAATGGTGAAAAAGTGGTAGCGAGGATGGCTCCGTCACCGACGGGATATTTTCATATTGGAAGCGTGCGAACTGCTCTATTTAATTTTCTTTTTGCGCGAAAAAACAAAGGAACTTTTATTTTTAGAAGCGAAGATACGAACAACGAACGTTCTAAGAAAGAATTTGAGGATAATATTTTAGATAGTTTAAAGTGGCTCGGTCTTTCTTACGATAAATTTATGCGCCAATCAGATCGGACAGAGGTGTATATTTCTTATCTTAAAAAAATGATCGAAAACGGTTCTGCTTACTTCTCTAAAGAAGAGCCGAAAGAAGGGGAGAGTCGAACTGAAGTTATTCGACTTAAAAATCCTAATAAAAAAATAGTTTTTGAAGATTTGGTTCGAGGTAAGGTAGAATTTGACACCACAGAATCTGGTGATTTTGTAATCGCAAAAAGTCTTACAGAACCTCTATACCATCTTGCTGTTGTTGTAGACGACCACGAAACCGGTGCCACCCATGTCATAAGAGGGGAGGATATTTTATCTAGCACTCCACGCCAAATTCTCATTCAAGAAGCAATCGGGGCAAAGAGACCTATTTATGCACATATACCTCTAATTCTAGCTCCAGATCGATCAAAATTATCGAAGAGATTTGGAGCTACTTCTCTTACAGAATATAAGAATCAAGGCTTTTTACCAGAAGCGATTTTGAACTACATGGCTCTGCTTGGCTGGAATCCCGGCACAGAAAAAGAAATTTTTTCGCTCGATGAACTTATAGAAGAATTCGACATTTCTCGCGTCCAAAAAGGGGGAGCTATTTTTGATATGACGAAAATGCTCTGGGTTAATAAACAACATATCTTAAGACAAAGTCACGAGTCGCAAATAAAAAATTTAAAATTACAAGTTCAAAATGAGAAACTAAATGACCAAGATTTTACTAACAAATTTCTGAAAATTATTTTAAACCGAATTCATCGCTGGGGCGAGGTGAAAGAAATAATGGCGGCAGGAGAGTTTGATTATTTGTTTAATGATCCAGAAATTAATCCTGGGATGGTGCCTTGGAAAAAGCAGTCCAAAGAAGATGCTAAAAAAAATTTAGAAAAAGTTTTGTCTATTTTGGACGACAAAGGAAAAATAATGCGGCTTGCAGAAGAAGAGGGGAAAGGCGATGTTTTATGGCCACTGCGAACTGCCCTATCGGGAAGAGAAAAATCTCCAGACCCCTTTACGCTGATTGATATTTTGGGCCTCTCCGAATCAAAAAAGAGAATTCTAAAAGCAATAGAATTACTTAGCTAAATCATGAAAAAAATTAGTTTTATTATATTTATATTGCTTTTTTCTTTTGCTATTGCTTCCGCGCAAAGCGTGGACGAGATAAAAACTAAAATCGACTCTAATGCGGAGCAAATTAAGAAATTAAATGAAGAAATTAAGCAATATCAGTCTCAAATAGACGAAACCGGCAAGCAAGCTAATACTTTGCAGAATACGATCAAGATTTTAGACATAAACCAGAAAAAAATAAATACTGAAATTAAAAAAACAGAAACCAATATCAGCAAAGTGAACCTGACCCTAAATGAACTTAGTAAAGAAATAGCCACAACCGAGAATAAAATAATTTTGGGCAAAAAAGCGATCGGAGCCTCCCTGCGCAAAGTGAACGAGACTGATGACGCGACACTCGTCGAAATTATGCTCGGTACGGGGAGTCTAAACGATACTCTGGAGGCTTACAAAGAGGCCTCAAGCTTCAACGAAAACGTCAGACTGCACAGGCTGGAGCTCTCGACTTACAAAACGGCTGTAGAAAATAAGCAGTCCGAAACAGAGAAACAAAAGAAGAAGCTTCTCGGTCTCAAAACAGACTTAAAAGATCAAAATATTATTTTAGCCAACAACAAAAAAGAAAAAAATGATTTGCTCATAGAAACCAAAAATAAAGAATCTTTATATAAGAAAGTTTTGGCCCAAAAGCAGGCCGAGGAGGCCAAGTTTGAGAAAGAATTGTTCGATCTCGAGTCAAGATTGAAAATAAAAATAAATACCAATAACTTACCCGCAAAGAGACCGGGGATCCTTTCCTGGCCGCTCGACAGTATAAAGATCACTCAATATTTTGGTCGTACTGTAGATGCGCAGAGGCTGTATGTTTCGGGTACGCACAACGGCGTGGACTTCCGGGCTAGTCGTGACACCAGAGTACTGGCCACGCTCGATGGCACGGTTACTGCTATCGGCAATACCGATTCTCAAAGAGGCTGTTATTCATACGGACAATGGGTTCTTATTAAGCACATAAACGGCCTTTCTTCACTATATGCCCACTTAGATCTCATAAAGATTTCAGCTGGCCAAACCGTAAGTACTGGCGATATAATTGGATACAGTGGCGCCACTGGTTATGCTACTGGTCCGCATCTGCATTTAGGGCTTTACGCAACCGAAGGGGTCCGAGTGGAGCGCTATACTAGTAGCATCAATTGCAAAAATATAGATATACCGGTAGCGCCAGCAAATGCATATCTTGATCCGCTGAATTATTTACCAGGAATTTAAAATCAAATGAAAATTGAAAATTATGAAAGGGGTTTTATTGGAGAAATAGTATTGGTAGTAGTAGCACTAGTCGCGCTCAAATATTTTTTCCACGTGGATGTAATAGGGTATTTATCCGATTTCTCCGGACCCATCTCAAAAACTTTTATTTGGATAGGGAACAAGTTTAGATAAAGCATGGTCGGAAAGATATATTGTGCGACACTTATTTATCTAGGGACATGCTTATCGCAAGTTCTCCCCTATTGACATAGTTTGCATAAGCCTGACTCTTCTTCCAACACGGAGCTGAAGATAACCATGGTCGAAGACCCTCTTTCTCAAAGAGATGCCTAGCGTAAGCTACGTTCCCTGAAAGCTCCATAATATCGTAACCCAAGCCATCTGCGCTATCCTTGTGATAAAGCTCATTGATCTGCATTACTCCCCTGTCAAAGACATTTTCGACACCGCGCAGAGTATTGCCATTTTTATCTTTTTGTCTAAATTGAGACTCACACTTGGCCACTGCTTTTAGAATTGGGATGTCTGAAAAATATTTCTCCACATATTTTTCTACGGTAAGTTCTTCTACCGGTGTAGAACTAGCTTCTGCTTTAAATGATGTTAAATTTAGATTTGTACCTAGATTTGCGCTTGCAAGGCCGCCAATCGTCATGAGCAAGCTCAATGCTGTAATTTGAAATATAAGCCTTTGGTTTAATTTTAATTTTCTGTTTATTATTCGAAACTGCCTTTAAAACAGAAAATTCCAGCATGAGCATGACATAATCAGACTCAAAACCGGAACAATTGTGAGTATACACTAAATTATCATTGATGTCAAGGTCATTTCATGTTGAAATAATTTCCGACTTATACAGCTCTAAATAAGAATATTCTGGGAATTAGAACTCTCTAAATTTAGGAGCTGGAGAGAAAGTGGCGTTCACATTTTTAACTCCATCTATTGTCAACCTGCAGGTAGTATTTATACCGAAACTTATGCAATCCCCTCCCCAACCGGTAAAGATTCTGTTAGCTAATGGCATGATTGTCAGATTTACAACAGTGCCACTGTCAAAGTTTACCGACTGTCGAGAACAGGATGATCCACAGGAGACTCCAGACGGATCGCTAGAGACTGTGCCAAATCCAAATTTAGTAAGATTCAAAGAATACTGCGGGGCTGGCTGAACCTGCACCACTACACTTGCAGTCGAATTCGCTCCCGCAGGCTGGCAATTGATAGTATACGTGCGTGGAGTGGTAAGATTGCCAGTTGAGACAGAACCGTTGCCAGCTGGATAGCCACCGACAGTGCCAGGAGGAGTAATAGCGCACGAACCAGCGGTAGCGTTTGTATAAGTCCAACGCAGAGTAGTAGCAGTATTGTACGGAATATTAGTGCTATCTGCTGAAATACTTACTGTAGCCGGCGAAGCTGAGACATTAACCCACAAAGTCTCTGCATTAGTTCTGAATACGCCGTCTATATCAGTAGGTACTGTGCAGGTCAGAGTATATGTTTTGTTCGATGTAATATTGGTAAATGTTTGCGTGCCATCAACGCCATCCCCATCAGTAGAAAAGTTCGATTGACCATAACGACGCACCTGATTATTGGGCCCAATTAAAACATAACGCAATGGCGCGGTCCCGGACCAGTCTCCACTTGCCGTACATGAGGCAAATCCAGGCTCTGGCTTCCAGGTAAGCACAGCTTGACCACCATTCGCGATATTCACAATACCCGCCGAGCCATTGGCTTGAAATCGCAGCGGTAAAGAAGAATTGATAGACTTTTTTACGCCTATTGGGTTAAGTGGAATCCGAGCTCCGCTTCCAGTGCCTACGCTTTGGACCCAATAATAATTAAAACCTATAGAACTTGCGGTCATATCATCCCAGGAATAAAATAGACTACTCCCAGCAGACCACGCTCTATTTTTCTTAGCATCGTCAGGCAAAACGGCGGAGTAGGGGTTGGGAAATGAGTTAAGCGCCGGAAGAGTAGCTATAAGAACAGGGTCGCCAACCCCGCTTCCATAATCTATGGCTCTGTAAATTTTGTAAGCCGTAGCACCAGAACATCCGCCCCAAATCAGGCCTATTTCTGCTCCCGCACCTGTTGCTATTTGGCCTGACGAACTTGGATCACAATTATTACTAGTACTTTTGTAAATATCGCCACTAAACTCAATAGCATAAACATTTTTATTGGAGGAATCCACGGCAATGGAAAACCAATTCCTGGGAGTCTGGCCGAGAGCTACAAAGTCCCCTGTACCCCCCGTTTGCTTATAAATGTCGCCGTTATACACAGCGGCGTAAACGTTGTGATTCACCGAATCCACGTCAATACCATAGTAATCCCTGGGAATCTGGCCGAGAGCTACAAAGTCGCCAATACCTCCGGTTTGCTTATAAATGTCGCCAGTAGTACTCAAAACAACGTAAACATTGTGGTTTGACGAATCTATAGCAATAGATTCCCAATTTGCGGAACCTTGGCCTAGAGCTACAAAGTCGCCAATACCTCCGGTTTGCTTATAGATATCGTCGCCATTGACAGTAGCGTAAACATTATTATTTGTTGGATCAACAGCAATACCGTGCCAGGATCTGAGAGCCTGGCCGAGAGCTACAAAATCGCCAATACCTCCGGTTTGCTTATAGATATCGCCTGGATCAATGATAGTAGTAGCATAAATATCGTGAGTTATGGAATTTACGTCAAGACGATTCCATGGCTTTGCGTTCTGGCCGAGACCCACAAAATTACCAACTCCACCCGTTTGCTTATAAATTTCATTTGTAGCCCAAGAGATCGCGAAAACGTCATGATTGGAAGAATCGATCGCAATATCATACCAATTCCTGACAGTTTGATTAAGAGGCACGAAATTTTCAGCTCTCGCAACTTTGTAAAAACCAATCAAAGCAAAAAATATTATAAAGAAAATTTTTAATTTCATGTTATTTTTTTTCATTTTTCAAAACTACTGATACTGCAGAGCCATGTGGCAAAACATCAGCGGTAATAGAAACTGTTATCCCTCCTTTGCTTGCCTTTAAGATCGCTTTAGACCCAGAAGAAACCTTCCAGCCGTTTTTGGTTAAAGTGGCTTTATACAACTCAAAAACTTTTGCCGGACTATTTTTGGAATCGTAAGTGTAGGTAGTTTTTTGAGTGTTGCCGTTTTCTAAACTTGTTTTTTCATTGGATACGTTCTCGACAAACAATTCTTTGGGATAATTTGAGGTGAGCTGGACTGGAGCGTGATATTTAGGATTATTATTTTCAGTTGTGTTTACAGGCTCTTTTGGTTTAAACTGCCAGGAAATAAAGCTTATTATTAGGATCGAAACTGCAATAATCACCACTAGCTTGAGAACAGGCGTTCCCCTTTTTGGCGCGGCATCCTTTATTTCTTTTGGAATTTCTGTTTGGATCATATTTTTAATGTTAAAACTCCTTAAACTTCGGATTAATGGAGAATTTAGCCGTTACCGTTCTATTTCCTGTAACTGAAACGGTACAATCTGAATTGTCTACTCCACTGACAGAATCGCAACCTGTCCAGCCAGTAAATATTCTATTTGTGGCCGGCGCCGCATGAATGGTCAGGGGCGTTCCGTCTGGAAGTGTTGCCGTTTCGCTAGAGCATGAGACTCCGCAATTTATTGTGCCAGCTGGAACACTGGTCACTATCCCCTGTCCCACTTTGTTGACTACAAGATTTCCTGGAGACATAGGACAAGTCTGACTGGGAGCTCCGACACAAGGTGAGCCGCTACAAGAATTGGATGGGTTGGTACAAGTGCGAGTTTGAACTCCTCCAATGCAAGCAGACCACCCAGTCCAACCGCCATTGACTGGATTGTTAGTATTCACACATGATCCGCCACTACAAGTATCTGTAGTGCAAGCATTACTATCATTGCAGTCAGCATTGGTAATGCAAGCAGATACTGATACTGATATAATGACATTATATTGTTTCCATAATGAATTTAATCCAGGCGCATCTTGAGCTAGAGCTTGGAATTTTTTGTTGCCGGTAGAAGACCAGCTGTGAGTGGTGACTTGAGTAGTGCCAGAATTGACGTAAATGATTCCCGGGGGTAGCCATTCATCGACTACACCATCCATGTTCCAATCGATGCCGTAGCGGATAGGGTCGCCTTCTGGATCGGTAGCGGTAAAACGATAGGTGTAGACAGTGTTAGGAGAGCCAGTGACGGGACCCAAGATCAAAGGAGCGTTAGGTGGAGAGTTGGAGGGAATGATAGCTCCACTGACTGTCATTTGAGCAGTACCAACTCTAGAACCATTTTGGGCTGTGATGGTAACAGGACCTCCAGGTGAGAGAGCAAAGAAATCACGGGTAGGGATAGTAGTCCAGATGTCTATGCCATTAGAGTCTTTGCCATCATAGACTTCCTTACTGCCAGGACCTGCATCAGAGACGAT
>OBEQ010440747.1_pt1 | contig 25553 bp, 30 predicted proteins | sample 1670901 | NCBI WGS metagenome assembly OBEQ01 (sample SAMEA104232315, study PRJEB22302) | groundwater metagenome | biome: forest; feature: aquifer; material: groundwater | place: USA | collected 2011-08-07 | depth 5.4 m | reverse complement strand
CCGCTGCCGGTCTGATTGCGGTATTCATGCCGCAGGCGCAGGTCCCCGTTCCATGTCCAGTCGCGTGCCGATTCCGGTACGATCTCCTTCGCAAGCGCGTTGTTCCGCGCCTCTTTGGTCTCGTTGATTTCGCGTCGAATCTCCCCCGCTTCAACATCCGAGAGGACGCCTTTTTGCACCAGCTTGTTCAGCAAGATATCCACTTCGCTCTCCGCCCACACCGTCCCAGGAAGACCGCCAAGCACGAGCGCTCCTGCGAGGAACCATCGCCTCACCGCTTCCATGCCGCTTCTCCTCTCGTTGCCCCCCCACCGAGGGGGTCACTGGTTCGTCGTCACAAGAGAGTCTGGCTGGGGGGCGTCAGAGCTATTTGAGGGCGGCGTAAAATGTAGGTAAAGTGTGCGCCCCAGAAGCGGGGACGCCTCAGCGGGGAGCGGGGGGCGAGGCGAGCGGAAGGGTAACGGTGAACGTCGAGCCCTGGCCTGGGCGGCTCTCCACCGTCACGCGACCCTGGTGGAGCTCGATGAGGTGCTTGACGATGGCCAAGCCCAGGCCGGTGCCGCCGAGCTCCCGTGAGCGAGCCTTGTCCACCCGGTAGAACCGCTCGAAGATACGGGGCAGGTCAGCCTCGGGGATGCCCGTACCGGTGTCCTGGACGTTGACGCGCAGTGACGGACCGTCCACGGCGGCGCGGACAGTCACCCGCCCGCCGGGCTTGTTAAACTTGATGGCGTTGTCGAGGAGGTTGGAAAAAATCTGCCGCAGTCGATCCGGGTCGCCCTGCACGGGCGGCGCATCCGCTGTGACCTCGAGATGCAGGGTGACCTGGCGCGCGTCAGCTCGAGGGCGGAGCGTCCGGGCAAGATCCTCGAGCAACGGTCGAAGTAGTACGGCCTGGAGCGCAAGGACGTCCGCCTTGGACTCGATCTGCGAGAGCTCCAAGAGGTCGTCGATGAGGCGGCCCAGGCGCGTCGCGTCCTCGTCGATGAGTGTGACGAAGCGCCGGTTGTTGGCCGCGTCCTCCAGCGCCCCGCTCAGCAGCGTTTCCAGCAGGCCCTTGATGGCGGTGAGGGGGGTCTTCAGCTCGTGCGAGACGTTCGCGACGAACTCACGGCGCACCCGCTCCAGACGTTTGATCTCCGTCACGTCCTGCGCAACCACCACCATCGCTGCGCTACTCGGCCCGCCCGCGCAGGGCGTGGACTGCGCGCGCACCACGCGCTCGTCCGGCGAGAAGACGTGGACCTCGCGCGCCGACGGGCGCTGGTGTGTGGCCGTCTCACGCACGAGTTCCTCTATATCCGGCTGTCGGAAGAGATCCGTGAGCCGCTTGCCGGCGGCCTGGGACGTCCCCGCCCCGAGTAATCGCTGGGCCGAGCCGTTCAGCCACAGAATGCGGCCGTCGGCGTCCAGCGCGAGCACCCCCTCCCCCATGCTCTCGAGGATCGCCTGGGCCTGGCTGCCCTGCGACTTCAGCTCCTGAAGCTGGCGCTCGAGCTGGTCGGCCATCGCGTTGAGCGCGTCGCCAAGTTCCCCCAGCGTCCCGCGGGAACCGGCGGGCGCACGGGCGGTTAGCTCGCCGCGCGCGATGCGCCCCGCCACCTCGGTGATACACATGATGGGCTCCAGGGCGACGCGGGTCAGCCACACGCAGAGGGCGGCCGTGATGAACACGAGTCCGACGAGGTACAACCACTGGACGGCGGGAGACTGCTGGACGAACACAGCACCCCCGCCCATGATGAGGAGTGTCACGGGCAGGACGACGCCGAACACCTTCCCGAAGAGCAGCCCGGAGGCCAGGCGCGGACGCATCGGCGCTACGGGCCCTCCAGATCGAAGCGGTAGCCGGTCCCCTTCACCGTCACGAGCCGCTTCGCTTCGCCCTTGAGCTTCTTGCGCAGCTGCCCGATGTGGACGTCCACGGTCCGGGTCTCGATTTCGAGCGACTGCTCCAGCCCCCACACGCGGTCGAGGAGAAACTCGCGCCCCAGCACCCGGCCTTTCGCCTCGAGGAGCGCGCGGAGCAGCTCGAACTCCTTGGCGGTGAGTTCGACCGGCTTGTCCTTGACCCAGACGAGGTGTTTGCCGAAATCCACCCGCAGCCCGCCGGCCGTCACGGTCTCTTCCGACGCCGGCTCCTTGGCGCGCCGCAGGATCGCCTTGACCCGCGCGACGAGCTCCTTGGGACTGAACGGCTTCGTCATGTAGTCGTCCGCCCCAAGCTCCAGCCCCACGATCGTATCCGACTCGTCGCCTTTGACCGTCAGCATGACGACCGGAATGCGCCGGGTGCGTGGATCCTGGCGCAGGAGGCGGCACACCTCCCAGCCATCGTGCTCGGGGAGCATGACGTCGAGCGTGATGAGGTCGGGCAGCTCCCGCCGGGCCAGCTCCAGCGCCCGCTTGCCGTCGGCGGCGGTCAGGGTGCGGAAGCCCGCCTTCTCCAGGTTGTAGCGGATCGCCTCGACGATGTTCTTCTCGTCGTCCACGATGAGGATCTTGGGTTGGGACATCAGCGGTATTGTAGCAGACCCTCGGGGAGGGGCGAAGCGCGAGTAGGGCGAGGGACTGTGCGCATTTGGTGCCCGAATTCGGTTCACTCCCTGGGGCAACGGCTCAGCGGCCGGCTCGCTCGCACCACCGCTGCGCCCACCACTCCAGGCCCATCGAACCGGCCGAGACCGCGACGAGCGCCGGCACCAACGTCCAGATCCCGCTGAGGACCAGCAACAACGCAAAACTGCCGTGCATCAGCCAGCGGTTCCAGGTCAGGCTGGCCGGTATCGAGCGGAAGGAGACGCCGTCCGGCCCGCCGCCCCGCTGGGCGAGCGCGACGACGGCGGTGAAGGCCGCCGCGTGCGCCGCGAAGATCCACAGCCGCGCGTTCTGGTCCGTCAGCCCGAGCAGATGGCCGGAGGCGCCGATGAGGAAGAGGCAGCCGAAGAGGCCAGCGTAGGCGAAGGGCGGGACGAGGAGGTAGCGCCACCCCCGCGAAGTACCGCGATCAATCCGCCCGCGCACGAGCCGCGTCACTCCGCCGTACCACGCCGCGACCCACATCCAGGCGCACAGGTTGCCGGCCGGGACACCGAACCAGCCTGCATTCAGCGGGATGCGCCAGCTCCAGAGGCCCACCCGTATCGCGACGGCATCGATGGCCAGGTCGATGAGCACCGCCAGCAAGCCGTCGAGGAACGGCCGGACGGCCACGGGCAACCCGGCGCGGTCCGAGAGCGCCATGGAGGAGTGAATAATGGTCGCCCACAGGAGCGGGATGTAGACGGGCACGTCGCCCACCCACCACCAGGTGACCGGGCCGTAGTGGTACGTCCCGAACACCCGCATGTCGAGCGTCTCGAGGAACCAGCCGTAGAGCGCGGCGATGAGGAGCTCGATGTGCTCATGGCCTCGGCGACGGCGGAGGTCGAGCCACACCCAGCCGAAGAGGCCGAGCGAGGCTACCTCAAGCAGATGGCCCAGCCACGCGTGCATGACGGGGCGTGCCGTTCAGGAGGCGGGGAGAGATCTGGGCTCCGCCATCAGCGCCGCTCGAGGGACGCGGTCCACTCCTCAGGGACAATCCCGAGCACCAGCTTCTCAGCCCGTCGCACGATCGTCAAGGGCGAGCGCCCACCGAGCTGCTGTTCCGTCAGGAGCCGGTGCAGGTCGTCCACGCTCCCCACGGGCTGGCCGCCGAACTCGATGAGGATGTCGCCCGTCTGCACGCCGGCGCGCTCGGCCGGCCCGCCGCGCTCGACACTCACGACGAGGATGCCGCTCGAGGCCGGCAGGTGGTAGAACCGTACGACGCGCGTCGGGAGCGGCACGGTCTGTCCGCCCAGCCCCAGGTAGCCGCGCCGGATTCGCCCCTCGCGGATGAGCCGCTCCGCGACGAACATCGCCGTGTGGATGGGGATGGAGAAGCACAGCCCCTGCGCGCCGAGGATGGTGGCGGTGTTCACCCCGATCGCCTCGCCCCGCGCGTTCACGAGCGGGCCGCCGGAGTTGCCCGGGTTGAGTGCGGCGTCGGTCTGGATGATGTCGTCGATCAGCCGGCCCGATACGGAGCGCAGCGACCGGCCGACCGCGCTGATGATGCCGGCGGTCACGGTGCACTGGAACCCGTACGGATTGCCGATGGCAATGGCAAGCTGCCCGACGCGCAGGGCGCGCGAGTCGCCCAGCGGTACGGTGGGGAGGAGACCGGGCGCGTCGAGCTTCACGACCGCCAAGTCCGTCGCCGGGTCATCGCCGACCACGTCGGCATGGAAAGCCACACCGTCGGGACAGGCCGCCGCCACCTCCTGCGCGCCGTGGACGACGTGGCTGTTGGTGAGGAGGTAGCCGTCCGAGGTGACAATGAAGCCGGAGCCGCTGCCCCGCAGCTCATCCGCGTCCTCCGGCGCCGGCCGGCGCCGGCGGCCCCGGTCGCGCACCTCGAGCTTGACCACCGCGGGGCTGACCCGCTCCGAGGCCCCGACCACGGCCTCGGAGTACGCGTCGAAGAGCGGCTGTTCGTGGAGCCCCACGGGCAGAACCCGTGGCACCTTCACGTGCGCCCGTGGGGCGGAATCCTGAGCGATACCTCCCGCGGCTTCGTTTGGCGAAGCCAAACGTGCGGGGGCGCGAGTCGAAGGGTCGTCGGCCTGACGCGAGGCGGGGATCGGGATTCCTTCGTGTGCGGCGTTGATGTGGTTGCGTCGGTTCATCGCGCGCTCTCCATGCCTGTCTGTGTGACGTGCGGGACGCCCCGGAGATGGTCGCACCCGCCACCTCCGGGGTCTCCTTTCCTGCCTGTGCAATTACTGCCAGAGTCCAGCCAGCTTCTGCCGGAACTGCGCCTTGGACTGGGCCTGGGTCAACATGGCCTGCCACTGGGCGCCCATCGCTTCGACCGCGGCGTCCGCCGCCTTGTCCATCTTGGGACCCCACGCCTTCTGGATTTTGGCCTTCAGGAGCTCAACCTGCAGCTCCTTCATCGCCCGCATGAAGGCACTACTCCACATCCCCGTGGCGCAGTCGATCGGGTCACCACTGCACCCCCGCGTCCCGCAGGGACAGCCGTCCGAGGGACCGCAGGCCCCGCCCTTGTCCTGTCCGGTGAGGTCACACGCTCCCGACGTTCCACACTCTGTCGCCATTGTAGAGTTCCTCGTGTTTGCTGTGCTCCACATCATCATGTCTCCCGTCTCCTGTTCCGCGTCTCCTGTCTCTCCGCTCACCTCCCGTGTTATAAACCGACTAGTCGGTATTTTCTGTCGCCAAAAAAACCGCCAGCCTCAGCGTCCGAACAGCGCCTGCAGGTACGCCTTGTAGTGGCGGAGGTTCCGCGCCGCCACCCCGCGGTCCCGACCCGCCTTCCCCAGGATGAGCGAACCCTCCAGGATGGCGATCAGGTGCTCCGCCAGCTCCCGCGGGTTGAACGACGCGCGCGGGGCGTAGTGGGCCTTCGCGCGCGCAAGCTCCCGTCCGAACTCCTTCGCCCAGTCCGCGAAACCCTTCGCGCAGGCCTCGCGAATCGACGGGTGCGACTCGCACAGCTCCTGCGCGAACGAGCCGAGCAGACAGCCCTGCCCCAGCGCCGGATCCTGCGAGAGCTTGATGGCGCCGTCGATGTAGTTGTAGACCCGCTTGAGCGGGTCCCGCTCGGCGCCGCAGAAGCCGGCGTGCATCCGGCGGCCCGAGGCGCAGAAGCGCTCCAGCAGTTCCCGCCCCAACCCCTCCTTGCTGTCGAAGTAGTGGAAGAAACTGCCCTTCGTCAGCTTCGCCGCCTGGCAGATCTCGTCGACCGTCGTCGCTTCGAATCCCCTGGCGAGCATGAGCCGCTCGGCGGCGTCGAGCAGCCGGGCCTTGGACGACGGATTAGCCGCGGCAGTGCGCATGGCGTTTGGACATACCAGTTGGTATAATAATACAGGCGTGGCGGAAGCCTTGTCAAGACCTGGATGCGGGCGGCCGGCCGCGGCTCGCGCTTCCGGGAATCCTTGCGGAGCTTCCCCTGACCTCGATATACTGGGGTCCTGATGGCCAAGACGCTGTTCGAGAAAATCTGGGACCGGCATGTCGTCACGATGCTGTCCGACTTGCCTGCCGCACCGAACGCGGCACAGGCAGGCGGCCCCGCCCTCCTCTATATCGACCGCCACCTGGTCCACGAAGTGACGAGTCCGCAGGCGTTCGAGGGGCTGCGCTTGTCCGGCCGGACGGTCCGGCGGCCCGAGCTGACGGTCGCGACCATGGACCACAACGTTCCGACGGACGAGGCGCTCACCATCCGCGACCCCATCTCCAAGGCGCAGATCGAAGCCCTCGGCGCCAACTGCCGCGAGTTCGGCATCACGCTCTACGACTTGGCGAGCGAGCGCCGGGGCATCGTCCATATCATCGGCCCGGAGCTCGGCCTCACCCTCCCGGGGACGACCGTCGTCTGCGGCGACTCGCACACCTCCACCCACGGCGCCTTCGGGACGCTGGCCTTCGGCATCGGCACCTCGGAGGTCGAGCACGTGCTGGCCACGCAGTGCCTGCTCCAGACGCGCCCGAAGACGTTCAGCGTGGAGTTCACCGGCCGCCCCAAGCCGCCGGTCGGCGCCAAGGACCTGATCCTCAAGCTCATCGGGATGATCGGCACCGCCGGCGGGACCGGCTACGTCCTCGAGTACGGCGGCGAGGCGATCCGGTCGCTCTCGATGGAAGGCCGGATGACCGTCTGCAACATGAGCATCGAGGCGGGCGCGCGAGCCGGTATGATCGCGCCGGATGATATGACGTTCCAGTATCTCGCCCAGCCGGGCCGGCCGTTCGCCCCGCAGGGCGAACCGTTCGAGCGCGCGCTGACGTTCTGGCGGACGCTGCCCTCCGACCCCGGCGCGCGCTTTGATCGCACGCTCACCATCAACGCCGCGGAGACGGCACCCCAGGTGACGTGGGGCACCAGCCCCGGCATGGTGGTGGACGTGACGGGCCGGGTGCCGGAGCCGGACCAGGTGCCGGGCTACGCTCGAAAGGACGTTGAACGCACACTGGCGTATATGGGCCTCGTCCCGGGCACGCCGATGACGGAGATCTCCGTGAACACCGTCTTCATCGGCAGCTGCACCAACGCCCGCATCGAGGACTTGCGGGAAGCCGCGCGGATCTTCGAGGGACGGACGGTGGCCCAAGGGGTGCGGGTGCTCATCGTCCCGGGCTCTCAGCAAGTCCGGCGGCAGGCCGAGGCCGAGGGGCTCGCCGGCGTCTTCCGCTCAGCCGGGTGCGACTGGCGCCAGTCCGGCTGCAGCATGTGCCTCGGGATGAACCCGGATCAGCTCGCCCCAGGCGAGCGGTGCGCTTCGACGTCGAACCGGAACTTCGAAGGCCGCCAGGGCAAGGGCGGCCGAACGCACCTCGTCAGTCCGCAGATGGCGGCCGCGACGGCGATCGCGGGGCATTTCGTGGATATCAGAACCTGGCCTGGGACTGAGCGAAGCCACTCCTGTGGCACTTAAGATGCAACCGTTCAACAGTCATCGTGGGCTCATCTCGACGCTGGACCGCGCGAACGTGGATACCGACCAGATCATCCCGAAGCAGTTCCTGAAGTCGATCGCGCGCACCGGTTTCGGCCCGCACCTCTTCCAGGACTGGCGCTACCGGCCCGACGGGCAGCCCAACCCGGACTTTCCGCTCAACGCCCAGCGCTTCAAGGGCGGGTCGATCCTCGTCGTGCGCAACAACTTCGGCTGCGGCTCAAGCCGTGAGCACGCGGTCTGGGCGATCCAGCAGGACGGTTTCCGGTCGGTCATCTCGCCCTGGCAGCAGCGCGGGGACACCCGCATCCCCGGCTTTGCGGACATCTTCCGCAATAACAGCATGAAGAACGCGCTGCTGACCGTGGAACTTGCCGAGGCGGAGGTGGAGGAGATTTTTCAGATGGTGGACCGCTACCCGGGGCTGGAGGCGACGGTGGACCTCGACCGCCAACGGGTCACGCTCCACCTGCCCGAAGAGCTCGCGTTCCACTTCGAGATCGACCCCGCGGTAAAGACCCGCCTCATCCACGGCCTCGACGATATCGGCCTGAGCCTCCAGCACGAGGCTGCCATCACCACGTTCGAAGCCAAGCACGACCCCCAGTTACGTCCGGAGTTCGGGGTTCGGGGTTCGGAGTAACTGCTCCGAACGCCCAACTCGCTCACCGACCCAGCGCCTGCTTCGCCCCGTGGTGTTGGGGGTAGACGGTGAGCGATTTCTCGTAGAGCGTTCTCGCCTTCACGGCGTCGTTCCGGCCGCGGGCCTCCACCTCTCCCAGCATAAAGTAGGCCTGGGCCAGCGCGGGGACATCCGCCGGATCCGCCTCGACCTCCAGCCACGCTACCGCCTGCTGCAGTTCCGCCTCCGCCCGCTGCAGGAAAGCCGTGCGCTGCGGCTCGCTCTTCTGTAGCCCCACGTCGAGCTGGAGGCTGCCATAGGCCATCCGCACCATGAGGTCGCCGGGGTTCGCGCGCAGCGCCTGCTGCAGTCGGCTCATCGCATCCGCCACGTTCCCGCTCTTGAGCTCGATCAGCGCCTGTTCGGTGATCCGCTTGCTCTCCAGGTCCAGTTGCGCACTATCCGACTGCGACGCGTCCGTGGAGAACGGCGCGAACCGTTCGGCGGCCGCGTCGAAGAACCCCCGCTGCGCGTCGAACGTGCCAGCCGGCGATTGGCAGTAGAGCACCGCGAGGGTGTTGTCCTTCACCGCCAAGACGAGCAGGAGGTGAGTGGCGCTCTTCGAGCCGACGGCCCGCGCCTCGATTTCGAGCGCCGGGACCCCCTGGACGGTGGCGTCGTGCCGGTCGGTAATCCGCGCGCCCTGCCGGCGGAATGTTTCGAGATAGCTCTCGATCAGCTGTTCGCCGGCGGCCGCCTTGAGCCCGGTCGTGCGCGAGGCGTGGTAGTACTTGCGCAGCTCGAGGATGGTCGGGGTCCCCGTGCGCGGCGGGAGGGGATCGGGGCTGGTGGTCACGGTATAGGGATGTCGGTCCGCGCGCTCCTGCACGTGCCAGCCCTTTGGGTACGGAAGGCGCACCGAGCGCTCGGAACGCACAAAAACCTCCAGCGCCTCGTCGCTGACCGGTGATGCGGTTCCAGTGGGAGCGGCGACGCCTTCGTCGCCTGATGGCGCCGCCTGTTCGATGGCGGCGATCTCGGCGCGGTTCACCACCATCGCGCCGAGATCGGGGAGTTCGATCGTGACCTGCCGCTCATCAGCGGCGGAGATCGTTCCCTCCAGCGCATTGCCGTTTTTCAAGCGCACCACATCGGCGCCGGCCAGGTCTGGCCAGACGGTCATGAGGACCAAGAAGGTGGACGCCGCCCGGCTCACGACGCGCTCCATGCCGGAACCTCTTGCCCCTGCGTCAGGGCCGCTTCTTGGCCACTGCTTCGATGGTGAAAAAGATGCCGAGGAGCGAGAAGACAAAGCCGGAGAGACAGACGATGAAATCCGGCTTTGGCAGAACCACCGACAGCGGCATCACCGCGAACATCATGCCGCACAGACTCAAGATAAATCCCAGCCTTCGATGCATGCCCCCTCCTTCTCCTTCCGCTCCCGACAAGAAACCCTGATCCGTTACCCCGGCAAGAGGCGCCGCACGCGCCCCTGGAACGGTTCGGGCAACACCTGAGCCGCAGCGGCCAACGCCAAGACCGCATAGGCCGCCAACGACAGCCACAACCCCGGCCCGATGGCCACAGCATACCTCGCCCGGGTGTCCGTCGTCAGCAAGGTCCAACACCCCGCGACCGCCACCGCCCCGCACACCAGCGCCACCCCGGCGGCCGCCAGCCGCGTGGCGCCGACGCGAGCCGTCAACAACAGGCCGCACAGGAGCGCCAGACCCGGCGCCAGATACACGGCGTAGCTCTTGAGCCCGATGCGCTCACGTTTCTTCGTCACCAGCTCCGTCAGTCCCATGATCACCCTGACGTTCTCCCGGTTCGCAAGCCGGGGAATCTGGTAGCCGCTCACCCGCGTCGGGATGAGCGGCATGCCCCGGGACGACTTCCGGGCCGTCGCCTTCGTGCCCCGCTTCACCGATGTGAACCCCGTACCACGGCTCCACAGCCGTGGCGTCGGGGTCTTCCCCTTCGGGAAAAGCGCCCTGTTCCTCCCCGTCTTGCTAGGCGGGGCTTCCGCGTGGTGCGGGGTGAACGCCTGGCTCAGACCCCGGCGCGCGCCGGACGCGATGTGCCGCTCCGCGTCGGTTGTCTTGAGGTCCAGCATCGCCCACGGCAGAAAGAAGCCGATGAGTGCCGCGGCCACACCAGCCCACACCACCGCCTTCAGGCGCTGTGCCATGCGCGCCGCTCGAACGCAATGGGGATGGCTCCTATCCGATCGCTGGGAGCCATCCCCATCGAAGTGCCGCGGAGCGCGAACACGCGTGTCCGCTTAGAACCGTCCAACCGTCTTCAGGAACCGCTGGGCTTCGTCGTCCGTGTAGGACGCCACCTGCTGACCCGCGGCGTCGGTGATCACCACGTGTCCGTCGGCCTCGGTGCGGGAGCTAAAGAGCATCGCGCCCTCGCCGTTCAGCGCCACCATATGGTCGCCCTGACGCTGGATGCGCAGGCTCTCGCCCGGCTGTCCGCCCCGGGACTGCTCGATGACCAGCTCGTTACCGGCCGGCCCAGCCACCCGCTTCAGGAGATACTCCATGTCGCCGCGCACGATGCGCCGCGTGGCGCCGACCCCCTCCGCTGACGCTTCCGCCAAGGGGTTGTTCCCTGTCCAGAACTCAATCGAGTTGAAGATGATCGCGTCCGCTGCGCCGGCGATCCCGTAGATGGGCAGCAATCCTGCCATCACGAGGTAGGCGACCTCGACGACCCACTTGTTATCGCTGACTTCGCCGTTGAACTTCCATACCTTCCGCGTCAGGTAGAACGGCCCGTAGCAGCCGCTCGCAAAGAGCCCGAGGGCCACGAGTCCCACTGCCATTCGATGCGGTCGTTGCATGCAACACCTCCTAGGGTTGACGGTAGGCTACCATAGGGGAACGGAGCGCGCAAACGAAAATGCGGAGCGGGTCAGGAAGGCGCGGCATCCGTCACCGCACACCGGGCGACACCATCGCGTGGGCGCGAATGGTGTGCGCCCGCGCCTCGGCTTCCTCCGCCTGCGGCACGGCGCCGAGGTTGCGCAGGAGCTGCGCGTACTCCTCCAGCGTCGACGCCACTTCCGGGTGATCCGGCTTAAGCGATGAGTCCCACGCCTCGATGGCGCGCCGGTACATGGTCTTGGCGTCGTTGAGGCGGCTGGCGGTCTGGTAGAGCGCCGCGAGGCTGCTCAGGTCCGTGGCGACGATCGCGCTGTCCGTGTCCTCCGCTGATTCATCGACGGCGAGCGCTTGTTCGGTGGCCGCGATCGCGTCGGGCACCCGGTGCTGCTCGACGTAGTAGGCGGCCAGGACGTTCAGCACCCGTCCGTACGCGAGCGGCTCGGTCCACTGGTGCCATTCGCGGATGGCCACGGCCCGCTTGAGGAGCGGCTCCAACTCCTCGGTCCGGCCCGTCGCCTTGTAGAGGGTGACGAGAGCATCGAGCGCCGTCGCGACGTCGGGGTGGTCGGGTCCGAGCTCGACCTGCCGCATCGCGAGCGCCTGTTTCAGCAGCCGTTCGGCGTCCGCCGGACGACCCTGGGAAAACGCGATGGCCGCCAGGCGGTGCCGCATCGTGGCGGCTTGGGGCGAGCCGGCGCCCCCTTTCCGCTCCCGGATCTCGAGCGCGCGCTTGAGCGCATGCTCGGCCTCAGCGTAGCGGCCATCCGCTTCATAGAGCGCGGCGAGCGTCTCGACGGCATCGGCCACATCCGGATCGTATCGGCCGGACTTTCGCTCGGCGTCTTTCACCGCCCGCTCCGCCGACACCACGGGGCTGGAGTCGGTCGTCTTGAGCACCTGCGTCTTCACTTGGTCCCACAGCGACTCTTCGGCTCGGACCGGCACAGCTCTTCCTCCAATCAGAATCAGAGAGAGCCCTGCCGCGGCGGCGGGACATGGCGCGCGACTCATCGGGCGAGGCTGTCGCATCTCACGCCTCCGAAAGAGGGACGCGGCGAACTTCCGTGAGAGCCGCAAGGGCATACGCAGGACTTGCTGTCTGGAAATCGGCTTAGGCTATTGAAGGAGTACGACGCGGCGCTGATGCGCGCTCGGACAAAAAAGAAACAGGGTGGATTTTCGACGCGGACGGCGGTAGACTATCAGTCCTCCCCGTAGCCGCCTGCGTATACGCGAGAGCCATCAGCCCGTGACGAGGGCCGTCCATGAGCAAGACGCTTAACGACGAACGGCGCGTCGATTCGCGGAGACGCGAGTTCGTGAAGACCACACCCGATCCCATCGCGACACCACCCGCCCCCGTCTCCGTTGCTCTGCCACCGGCAGCTTCCGAGCCGACACCTGCCTGCCACGACGCCCGCGGCGAAGGCAGACCAGCTGCTGCGCTCGCCACCGCCGTCGTTGAGCCGGCCGCCGTGTCCGCTCCTCGACCCGACGCCGAGCCGTCGCCCCAACCCGCGCCGGCGGTCAGCCGCGATGCGGTTCGGTTCGCGCACCGCTGGTACTCCGCGCTCACGTTCTTCATCGCGTTCGGCATGACGCTCGGCGTCGTGAGCATCGTGCGCACCGGCTTGCCGGGGGCCCCGGTCACGCTCCCAACACGGGTGAGGCTCCCACTGCCTCCGCCAGCGCTGGTGAGCGCCGTCCCCAGCATCTCCGTCGCGCCACGACCCCTCGCGCCGCGTGTCCAGCGCACCCGCGACCCTTTTGCCGCCGCGCTCTCACCCGAGCCGGAAGATGCGGCGCTGGCTGAGGCGACGCACGTCTATCACCTCATGGAAGCCGCGCTGCGCGACGCCGCGAGGACCCTGCCCGCCCCCCAGCCGGACCCGTCCGCTCCCGCCGATCCGATCAGGGTTCCCGAGCGAAACTGACGCGCCGCGCCGCGCGCTTGCACGACGACACGTCGACAGCGCTGAACCCGTCACGGAGCCGTGGTCGGGAGCGGCGACGCCGCATGCTTCGAGAGCAGTGAGCGGTTGACCATGACCGCCCGCACGCTCGAGGCCATGGTGTCCCACAGCGGCACAATGCACTCCCGGAACAGGATCCGGTCGTGCTTATGCGGCTCTTCCGGCAGCTTGGTCATGAGGTCCAGCAGCACCGTCTGCTCGTAGTCCTGGGTGAGCCGTCGCGTCCAAAGCATCTCCTGCGTCTGCCCGTCCTTCAGCGCGCACACCAGCTCCGCCCGGTAGAGCCGCCCTTGCGGGTACCCCTCTTTCACGCCGTAGCCCAGCTGCGGCACCACACAGCTGAGCGTGTACTGCGCGGTCGCGTTATCCGCCCGCTCGAGGATGGCGTTCACGCCGTTGACATGCAGGTGCTTGATGAGGAGGACGGAGAGGACGGCGGCGGTGGGCACGCCGGGATCGCCGTCCGGAATCTGGATGGGCTGGTCGACGATAACCTGGAGCGGTTCGACGGACACGGTGGGGGCCTCTTCGCCGAGCGGCTGAGAGCCGGGCCAGGTGAATGGAAACCGGTACGCCTGCCGCCACTGGCTCTGGCAACCGGCGAGCAGCGCGGCAAGGCTGAGCGCCGCCCCCAACGCGGGGACGACTCGATGAGGGGCTCCTGGGTGGCGCATGGGACGATGTATTGTAGCAGGGTTTGGCCGGTCCGCACGCGCCATCAGTTCCGATATCAGATACCTTTCTCAAAACGGTATCTGCTATCGGCCGTGGAGCCGCCGTGCTTGCGCAGGTACTGCTGGTGGTACTCCTCCGCCTGGTAGAAGGCGGAAGCCGGGACCAGTTCAGTGACAATCGGGCGCACGAACCGGCCCGAGCGCTCGAGCACCGCCTTGGACTGCCCAGCCAGCCGCTCCTGCTCCGGCGTGTGGAAGAAAACGGCGGAACGGTACTGCGTGCCGACATCCGGCCCCTGCCGGTTGCGCGTCGTCGGGTCGTGCAGCTTCCAGAAGACGTCGAGCAGTTGCTCGTAGGTCACCCTGGCGGCATCAGACTCTACCTGGACCGCCTCGGCGTGGCCGGTCCGGCCGGTGCAGACGTCCTCGTACGTGGGGTTCGGGACGGTCCCACCCGTGTAGCCCGACGTCGCCGACACCACACCCGGCACGCGGCGGAACGCCTCCTCGACTCCCCAGAAGCACCCCGCGGCGAATGTCGCTCGTTCAGTCATCCGGCGCTCCATACGGATCAGTCATGGCTGCCGAACGGCAGCGCCTTCTTTAGCGCGTCGGTCGTCTGCTTGACTGCTCCGGCGGCGGCACCGACCGCCTCCTTCCCTGCACCGGCCACCCCATCGACGGTCCCCCTCGCGGTCCCGATGGCGTCACCCACCAGCCGCTGTGCCTGCTCCAGTTGGACGCCCGCCAACGACTGGAGGCTGCCGAGATCGAAGTGGGCGAGTCGGGCGACGCTCGTCTGCATCAGCGCCCGCGAGACGATGAGCCCGCCGAGGACGTACGGGTTCGTGATATCGTGGTAGCGCTCGTGGACGTTCACCGTGAACTCCTGGACCTTCGGCGCGCCACCGGTGTAGTCCTTGTAGATGACCTTGCCAATCGAGAGCTCCAGCGCGTCGATGCGGATCTCCGGCATCCCGGCCTTTTTCGCCGGAGTGGCCGTGCCCGTCTTCGCGGCCTTCGACTCTTTCACCACGTTGAGCGAATCGAGGTTCAGCGTGCCGCTCCGGTCGCGGACCACCGTAAACTCCTGCAGGTTCAGCCGGACCTCCTGCAAGTGGACCTTGCCACCGAGGAACGCCCCGAGATCATAGTGGACGTCGATCTCCGGCAGGTCAACCATCACCTGGTCCGGGAAGCCCGAGGGATTGTGGAGCCTCAAGCCCCGGATGCCGACGGCGCTCTTGAGGAAGCTGACGTCCATGCGGTCCAGCGACAGCGTCAGCCCGGTGATGAGTCTCACCCCACTCTCGACCGCCGCCTTCGCGACGACATTCTTCGCCACCCCGATGACGATTACGATCGCCGCCAGGATGACGAGCGGCGCGAACGGCTTCTTCATCGCCTCAACCCTCCTTGAGCATTCGGTTCCGGTTCAAGCCCATCCTCATCGTCTCACGACCGCCAACCTGCCGGTACCGGAAGCAGCCCACCAGGTGGTCGTTGACCATCCCGGTGGCCTGCATCTGGGCGTAGCAGATGGTTGAGCCGACGAACCGGAAGCCGCGCGCCTTCAGCTCACGGCTCATGGCGTCGGATGCCGGCGTGGTGACGGGCAGCTCACGGAGGGTGCGCCAGGCGTTCCGGATCGGCCGGTGGCCGACGAACGACCACAGGAAGCGATGGAAACCTCCGCACTCGCGCTGGACGTTGAGGAACGCCCGGGCGTTCGTGACCGCCGCGTCCAACTTCTGCCGGTTGCGGATGATGCCGGGGTCGCGCAGGAGCCGCGCAAGGTCCCGGCGCGTGTAGCGCGCGACCCGCTCCGGCTCGAAGCCGTGGAACGCGCGCCGGAACGCCTCGCGCTTTTTGAGGATCGTCAGCCAGCTCAGCCCCGCCTGCATGCCCTCCAGGACGAGAAACTCAAACAGCGCTCGGTCCTCGTAGAGCGGCACGCCCCACTCGGTATCGTGGTAGGGCTGGAGCAACGGAGAGCCCTCGCCCCAGCAGCGCGTCGGCGTCGTGTGGTAATCGCTCATGGCGCGAAACACAACACCCCACGCGACGCTTGGCCGCGTGGGGTGTCGATGGGAAAAACCGACCCCGGCTTACTGACCCGACTGCTGCGTCGCGGTTCCGAGCGCTTGCGAGGCCTGCTGCTTAGCTTCGCCGGCAGTCTGCTGGGTCTGCGTCGCGGCCCCGCTTGCGTCATGCGTCGCTTGCTCGAGCTGAGACTCGACCTGTTCCGCATGCCGCGGGAGCGTCTGTGCTGATGACTGGACCGTCTGCTGAATCTGCTGCGCGGTTTCGCTGATGCTCTTGCTCGCCTGGGGGACCAGATCCTGCGCCTGGTTCCAGAGGTTGCCCGAGGTCTGCTCCGCCTGGGTCGCTGCGTTCTGCAGCGCATGCGACGGAGAAACCGATTCCTGCTTCCGGCTGGCGACCGCAATCCCGATGATGATCGCCGCCGCCACTGCCACTGCAATGATCCCGTTCCGCATCCACGCTCCTCCTTTACTGGCTGTCTCGCGCCGCCGGAGCCGGCACCATTGCCGGGTCCTACCGCAAGCACATCCCGTCACAGACGTCGCCTAAGCGGGACACCTGGACGGCTTACCTTGTCTGGTCGCTAGTCGTACGGCTAGGGCGTCGAGGATCGGCCGGCAGGGATCCCTTGTGCGCCTCAACTGATAGAACCTTCAGTATAGCAGACGCGCAGACGTGGCGCCAGTGCAATCTGCTGGCGGGCGAGTCACGCGACGCGAGCGCGGGGCGTCACCCTTTGCCCGGGGCAACGCTGACGACCGTAATGTCGAAGAAGAGCGTCTTGCCGGCGAGCGGGTGGTTCAGGTCCAGCGTAACCGACTCCGGCCCCACCTTGAAGATGGTCGCGCGGAACGGCCGGCCATCCGGACCGGTGCCGCGGAGCGCCTGCCCGATCTCCGGCGTGGCATCCGGCGGCAGCTGCTTACGCGACACCTCGACGAACGCCTTCGGGTCCACCGGGCCGTAGCCTTCCTCCGGAGCAACGGTGATCGAGCGGGTGTCGCCAGCCTTCAGCCCCACTAATTGTTTCTCGAGGCCCGGAATCAGCTGTCCCTGTCCCTGCACGTAGCTGAGCGGACTGCCACCCTTGCTGGAGTCTACCACCTTGCCCTCAACGGTGAGGGTGTAGTCGAGCTGCACGGTAGCGCCACCCTGCACCGTCGGGGCTATCTGCGCTCCTTCGTTCGCTGGGATCGCTGGGATGGTGGCTGGTGCCGCTCCGCTCGTCGCAGGGGCCAGCAGCCATCCAGCGGCCAGGCCGATCACGATTTCGTGCCACGGTCTCTTGTTCACGCGTCCTCCTCCGCGACGCATGCGCGTCGCGCCAGCTCTCGTCCAGCCCTTCAACGTGCGCCCCTGCACGCTTTGCTTCGCAAAGCGAAGCAGCGGGGGGGCGCCTCGCTCCCCGGCCCGCCGACAACGCAGGCCGGGGCGGGCAGGATTCCGTGGTTCGACTCGCTTCGCTCGCTCACCACAGTCCCGAGCGAGGCAAAGCCGAGTCGAGGAACGCCCCACGGGCTCTGCCCGTGGGGCGTCACAACAAAACGGCCGCCGAAGCGAAGGAGGCCCAGCGGCAATCGATGGCATGCACACAACTGGTGACACGCCGAATGCTCCTCGGCCGACACTATCGCATACTCGCCTGAGCGGCAGCCAAGAAAACTCTTGGAACTAATGGAAGGATGGGGGCGGGAAAACCGAACGGGCATCCATCTCGGCTGAACACCCTGCTCCACGGCGCGTCACTCATTCGTGCTGCTGCTGTCCCCGGGGAAAGCCCCGTCTGACCCATGGCACGAGCCTCGACGCAGACCCCGAGCGCGCCGGTTAGTGTGGATATCGGTCCTCGCACCGCTCCGCGGAAGCGGAGCAGGTACTCGGCCTTACAGTTTCGCGACGTTGGTCGCCTGGGGACCCTTCGGACCCTGGCTGACCTCGAACTCCACCGACTGCCCATCGCGGAGCGACTTGAAACCCTCGCCCTGGATGGCGGTGTGGTGCACGAAGAGGTCCTTCGACCCGTCCTCCGGGGTGATGAACCCATACCCCTTCTGGTCGTTGAACCACTTCACGGTGCCCTTCGCCATACTGACTCACCCCCTTCCAGGTAGTGGGCGGATACCCACAGACACACAAACACCGTAGAGCGTTACAGCTCCACGGCTGGCTTGTTCATGGCCTAGTGAGGCTGAAAAATACCCCGACAGCCTAGCCTATCGCCACCCACCCTGTCAACTAGAATCGTCCTCCCTGTCCTCCCAACCGCTCTTCGGGCGGCTTGAGGTGGCGGAACGCCCGGAAAAGCAGCAGGTCGTAGAGGACTTTCAGCCCCGGTCCGATCACGAGCGGGGCGGAAAGCGAGAGGCTGCGCATCAGCGAGCCGGCGCACGCCGGCGCCACCGCCCAGGCCACGCTGCGCGTGAGGTTCGTGATGCCGACGGCCGTCAGGCGCTCCTCTTCCGCGACAATCGCCACGATGTAGGACTGGCGGGTCGGCACGTCCATTTCGACCAGCGACTCCCGGATGAGGAAGAGGATGATGGCGACGCTCAGCGTTGGGGCGAAGGGCACCGTCATCAACAGCAGGCTGGAGGGCAGGTGGGTGAAGACCATGGTGTTGACCAGGCCGATGCGCCGGGCGAGCCATGCCGCCCCCAGGTGGGAGAGCCCGTTCGCCACGCGCACCGCAAAAAAGAGGGGCGCCAGGACCGCTTCGTTGACGCCGAACCGCTTGAAGAACCAGTAGCTCACCATCGCGGTCGTCAGAAACCCGCCGCCCAGGCTGTCCAGCCCGGAGAGCGCCGCAAACTTGGCCACGACCGTGCACGAGACGGGGGAGAGGCGCCGGATCCGCTGGCTCATCCGCCGCTCGACGGCCGGCGAGAGATACAGCGCCGCCACCCCGGCCGCCAGGCACAGCACGCTGTACACTCCCCAGGTCCACCGATACGACTCCAGCACGGTCAGGCCGGGGTGGGCGCGCAAAAGGGTGGGCAACCCGCCCAGCAGCGAGCCGACGGCGTGACCCGCATCCACGACCAGGTTGTACCAAGCGAAGGCCGTCGTGCGTGAGTCCGGCGTGACCGTCTGCGGGAGGATCGTCTGCTCCACCGTCAGGCCGGCCCCCCGATCCCGCCCCATGCCGTTCACCATACCGAGGAGCGCTCCGGCCATGATGAGCGCGGGCCGGGTGGCCCAAGCCAGCGCGGCACCGCCAAGCGCCATCAGCACGGCGAGGGTCACCAGCATGACCCGGCGGCTCAACGCATCGGTGGCGAACGTCACCAGCGCCGTGCCGGCCGCGCACCCGGCCAAACCCAGTGACACCGCTAGTCCGAGCGACGACGCCGTGAACTGCAGGTGGGTGAGGTGGAGGGCCAGGATGACCCCGCAGAGCCCGACGGCGGTAGCCCGCAGGCCCGCGGAGATGAAAATCAGTACCCGGTCAGCGTGCAGCTCAGGAGGCGCGGTCGGAATTGGTCAGGCGGAAGGCGAACGCAGCGAGCGCCCCGCCGGCCAGGTTGGCCGCCAGGAAGATCCACAGGTGGCTGGCCGCGCTGAGCCCCATCAGCGTGAGACCGATGGCCACCGCCGGGTTGAACGCCCCGCCAGAGATGCGGCCTCCCGCGTAGGCGGCGGCCATGACGGTGAACCCGATGGCCAGGCCGAAGTAGGAATTGCCGGCGGTCTTCTTGGCAGTCGCCACGTTCAGCACTACATACGCCAGCGCAAACGTAAACACCAGCTCCACCAGGAGCGCCGGCACCGCGTCGGGCCGCATCGCCTCAACAGCACTGCCGCGCTTCAACACACCGACCAGGAGCGCGGCGAGGACCGCCCCCACGACCTGCGCCCCCATATAGCCGGGAACATCCTTCGCGTCGCACTTCCCTCGCAGCCACACCGCCAGCGTCACCGCGGGGTTATAGTGGGCGCCGGAGATATGGCCACCCGCGTACACCATCACCATGAGGATCGCTCCGATCGCCAGCGGCGCCAGGTCCCCCGCCCCCGGCGCCATGACCGTCAACCCGATCACCAGCATCAGGAAGAACGTCCCGATACACTCCACCAGCAGGTTCTTCATGATGCCACCCTCCTCTTGGTCATGCGCCCATGGTGCGGGGACTCTTCTCGCTCGCCGTCGCGCCGCAGACCAGCGCGCCGTGGCCCTCACGAGGAATTAGGACGCGGCCCGCTTCTTCTCGGGCGTGGGATGCCAGCTCCAGTGCACGATGGAGCGGCTGTTGGCTGGGGTGTCGCAATGATACTGCACGAACGGCCAGGAGTTCGGTCCCACCACGTCCAGAAGGTAAAAGGTGAGATCCCGGCGCACTTCGTCCAGGATCCGGCTCGCTCGGACATCGGCCCGGCGCGCCTTGAGCAAAAACTGCACCGTGAAACCGTTGCTGTGGCGCGGCGCCACCAGGGCGACCGGCCGACGGCTCTCACCGTACGAGACGCTCGCATGCTCGGTGCGCCGGTTGACCGCACCCTCTACCCACGCCGGCCTGGCTTTTGCGGTGAGGCGCATGGGATTATCCACGGGCGGTAGCGCGACCGGACGCCGGTCCGCGATACGTGATGCGCCCCTGGGTGAGGTCGTAGGGGGAGAGCATCATCACCACCGTGTCCCCTTCCAGGATCTTGATGGAAAACCGGCGCATCTTGCCGGAGACGTAGGCGAGCACCATGTGCCCGCCGTCCAGCTCCACGCGGAAGCGCGAGTTGCGCAGCCGCTCGAGCACCTTGCCCTCAACCTCGATCCCTTCTTCTTTGGCCATGGGGGCCTCCGGGTCGCCCAGAAATGCAACTGGCCACGGGATGTCAGTTCGCAGCCCCGCGGCCATTGAGACTGAAGATACCCCAGTATTTTAACAGGTGTTTAGCGTTCGGGCAATCGAAATCTCGATACGAAATCTCGACGATGGGATCAGGTATACTGAAGGTGGTGGGAGATGGACGAATCCAACACTCCCACTGATGTGAGGGAAGGATGGGGTACTGGCTAGCTTGAGCGGGCGGGTGTCGCGTACGATGTGATCCCCCCGCCCGTTCAAGTTTTTCGGGCGGTACCGCCCCGCCGGAAGATCGGCGGGGGCAAGGACAGTCTCAGTGTGGCGGATGGCACAGCGGCATCGCTCGGTCAGTGGGCGGAAGGCTGGTCCGTGAAGAGGGCGCGGTACTGCCCGTAGCCTGCCTGCTCGAGGTCCTCCCAGGGGATGAACCGCAGGGCGGCGGAGTTGATGCAGTAGCGCTGGCCGGTGGGTGCTGGCCCGTCGTCGAATACGTGCCCCAGGTGCGAGCCGCTGCCCTTGGCCCGCACCTCGGTGCGGGTTATGCCGTGGCCGGTGTCGGTCCGCTCCTCGACTATCTCCGGCTTGATCGGCTTGGTGAAGCTGGGCCAGCCGGTTCGGGAGTCGAACTTGTCGGTGGAGACGAACAGCGGCTCCCCGGTGATCACGTCCACGTAGAGGCCTGGCTTCTTGTTGTTCCAGTAGGCGTTCGCGAAGGGCCGCTCGGTGCCGCCCTCGCGCGTCACCTGGTACTGCTCCGCCGTCAGCCGCTTCTTCAGCTCCTGGTCGCTCAGGGGCAGCGGGCACTGCGGTGCCGCGTCTTGCCCCGAGCCGCCGTGTGGCTTCGCCATGTGCGCTCCCTCCGGTCCCGCCCGCACGAGCACATACCCGCCGACCAGCACACCGAACACCACCACCACGCCTACCAGGGAGCGTCCCGTCCGGCCAAGACTCATGGCTTCGAGCGCCCCTCGCCCAGGTTGAGAGGGCACTGGGCCCCGCCGTGCTTCTCGAAATAGTGCTGGTGGTACGCTTCGGCCTGAAAGAATTCAGTCGCCGGAACAATCTGCGTCACGATCGGAGAGTGAACGCGGCGGCCCCGCTCAAGCTGCTGCTTCATGGCTTCCGCCGCCGCCCGCTGAGCCGGCGTGTGATAGAAGATCGCGGAACGGTATTGAGACCCCCAGTCCGGCCCCTGGCGATTCAGGGTAGTCGGGTCGTGGTGGTTCCAGAAGACCTCGAGCAGTTGCTCATAGCTCACTTGGGAGGGATCGTATTCGACGAGCACCGCTTCGGCGTGGCCGGTCTTGTTACTGCAGACCTGTTCATACGTGGGGTTCGGAACGGTGCCGCCGGTGTAGCCGACCGTGGTGTGCACCACACCCTTCACCTGACCGAACAACGCTTCGACGCCCCAGAAACAGCCCGCCGCGAAGGTCGCCTGCTCAACGGCCGGATGCTCCTCCGACGCCGCCATCGCCTGGACGGCGATCCCGAGCGTCACCACGAACAGACCCAACAGGCTCAGACGCGCTCTGCTCATGCACTCAGTCATCCACATATCGCGCCAAAAACTCCGCGGCGCGGACCTCGGCCCAGGCGGTCGGGACACCCGGCCAGTAGCCCTCCAGGAATCCGAGATGGCCACCCGAGGCCGGAAACTCGGCGCTCAGAAACGCGTTCTCCGACGCTACCCGCACAGGGAGCGCCTCGGCCGGCAGGAACGGGTCATCCTGTGCGTTGATGAGCAGGGTCGGCCGGCGGATGCGCGAAAGGTACGCCGCCGAGCTCGACCGAGCCCAGTAGTCCTCCGCGTCCCTGAATCCGTGCACCGGGGCGGTGACCAGATCGTCGAACCCCGCCAGTGTGCGAACCGACCGCAGGGCGTTGGCGTCGACCAGGTCCGGGTATCGGACCAGCTTCTGGATCGTCTTGCGCTTGAGGCTCTCAACGAGGCGGTCCCCGTAGACCCGACTGAACCCGTGCTCCAACGAATGCGCGCTGCGCGCCAGATCAAACGGCGCCGAGACGGCCACGGCGGCCCGGACCTGCTCCGGCAGCCGCTCCCCCTGCTCCCCCAGATACTTCAATAAGACATTACCACCCAGCGAGAATCCGACACAGATGATCGGGCTCGACGGATGCTGAGCCCGCACCCGACTGATGACCCAAGCCAGGTCCCCGGTCTCCCCACCGTGGTACGATCGGCGCAGCCGGTTCGGCTCGCCGCTGCAGCCGCGGAAGTTCATCGCCACCCCCCCCCAGCCGCGCCGATGCGCCTCGCGGAGGAGACCCAGCACCTGTAGTGAGCGCGACGAGCCTTCCAGGCCGTGCAGGACGATGACGCGGGGTGCTCCGGCATCAGCCGCCAGCTCGTCCATGTCGAGAAAATCACCGTCCAGTAGCTCCCATCGCTCACGAACCAGCGGCACGAGGGGTGCGGGCCGCAGGGCCCCGGCCCAGATCGTCTGCAGATGGGCGCCGGGGCACCACCACGCCGGTCGAAAGGAGGCTGCCTCCTTCGCCTGCGCCACCCCGCACGCGAGCAGTGCTGGCGCCATCAACAACCACCGCCAGAGATGTGCAGACCGCCCTCCCTGCGGAGGGCGGTCTGTGTGAGACATCCAAGATTGAGACGGGGTGAGCGTTATCCGCAGCTGCTGCCGCCGCAGCAACTGGACCCACCGTCCCCCGCGTCTTTAATGGCCGCCTTCAACTTGGCCTGCAGTTCCGGCGTGATCCGCACCCCCTGGTGGCAGCCCTGCGCGTGCGCCGCCGCCTTCTGCATGATCTCCGCCTCGCTGCTGCCCCGGATCACCTCGTCGCAGTCCACCCCGACATCCCGGCACTTCAAGGTCTTGGTGCCCATCGTCGCCTCCTTCTCCCAGGCGCGCATCCGCCTGACGCTCTCACCATACCCCCATTCGACCATCCCCGCAAGCGGGGCGCATGACCGTCATCCGGGACGCGTCTACTTCGGAAGCCGTGTTCGGAGCAGGAGGCGCCGTCTCAGCTCGTCGCTGGAGACCACGCGCTCGCCTGTGTCAGACGCGGAGGCCTGAGCGTTTGGCCGCTTGCGGCTGGAACGGTCTCGTGGAATCGCGGCGCGCTTCATCGGCATCAGAGAGACCTCGACTGTTGCAGGATCAGAGGAAGTACGCGTCCACGACGTACTCTTGGACCATGCGCTGGGTGTTGAAGAAGGCGCCGTTGAGGGCGATGGCGTGGCGCATGATGTCCATGAAGCGGACCCGGTCCTCCTGGTAGTAGGCGGGCATGACGACCTGCTCCAGCTTGTCGTAGAGCGCCGCGGCCTCCCGCGCGAGGTCCCGCGGGATCGCAGGGTCGGCGTCCGGCTCGTTGCCGAAGGCCCAGCCGGTCACATTCTCGATGTGGCCCTCGATCCACCAGCCGTCCAGGATGCTGAGGCTGGGCACCCCGTTGAGCGCCGCCTTCATGCCGCTCGTGCCTGAGGCTTCGAGCGGCGGCTGGGGCGTATTGAGCCACACGTCGACGCCGGCGGTCATGAGCCGGCCCAGCGCCATGTCGTAGCCCGGCAGGTACGCCACCTTGAGCGCCGGGGCCAGTGACTGTCCGGCCTGCACGATCTTGTGGATGAGTGCCTTGCCGGCTTGATCGGCCGGGTGGGCTTTTCCAGCATACACCACCTGCAGCTTCCCCGTCCCGGCGACCGATTTCAAACGATCCAGATCATGGAAGAAGAGGTCCGCTCGCTTGTACGGGGTGGCGCGGCGGGCGAAGCCCAGCGTCAGCGTGTCCGGATCGAAATCGGCGGCAGCACTCCGGTTGACGCGCTCCAGCAACTGCCGCTTGGCCTCCTGGTGCGCCTGCCATACCTCCGGCTGCGGGATGCTCAGCGCATGGCGTAGGCTGAAGCTGTCATCGCGCCAGGTCGGGATGTACCGGTCGAAGAGCGCCTGGAACGGGAGGGCGGTCCACGTGACGGCGTGGACGCCGTTGGTGATGGCATCGATCCCCGCGTCGTTGAACAGCTTGCGCGACACCTCGCCGTGCCGCTTGGCGACGCCGTTGACGTAGCGGCTGACGTTGAGCGCTAAGTGCGTCATGTCGAACGAGCCGTTGCAGGAGAACACGGCGGGTGCGGCGTGGAACTCCGGCCGGTCGCCGAGGACCTCCTCGACGAGCCCCATCGGAAACTGGTCGTGGCCGGCCGGCACCGTCGTGTGGGTGGTAAAGACGCACCGGCGGCGGACCATCTTGAGATCGGCCTCGTTGAAGCTGGACCGTCCCGAGGCGTGGGCCCGCTCGTCCAGCAGTTCCAGCCCCAGCAGACTGGCGTGCCCCTCGTTCATGTGGAACCGCTGGATGCCGTCATAGCGCAGCGCGCGCAGCATGCGCACCCCGCCGATGCCCAGGATCGCCTCCTGCGCGAGCCGGTAGCGCCGGTCGCCCCCGTAGAGCACGTGCGTCAGCGACCGGTCGGCCTCGGTGTTCTCCCGCACATCAGTGTCCAGCAGGTAGACCGGCACGATGAAACCTCCCAGCCCCTTGACGTCGTAGCGCCAGGCGCGCAGGTAGACCGTCCGGCCACCCAGGAGGAGGGTCGCCCGCTCCGGCAGGGGCGTCAGGAAATCTTCGGCCCGCCACTGGGTGGGGGTCTCCTGCTGCCAGCCCTCCGCGTCAATCGCTTGGGAGAAGTAGCCGCTCCGGTAGAGCAGGCTGACCGCCACCATCGGCACCTTCAGGTCGGCGGCGGAGCGCACCATGTCGCCGGCCAGGACCCCGAGTCCCCCGCTGTAGGTCGGGATCTCTGAGCGGAGAGCGATCTCCATAGAGAAGTACGCGATGCTGGCTGTCATGCGATCTGCTGCTATTGTACTCCGGACCGCGTGGACATGGCAGGGAAACCCTTCGGACCGCGCGCCGCCCTGATCGATCAACCACCAGGCTGCGCTCAGCCTTCCGGCGGCGCCACCAGATTAACGGCCGCCTGGATCCCGGTGGCGACTTCCGGTCGGATGCCCTTCCTGGCATAGATCGGGCGCACGAGCT
>OBEQ011091834.1_pt1 | contig 25564 bp, 21 predicted proteins | sample 1670901 | NCBI WGS metagenome assembly OBEQ01 (sample SAMEA104232315, study PRJEB22302) | groundwater metagenome | biome: forest; feature: aquifer; material: groundwater | place: USA | collected 2011-08-07 | depth 5.4 m | reverse complement strand
GGAAAACGCCATCCCATCGAAAAAGTTGGAGAACGCCTCCGTGGAATGATGCCCTGGATGAAAAAACGTCATATCAAGGGTGTTCAGGCAGCGTATTGATTGTCAATCCACCGGTACTCGTAACAATAGTACTTCTAGTTTTTTAGACACATTCTCGAGGGACCACCCTCGGTATCATCGCAGGAAATCGTAAGTTCCCCCAAGTTTTTGCTCAAGAGGCTCGACGTGCAGGAATAAAACGTCTTGTCGTGGTAGCTTTTGAAAAAGAGACAGATCCCGCCATTGAACCTCTTGTGGATCATATGGAATGGGTGAAGTTAGGACAATTGGACAAATTGGTTAAGGCTTTTCGAAAACATGATGTTCATGAAGTGGTCATGGTAGGTCAAATTGCTCCTCAAAACTTATTTGCGAATCTTCGGTTGGATATGCGAATGACCTTACTTCTAGCTCGGCTTAAACGACGGAATGCCGAAACTATTTTCGGAGCGATTGGTGAGGAGCTTGCAAAAGAAGGAGTTCAGCTTGTGTCTCACACCAAGTTTTTACAACGGTTGATTCCTAAAGCTGGGATTTTAACCCATCGCAAGCCTAGTGTGGAAGAACATGAAGATTTTAAGTTTGGATTTCAAATCGCAAAGTCAATTGCGACCCTCGATATTGGACAAACAGTAGTAGTCAAACAGGGCACCGTACTTGCTGTGGAAGCCTTTGAAGGAACCGATGCTACCTTGCTGCGAGGTGGTAAACTTGGTCGGAATCATGCAGTTGCTGTGAAAGTAAGCAAACCTGGCCAAGACATGCGTTTTGATACTCCTTGTATCGGTTGTGTAACAATCGAAACCTTGAAACGGGCAGGAATTTCGGCTTTCGGCATCGAAGCAGGTAAGACTCTTCTTCTAGAGAAAGAAACACTCATGAAAATCGCTAACACAGCGAATATCGCCATCGAAGCTTTAGAAGTAGTTTATTAAAAAATAGGTGATGAACGAAAAAATCAAGGTGGGAGTTGTTGGTGTTGGGCATCTTGGTAAGGAACATGCCCGAATTTACTCTCAACTTCCAGGTTGTGAGCTAGTGGGAATTGTTGATTGCAATCCTAAAATTGCTGAATCAGTTGCAAAGAAAGTACATTGCCGAGTTTTTCCTTCATCGGAAGGGCTTGCCCAATGTGTGGATGCCGTGAGCGTTGTTGTCCCTACTACCCTTCATTGGGAAATTGCCAGGATTTTTCTGGAAAAAGAAAAAGATGCTTTTATCGAAAAACCGATTGCTGCAACCACCATTCAGGCCGAAGCATTAGTTCGTTTGGCTCAGGAGAAAAAATGCTTGCTTCAGGTTGGGCATATTGAGCGTTTTAATCCAGTGCTGTCGTACCTCGAAAAAAATCTGCAAGAACCTAAATTTATTGAAGCCCATCGGCTTTCTCCTTATCCAGGACGAGGTACTGATGTAAGTGTGGTTCTCGATCTTATGATTCATGATCTTGATGTGATCTTGCACTTGGTCCATTCTTCTCTCGTTTCTTTTGATGGGATTGGTGTGGCTGTTTTAAGTCCTAGTGAAGATATCGCTAATGTCCGAATGAAGTTTGCCAATGGCTGTGTGGCGAATATAACAACAAGTCGGATCAGCCCCGAAAAACTCCGTAAGGTTCGTATTTTTTCTGCCAATAGCTATATTTCTTTGGATTATCAAAATCAGGAAGGCCAAGTGTATTGGAAAGAAGATGGCATCATCAAGCGTGATAAAGTGCCTGTAGCAAAGGATGAGCCTCTAAAACTAGAATTAATTTCATTTTTGGAAAGCGTTCGTCACCGTTCCGAACCAAAGGTGAGTGGTGAGCAGGGTAAACGTGCTCTGGATATTGCTGTAGCTATTATTCAGCAAATTCGACAAGACGATCATTCTATTCGCATAAGTACATAGGGGACATATTGCTCTTAGAGGACAAAAGTTGTCTGAATCGATGCGGGAATGTTTTGTTGAAGGCGTGCTAATGCGGATGCTGCGGTTCTTTGTGCTATTTCTTGTTTAGGATGACGAATATGGCGATAACCTGTGACGCTTTCAGGACATTTTAAGATTTCAAGCCATGTTTGATATTCCGTAGCATTAGAATACTGAAAACGGAGGAGAAGGTTAATGTACCAGTCACGGAATTCCTTTTCTGGACGATGCCACTTGGGGAGAAGACGTCGAAGAAACTTCATTCGTTTCATAATGTTGAGTTGCCAATTATAGGTACGGATATCAAACTCGATTTTAAAATTCCAGATATCGAAACGGGGACGATTGATATGGCTATAATGGATTTTATCGCCGCGCAGTGGACTAACATCATATCGTTCGCAGTCACGAGCTAATTTTTCTTCGCTTGTAAGGAGGTGAGCTACGTAGACTTCATCCTTAATAAGCATAACCTTTGCGAGATTCCAAATGGCAGCACGGGTTGCTGCAAATTGGTATTCTGCAGTATCGTGGGAAAAAACAAGCTTGATGAGATCAAGGTAGCGCTTGGCATAAGCTGCATTTTCAAACCAGATCATATCGGCAACACGAATGGCAAGATCACAAAAATCGGTTTCCGGTAGATTGATTGTCATTTCAGCGTGTTCCATCAGATGATGATAGGCAGTGGCTACTCGTTTATGGCCGGGATGTGAATTCGTAAGGTGCAATGCTTTTTGCTCTATAAGATTTTTATAATGGAGAAACTGGTAATCTTCCGAAAAGAAAGCAGGATCAAGCAACACTTTGCGGCCGAGTTGAAATGCATGGATGTTTTCGCGGGTTGCATGGGGCATCGTATGCTGTATCGCCCAAATTAAATTCTCAACTTTTAGCGGTAAGAGACCTTGTTGATAGGCTACGCCCAGCAAAATAAGATTAGCAAATAATTTATTGCCAAAATATTTTTCGGAGATACGGGAAAGATTAAAACCAAAATACTTATCTCGGCGTGTGTAACATTGGATTGTAGTTTCAAGATCCTTTGGGTCGAAGTCTTCTTTACCCAAAAGTGTGAGGATGGTCGGCGTTTTTTCTGTATTGATGATTGCTGTGGTATAGATTGGACTCCCTATCCGCTGATTATTTTTTGGATCGATGCCACGAACAGCTTCTAAGATATCGATGCCCAAAATGAGGTCAGCTTTTCCATATGGGATAATGTTCGAAACTATCTTGCCATTTCGGAAATACAGAATTTGTGAGTGAACGCCTCCGTTACGGATCGCTAATCCCTTTTTATCGCAGAAAAGAACACGATATCCTTCTCGAAAACCGGCACGGACAAGAGTGGCTGTGGACACACCGATTCCCATTCCTCCTACGCCCGCTACATAGGCATGCCACGATTCCGCAAACGAGACTTTATTTGATGGTTCAGGAATATGATCGAGATCGATTGATGCTAATCGGGAAGGTGGAGAAGTTTTACGGTGGATTACAATTTCTTCAAAAGAAGGACATACTTTAGTTTTGGTACAAGCTGTATCAGCTACACACCACGACATATCGGTTTGTACTTTAGTTCCATAGGGCGTGTTACTGAATGTGAGGCCCGGACACCCGGTGGACTTGGTACATTCTAAACAATTTTCACAGACTTCGTGGGTGATATTGATAAAGCGTTTTTTGGCGACGAAACCATGTTGTTTGCATTCCAAACGTTCGCGACGCGCTTCACGGCGATGGTAAGTGATTCCACATTCTTTGTCGGCAATAATCACTTTAACACCATCCCGTAGAATGGTTTCTTCGAGGACGCGCCGATAAGTATCGCGATAAGCAGGATTAACTCGAACCACCTCAGCTTGTCCCATTCCAACCATTGCTTGAATGATATGATCAATGCTTTGTTTAAATTGAGGATTTCCAAGGAGATCTATTTCCATAGAAGGAGTGGTCTGATGGCCAGTCATGGCTGTCGTCTTATTATCCAAAATAATATATGTGATGTCTTGAGCACTTTTAATAGAATTGGAGATAGCGATTTGCCCTGAGTGGAAAAAGGTCGAATCCCCCATAAAAACAACTTGTTTATTGGTAATAAAAGGATCGATTCCTGCACCTGTACCGCCACCAAGGCCCATACCAGAATAATTGTGCATCAGGTCTTTATTCGGTTCGAACATCAGCATCGTGTAGCATCCTGTGTCGCCATGGAAAAGAAGGTCAACAGGCTCGTGGGCATGAGTCTGCCTCATGTAATGTTCTTTACGAAAGTCTTGCTTGATATCGATCAGCACACTCGAAGAATCCCGGTGTGGACAACCCGGGCAAAAAGTGGGAGTGCGCTCGGGAAGATCGATGTTAAAAGTGGTTGTTTGATGGATTAAAGCAAGTTCTCGCTCGACTTGTCCCGACCTTTCAACCCCTCCTATTTGTAGAATAACAGGGGCGAGGCATTCAACGAGGATAGAAGGATTAAGACCTAAGGTAGAGGGAATTTCTTTGCCATTAGGTAGATTTTTGCCCCAAACCTTTGTTACAAAAGGGGAATGGTGAGAGTCCGATGGGTTGGTGCGATTGTGAATCGAGTTTAGGATATTGACGACTTGTTCTTCCAAAAAACCACGCCGCTCTTCCACGATGATGATTTGTTGTACTTGTCTGGCAAAGCGTTCGATCACGTGAGGATCAAGAGGATAGGTGAGTCCAAGTTTGAGAATCGGAAATTTTTCATCGAAACCCATTTCCCAAAGCGCATGTTCTAAATAACAATAAGTAAGACCCGAAGTTATAAACCCAATACGATTACTGGAATTAGGAGCTAAAATTTTATTTACGCCAAGCCGTCCCGCCTCATGCCAAAGTTGTTGGCGACGTGATTCGAGTTGCTCTTCTTTTATGCCAGTACGAGGTGGAAGAAGAACGGTTTGTTCCACCGGGATCTGGGCAGTATTAATTTCTACACGCGTGGCAGTGTTAATTTCTGGCCAATGATTTTTTCGGACATAAACAGAGCCGCCGCCATCGCCTTGATTAGTTGTAACGAGGTAGCCTATGTAGAAACCAGAGGCTTGTGAAAGTTTAAAGGCCAAATCTAACCAGTCTTTCAATTCTTGGGGATCACTTGGTTCTAACACAGGCATGAAGAGATGTTTAGCCAGAAACCGTGAATCTGCAGGAACTTGGGTCGAATCGCTCCAAGGATCATCTCCAAGAACAATAACAGCACCCCCATCTTTGTGGGCACCAGCTAAATTCCCAATAGCAATCGCATCAGCAGCAACATGAACCCCAACACTTTTCATAACTGCGATGGCACGCAAACCTATCATTTGGGAACCATTGACCATCGCCACAGAAAGCGCTTCGTTATTACCCATGGTGGCTCGAATCCCATATTGTTTTGGAATTTCCTTGATAGCCTCGATGACATCAAAAAAACCTGCTACAGGTGAACCAGGATATCCTGTCCATAAATGGGTGCCACCTTCGACTTCAAGAAGCCCTTTCACGAGAAGTTCACACCCCGTGAATACTTCCATCCCTTCCTCCTTCAAAAAACGCGGATCCACTTTGTCCGCCAAGCCTTTTGACATGGGCCGATTATGCCATAGGGTTGACCTTTTTGGCAAACGTTTAGCGATCATTTTATCAATCTAATTTGTCCAACCCCTTTATTACCAGGAGAACGATGCAAGAACGTGCACATAAAGGGGTACTCTTAGGGCTGGCGATTCTTTCTTTTCTTGCTCCCTTGAAATTCACGCACCCAGTGATTTTGTATCGTTTGGTTTATTGGCCCCATGGTGTCTCGGATTGGATTTTCAGTGAATGGCCTAATGTACTTTTCTACATAGTCTTAATTTTACTTGTGATCGTTGGATTAGGGATAAGGGGTTGGAGGACGATCGGCCGAAGAATTCTGCTTCTTCCTAGTGTGTTTTTAGTCATTCAGGGTCTATCAACGCTTAGGAGTGTGGACGAATCCTTGAGTAAAACCGTGTTCGCTCTGTTTTTGAGCTTAGGAGCTGGCTTTCTTCTAGGAGCCAAAACACTCAAAAGTTTGCAGGACATCAAATGGATTGTCACAAGCTGGTTTACAGCAAGTATATTTGTAGCGTGGAGTGGAGTTCACCAAGCTACAGGAGGACTTCAGGAGTTATACCAGTTCCTTCATGCTCACCCTGGATTAGCAAGTCATCAGCCAGCACTTTGGAAGAAAATTGAGGGCGGTCGCATTTTTGCAACTTTTGTTTATCCAAATGCATTGGGAGGATTTGTTATATCTGCAATCTTTGTAGTTGTTGCGTGGTATTTTATTTCAACACAGAAGATGAATGACAACATGATGACCACCACAAAAATTCATGGAAGATTGCAGTTACAATCCGAGCAATATCTCTGTGCTATTGCGGCTTTGCTCTTAGTGATCGCCCTCTTTTTTTGTCTTTGGAAATCTCAGTCAAAGGGTGCCTATCTATCGTTCTTTATCACCCTTATTTTGGGATCTTTTATTTTTATACGACGTCGGCCTCTTGCTTTGGGTTTTGTCGCCGTTGTCCTTTTTATTGCTATTATAGGATTTGGCCTGGGTTATGGGCATGCAGCTTTGGAAAAGGGAAACCAGACTTGGAGAGCACGAATGAGTTATTGGAAGGCGGCTTGGGAAATTGGACTTGATTATCCTCTTTTAGGCAGTGGGCCAGGCACTTTTAGCACAATGTATTTGCGTTACAAGTCACCAGAAAGTGAAATCACGCGCCTCGTTCACAATAATTATTTACAGATGTGGTCAGACAGCGGGTTCTTGGGATTTCTTACCTTTATAATTTGGCTGCCAGGATCTTTAATCCTATGGGCCCGGCGTTGGCGGCATGTCGCTTTGAAACAGCGGATCGTTCCATCACTCCTCTGGTGTGCTTGCACTGCTTTTGCCATTCATTCGTTCGTAGATTTTGATCTTTATATGATTAGTAACGCGTGGCCGATTTTTGTTTTGTTGGGTTATTTGGCCAATACACAACCTTTGGAAATGAAAAACATTCAAGATCAGAGTTAGTTGGATTTAGAACAAACAAAATCTCGCTGGAAACACTATTGGCTTCTTTTGTCAAAGTCCAAGGACTCCCTTTCCATCAAGCCATGCAGATCATATCCCAAGCCCAAGTCTATGATACCACAGACCAAATTAATCTTGTAAAGAAGACAGATATTCTTTATAGTTGTTCGAGCTTGTAAAAAACCCTACTATTCAAATAGTAGAGAGAATTGTGAGGTTTTGAATATTAAGATCAAAGGGTTAATAAAACAATCAAGGTTACTATGGAAGAGAAAAAGCCAAGCGGATTTTATACATCTAATAAAATATCTGTACCATTCAAAGCATTTTTGAGCATTTTTCTAATTATAGGGTTGTCTTATATTGGATATTTGTTATATATATACGATGCGGGCTTACAAAGCATAATTGGTACGATATTCGTTGCAATACTGGGTATTGTTTTAATATTGCGGCTTTTTTCGAAGGCGATACGGATTCGTGATTTGACTAATTTGTCTGAACTAGAGGAATCACATATAAATGACCTTGCAAGTATGAAAATTACCACAGTTCTCAAGAAAGTAATTTTTCCAGATGTGGATATACGACCTATTTTAGCTTTTGTAGTAATTGTAGGCGGTATATTAGGAGAAATGTTTTTTTACATATTTATTATGTGTTTAATCCTAACATTTTTTACTAAAAATAATACCATTTTTGATAAAATAATGATGCTATCTCTAGCAATAATTTGGTGCCCATGGATTGGAAATATGTTAGTTAAAAGAATAAGTTACAAATCATCGCTTTTATTTAAATGGGTATTAACTATTGCTGTATTTTTTATAGGTATCAAAGTTAGCCCTTAAAATGATAAGAGGTAAGAAGACAATCCATGAGTGTTATATCTTTAGGGAGCCATGTGAATGTAGGTGCATTTTTTGAAAAAATTCTTTGGATTGGATTTGGCGTATATTTTATCTATCTTTCTATAGTTAAAAAAGAAAAGTTAGGAACTAAGGCAGCTCTAATAAGATTCTTTGGAATAGGGATGGTAATTTATGCAATTAGCATGATTTTAGTGAATATATTTTCAGCAAGTTAAAATTTACGCTGAAGAAATATAGATCATTACCATTTGTGTTCGAATCAGACCAGGGCTAGCTATTGGTATAGCCTACTTCAATCACAATCAATCGATCGTAAAAAGTGGTTAGGGTGGGTGGTTTGTGTGGCATGACTTAAAAGTTGTCCAAATCAGTCGTAATAGGGAATGAGATTCTATTCATTTTTCAAAAAACTCCATGAGATTTTCTATACCAACAAAGGTATGTTTGAGTGTAATGGACATTTGGTTGAAAGATCTGTCCCAATAGGGTATGGGAATTTCACATCAGGTGGATACCAGGGATACGATGATTGCAAGAAATAACTTCATAACCATCCCATAGACGCTAAAAATGGGGTTTTCTCGTCAATTTTATCGAGGGAAGACATTTTGTGTTAAAGAAAATGAGTTTAAGAATTTTAAGCCACGGATACACACGGATGAAACACGGACAAGCCAGCGTTTGGCACACCAAACGCTGGTGGAATGGGCCATTTTTCAAAGTGGATCACGCTGTTTTGCACAGCCAAAACAGCGTGATCCGTGAAAATCCGTGTTCATCCGTGACTTCTTTCATGTTTTTTTGTGGGATACTTGTGAAATGACTTAAGGACCGCAAAGATTGCAGACTCACCTATAACGACATGCAGTACTATCAGAAAATTGTCATCGGATTGCTTCATAAATTTGCCCGGCATGGACCAATATAGGCACAACGTTGACACGGTTCCGCAGATTGAGTTTCGGAAACGCGATGGAAATCCAAAGATTGGATGCGTGTGTTTACTTCCTCAATCTTGTTGCGAATCTCAGCGGCATGTTGCTCAGTTAATTCAAAATCGTGAGAACGTGTAGGATCTTGAATATAGATAACGCGGCCTTTTTTGATGGGGGGTTGTTCTTTTGAGAGCTGATTGAGCAATTTATAAAATCGAAATTGATTCCAATATCGCCCATCTGAATTTTTGGTTTTTCCGAAAAACTCATTTTCCGAACGCGGGCGTCCTGTCTTATAATCCACTACGATCCAGCTTCCATCCGAAGCAAGATCGATCCGGTCAAATTTACCGCTTAAGGGAATCGATGTCTGAGGAGAGGAGTGGCTACTTTGGGGATTCAAGGGTATAGAGACGTTTCGAATGGCTAATTCAGTTTCTGCCACCAGAGAGGGTGATTGTTGGAGACACCATTCATGAAAAACAGGGAGTTCGCGGCGTCCCATTTCTTCAAGCGCTTGGTAATCGTAAGCGTTTTCTAGAATTTGATGTTTGAGTGTATTTAGAAAATCTTGGATAAAGAGATCCAAAGGAGGCCATGCTCTCTGTTGGCGTAACGATATAAAGAAGCGGCGGAGCGCTTCGTGGATAGCGCTGCCATAGGCAAGATAGCGGTCAGTTTTTGTAGGGATAAGATAAAGATGGGCATAGAGGAACTGGCGTGGGCAAACTTCGTAACGATGCAAGGCCGTTGGGCTGAGCCGAAGTTTCTGGATTCGTTCTAAGTAAAACGCCGACTTGAGATCACCTTGTGGAAGCGTGGCAAGTTGTTGGAGTTGAGTTTCTGTGCTATCCCCCGAAGGGATTTCTTCCCAGACGGCAGGCAAATTTTTAAATTGTTTTAAAGGAGCTAGGAGGAAGGATTCATCTAAGGGATGTTCTTCTCTCCACATGGGGCGAGTTAAATAAAGTCTCTCACTCGCACGGGTTGTTGCAACATATAAAAGCCGTCGTTCTTCTTCTTGTTCTTCATCGCTTTCATTTTCATGGGTTTTTTTTGAGAGTGTATGGAATACTAATTCTGATGGAATAGGAATTAAGTCTCTACGCGGTGCTTTTTGCTCCCAGTTAGTCGCACAAGTGTTGGTTACAAAAACAACACGGAATTCAGATCCCTTTGCTTTGTGTGTTGTGAGGAGTTGTACTCGACCTTCAGTGCTTAAAGGGTCATCGGCTTGAACCTCTAATGCAATGCCATATCGTTCCATCAGATCAAGATGTTGTAACCAATCACTAAGATGAGCCGTGGGATGGAGTAGCACAAATTCTTCTAAAGAACGGGCCACTTTCTGCAATGCATTAAGCGCTCCTACATCGATCTTGTTGTTCTCAGATTTTTCAATTGGATGAAGGTGGAATTCTAAAATTCCAGATTGGTGAAGGAGATCAAGAAATGCGTGATAGAGATTACGCTGGGAAAACAAAAGACGCCAAGTTGTGAATCGCTCTCGAAAGGCAGCAATTGTCTGAGGTTGTTTCAACGTTAAGGAAGATAACTCTGATTCTAAAATGTTCCAAAGCGGAACTTGTTGCGAGTTCGCTAACTGATTCATAAGCACGAGATCCGAAGGCGAAATCCCAAACGGAGGAAAGAGCACAGCATGACAAAGTGTGGCCGAGTTTTCGGGTTTTACCACAGCACGAAGAATAGCAAGGAGGTTTTGGACGGCAGGGGTAGTTAGTGCATTGTCTGAAATTCCAATACGAAATGGGATTTCCCGTTGCTTAAGTAACATCCCAAACTCATGTGCTTCGCGGTTGAGTCGAAATAAGATAGCAAAGTCGGAGCATTTCAAAGATGGATCGGCTATTTTTAATCGTACAATTTCATCCGCAATCCATTGAATTTCGTCCCAACGATTGTTACATGCAATCAATCGAACAGGAGTTCGAAGTTTCTGAAAAGTTGGGGTGGAGGATGTTAAACGCTTTGAGATTTTTAAGTGCCCTTTGCGTGTCTCCAAACGATCTTTTCCTAGTGAAATCTGTGCGTGGACAAAATTGAGGATTGAAGGGGTCGATCGATAATTTTCATTGAGTGTCATGATAGTTGCATTTGGGAATTGTTGCAAAAAATCCACAAAATTTTTAGCGCATGCACCCTGGAAACGAAAGATGGATTGATCATCATCACCTACAACAAAAAGATTTGGATCTTCACCAGCGAGCCCATAGAGGATTTCATTTTGAGCCGAGTTATTGTCTTGAAATTCATCAGCATGGATATAGCGATATTGCTTTTGAATACTTTCAAGAAAATCAGGTTGCTTCCGAAAGGCATTAGCAACACGTAAAATCATGTCGTCAAAATCTGTTAAGTTACGGCGCGCTAATTCTTTGTTGTAATCTTCATAAATTTTCCAAAATTCTGTTAGTTTACCTACATGTTTGAGGATTTGGTTTACTTTCGATACTGCTGTTTTTACAGTTTCTTGTAAGGCTTCTGCTTTGTGGCGCAATGTGTTTACAGCGGCATGGAATTTTTCAGAACGAATAGCTTCTCGCTTTACGAGAGAAATTTTGGAAACGATTTCGCTTACATAGTAGAAACGATCTCCACGTTCGGTTTTCAAGAATTGTAGGGGATGACATTCCAAAGCGTTTTGAATGATTTCGTATTGTGTTGCAGGATCAAGGGCGCGTACATCGGCTTTGACCTCAAAGATTTCAGGATAACGTTGAATCAAGCGTTGGCAAAAACTGTGGAAGGTTGTAATCAAGACTTGCCGCCCAGCAAACCCCATACGCTGCTCCAGTCGAGCATGCATTTCCATTGCAGCATTCTCGGTAAAAGTTAGAGCAAGAATTTGGTTTGCTGGGATGTCGTGATGCAAAAGGTAAATGATCCGTTCTGTAAGAGTAAATGTCTTCCCTGTGCCGGGACCTGCAAAGAGAAGGACGGGGCCTCGAATTGTTCTGATCGCCTTTTGCTGGGCAAGGTTTGGCGCGGAAGTTCGATCAGCCATTATTGTTGTTGAGCTTTTTGTCACGAAACCACTTCTAACATTTTTCCCCTTTGCTCAACAACGCTTGACTGCAAAGTCCCGCAGAGTTTTTAAATGGAACGACGTCTACGTTTGACGTGGAGCTGTGCCAGTGACTTTTGAAGAGCGGCTTGGACAGAGGCGGTTTCTTCCGCACCTAGTTTTTCGGCAAGAGCTTCTTCAGCTCGTTTTCGTGCTGCTTCGGCTTCGACTTCATTGATATCATCGGCACGGATCGCCATATCGGTAAGAACTGAAACGCGGTTGGATTGAACTTCAACAAATCCTTCACCCACGGCAAGATAATGGTTTTGCCCTTTTTGGGTAATGACGAGTTCGCCTGGGAGAATTTGAGTAATGAGAGGTTCATGACCTGGTAAAACACCAAACTCGCCTTCAACACCGGGGACAACTACTTGGTCAACTTCTTCAGAAAAGGTTTTACTTTCTGGGGTAACAATTTCGAGGCGCAAAGGCATAAAAGGAATTAAAAATGGGGAATTACCTTTTCATGCTTTTACCATATCAATTCCACCTTTCATATAAAAGGCGGTTTCAGGTTTGTCATCGTGTTTGCCTTCGAGAATTTCTTTAAAGCCGCGCACAGTTTCTTTGGCCGGAACTTGTTCTCCTTTAGTTCCCGTAAACACTTCAGCGACTGAAAAGGGTTGACTTAGGAAACGTTGGATTTTCCGTGCGCGAAAAACTGTAAGTTTATCTTCGGGGCTGAGTTCATCCATTCCAAGGATGGCGATGATATCCTGCAAATCTTTATAACGTTGGAGTGTACGTTGAACACCACGTGCTACTTCGTAATGCTCTTTACCTACAATGTCTGGCGCTAAGGCTTTGGAAGTGGAGGCGAGAGAATCGACAGCAGGATAAATGCCCAATTCGGCAATCGAACGTTCGAGCACAATCGTAGAATCAAGATGTGCAAAGGGGGTCGCGGGCGCGGGATCGGTTAAATCATCAGCTGGTACATAAATAGCCTGAAAAGAAGTGATCGAACCCTTTTTAGTTGATGTAATACGTTCTTGGAGTTCACCCATTTCAGCGGCAAGTGTTGGTTGGTAACCCACCGCACTCGGAGTGCGTCCAAGAAGGGCAGAGACTTCTGATCCAGCTTGAGAGAAGCGGAAGATATTGTCGATGAAGAGCAAAACATCTTGATTTTTCTCATCGCGAAAGTACTCGGTCATGGCCAGAGCAGAGAGCGCTACACGCGCACGTGCTCCAGGAGGTTCGTTCATTTGTCCATAGACGAGGGCTACCTTGGATTTGCTGAGATCTTTTTGATTAATGACACCTGCTTCTGACATTTCATGATACAAGTCGTTACCTTCACGAGTACGTTCTCCAACTCCTGCAAATACAGAATAACCACCATGTGTCTTGGCAATATTGTTAATTAATTCCATGATCACAACGGTTTTGCCAACACCTGCGCCTCCAAATGCGCCAACTTTTCCGCCTTTTGTAAAAGGACAAATCAGGTCGATGACTTTGATGCCTGTTTCTAGAATTGAAGGGGTTGTTTCTTGTTCTTCGAGGGTAGGGGCGGCACGGTGGATCGGGTATCTTTTTTCGAAATGAACAGGCCCCTTTTCATCCACAGGTTCGCCAAGCACATTAAAGACACGCCCTAAAACATTCTCTCCTACCGGCACCGAAATGGGTCCTCCAGTATCTTGAACAGGCATGCCGCGTTTGAGTCCTTCGGAGGATCCCATGGCAATCGTACGCACCCAACTTTCTCCGAGATGTTGTTGTACTTCGAGGATCAGTTTGATGGTTTTGCCTTTTACTTGATAAGTAACTTCAAGAGCATTGTAGATAGGAGGAATTTCAGCATCTTGAAACTCGACATCAATAACAGCTCCAATCACTTGAACGATTTGGCCTTGCATACTCATAAGAATAAAAAATTAGTAGAATGGGAGTATTTTATTTTTCTATCCCATTGCCAATTGAGCAGTAGTGATTTCCAGAAGTTCGTTTGTGATCCCTGCTTGGCGGAGTTTGTTATATTCAAGGGTTAGGTCTTTGATCATTTGGTTGGCATTATCTGTGGCATTTTTCATCGCTACCATACGTGCGGAATGTTCGCTCGCTTTAGCTTCCAAGTAACATTGGTAAATTTGGAAATGAAGGTAGTGAGGAAGGATAGCGCCGAGGATTTCGACAGCGGATGGTTCAAAGGTAGCCTCAATCATCGATTCTTCGTTCTTTGGTTCAGAAATCGTAGCGGGTAATTCTTCAAAGCCAGCTTGCAAGTTTTTTAGTTCCACGATGGGAACGAGTTTCTTGCGGACTGGTTTTTGGTTAATGGTCGAAATGTAATCCGTGCAAAGCACCTCAATTTGATCGATCTCTCTTTTCAAAAAACTATCGATCATAAACTGTGAGATTTTTTTGATATATGTCAAAGTCACAGTCTCTTTCATTTCAAAGTCGGCAATAAGTTGGCGCTTCATACGGACAAGAAAAGCTCTGCCCTTGCGTCCAACACTTACAAACTTGGTTGTCACAGGATCGTACCCATCTGCTTCACGCATTAAGTTGGTATTAAGACCGCCGCAAAGTCCTTTGTCGGTACTAATAAGAAGAACGCCGGTCTGTTTGATCTCACGTTTCTCAAGCAGAGGATGAGCTTGTTCTGCTGTGCCACGTTTGCAAGAGGCGAGTACGGTATTCATCAATTGGGCATAGGGACGACCTGCAAGTGCTTGTTGTTGAGCTTTACGCATTTTTGAAGCTGCAACCATTTGCATGGCCTTGGTGATTTGGGCAGTGTTTTTAATCGACTTAATGCGTCGTCGAATATCGCGTGTATTAGCCATAAGCTGTAAGCCTTAAGTTTTTCTCTATGTTTTACGTGCCATGCCTTCTGCAATATTGGTAGGTACGGACAAAGCAGCTCGTCGTAATTGTGAAGTTACGCTGTAAGTTTCTTCGCGTGGGAATTTTTTTGTCATCTGATAGATTTTTATTCATCCGCCTTTTGCCAAGCTAACAATTTTCGATATTCTCGTCTCATGTATTTTCTTAAGGCTTAAGGCTTATAACTTGAAGCTCTCCTTAAACTCTTCCACCGCTTTTTTCAATTCTGCAACAATGGCCTCGCTTAGTGCTTTTTCCTTACAAATTTGATTCATGAGGGTGCTTTTGCGTAGAGTGAAGAAATCGATGAGCTTGATTTGGTAATCTTTTACTTTTTCCCCCGGTACATCGTCAAAATAAGCATTGGTTACCGCCCAAAGAATCGCGACTTGGACTTCGAGTGGTTGAGGTTGATATTGCGTTTGTTTAAAGATTTCAACGGTACGTTGTCCGCGGTCCAATAATGCTTTTGTTTTAGCATCCAAATCAGAGCCGAATTGAGCAAAAGCGGCTAGTTCACGATACTGAGCAAGTTCTAATTTGATTTTTCCTGCCACCTGCTTCATGGCTTTGGTTTGTGCAGCAGAACCAACGCGTGAGACAGAGAGCCCTACAGAAATGGCAGGACGCACTCCTTGATAGAATAAGTCGGTCTCTAGATAAATCTGTCCATCTGTGATGGAGATAACATTTGTTGGAATGTATGCTGAAACGTCACCTGCTTGAGTTTCGATGATCGGCAGGGCTGTAAGAGAACCATTTCCGTTGGCTTCATTAAGACGAGCTGCCCTTTCCAGGAGGCGCGAATGAAGATAAAATACGTCACCTGGATAGGCTTCGCGGCCAGAAGGGCGCTTCAAAACGAGTGATACCTGACGGTAAGCAACTGCGTGTTTGGAAAGATCATCGTAAATAATCAAAGCATCCATTCCGTGGTCCATAAACCATTCACCCATGGCAGCTCCTGCAAAAGGTGCCAAATACTGGTTTGTTGCAGGTTCGGAGGCAGACGCCGAGACGATTGTTGTGTAAGCCATAGCACCCTCTTTTTCGAGGACATCCTTGGTGCGTGCGACATTGGAATTTTTCTGCCCAATCGCAACGTAGATACAGTAAAGCGGACGATATTCTTTGTCGCCGCTAGCTTCAGCAGAACGATTAAGACGGGCTTGGTTGATGATAGTATCGATTGCAATGGTTGTTTTACCTGTTGCACGATCTCCAATAATTAACTCGCGCTGTCCACGTCCGATAGGAATCATTGCGTCGATTGCCATAATACCTGTTTGAACAGGTTGATTCACACCACGTCGCTTGATGATGCCTGGGGCAATTTTTTCGATAGGGTAAGTGATTTCTGATTTGATCGGCCCTTTGCCATCTAACGGTTGTCCTAAGGTATTTACCACGCGACCAAGCAGGCCTTTACCAACGGGAACTTCAAGAAGCCGTCCTGTGGTTTTAACTTCATCCCCTTCCTTGATATGTATGTATTCTCCGAGAATAATAGCGCCAACTTCAGTTTCCTCGAGGTTAAGGGCTAAGCCGTAAAGTCCCCCAGGGAATTCAATCATTTCATTGAGCATCACATCGGTGAGACCTTCGATTTTTGCTACACCGTCACCAATTTCACGAACGATGCCGATATTTTGGCGAGTGACCGCAGTTTTTAAATTAGAAATTTGGGACTGGATTTCTTCAAAAAGGGTAGGCATAGATTTTCAAATTCTTAATTTTTCCAGTCTTGCTGCAATTGAACCATCCCATACATTACTACCGAGCTTGATGCGGATTCCGCCAATCAGAACCGGATTATGACCATAACTTACGGACCGTGAAGCAGGAAATCGGCTTTGAACTTTGGATTGAATGTCACGTAATCGGGTTTCACCCAAAGGCATCGATGATTCTATATGGAGGCTAAATTTCTGGATTTCCGAGCGCACAAGTTTTTCGATCTCTTTAAGAATACCCAAATAATAACGGGGTTTCTTTGTGGCGATTGCTGATGCTATGGCACGAATACGATCCTCATTAATCTGTCCATGAACGAAAGAGCTGCGAAAAAGCTTGCGTGCAAGGCTACGGGTTCTCTTGTCAATCTTCATGCTGCCAATTCCTTTAGAGTTTCGTCTGCCAAACGTTTGTGATCTTCGGGTGTTAGGATTTTGCCTGTGACTTTAGCAGTCGTAGCAGCAACCAGATTCACCATTTCGCGACGTAAATCGGCGAGCATCTTCTCATGTTCAAAGTGCGAAGCTTCTTGAGCTTTTCGGAGAGTTTCTTGTGCGGATTGAATGGCTTCATTTAGCTTTTGATCGTGAAACTTTTCAGCGGCTAAACGTGCTTCATCGATTATTTTTTGAGCAGCCGTATTCGCTTCGTAAAGGATTTCGCGACGGGCAGCTTGAGTTTTAGCCAGCTCTTCCTTGATTTGCTCGGCTTGTTTCATCGAATCTGCAATCTTATGGCGTCGCTCATCCATCACTTGCAAAAGGGGTCGATAAGCAAATCGATGGAGGATCAAGAGGAGGATCACGAAATTCGTGAGGGAAACTAAAAAGCTAGCCCAGTTTACCCCGAAGGAATTAAAAACTTCCTTGATTTCATTCATAAGAGAATGTGTTCGATTCTACTGTGAAGAATAGCAGTATTCATTTGCAGCTTATGTTAGAAACTTATTTCCCAAGGAAAAGTGCATAAAAGGCAATAGCTTCGGCAAGCGCCATGCCGAGAATGGAAATGGTGAGTACTTTGCCAAAAGCGCCTGGATTACGACCAATCGCAATAGCAGCACCATAACCAACCAGGCCGATGCCAATAGCGGCGCCAGCGCCTGCAATTGCGACTGCAAATTTGGCGTTAAAAACAATTTCTGCAAGAGGTAGTTCCATAGGTGTTTCTCCTTTTGATTTTAGAGTTAAGTAGTTTTTGAGGTAGTTTTTTTGTCACGGTTTCTATGCTGAATATTTATCAGGAAAGATCAGTGTATTTCTTCTTCATGTTGGCACATCATGCTCGTAAAAACAGAAGTAAGTAGCATGAAAACCAAGGCTTGTACAAATGCTACAAGAATTTCCAAAAAATAAAATGGAAGTGGAAGGAGTATTCCCAAAACCTTCATCACCCCTTGGAAACTGAGTCCCAAATGAGTCATGACCTCGAGGAGATTTTCACCCGCAAAAATGTTTCCATAAAGACGTAGAGGTAGAGAGATCTGACGAAAAAGGATAGAAATGATTTCAATGAGGCCAACTGCAAAAAAGAGGGGAAAGAGCGACCATTTTAAGATACCAGTAAGGCCGCCTTTAACTCCAAAAATATGCTGCAACATCCCAAGAGGCCCTACTTCCCGAATCGACCAATAGAGCCAAAGGATTCCATAAAGGGTTGCCATGGCTAATGGCATATTTAAGTCGGAGTTTACTGCACGAAAAAGTCCCACACGATGTGGCGAACTTTCTGCACCAATGCTTGTTGCTGGGATAACAGTGAGATTGCCAATCAAAGGCACTAAACTCAGCCAGTTTGAGAAAAGGATAAAAAGAAAGACAGAAGCAAAAAACCAGAATGTTTTACGAATAAGATGAGATCCCATGATTCCTTCTAGAGTTTCGTAAAGACTTTCGATGATGAATTCGAAGAAATTTTGCATTCCATGTGGCACGAGCGCGATTTTTCCAGTAGCGGAGCGAACCATTAAAATGATGACGAGGGTTATTATCCAAGAAACAAGCATCGAGTTGCTGATAGGGATAGGACCTAAATGAAAGAGCACCGGAGCTCCTTGAGAAAGATCATGGGCAATGTTTTCCGTAGTTTCGTGATGAATCATAGCATGAACGATGGATTTCTCTCTCTCCTTCTTATTCGAAAATTCCTTTTCTGTTTTTCAGAAATGGCCGTCCGACGAGGTCAACGACCTCGTCTACAAAGACAAACAGGGTTTATCTTAGTTCTACTCAGATCCTTTTAAGCACAGACGGTTGATGCGGTTACTTTTTTGCTCGATCAAAGGCGTGTTCCATTGCTCTAAGGTCTTCACCTGGCTTGAGAGTTTCTATGGCTTCAGATTCTTTTTGGATTTGTTCGATGGAATAGTTAGCAGCTTTGATGCTGAGTCCAATGCGACGGTTTTCTTGATCGACTTTGATGACACGAGCTGAGACTTCATCACCGATCTTGATCACATTTTTGATTTTTTCGACGTGTTGTTCGCTAATTTGAGAGATATGAACAAGACCATCAATGTTATGCTTGAGTTGTACGAAAGCTCCAAAGGATGCGATTTTAGTGACTTTACCTTGCACGAAATCGCCAACCTTAAAGAATTCTTCGATTTTAGCCCATGGATCTTCCTGGATCTGCTTTAGACCAAGTGAAATCCGTTGCTGTGCGACATCCACTTCGAGAATGATAGCTTCGATTTCATCTCCTTTCTTAAGGATTTCAGAGGGATGATTAATTTTACGTGTCCATGACATGTCATTGACATGGACCATGCCATCGATGCCATCTGCTAATTCCACAAAAGCTCCATAGCTTGTCAAATTACGAACCTTACCTTTAACGCGATCACCTTTTTTATAGATTTCAGTAACATGATCCCAGGGATTCTTTTCGAGCTGACGAATGCCGAGGGAAATCTTCTGTTCTTCCTTTTGTATCGAGAGAACAACGGTTTCGATTTCCTGTCCTAAGGCAAGGATATCAGCGGGACGCGTAATTTTTTTTGTCCAAGAAAGCTCACTTACATGGACAAGGCCTTGAATACCAGGCTCTAGTTCTACAAAAGCGCCATAAGGAAGCAAATTAACCACCTTACCTGTGACTTTAGTTCCCGCAGGAAATTTTTCTTGAATTTTATCCCAAGGATTTGAAGTACGTTGCTTGAGTCCAAGAGAGACACGTTCCTTCTCATCATCCACTTCGAGGATCTGTACTTCGATAGACTGGCCTAACTTAAGCATCTCAGAGGGATGGTTTAAACGACCCCAACTCATGTCGGTGATATGCAACAAACCATCCAAACCATCGAGGTCAATAAAAGCACCAAAATCAGTAATATTTTTTACAATACCGGTTCGGACATCGCCTGCTTTGAGGTCTGCAAGTAAGGTGTGCTTCTTTTCATTACGTTCCTGTTCGATCAATTCTCGGCGCGAAAGGACGATATTTTTGCGATCTTGGTTAATTTTAAGAACTTTAAAATCGTAAATATTACCGACAAATTGATCGAGATCTTTAGAAGGTGTTAGATCGATTTGAGAACCGGGTAAAAATGCTTCCACTCCGATATCGACCATAAGTCCGCCTTTTACTTTCTTAACTACCTTACCCTGAATGGTGGCGCCTTCATTGCAGGCCGCCACAATTTTTTCCCAATTTTTCTTCAGCTCGGCTTTGGAACGAGAAAGGACAACCATTCCATGGTCATCTTCCAATCGTTCGAGGAATACCTCAACTTCAGCACCCATAGTGGCTTGTGATGGATCTGGAAATTCATCGATCGGAATGATTCCTTCTGATTTATATCCAATATCAACGACCACTTCTTTAGGACGAACTTCGATGATTTTTCCGGTAACAAGACTATTTTCAGCGAAACGCTTAGAAGATCTCGCAAGCCATTCCTTCATTTGAGACTGCATGATTTAATTTTCTATCTCCAAGCACGTTTTTTAAACGAGTTTGGGGTTGTGCCTTCCCTTTTGGAGAAAGCAGGTTTTTGTCCCAATACCGCAGCACTGGAACATTAAGTAAATTCCTACGACTCATTCGAATAAACACATTCAGGGTTTTTTCCTGACTTGATAACGTATCTAAACGGAGTCGTACCGGCGCCTGTTTTCAAAAGATAACATAGAACATCACATCATAAATGATATTCTTTTAAAAACAAGATTGAAATGCTTTGAGAGTTTGAAGGCTTTAAGGACAGAAAAAACGACAAACAACCAACTCTCGACCCTTTTGTCACCTAGAGACGAGAAAATACCTGTTGTCCAAGAATCTAAGATCTAAAAAGACGATCAGTTCTTTGAATATAATGTTGGCCTGGGATTCTGTTTTAAAGAAAATTTTTGGGGGGTCGTGGATTCTGTTTTTGATGAAGAGGGGAGTTCCTCTTTACGTCTTTGCGCGGCATTTATTTTCAGGAGCACCTCAGCCTGTAACCAGTGTTCAACATCTCGTCCATGAGGACGTCCTTCTTGTTCAAACAACTGGTAAGCCAAAGCTGCAATTTCCGCTCCATTGGGTTTGAATTCTTTCTCTGAACTTTTAGCCATAAAAACTCCTTTCGTGAATTTTGGTTGGTAAAGACCATCAGGGATGCCTTATCAAGTAATACGAGATGAGAATAAAAAGCAAGCGCTTTGATGTCGTAGGAACTCTCTTTTTTCTTTGGATGACCTGGGTTATAGCAACGGGAGAAAATCTTTTTGCAACTGAACCTTCTAAGATTGTCCAGCAATATTTCCGAGATGCACTTTCGGCCGTCGGTCTAACGGAATCTGATCTTGAGTTTAAAAAAGACGTCGTTGTAGATGCCAACCTTTCGCCTCTCGTACGGACACTCTTACAGCACCCTTTAAAGATGGTTGAGTTTGTCAACGAGCTCGAACAACAGCTCCAACGTGAACCGTGGCTCATCCAATTTGAGGAAAAAAAACAACATTGTCATGTCGATGATTGGCAAAAGACCCCGGAGCCTTTGCGTAGATTCATCCAAGATTTACTTGATCCCTTGTTCTGGGAAAGAAACCAATTCGGTCGCCTTTTGAGCGGTCCCACCAAAATTCTAGAGCAAGATGCATTACGTGTTTTTGCTGTAGAAAATTTTCATCCGGATCGTGATGAGGATTCTCTCTATTTTTGGACGAGAGCCACTGGTGGATTTGAAAGTAAATCGGGAGCATTAAAACAACTCCTCCAGCGTATCGATCATTTAGGTGTTAGTGAAACTGAATTGATTATTCCTCAATTGAAGGCTGCTCAACGAATTAACCCCATCCAGCTTTCTGAGGAAACACGTCATCTTCTAACTGATATTCGGTTTTTTGTGCAGCAATGTTTGCCATGGATTCAAAACCATCCAAAACTAATCCAATTCGATCGGATTACCCTCCAGACATCTCTTGGCAAAGTTATTTTGGGAGGTTCTGGATCACAAACTTATGATGAGGACGCAGCTCTCATTGTTGATTTTGGTGGAGATGACCATTATCTTCACGCTGGCTGTGCCAATGGGCTTTTAGATTTGCCATTTGCTGTTGTGATTGATTTAGGGGGTAACGACACATACGAATCAGCTGGGTCAGGCATATGGGGAGTTGGTGCCTTGTGGGATCAATCAGGTAATGACCGATATATTGCCAGTAATGCTTCCCTAGGGTGCGGTCTTTTTGGAGTCGGCGTTTTGGTCGATGTTATGGGGAATGATCGTTATACCGGTGACACCATGTGCGAAGGCGCCGCAGCCTTTGGGTACGGCCTTCTTTGGGATGGTGAAGGAGATGATCTTTATTCCGTTGCATTGCAAGGGCAAGGGTTCGCAGGAGTAAATGGTTATGGAGTTTTATGTGATTTCGCTGGCAACGATCGTTATGTCGCTGGGAAAAAATATCCAGACTACGATCGTTTTCCAGAAAGAACTCTTTCTTTGAGTCAGGGCTCTAGTATGGGCTATCGCCCCTTTGCTCCGGGAGGACTGGGAATTTTATTTGATCGGTGTGGCGATGATTTTTATGAGTGTGATGTGTTTGGACAAGGTTGCAGTTATTGGTATTCCTGTGGAGTTTTGATCGATGGTGGAGGGAATGATTCATATCGTGCCTATCAATATGATCAAGGGAGTGGGATCCATTTAAGTGTGGGGATTTTAAAGGACGACCAGGGGGACGATCGTTATTTTTCGAAAAGCGGCTTAGCCCAAGGAGGCTCTCACGATTTTGGTATTGGCTTGTTATGGGATGGCGGAGGAAACGATTTCTATATCGCAGCAAGCACATGTCAGGGAAGTGCTATCAATAATGCCGTAGGTCTTCATTATGAAGCCGGTGGGAATGATCATTATATCGGTACCAATCCTAAGATGTCAAACAGCCAAGGTAGCGGGGGAATGTGTGCTCGTCGTGGAATTGGCAGTATCGGTGTGCTTTTGGATATGAATGGCGCGGATCGTTATTCTCATTTGCAATGGGACAATCATGTTTCGGAACGAGAAGATATTGGAGTTGCTGTCGATGTTGCTTCTGAGAAAGATCTTTGGGAGAAAAGAAAAGTATGGGCAACTTCCTCAAAAAATCATCGTGATAGCAATTCGAGCTTATTTACACAGATCCTGAATAAATTAACCTTAGGATCTTTTGTAAGTTGTCTCCATGCGGTTTCATCTGATCTCTCTTTTCTTAGTTCCGGAGAATTCGAATTCGGTCGACTGATCACAGATCGTATTGCTCAACCTCCTCATTCCGATCGTGAAATTTTATCCTTAGGAGGAGATCGTGAAATGGGTCAACTTTTGTTAAAAACCGCGCGTTACGGAGATGCTCCCTGGAAAATTACTGAACGCGAGCAAGCAAAGAAAGCCCTCGAAGCGATCCCTGCCAATTGCTACGATCGACTTTTGCCATGGATAGGGCGAGGTGATGTCATGAATCATGTCATTCTTGATGAGTTAATCGAAAAACAGGGGAAAGCTATTTTACCCATTTTGAGAAAATTTGCAGCAAGTGATTGGTACGAACTTCAATCACTTTGTCTTTATTGGCTCGGGGAAAAAGGGAAACCTACTGATGTGAGATTTGCTTTAAATGCTTTAAAAAATGAACGTGTTCGTCCAGCAGCACTTTTAACCTTATCGAAACTGGGTTTAAAGGACTACATGGAGAAAATTCTACCTTATCTTCGTAGCAATCGTGAACTCGAGCGTGCATTGACGGTGAGGGTTTTGGGGTGTTTTGATTCTCCGCCTCATCAAAGGATCGTAGGAATGCTAGATGATCCCGACTGGAATGTTCGTTCTGAAGTCGTAAAAGTTTTACAGAAGGGAGGAACGAATGCACTGAAAGCGCTCGAAACTTATCGGTGCACTTTGAGTCCTTTAGGTCAATATTGGGCTACGAAGGTAAAGATTAGAAGCAAAGCCTAGTAGAATAGCTGCTAGTCCGTGGATAGAAATTCAAAAATGATTACCCCGCACGGTCATCTGAATATTCCGACTAAGACAATATAATGCGACCTTAGGCCGCAGGTTAACGGACCTTGTCCTCTACAACTTCTAAGATCGGCAACGATAGATTTCGTTGTGAACCGACAATTTTCTCGAAGGCGATCAATAATTTCTTTCGGATAACTCGGCCGATATTTAAAGTAATTCTCAACTCGGTTTGAAAAACGTTTCGTGGTTTTCTTCATGATTCATCGTTTATACAACTCACCCTTAGCGGCAATAAAATACGTTTAAAATTGTATACGAAAAAGATCCTTGTTAAACTTTGTTGATGAGAGGAACCGTTTCTTATAATCGAAAGGAAGAAACACCGGAAGCTAAAGTCCAATGGTTTCGTTCTCTATCATTAGCGGAACGGATGGAGTTGTTATGTGCTTTTACAGATTTAGCACTCACTTTGAACCCCAGATTAGCGGATCGAAAAAATGCTCAACAGATTAAAAGAGGTATTCAAATCCTTTCAGCGACATGAAGTGAAATATTTTGTCATTGGAGGTATTGCATCCATCCTGCATGGGATACCAAGGGCAACCTTTGATTTAGATATTCTTATCGAGGCTACTCCAGATAATGCGCGTCGGTTATTAGATGCTTTATCTGAAGCGGGACTTGGGACCGCATCTCTCACGAATGTTGAAAAGCTTCTTGCAAATGAGATTACGATTTTTAACGATCGTGTACGAATTGATGTTCAAACATCCACACCCGGATTGAATTTCAAAGAGGCCTGGGAACGACGAGAAATCATGAATTACCAGGGACAAGAATTTGATGTAGCCTCTAAAAAAGATCTTATCTCTTCTAAGCGAGCTGCAGGTCGCCGTATCGATCTTGAAGATATAAGGTTGTTAGAACTTCCAGATAAAACGGACGGCGTGTAATTTTGCAGGTCTCTGAAAGAGGGTTTTGGAATCATTAGCATCCTATAACATTCAGAGATTGCTTCGGTCCCTTATTCCCAAACCTCGCAATGACCCTCGAAAAACAGTCATTGCGAACCTTGGGAACCAGGGGGTGAAGCAATCTCAAGTTCTTAAACTCACTTTTTAAACCACCAAGAAATCTCCTCTGAAAATTATAGAAAATACAATTTCTTCCATCCTATGGGATGGTTGTGTTTTGGAATGATGATTTTGGAGCAGGCTTTGTGTGTTTGAAGTAATACATTCCGGTCGTTTCCGGAAGAAGATTCTTGGCTCTGTGCCTTGGAAAAAATTGCGGGTTGTTTAAGTAATGAAGAGCTGGACATGTCTGAAAGAGGATCTCAATGAGGAAATCATGGCTAAATCGAACGGTTTTGGGAATTGGACTTGCTTCATTATTTAGTGATCTGTCGCATGAAATCGCCACGACTGTCATGCCTGCATTTCTCGCGACGATGGGTGTAGCAGCAGCGTGGTTAGGATGGATTGAGGGCATTTCGGATGGACTATCGAGTCTTGCAAAGATGAGTTCGGGTTATTACACAGATCGCCTCCGTCGTCGAAAATCCATTGCCGTTGCGGGTTATCTTGTTACAGCTTTGGGTACAGCATCATTCGGTCTAGCATCAAACGCTTGGCACGTTTTAATTGCTCGTGC